>JAABUQ010000874.1_pt1 | contig 69022 bp, 71 predicted proteins | sample 5560001 | NCBI WGS metagenome assembly JAABUQ01 (sample SAMN10711888, study PRJNA513371) | rock metagenome | isolation source: Antarctica rocks | place: Antarctica: Victoria Land, Finger Mt nord | collected 2015-12-18
GCTCGCCTTCGTGCTCGTCGCGCTGCTCGTCCTCGTCTCCGCTCCCATCGCCGAGGAGCTCTTCTTCCGCGGCTTCTTCTTCACCGCGCTGCGCAACTGGCACGGTCCGTGGCTCGCCACCTTGCTCACCGGGCTGACCTTTGGCGCCGTGCACGTCTTCGGCACCCCCATCGGCTTCCTCGGCCCGCTGGCCTTCTTCGGCGCGGCCCTGTGCGTGGTGCGGTGGTTCACGGGATCGCTGTACCCGTGCTTCGCCCTGCACGCGATCAACAACTCCATCGCGCTCGGCGCCCTGCGCCACTGGAGCTGGCAGATCCCGCTCGTGGCCCTGGGGGCGCTGGCGATCATCGCCGCGCTCACCATTCCGCTCGCGCGGCTGCGTCCGGCGCCCGTCGGCTTGGCTGCCTGAACGTACGTCTCGCTGGCCTGACGCCCCGCCGGCACGTAGGATCGTGGCGCCCATGCGCCTTCGTCTCCTCGCGGCCACCGCGCTCGCGCTCGCCCTTGCGGTGCCGAGCGTGGCCGCGGCGGCCATCCCCCCGCGTCCCGGCCGGCTCTACCTCCACGTCTCTCCGGTCATCCACGCCGGCGGCGCCGATCTCGCGCTCACCGGCCAGCGGATCCGGATCCGTGGCGTCGTCGCGCCCTACGTCGAGGCTCAGCGAGTCGAGGTGCGCATCCGCCAGGGCTCGCGCGTACGCCTGAAGCACCTGGCGGTCCGTCCGAGTCCCACCGGCCGCACGGGCAGCTTCTCCCTCGTGGTCTCGAGCTCCGCGCCCGGGCGGCTCGGCGTCCGGATCGGGCACGCGGGCACGCCAGCCCAGCGGCGGTTCGTCGCGCCGCCGGTGAGGATCCTCGTCTACTCCGGCTCGCAAGGTCCTGGCTCGCACGGCCCGCTCGTCGCCGTGCTGCAGCGTGGGCTCGCCGCCGAGGGCTACGCGGTGCCCCGCTCGGGCGCCTTCGACGCGGCGACGGGCCGCGCCGTGCTCGCCTTCCGCAAGGTCAACGGGATGGCGCGGACCTCCTTCGCCAGCCGGCCCATCCTCGGCGCGCTCCTGCGCGGCCGTGGCGCCTTCCGCGCGCGCTACCCCGGTCATGGGCGCCACGTCGAGGCCGATCTCTCTCGCCAGGTCCTCGCCGAGCTCGAGGGCGGCCGCGTCGTCCGGGTCTACGTCGTGTCGTCGGGCAAGCCGTCGACTCCCACCGTGCTCGGCTCCTTCCACTTCTACCGCAGGGACCTGGGGACGAACGCGAAGGGCATGGTCGACGCGAGCTACTTCTACGGCGGCTACGCGATCCACGGCTACGCCGATGTCCCGACCTACCCGGCGAGCCACGGCTGCCTGCGCATCCCGGTCCCCGACGCGCGCGCGGTGCACGACTGGGTCAGGCTGGGCATGCGGATCGACGTCTACCCTTAGCGGGGGACTCAGGGCAGCCCGCGCGCGTAGCGCGCGAGGAACCCGAGGCCGACCCGGTAGAGCGGGAGGGCAAGAGCGGTGGGGATGCCACGGCGCGCCCAGGAGCTCGTCGAGGTGACGACGCCGGCGAAGGGCTCGAGCAACGTGTGTGCGGCGCCGTCGATGAACCGCCGGGGCTGGGCGCGATGGCGCGGCTCGGGGAGCCAGATCCATCGCAGGGTGCGCTCGACCACGCGGCCTAACATACGCGCCGCCGTGGACCTCTCCGAGCCATGACGAGCGACGCGCGCGCGCGACTGGTCGGGGAGCTCCGCGCCCACGCGCTCGTCCTCGGCGAGGTCGTCCTCACCAGCGGCGCCCGCGCGCAGTACCTCGTCGACGCCAAGCGCGCCATCCTCCGCCCGGCGGGCTTCGCGGCGCTGGCCGAGCTCGTCGCCGCCGAGGCGCGTGAGCGGGGCGCCACGGCGGTCGGCGGGATGACGATGGGCGCCGACCCGATCGCCTGCGCCGCGCTCGCCGGGGGAGCCCAGGCCAAGGCGTTCTTCGTGCGCAAGGAGGCCAAGCCCCACGGCCTCGCGCGCCGGATCGAGGGCCCGGTGCTCGAGCCCGGCGAGCGCTGCCTGCTCGTCGAGGACGTGGTCACCACCGGCGGCTCCACGGTCCGCGCGATCCACGCGCTCCATGAGGAGGGGCACGCGATCTGCGGCGTGCTGGCCATCTGCGACCGCCTCGCCGGAGGAGGGCCGACGATCGAGGCGGCGGCGGGCACGGGGGCGCCCTACCGCGCGCTCACGACGATCGACGAGCTCTACCCGGAGCGGCCCGACCGCGGGTAGGCCCGCTCCGGCGCCCGAAGCCGGTTCACCGAACCGCAACGCGCGGCGGCTCGTGTCGCGTACCGTTCTGCACCTCGTGCGCTCCACCCGGTCCCTCCTCCTCGCCGCGCTGGCCCTCCTCGCCGTCGCCGGCGTGGCCGCCGCCGTGGCTCCGCCCGGCCGCATCGGGCCGTCCCTGCGCGCCACGGGCAACGGTCGCGCGCTGCATCCCGTCGGCCGCCTCACGACCCTGGGCAACTTCCCCACCGGATCCGCGCTGACGCGAGACGGCCGCTTCGGGTGGGCGGTCGACTCGGGGCACGGCTCGGATGACGTGCGCGTGGTCGACCTCGCGCGGGGGCGAGTGGTGCAGACGCTGCCCCTCCCGGGGGGCTACGGCGGGATCGCCTTCGCCCCCGACGGGCGCACGGCCTACGTCTCGGGCACGGCCAAGGGCGACTCCCCGACCGAGGGGCCGACGAAGGGCGCCGGCGGCGACGTCGTGCACGTCTTCGCCGTCGACGGGCGCACGGGCCGCGGCGTCGAGCGTGACCCGATCCCCCTCCCCCAGACCACCGGCGGCTCGGGTCGCCAGAACTCCCTGCCGCCCGTGAGCGCCGCCTTCCCGGAGGGCCTCGCGGTCGCTCCGGACGGCCGCTCTCTCGTCGTCGCGTTGAACCAGGCCGACTCGGCGGCGATCGTCGACCTGCCGAGCCGCCGCGCCCGCGCCGTGCGGGTCGGCGCCTATCCCGCCGGCGTGGCCTTCGACCGTCGCGGCCGCGCGTACGTCTCCAACGAGCAGGACGGCTCGCTCTCGGTGCTCGACGTCCGCGCCGGTGCCGTCACCGCGACGATCCGCGGCCTCGGCGGCGCGCTGGGCGATCAGGGAGCCCACCCCGAGGGCATGGCGCTCGACTCCCGGACGGGCGCCCTCTACGTCGCGGTGGCCAACCGCGACCTCATCGCCCAGATCGACACGAGCGCGGGGCGGGTGAGCCGGCTCATCTCGGTCGCGCGCGGCGGCGCCCTCGGGACCGAGCCGGTGTCGCTCGCCGTCTCGCCGCGGGGCGACACGCTCTACGCGGCCGACGCGGGCGAGGACGCGGTGGCGGCTGTCGCCCTCACCCGCACGCCGAACGAGGCCGTGCGCCGCGTGCTCGTGCGGCGCACGATCCCCTCCATCGAGCGCTACCGCGCCCGGGCGGCGCGCACGCGCTCCGCGCGGGCTCGCGCGGCGCTGGCCCGCCGCTTCCTGCTCGGCCGCGTCGTGCTCGCCTGCGGCGGACCGTCGCGCGCCCAGGAGCGCACCTACCGGCGGCGCGTCCTGCGGATCCTCGGCCGTCGCTCGCCGCGCGGGCGCCGCGCCGCGCTCGGGCGGGCGATCCGGGCGCTCCCCCGGCTGCGCCGCTGCCCGAGCCGGATCCCGTACCGGCTCATCGGACGCCTGCCGGTGGCCGCCTACCCCACCGACGTGAAGGTGACCCCGCGCGGCGGCAGGCTCGTGTGGCTGGCGGGCAAGGGCTTCGGCGCCGGTCCCAACCCCGACTTCGTCTTCGCCGGCGACAAGCGCTCCTTCGGCCAGGTCAAGACGCCCTACGGCTCCTACGTGCTCGACAAGCTCCTCGGTCGCGCCGGCGTGCTCGACCGGCCCACCGACACCCAGGTTCGCGCGCTCACGCCGGCGGCCGATCGGCAGGCGCGGCCGAGCAACGCGCAGCGCGCTCCCGCCGACACGCCGGTGCAGGCGCCCAACGGCGGAGCGAGCACCAAGATCCGCCACGTCTTCTACATCGTGCGCGAGAACCGCACCTACGACCAGGTCTTCGGCTCCGATCCCCGCGGCGACGGCGACCCCAAGCTCGAGCTCTTCGACGACAACGGCATCCCGGGACCGGCCGGGGGCATCACCCCGAACGCCCACCGCCTCGCGCGCACCTTTCCCATGCTCGACCACCTCTACGCCGACTCGGAGGTCTCGGTGGACGGGCACGTCATTACCGCGGGCGCCCACGCGATCGACTACGTGCAGAAGGCGACCGCGGCGAACTACTCCAACCGCGGGCGCGCCTTCGACTTCGGGGTCTTCCCCGTCACCTTCCCGGCCAAGGCCTTCGTCTTCGACCAGCTCGTGCGCCAGAGCATCTCCTTCCGCAACTACGGGGAGCAGGGCGCCGGCGACACGCCGTTTGGCAACGACGGGCGACCGACCTACCCGCAGGTCCTCGCTCACACCGACTTCGCCTACCCGGGCAACGTCCAGATCGGCTGCCCGGCCGCCGGCGCCGGACCGGCCAACGTCGCGGCGTGCACCCAGGACTCCGGGCAGCTCGGTGCCACCGGCACCCCGATCGCCGCCTCGAGCCGCTTCAACGTCTTTCGCCCGCAGTTCGAGCAGCAGGTGGCGAGCGGGACGGTCCCGGCGTTCAACTACATGATCCTGCCCAACGACCACACCAACGGGACGACGGCGAACAAGTACTCGCCGCAGGCGCTCGTGGCCGACAACGACCTCGCCCTCGGGCAGATCGTCGACACCATCTCGCACTCCGCGATCTGGAAGGACTCGGCGATCTTCGTCGTCGAGGACGACTCGCAGGACGGCGCCGACCACGTCGACGCCCACCGCATGCCCGCCTTGGTGATCTCGCCCTGGGCGCGGCGCGGCGCGGTGGTCCACACGCGCTACGACCAGTACTCCGCGCTGCGCACCGCCGAGCTCATCGTCGGCCTGCAGCCCCTGTCGCTGAACGACGCGCTGGCCACCCCCATGTACGACGCGTTCGGCCCGAGCGCCGACGTGGAGGGCACCCGCTTCAGCGCCATACAGCCCACCCAGAAGCTGAACGAGGTCAACGGCGCCAAGGCGCCCGACGCCGCGCTCTCCGCCGCGCTGCCCTTCGACCATCCCGACGTGGTCCCCCAGGCGGTGCTCGACCGGATCCTGTGGCACAGCGTCCACGGCCAGAGCTCGACGCCCCCCGCCCCCGGTCCGAACTCCTCGCCGGCCGAGCACGAGCGCGCCGTGACGGCGCTGGCGGCCTACCGGGCGCACCGCAGCGTGCGCGCTGCCCTCGCCGGCCGCGGATCCCGCGGCGAGCGCTGAGCCAGCGCCCCGAGCTGGATTCGAACCAGCGGCCTACTCCTTAGGAGGGAGTCGCTCTATCCGGCTGAGCTATCGGGGCCGCGCCCAGCTTAACCGGCCGGTCACGGGCCCGGACAGGAAGCGCTCGCGCCGTCGCGAATAACGCCCGCGTGCCAAGATGTGAAAGCCTCGAGGGGGCCGTCCCGGCTCCCCTCGGGCCATTGGAAGTGCGCAGAGGGATCGACACCAAGGCATCGTCGGCTCGCCCTGAGGCGGGGCGAGGTGTCGTGCCGCGGCGAGGCGCGGCAGAGGCGCGCCCGTGAGCTCGATCGACATCCTCGGAGCCCCTGGAGCCCCTGGAGCCCCTGGAGCCCCAGCCGGCCCGCCGGAGGGAGACGAGCGCGGGATCGTCGCCCGCTCACCCCTCGAGCTCTTCTGGGGCCGCCTGCGCGGCGATCGCGTGGCCCTCGTCGCCCTCGGCGTCATCGTCTTCTTCGTCGTCGTGGCGGTCCTGGCCGACCCGATCCGCCGGCTCGCCGGCGCTCCGGGCTACTCCTTCCTGGACAAGGGCGCGATCGATCCCCAGTTCGCCACTCCGACCGGACCGAACGGCCACCACCTGTTCGGAGTCGACGACGGCGGGGGCGACATCTTCACCCGCGTGCTCTTCGGGCTCCAGGTGTCCCTGCTCGTCGCGTTCGTCTCGACCGGCGTCGCGCTCGTGATCGGCGTGGTGGTGGGCCTGCTCGCCGGCTACTACCGCGGCTGGGTCGACCAGGTCCTCTCGCGGATCCTCGACGTCTTCCTCGCCTTCCCCGTCCTGCTCCTGGCCATCGGGATCTCCTCCTCGTGCTCGCTCGGCAACGGGTGCCTCGGCGGCCTGCTCAAGCCCGGCCTGGTCACCGTCATCGTCACGATCGCCTTCGTGGGCTGGACGTACATCGCCCGCATCGTCCGGGGCCAGGTGCTCTCGCTGCGGGAGAAGGAGTTCGTCGAGGCGGCGCGCTCGCTCGGCGCCTCGAACCGACGGATCATCTTCTCCCACATCCTGCCCAACCTCGTCGCTCCGCTCATCGTCTACACCTCGCTGCTCATCCCCCAGAACATCCTCTTCGAGGCGGCGCTGTCGTTCCTCGGCGTCGGGGTGCAGGACCCGCGCCCCTCGCTCGGATCGATGATCTCCGCCGCCACCCAGAACTTCAGCACGGAGTGGTGGTTCCTCTTCTTCCCCGGCGTCGCGCTCGTGCTGCTCGTCCTCGCCTTCAACCTCGTGGGCGACGGACTGCAGGACGCCCTCAACCCCAAGACCGCGACATGACGCGCGACCCCAACTTCTCCTCGTTCCCTCAACAGAAAGGACCGTCCATGCGCCGGCCTCTCATGTGGCCCATCACGGCTCTCGTCGCGATGGCGCTCGCCTTCGCCCTGACCGCGTGCGGCTCGAGCAAGAGCTCGTCCAGCTCCTCCTCCTCCGGCGCCGCCGGCGGTGGGCCCAGCGGCGGCGACGTCACCAAGGGCAAGAAGGGCGGGGCCGTGACGGTCCTCGCCGAGTCCGACGTCGACTCGCCCGATCCGGGCATCTCCTACGAGCAGTTCTCCTTCGCCGTGCTTCTCGCCGTCGACCGGCCCCTGTACTCCTACACGCAGCCGAAGTACGACACGATCACGCCCGATCTGGCGGCGGGGCCGCCGAAGGTCTCGCCCGACGGCAAGACCGTCACCGTGAAGATCAAGCCCGGCGTGCGCTACTCCGCACCGGTCAATCGGGCGGTCACCTCGGCCGACGTGAAGTACGCGATCGAGCGGGGCTTCACGACCAACGTGGCCAACGGCTACGTCGCCTCCTACTTCACCTCCCTCCAGGGCGCCCCCAAGCCGAGCACGGGCGGCTACAAGCCGATCTCCGGCATCCAGACCCCCGACAAGACGACGATCGTCTTCAAGCTGAGCAAGCCCTATGGGACGTTCTTCTCCGAGGCGCTCACCCTTCCGCTCACCGCGCCCGTGCCCCAGGAGTACGCGCAGAAGTACGACTCCAAGACGCCGTCGTCCTACGGCGACCACATGGTCTTCACCGGACCCTACATGTACGCCAACGACGGCAAGGGGAACATCACCGGACGGACGCCGGGCAAGGAGATCAAGCTCGTCCGCAACCCGAACTGGGACCCGAAGACCGACTACCGGCCGGCCTACGCCGACTCGTTCACCATCCAGGAGGGGATCACCGACTCCACCTCGGCGAGCCAGAAGATCCTGAACGGCTCGAATCTGATCGACGGCAACCTGGTGACCCCGCCGCAGGTCGTTCGCCCCACCGTCCAGGGGGCGAAGAAGAGCCAGCTCGCGTTCTCGCCCGCGAGCGGCGTGCGCTACGTCTCGTTCAACGAGACGATCAAGCCGTGGGACAACGCCAACCTCCGCAAGGCGGTCATCGCGGGCTTCGACCGCGACGCCCTGCGGCTCTCGCGCGGCGGTCCGATCCTCGGTCCCGTCGCCACCCACATCCTCCCGCCGGAGTTTCCCGGACACGACGCGGCCGGCGGCAACTCGAGCCCGTTCGACTACCTGAAGAACACCTCTGGGAACAAGGCAGTGGCGATGAAGTACTGGAAGATGGCCGGCTACCCCCAGGGCCGCTACACGGGCAACCAGACGTTCCTGTTCGTCGGCGAGAACGCCGGCCAGCCGATGCAGACGGCGCAGAACGCGGCTTCGCAGCTGCGCGCGATGGGCTTCAAGCTCAACGTGAAGCTCGTGCCGCACGACATCATGTACCAGAAGTTCTGTAACGTCCCCAAGGCGAAGGTGGCGATCTGCCCCAACACCGGGTTCGCGAAGGACTTCAACGACCCGCAGACCATGCTCGATCCGACGTTCAACGGGGCGAGCATCTCCCCGAGCGGCAACACGAACTGGCCGCAGCTGAACGACCCGAGCGTCAACGCGGCGATGAACAAGGCCAAGGCCGTGCAGGGGATCGCCGCGCGCGGTGACGCGTGGGGCAAGATCGACACGATGGTGATGGCCCAGGCGCCGGTGATCCCGTGGATCTGGGACAAGCAGCCGCTCACGCGGTCCGCGAACGTCGTCTCGATCCCCAACGCGTTCACGAACTCGTGGGACTTCTCCTACACCTCCGCGAAGTAGGCGAGGGCGTCTCGAGGCCACACCGATGAGCGGGAGGGCCGCCTTGCGCGCGTAGCGCGGGCGGCCCTCTCCTCTGCAGACCATGGGCCGCTACATCATCCGTCGCCTGCTCGCGATCGTCGTGCTCCTCTTCGTGGTGAGCGCGGTGACGTTCGTGATCTTCTACGCCCTGCCCTCGGCCGATCCGGCCCAGCTCCGGGCCGGGCGCCAGCCGACTCCGCAGCTCGTGGCGGCCATCCGCCACAACCTCGGACTCGACAAGCCGATCTACGTCCAGTTCTACGACTACATGAAGAGGCTCGTCCTGCACGGCGACTTCGGCCAGTCCTACGAGTTCAACACCTCCGTGCGCAGCCTGATCTTCGACCGCCTGCCCGCCACGCTCTCGCTCACCGCGGGCGCCGTGGTCGTGTGGCTCCTCGCGGGCCTGCTCGTGGGCATCGTCTCGGCCTACCGGCGCCGTTCGCTGTTCGACCGCGCGGCGATGGGCTCGGCGCTCGTGCTCGTCTCCGCGCCGGTTTACTTCCTCGGGCTCGTGGCGCTCTACCTCTTCGCCAACGACGTCGGCGTCATCAAGGTCTTTCCCGGCATCGCCTCCTACACGCCGATCTCGCAGGACGCGGTGAAGTGGTTCACCGCGCTCGTCATGCCGTGGTTCGTCCTCGCCTCGACGTTCGCGGCGATCTACGCGCGGCTGCTGCGCGGCAGCCTGATCGAGACGCTCTCGGAGGACTACATCCGCACGGCGCGGGCCAAGGGACTGAGCGAGCGCCGGGTGGTCCTGCGCCACGGCGTGCGCAGCGCGATCACGCCGATCGTCACCGTGCTCGGGCTCGACATCGGGATCCTGCTCGGGGGTGCGATCCTCACCGAGTCGGTGTTCAACATCCCCGGCATCGGGCGCCTCGCCTTCGACGCGATCAACCGCTCCGATCTGCCCACGATCCAGGGGACCGTGCTCTTCGGAGCTCTCTTCATCGTGGTGATGACCCTGCTCGTCGACATCGCCTACGCCTTCCTCGACCCGCGGATCCGGTACGGGTGAGCGAGCTCCTCCGCGTCGAGGACCTGCACGTCGGCTTCGCCACCGAGGACGGAGTGGTCAAGGCGGTGGACGGCGTCTCCTTCGCGGTCCGCCGGGGCCGCACCCTGGGGATCGTGGGCGAGTCGGGCTCGGGCAAGAGCGTCTCGGCGATGACGCTCCTCGGCCTGACCCGGGCCGCGAACGCGACGATCACCGGCCGCGTGCTCTTCGCTGACCGCGACCTGCTCGCGCTCCCCGGCGACGAGCTCCGCCGCATCCGGGGCGACGACATCGCCATGATCTTCCAGGATCCGCTCTCCTCGCTGCACCCCTTCTACAAGGTGGGCGCCCAGCTCGCGGAGGCGGTGCGGGCGCACCGCGAGGTCTCCAAGGCGGCCGCGCGCGACCGGGCCACCGAGCTGCTCGAGCTCGTCGGCATCCCCGATCCGCGGCGGCGCGTCGACGACTACCCGCACGAGTTCTCGGGCGGGATGCGCCAGCGGGCGATGATCGCGATGGCCCTCGCCAACGAGCCCGCCCTGCTCATCGCCGACGAGCCGACCACGGCGCTCGACGTGACCGTGCAGGCGCAGATCCTCGAGCTCATCGCGCGGCTGCAGCGCGAGCTCGACATGGCGGTCGTCCTCATCACGCACGACCTCGGGGTGGTCGCCGAGGTGGCGCACGACATCGCGGTCATGTACGCCGGTCGGATCGTCGAGACGGCGCCCAAGGAGGCGATCTTCGCCGCCCCGCAGCACCCCTACACCTGGGGGCTGCTCTCCTCGATCCCCCAGCTCACCACTCCTCGCGAGCAGCCGCTCGTGCCCATCTCCGGCCGCCCGCCGAGCTTGATCGACCCGCCGAGCGGATGCTCCTTCCATCCCCGCTGCCCGTACGTGCGCGAGGCGCACCGGCGCGTGGACCCGCGCCTCGAGCCGGTCCGCGGCCGGGAGGAGCACCGGGTGGCCTGTCTGCTGCCCGAGGAGGCGCGCCGGCGGATCTGGGCCGAGCTGCGCGCCGGGCGAGTGCCGGCGCAGGCGCGCTCCGCCGCACGGCTCGAGGACGCGCCGGCATGAGCGGCGCCGGGAGCGTCGCCGGAGGCGAGGCGCTCGTAGAGGTGCGCCACCTCGTCAAGCACTTCCCGTTCACCCGCGGGATCCTCCTGCGGCGCCAGGTGGGAGCGGTGCGCGCGGTTGACGACGTGTCCTTCGCGGTCCGGCGCGGGGAGACGCTCGGGATCGTCGGCGAGACGGGGTGCGGAAAGAGCACCACCGCGCGGTTGATCGCCCGCCTGCTCGAGCCCACGAGCGGCGAAGTGCTCTTCGACGGGGAGGACATCACCGCCCGCCGGGGCGCCTCGCTCAAGCCCCTGCGGCGCGAGATGCAGATGATCTTCCAGGACCCCTACTCGTCGCTGAACCCGCGCAAGACGGTGGGCTCCATCATCGCCGAGCCGTTCGCGATCCACGGCCTCGAGAAGTCGGAGGGGGAGCGCCGTCGCCGCGTGCAGGAGCTCATGGAGCAGGTCGGGCTGAACCCCGAGCACTACAACCGCTTCCCGCACGAGTTCTCGGGCGGCCAGCGCCAGCGCATCGGCGTGGCGCGGGCGATCGCGCTCAAGCCGAAGCTCGTCATCGCCGACGAGCCGGTCTCCGCGCTCGACGTCTCCATCCAGGCCCAGATCCTCAACCTCCTCCGCGAGCTCCAGCGCGAGCTCGGGCTCACCGTCATCTTCATCGCCCACGACCTCTCCGTGGTGCGCCACATGTGCGACCGGGTGGCGGTGATGTACCTCGGCTCGCTCGTCGAGCTCGGCCCGAACGAGGAGCTCTACGCCTTCCCCCGCCACCCCTACACCGGCGCGCTGCTCTCCGCGGTGCCGGTGCCCGACCCGTCGGTCAGGCGCGAGCGCCAGCTCCTCACGGGCGACGTGCCGAGCCCGGCCGACCCGCCCGCCGGCTGCCGGTTCCACACACGGTGTCCCAAGGCGCAGGAGCTCTGCGCGCAGGAGGCTCCGCCGCTCGAGGAGAAGGGCACCGGGACCCTCGCCGCCTGCCACTTCCCCCTCTCCTCCGAGGAGGTCCGCCGGCGGGTGGCCACCGCCGCACCGCCGGGTGGCCCGGTTCAGGAAGCGGCCTCGTCCTCCTCGTCGACGTAGAGCGACTCGCGGGCGAGCTCCTCTCCCCGCTCGCTCCAGAGCTTGATGTCGAGGAAGTCGCCGCGGTAGTTGTCCGGGGCGAGCAGGGTGAAGCGCCCGTCGAGGAGCTCGCATTGGTCCACGGCGAGGTTGGCGAGCTCGGCGGTCACCCGGGCGCCCCCGCCGGTGAGCGGCACGCCCCACACCAGAGTCATGTCGGCGCGCTGCCCGAGCTCGCCGCGCCAGGCGCCCACTACCTCGTCGGAGAGGTCGAGGCGCCAGTCGGGGTTGCGATCGGCGGTCTCCGTGGTCGCCTCGGCGCTCGCGGTGAAGGCCTCGGGCTCTCCGGCCGCGCCCGGGGGAGAGAAGGCCACGTAGCCGAACCACTCCCACCCCTTGTCGGTGGCCATGGTGGCCGGGACGTAGGTGCGCCCGTTCCAGCTGCGGTCGGGGAACCAGGCAATCTCGCCCGGCTGGCCGACGTCCTCGCCCTCGGTGTCGACCCCGAGGCACGCGGTCAGGAACACGTCGCGGAGCTGATCGGCCCACCGTCCGTAGGGCAGCGGCTCCTGCGGGGGCTCGGCGGCGAAGGAGGCGACGAAGCGACCGGTGGGCGGCATGGATTGGAGCCTACTTGGCGCGGACTGCCCCCGCGGGAGCGTCAGCTCTCGAGGAGAAGGGTCACCGGCCCGTCGTTGACCAGCTCGACGGCCATGGCGGCGCCGAAGACGCCGCGCCGTGCTCCCGTGCGCGCGCAGAAGCGCTCGTAGAGCGGCTCGGCGCGCCCGGAGGACGCGGCGGCCGCGTAGCTCGGCCGGTTGCCGCGCCGGGTGTCGCCGTACAGGGTGAACTGGCTCACGCATAGGAGCTCGCGCTCGCCGAGCGGCTCGTTCATCCGGCCCTCCGAGTCCGGGAAGATGCGCAGGGCGAGCACCTTCGCCGCTAGGCGGTCGGCCTCGGGCTCACCGTCTCCGTGCCCCACTCCGAGCAGGACGAGCAGCCCCGGGCCGATCCTCGCGACCTCCTTGCCCCCGACGGCGACCGCCGCGCGCCCCACGCGCTGGACGAGCGCGCGCACGCCGTCAGCCGGCTCGCCGCTCCCGGCGCCCGCGCAGCGCGCCGCCCAGGGCGCCGAATCCGGCGCCCGCGAGCGTCGTGACGACCACGAGCAGGATCTCGGGATCGGGCAGGGTCGCCTTGGCCTTCGCCTTGGTGAGGCCGTGAGCGAGGAGGATCCCGACGCCGAACAGCAGGCCGCTCACCTCGCCGCGGGCGGCGCCCTCGCCCCCGCCCCGGTGCTCGAGGCCGGCCAGGAACGCCCCGAGGAGCGCGAACAGGGTGAGCACGAGGTAGACCGGCTTGGAGACTCCGAGCAGCACGCCGCACACGAGCCCGAAGGCGAGCGGCACGAGGTCGCTCAGGACGATCTGGATCGAGATGGGGCGGGAGGCGAGCAGGGTCGGCATCCGCACGGCCAGGCGACCCTACCTCAGATGAGGCTGACCGTCAGGACCCCGACGACCGCGACCACGGCGGTGCTCCAGGCGATCGCCCCGGCGCTGAGGCCGACGTCGAGGCCGTAGGCGTGGGCGATGACCAGTCCGTTGATGCCGCACGGCATGGCGGCGAGCAGCAGGTAGGGCGTGGGCAGATCGATGAGCGGGGCGGCGAGCGCGACGAGCAGGGCCGGCGCGAGGAGGAGGCGCAGCCCGAGGGTCGCGGCGATCGCGCGGGTGAAGGGCGGGGGAAAGCGCGCGGCGCCGTCCTCGGACTCCGCGGCCAGCGTCACGCCGACCGCGAAGAAGCCGAGGGGGAGGAGCGCGAAGACGAGCAGCCGGGAGAGGTGCACGAGCGAGTCGGGCGCGAGGGAGCGCGGAGCGAGCAGCCCGGCGATGACGGCGAGGAGCGGTGGGTTGCGCGCGAGAAAGGCCCGGACGCGCGCGCCCGCGCCCGCGCCGGTGCGGGCGCCGAACGCCGCCCCGATGCCGAAGCCCGCCACGAGCAGCGTGGGCGACTGGACCAGGGCGTCGTATGCGACCGCCTCACCCAGGCGCGAGGCGCCGAGCACCGCCGCGGCGAGCGGGAGCCCGAGGTACCCCGTGTTCCCCTGGATGGCGCCGCACATGAGCGCCCCGGTGGCCGGGCGCCCGAGGTCGAGCGCCCGCCGGCCGACGAGGTAGGCGACCCCGCCGGTGAGCGCCAGGGCCACGTAGCCCAACGCGATCCCCCCGCCCACGTTGGCGTCGATGCGCAGCCGGTCGATGTTGAAGAACGCGATGAACGGGACGAGTGCGTAGAGCATCGCGCCGAGCACGACGCGTGCGGCGCGCTGGGCGCCCGGCCCGTAGCGCCGCTCGGCGCGGGCGCCCGCGGCCAGCGCGGCGGCGATCGTGGCCGCGATGACGACGACGTACACGGAGGCGCCGGCGACTTGGTCTAGGCCTCGCGCAGCTCGCGCGCGGCCTGCTCGGGCGCGAGCACGTTGAGGTGCAGGCCAGTGCCGAGCTCGAGGCCCGCGAGCTGGGTCAGTCGCGGCATGACGTCGATGCGCCAGCAGAAGTGCTCGGCGCCCCGCGGCGCGGTGCGCACCCAGAGGTTGAGCGGTGGGCTCGAGCCCAGGCATCGCGCGAGGCGTCGCAGCCCGTCGTGGAGCAGCGCCGCGCCGGTCGCGCCGTCGTCCTCGAAGCAGGGGCGCGTGCGGCGCGGGGCAAGCATGAGCTGGAAGGGGAGCCGGGCGCCGTAGGGCGCCATGAGCACCGCCTCCTCGTCGATCGCCACGATGCGCTCCCGGCGGCGCACCTCCTCCTGCACCAGGTCCCCGAGCAGGCTGCCGCCCATCGTCCGCGCGGCGTAGGCGCCGAAGCGCTCGCGCTCGCGCGCCACGCCCGCGGGCACGAACGGCAGCGCGTAGAGCTGGGCGTGGGTGTGGGGGAGGGAGGCGCCGGCCTCGATTCGCTCGTTGACGATGAGGTGCACGTAGGCCGCCTCGCGGTGCACGCGCATGCGCTCCCGCCACACCTCGGCCGCGGCCCGCACCTGCTCCACTCCGAGCTCGGCCAGGGAGCTCACCTGCTGCGGGCCGTTGACGATCACCTCGTGGGCTCCGAGGGCGGGCTCGGCGAAGAAGAGGTCGGGGTTGGCGTCGGGCGCCGGCACCGCGGCGTCGGCCGCGGCGGAGCCCAGCGCCGGGTAGAGGTTCGGCACCACGCGCACGCGCCAGCCCGGCGTGTCGGGCGCGCCGCCGTCCGGGCGCACCGCGTAGAGCTCGCGCGGCGTGCGGTCCTCGTGCCCCTCGGCGAAGGGGTCGCGCTCCGCCTCGATCGGGGCGGAGGGCTCGGCGCGCAGGCCGCCGCCCGGGCGGCTCGCACGCTCGCCGGCGACGATGGTGCGCAAGCCCGTGAGCGGGTCGACGCGGATCTCAGGCAAGCGGCTTCTCCATCGCCACGTGCTCGATGCCGGCCTCGACGAACCTCGCGCCGCGCGCCTCCCACCCTGCGCCGCGGTAGAGCTCCTGGGCATAGGTCTGGGCATGGAGCACCATGCGCTTCACGCCGGCGGCGCGCGCCTCGTCCTCGGCGGCCGAGAGCAGCGCCCCGGCCACGCCGCGCCGTCGCGCCTCCTCCTCCACCGCGAGCCGGGAGAACTGGACCGTCCCGCCCACGAACAGCAGACGGCAGGTGCCGATGACGCGCTGGCCGGCGTCGGCGTCGATCGCGACGAGGTGCAGCCCGTCCTCGTCGCGCCCGTCGCGCTCCTCCTTCTCGGGCACCCCCTGCTCCTCGCAGAACACGCGATGGCGTAGCGCGAGCGCCGCCTCGCGCTCGGGAGCGCCGCGGACCCGGCGGATCGCGAAGCTCACCGGCGCAGCGCGTAGCGGCGGATGTCGGCCTCGAGCGCCGCCTCGTTCGGGTAGCCGCCGGCGTGCTGGTAGAAGAGGTGGCCGTCGGCGGTGTAGTAGTTCGTGATGGGCAGGCCGCCCGGACCGTGCAGCGCGCGAGCGATCGCCGCCGTCTTGTCCTCGTAGCTCGGATAGGGGACCGGGTAGGAGCGGAGGAAGGAGGTGGCGCTCGCGGTGGCGTCCATCGAGTTCACGCCGACGAACGCGACCTCGCGGCCGTACTTCACCGCGGCCCGCTGGAAGAGGGGGAACTCCGCGCGGCACGGTCCGCACCACGACGCCCAGGCGTTGACCACCACCGGGTGTCCGCTCAGTCCCTGCAGGCGCTTCTGCACCAGCGCGGGGGTGGCGCCGCGGACCAGCTGCCCGGCCTGGGCGTGGAGGGCGGCCAGAGCGGCGGGCGAGCCTTGCAGCGCCAGTCGCTGGGCCTGCGCCGAGACGGCGACGCTCTGCGGCTTGGCCCCTCCGCAGCCGACGAGCGCGAGGAGGACCAAGGCGGCCGGGAGCGCGACGCGCGAGCGCATGAGCGACAGCTTGGCAGATCGCCGGGGGCCGTCCTGGTGGGGATACGCCCCGGCGAGCGGTATCCTGTAGGGGCGAGCGGGGGTCCGAGCCCGGGCCGCGCTCGCCTGACCGGCCCACTGCGCCGGTCCGTCCGAGCCGCCTGCGCCGCCGACCGGCGTACCGCGGCTCTCCGGAGAGTCCTTACCGAGAGCCACGCATTGGCCGAACCCATCCCCGGGGCCACGTCGCCCCTTCCCACTTCCGGTGCGATCGCTCGTGCCGAGCGCTTCACGCGTGAGCGCTTCGTGCACGAGGGTGAGCAGCTCGCCGACGCCCTCGCCGCCGGGCGTCCGCGGCGGCGTGCGCTCGACGCCGCGCTGGCCGAGCTCGACGCCGGCGCGCAGGATCCCTCCGTCGCCTGGCGGCGCGAGTTCTCGCTTCTCCTCGGGCTGGAGCGGCTGCTCTCCGAGGACGAGCCCAAGCTCGTCGACGGCACGCTCCTCTCTCCCCACCAGGTCGATGCCCTCTCGGGCACGCTCACCGCCCTCCTGGCCGAGACCCAGCGCGCCGGCAACGGCAGCGCGAACGGCGCGGCGCCCGTGCCCCCGCCGGAGCCTCCGGCGCTCGCCTCCGTCGCCGTGCCCGGCGCGGAGGAGCTCGACCTCGACCACGACCTCGGCGACGAGGAGGACGCGGAGCCCGACGAGGAGCCGCAGGACTGGCACGACGACACCGCCGCCGACCTCGGCCCGCTCGGGGAGCAGCCCGAGGACCCCAACGCCGCGCGGCGCTTCTGGTTCGAGCACGCGACGGGCGCGGGCAAGACGGTGGCCGCGCTCGGCTTCGTGGAGGCCTCGCGCACCGGCGGGGTGCTCATCCTCACCCACCGCCGCAACCTCGTGGACCAGTTCCACGGCGAGCTGCGTGATCGCGGCTACGCCAAGCGGATCTCCCCGGCGCTCCTCGACGGCAAGGACTCCGCGCACGGGCCGGTCACGGTGGAGACCTACCAGTGGTTCGTGCGCAACGCGGGCCGGATCTCCGACGCCTACGCGATCGTCATCTGCGACGAGGCGCACACCGCGCTCGGCGAGAAGACCTCCGCCTCCATTCGCGCGTGGGAGGGACCGATCTTCATCGGGATGACGGCGACCGGCGCGCTGATCGCCCGCCACGTCACCGACCTCTTCCCCACCCAGACCTCGCGCTTCGACCTCGCTCAGGCCGCGCGCCGCGGCGTGATCGCGCCGCTGCGGTGCATCCGGATCCCGCCGGGTCCCGGCGTGCGCACGATCGCCAAGGTGCCCCTGCGTCGCGGCGAGGTCGACACGGAGTTCGACCAGGAGATGCTGGCCGAGCTGCTCGACCAGCAGCCGTTCAACCTCGCGGTGGCCGACCTCTACCAGACGCGCTTCGCCGGCGTGCCCGGCGTGGTCTACGCCGCCGGCGTACGCCATGCCTACAACGTCGCGCAGGCGTTCCGCGACCTGGGCATGAAGGCCCGCGCGGTCTCGGGCGAGACGCCCAAGCGCGAGCTCGCGCGCATCCTCGCCGACTACGAGGCGGGCAAGATCGACGTGCTGGTGAACGCCCAGCTCCTCGCCGAGGGGTGGAACTCGCCGCGCGCCACCGTGTGCATGCACCTGGCGCCCACCGCCTCCAAGCGGATCTACCAGCAGCGCGTGGGACGCGTCACCCGCCGTCACCCGGGCAAGGAGGCCGGGCTGGTGATCGACTTCGTCCACCCGGGCACGCGCCACGACGACCCCGTGGTCACCCTGCACTCGCTGCTCGACCGCGACGTCTACCGCGGTGGCGCCATCGTCGTGGGTCCCGTGCGCCGGGGCCGGGGACGGCGGGTGCGGGTCGAGCGGCGCGTGCTCCCCGTCACCGCCGACGAAGAGCGCCGGCACGAGGTCTTCGAGCGCGAGCTGTGGCGGATCGCGGTGGAGCACCTGGACTGGGGCGAGCAGCACATGTGGGCGGCGCTCGCCGGCGCGCGGGTGGCCGTCAACGGCTGGCGCCGCGCGAAGGCCATGCTCCACTTCGACCGCGAAGGAGAGCTGCGCCGGCGCTTTCTCATCACGGCCGTGCAGCGCAACCGCAATCCGCAGCTCCGGCTCAAGGCCGTGCAGGAGATCGCCGCCGTGCGCGATCCCGAGGCGTTCGACCAGGCGATCGACATCATGGCCGGCTGGACCCGCGAGGAGAAGCGCGAGGGCGCAAAGGTCATGCTCGGGGCGCTGGCCGAGAAACGCATCGGGCGCCGCGACCAGGCCAACGCGTGGATCTGGCGCCTGGCCGAGTACACGCGGGAGGTGCACGAGGAGTACGCGGTGCAGCGCTGGCCTGAGACCAAGCGGCTGCTCGGCCTGCTCGTGAACTCCTCGGGCGGGGCGCACGGGCGCAACGCCCGCCGGCTCGTGCACGCCGCCCGCAAGCAGGACCGCCGGCTCTCGGCCGCGCTCCTCGCCGCCGCGCTCGCCCACACGCCCGAGGGCGAGGAGGCGCTGCGCGGAGCGCGCACGCGGATGGCGCGCAAGCCGAGCGCGCTGGCGCGCGAGCTGCTGAGGAACTTCCCCAAGGCTCGCGCGCGCGGGCGCGGCGCGCGACGGCGCAAGAAGGGCGCCCAGCACGGTGAGGGAGTCGCGCTCGACGAGGTCCTGGTGGGGAGCAACGGGCAGCCGGCCGCGGACGACGAGGAGGCGGTGATCGCCTCCGAGCCCCGGGGCGCCGGCGCGGCCAAGCGCCCGCGTCGGCGCCGCTCGCGCGCGGCCGCCGTGGCCGCCGCGCCGGCGGCCGACGAGCCGGGTCCGGAGGAGGTCGCCGCCAACGTCGCGGCAGCGGCGCGCGCGATGCGCCGCGACGCCGAGCCATCGCCGGGGGGCGCGGAGTAAGGGCCTAAGCAGCTACCCCGCGCCTCGCCCGAGGTGCACCTCCCCGGCCTCCAGAGCCGTGCGCCTCCCCCCCGGGCCGGTGACCACCAGGCGCCCCTCGCCATCGATCCCGGCGGCCGTTCCGCGACCGCCCGAGAAGGCGATCTCGCGCCCGAGCAGCGCGTCGCGCTCGCGGTAGGCGTCGAGGATCGCGGCGGCCGAGGCGCCGAGCCACCACTCGAGCGCACCGAGGAGCCGCCGCAGCGTGGGCTCGAGCTCCTCGGGCCCGCGTCCCAGCGTCCCGGCGAGCTCACGCAGCCCGACCGGGAGATCATCCGGGCGCAGCGCGACGTTCAGGCCGACGCCCAGCACGGCCCATCCCTCCTGCGGACGGCCTTCGACGAGGATGCCGGCGACCTTGCGAGCGTCGAGGAGCACGTCGTTCGGCCACTTGATCCGCGCCCCGGGGCCGACCTCGTCGGCGACCGCCACCGCGGCGATGAGCGGCAGCAGTCGCGGCGGCTCGCGCAGCACGAGCGAGGCGAGCAGGGCGCGGCCGGGGGGCGCGCTCCAGCTCCTCCCCTGGCGCCCGCGGCCGGCCGTCTGCTCGGCGGCGGTGACGAGCGTCCCGTGCGGCGCCCCGGCCCGGGCCAGGTCGCGGGCGCGGTCGTTGGAGGAGCTCGTGCGGCGCAGGTGCAGTCGGGGGGAGCCGAGGCTCATGCCGGCCGCAGCCGCACCTCGACGTCCTCCTCCAGCCCGAGCGCGTCGCGGGCGCTGCCGCGGTTGACCGCGACGGCCAGCGTGCGGTCGGCGTCCTCGTAGACGAGCGCGGCGCCCGGTGCGACGTCGGCGAAGGGGCGGGCGTAGTGGGCGCGGACCGGGGCGCCGCCGCCCACCTCGATCTCGACCGGGTGCCCGAGCCGCAGCGCCGAGCCGGTCAGCTCGGCGTGGGCGGCGTCGAGCGCGACGTTGCCGAAGGCGTCGGCGGTGAGGGCATGGGCCACGAGCGTGACGAGCTCGTCGGGATCGAGCGGGGTGCCCGCCTCCGCGAGCGGAGCGCCGGCGGCCAGGTGCGCGAACGGGTCGGAGTGCCCGTAGTCGGAGAGGAAGGTGATGAAGGGGGGCGGGCTCATCGCTCGCTCGCGTCGGCGAGCAGCGCCGCGACCAGCCCGTCGACGTCGTGCTCGGAGGCCTCGACGTGGGGCTCGAGCCCGCGCTCGCGCAGGGTCGTGCTCGTGACCGGACCGATCGAGACGAGCCGGGGACCCTCCTCCCCGAGCTCGCCCACCGCGTCGAGGAAGAAGCGCACGGTGGAGGAGGAGGTGAAGGTGACGTAGTCGGCGCCCAGCGCGGACTCGCGCTCCTCCGCGCCGAGCTCCTCGGGCACGGTCTCGTAGAGCGGGAGCACGTCGACCTCGGCGCCGCGGGCGCGCAGCGCGTCGGGGAGCGCGTCGCGCGCCTCGCGCGCGCGGGCGATGAGCGCGCGGCGCACGGGAAGCGCCGCGAGCGCGGCTACGAGCCCCTCGGCCACGAAGCGCTCGGGCACCACGTCGGCGAGCACTCCGTGCTCGCGCAAGGCGCGGGCCGTCCCAGGTCCGATCGCCGCGACCGTCGTCCCGGCCAGCGCGCGGGCGTCGCGGCCCGCCGCGCCCAGCCGCTCGAAGAGCAGCGCCACGCCGTTCGGACTCGTCAGGCAGACGAGGTCGTAGCGAGCGAGGTCGGGAGCCTCCCCCGGCAGCGGGACGATGCGGATCGCCGGGGTCTCGAGCACCGCGGCGCCGAGCTCGCGCAGGCGACCGGCGAGGCCGCTGGCCTGGGCGCGGGCGCGCGTGACCGCCACCGTGCGCCCGGCGAGCGGCCTATCCGCGAGCCAGCCGAGCTCCTCGCCGAGCGTCGCGACCGGACCGACCAGGGTGATCGACGGCGCTCGCACGCGCGCCTCCTGCGCGCGGGCCACCAGCGTCTCGAGCGTGGCCAGGAGGGTTCGCTGCCCCGGGAGCGTCCCCCGCTCGATGACCGCCGCGGGCTCCTGCGGCGAGCGGCCACCGGCCACGAGCCGCTCGGCGATCCGCCCGAGCTGGCGCACGCCCATGTAGAAGACGAGCGTCCCCGGGAAGGCGGCGAGCGCCGGCCAGTCGATCGCCGACTCGGGCTTGTCGGGGTCCTCGTGGCCGGTGACGAGCGCCACCGCGCTGGCCCGCTCGCGGTGGGTGACCGGGATGCCGGCGTAGGCCGGCGCCGCCACGCCCGCGGTGACGCCCGGCACGACCTCGAAGGGAATGCGCGCCGCGCGTAGGGCGAGCGCCTCCTCCCCGCCCCGACCGAACACGAACGGGTCGCCGCCCTTCAGGCGCACCACCGCCTTCCCGGCCCGCGCGTGGACGCGCAGCAGCCGGTCGATCTCCTCCTGGGGCATGGACGCTCCGCCACCCCGCTTGCCCACGTAGACGAGCTCGGCGTCGGGCCGGGCGCCGTCGAGGGCGGAGGCGGGGATCAGCCGGTCGTGCAGGATCACGTCCGCGCGGGCGATGAGCTCGAGCGCCCGGGCGGTCATGAGCCCCGGGTCGCCGGGGCCGGCCCCCACGAGATACGCCCGTCCCGTGCCGCTCACGTCCGTGCCCGGGGCGGTGGGGCGAGACGGCTACCCGGGGGTAGCCCAGGAGCTACCCGGGAGTAGCCAGTCGCGCGCGGCGGTCCGACCGCGGGCGGCACCACCACCGCGGGCGCCGCGGCGGGCTCAAGCACGCGCGCTCCCGGCGGCGGGCGCAACGGGCAGCCCCTCGGGACGCGCGCCGGGAGGGCCGCCGCCGCCCCGGGCACCGAGTGACTCGGCCTCAGCCAGAATCTCCTCTGCGCCCGCGGCGCGCAGCCGGCGCCCGACCTCGCGCCCGAGCGCTTCCGGATCGGAGGCGACTCCCCGGCGCTCGTCGGCCGCCCACACCGAGCCGTCGGGCAGTCCCACCCAGGCGGTGAGGAGGAGCGCATCCTCGTCGGCCACGGGCACGGCGAGCGCCCCGAGCGGCGTGTGGCAGCTCGCCTCGAGCTCGCGCACGAGCGCGCGCTCGGCGCTCAGGCACGCCGCCGCCGTCGGGTCGCTCAGCGCTCCGGCCGCACGGCTCGCGCGCTCGTCCCCGGCGCGCCCCTCGAGCACCAGCGTGCCCTGGCCGGGGGCGGGCACGAGGTCGAGCAGCGCGCCGGCCTCCTCCTCGCGCCCGAGCCGGGCGAGCCCGGCGTGGGCGAGGACGATCGCCGCGTGGCCGTTCGCGCCGGCGGCGAGCTTCCCGAGGCGCGTGTCCACGTTGCCGCGCAGAGCGACGATCTCGAGGTCCTCGCGCCGCGCGCGGAGCTGCGCGCAGCGCCTCAGGCTGCTCGTGCCCACGCGCGCACCCGCCGGCAGCTCCTCCAGCGACGCCGCGCCGCACAGCGCGTCGCGCGGGTCCGCGCGCTCGGGGACGCCGAGGAGGGCCAGCCCCTCGGGCAGCTCGGCGGGCACGTCCTTGGCGGAGTGGACCGCCAGGTCAATCTCCTCGCGGAGCAGCGCGAGCTCCAGCTCCTTGACCCAGCGCGACTTGTCCTCCTGCGTGCGCCCGCGGTCGCCCGAGGTGGTGAGGGGAACGATCTGCACCTCCTGCTCAGCGCCGAGCCTCGCGGCCACGAGCCGCGCCTGCGCGAGCGCCAGCGGGCTGCCGCGCGTGCCGAGCCGCATCAACGCCGGCGGGCGGCGCGGCGCGGCAGCTCCCGAACCGAGGCGAGCTGCTCGGCCGGCTCCTCCTCCACGGGCGCCTCGAGTGCGAAGAGCTCGCGCAGCACCTGCATGCGCACGTGCACGCGGTCGTCGTCCAAGCGCTTCATGCGCATCGTGGGCTCGTGGAGCAGCCGGCTGACGATCGCCCGCGCGAGGGCGGCGACGCGCTCGCGGTCACGCGGCGAGGCGCTCTCCCACCGTCCCTCGTTCTCGGCCAGCACCCGGGCCGCGACCTCGGCTCCGCGCTCGTGCAGGGCGGCGAGCGTGGGCACCACCTCGAGGGAGCCGAGCCAGGCCGCGAAGCGCTGCATCTCCTCCTCGACCACGCTCTCGGCGCGCTGCGCCTCGGCCTGGCGCACCGAGCGGTTGCGGGCGACAACGGCCTGGAGGTCGTCGATGTCGTACAGGGAGACTCCGGGCAGGGCGCCGCACTCCGGGTCGACGTCGCGCGGCACCGCGAGGTCGATCATCAGCAGCTCTCGCTCGGCCCGCTCGCGCATGACCTCCCCGATCTCCCCGGCGGTGAGGATGGTGTGGGGGGAGGAGGTGGCGGCCACGACGATGTCGGCGCGCCCGAGCCGGGCGGGCAGGTCGTCGAAGCTCACGGCCTGGCCGCCGAAGCGCCGGGCGAGCCCGAGCGCACGGTCGTGGCGGCGGTTGGCGACGAAGATGGTCTCCACGCCCTGACGGCTGAGCGCGCGGGCGGCGAGCTCGCTCGTCTCGCCCGCGCCGAGGATCACCACCTCGCGCCCGGCCAGCTCCCCGAGGCGCTCGCGGGCGAGCGCGGCGGCCACGGAGGGCACGCTGGCCTGGCGCTCCCCGATCGCCGTCTCGGTGCGCACTCGCTTGCCCGTGGCCAGCGCGGCGCCGAACAGGCGGTGGGTCATGGGACCGGTGGCGCCGGTGACGGTCGCGGCGTCGTAGGCGCGCTTGACCTGCCCCTGCACCTCGGCCTCGCCGACGATCATCGACTCGAGCCCGGCGGTGACGCGGAACAGGTGCCGCGCCGCGTCGCAGTTGCGCAGGGCGTAGATCGAGGCGGCGAGCTCGGTGGGGCGGATGCCCGCCTGGCGGGCGAGCATCCCCAGAGCCGCGGTCTCGGCGTCCACGGGATCGTGGACGACGAGGTAGAGCTCGGTGCGGTTGCACGTCGAGATGGAGACCGCCTCGCGTACCTCGGGGCCGCCGAGCAACTCCTTGAGGAACTCCTGGGCGCGTGCGTCGGGCAGGGCGAGGCGCTCGCGCACCTCCACCGGCGCGGTCTTGTGGGAGACCCCGAGAGCGAGGACCTCGCTCATCGAGCCACCGGCTCCGCGGCGGCGCCGGCGGGCGCCGCCGCCTCGCGCTCCGCCGCCGCCTCGACGAGCTCGTCGAGCTCGCGCTCGATGCGCGAGAGCTTCGCGGCCATGATCGCCACGTAGACGAGGACGAGGAGGAAGAGGACGACGTACGCCCCGGCCACGTACCTCTCCGCCTCGTGCAGGGCTACGGCGGGCATCGCTCTAACCCGCGGGCCGGGGGGCGGCGCTCCGTCCGCCGGGGGTGAGGGCATCGTCGCCGAGCAGCTGGCGGCGCAGCGCGCGGAGCTGCCACGAGGCGTTCTTCGAGGCCATCTCGTACTTCCACAGGGTCACGAAGAGCAGCGTGATCGCGACCATGGCGACCAGGAAGGTGAGGAGCATGGGCCCCGGAAGGTTCTTCGTCGCGCCGCCCAGCACCCGGGGATGGATGAACCCTTGGGCGAGGCGGACGGCAAGGAAGTTGAGCGGCACGAAGGCGCCGGCCACTATCGCGAAGACGCTGGCGTAGCGCGCCTGGCGCTCCGGGTCCTCGATCGAGAAGCGCAGCGGCGTGTAGGTCGCGTAGAGCAGGAAGACGATGAGGAAGGAGACGAGCGTCGGCTCGTCCCACACCCACCAGTGCCCCCACGATGCGCGCGCCCAGATCGAGCCGGTGAGCAGGACGCCGACCCCGAGGATCAGGGAGAGGTGGATCGCCACGTAGGAGCGCAGGTCCCACTTGCGATCCCCGCTGCGCAGGTGGGCGATCGCGAGCACGGCGCCGAAGACGAACCCGCCCAGCGCCACGATCGCCATCGGCACGTGGACGTAGAAGATCTTCTGGATGAGCCCCTGGTCGGCGTCGACCGGCGCGTAGAAGAAGACGAGCGCGAGGGCGCCGGTGAAGGTGACCGCGGTGGCGATCGAGAGGCCGCGCAGCCGCTTGCCGTAGGTCGTGGGCATGGGCTAGTGCCCCTTCCCGCGATTACGGTCGGTCCTCGCCGCCGCAGGACGCCGGCTGACGGCGTCCTCGCCTTCTCCTTTGCCACCAGCAAAGGAGAAGCCTGCGTCCTGGTCACCCGCCGCCCGCGACAGCGAGCCCACGACCGTACTTGCGTTCAGGGGCACTAGTCCTCCAGGAGGAAGTCGAAGACCGCGTAGGCGATGAGTCCGAACACGAGATCATAGAGCCCGAGCACTCCCAGCCACTCGAGCGGCAGGGGGGAGGCTCCCCCCGCCAGCAGCGGTGGCGTGGCGGCCCGCGCGGCGGCGATGAGCAGCGGCACGAGCAGGGGAAGGGCGACGATCGGGACGATGAGATCCCGCGCCCGGGTCTGGATGCCCAGGGCGGCCACGAGGGTTCCGACCACGGCCAGTCCCGCGTCGAGGAGGAGGAGCACCGCGGCCAGTCCGGGCAGCGCCGGCCCGAGGCTCGGGCCGAGCAGCAGCAGGCCGAAGGCGGGGACGGCCACGAGCTCGACCGCCACGAGGAAGACGAGGAGCGCCGCCGCCTTGGCCAGGAGGAGCGCGGTGCGCTCCACCGGGGCGAGCAGGACGCCGTCGAAGCCGCCCTCCTCGCGTTCGGCGACGAACAGCCGGTTGATCCCGAGCACGGCGGCGAAGAGCACGGTGACGAGCAGGACGCCGGCGGCGAGCTCCCCGTCGAGCTGCGCGCGCTGCAGCGCGAAGTGGAAGAGCACGAGCGTGGTGACCGCGAAGAGCGCCATCGCGGGGACGGACTCCTTCGTGCGCAGCTCGACGCGCAGGTCCTTGCGCAGGATGGCGGCAAAGGCGCTCATCTCCGGCTCACCGGTAGAGCTCCTCGAGCGCCGAGCGAGGGACCTCGGCGGCGGGAGCGCACAGCGCCTGGCTCCCGGCGCGCAGGCCCAGCGCCAGGTCGGCTTCGGCCAGCCCCCCGGCGGGGTCGTGGCTCGTCACCACGCGCGTGCGGCCGGTCTCGCGTCCGATGAGGGGCTCGACCGCGCGGGCGGCGGCCGGGTCGAGGCTGGCGCGCGGCTCGTCGAGCAGCAGCACCGGCGGGTCGTGCAGGACGGCGCGGCAGACCGCGAGGCGCTGCACCATTCCGCGTGAGAGCGTGCGCACCGGCTCGTCGGCGCGACGCTCCATCCCCACGCGGGCGAGCAGGTCGCCTATCCGCTCGGGAGCCACCCTGTGCAGCCGCGCGTGGAAGGAGAGGTTCTCGCGCCCGGTGAGCTCGCGGTACAGGAGCGGATCGTGGCCGAGCAGGCCGATACGCCCGCGCACCGCCCAGGCGCGGTGGGGCAGCGGCTCGCCGAGCACGCGCACGTCGCCTTCGTGCGCGCGCACGAGCGTGGCGAGGATGCGAAGCAGCGTCGACTTGCCGGCGCCGTTGGGCCCGAAGACCACCAGGGTCTGCCCGACCCCGAGCGTCGCCGTCACCCCGCTCAGCGCGGGCCGCTCCCCGTAGCGGCGCCCGACGCCCCGCAGCTCAATGGCCGGCGTGGCGGCCATGGCGGCCCGACAGCGTGGCGACGGCGTGCTCGAGCGTCGGCGCCAGCACCGGGAAGAGCTCGCCGATCGCCTTCGGGTTCCCGGGGAAGTTGACGATGAGCGTCTGACCGCGAATGCCCGAGACGCCCCGGGAGAGGATCCCCTGCGGCGTGTGGCGCAGCGCCTCCGCGCGCATCGCCTCGGCGAAGCCGGGCGCCTCGCGCTCGATCACCCGGCGCGTGGCCTCCGGCGTGACGTCGTCGGGGGTGAGCCCGGTTCCGCCCGTGGTGAAGATGAGCGCCGCGCCCTCGTCCACGTGGTGGCGCAGGCGGTCCTCGATGAGCGCGAGGTCGTCCGGGATCACCTCCAGGACGACCACGTCGGCCCCGGCCTCCTCCGCCAGCGCCGCGAGCGCCGGCCCCGACTCGTCGGCCGCGTCCCCGCAGGAGACGGTGGAGGAGATGGTGAGGATGGCGGTCTTCACGCGGGGGCGAGCTTACGCGACGGCGCCCGGGCCCACGGCCGAGGGACGGATCAGCCTTCGCGCCGCCAGTCCCCCGAGCGGCCGCCGCTCTTCTCGAGCAGCGCCACCGAGGCGATCTCGACGCCCTTCTCGATCCCCTTGACCATGTCGTAGACGGTCAGGGCGCCGACGCTCGCGGCGGTTAGCGCCTCCATCTCCACGCCGGTCTGCGCCCGGGTTCGGGCCTCCGTGGTGAGCGTCACCTCGCCGGCGTCGGCGTCGACCTCGACCTCGACCCCGACGAATGCGAGCGGCAGGCCGTGGCAGAGCGGGATCAGCTCGTCGGTGCGCTTCGCCGCCTGGATGCCGGCGATTCGCGCGGTGCCCAGCACGTCGCCCTTGGGCGCGTCGCCGGCGGCGACGGCCGCGGCGGTCGCCGGGCTCATGCGCACCACCGCCCGCGCCACCGCCCGTCGCTCGCTGACCTCCTTGCCGCCCACGTCGACCATCCGGGCGCGGCCGGACGAGTCGAGGTGGGTCAGTTCGCTCACGTCGGCTCGTGCGTGCGCTGCGCCGCCGCGATCAAATCGCGCACGGCGGTCCGATCGCCGGCACGCAGCAGCTCGATCGGGTCGGGCTCGCCGTTCACGATCGACTCGAAGAAGCTCTTGCGATCGCGGTAGGTCGGGAGCGTGCCCTTGGCCCAGCCGCGCACCTCGTTGAGCAGCACGGCCAGATCGGCGTAGGCCTCCCCGAAGAGCTCCGCGACCTCGCGCTTCATGCGCTTGGCCAGCGCGGGCGAGGCGCCCGCGGTGGAGATCGCGATGGCCAGCGGTCCCGTCCGCACGATCGCCGGAAGGATGAAGTTGCACAGCGGGGGGACGTCCACGACGTTGACGAGCATCGCGCGGCGGTCGGCATCCTCGTAGACGCCGATGTTGACCTCGGAGTCGCTCGTGGCGGCGATGACCATGAAGGAGCCCTCGAGGTCGGTCGCCGCGTACTCCCGGGCGAGCCAGCGGATGGTGCCCTCGCTTACGTGCTCCTCGAGCGCGGGCTCGATCTCGGGCGCCACGACGGTCACGTCCGCGTCGCAGACGAGCAGGCCCTCCACCTTCTCGAGGCCGATCTCCCCGCCACCGACCACCAGGCACCTGCGGCCGGTGAGCTTGAGGCAGGCGATGTAGAACGGCGTCTCGAGCATGTCCCGCACGCAACTCTGGTCGCAGACGCCCCTGCGGAGCTGGCACACGCAAGTCTTTCCGCTGTAGGCCTGGGCGGGCATGATGTAGGTAGGAGGTTAGATGGCCGACATTGGCTACTTCAGCGACGACTCGTGGGTGCGCCGGATCCACCGGGAGAACGTGGTCGCGCTCTCCGGTCCGCGCGCCCTGCTCATGCAGGCCACCCACCCGGTGGCCTTCGCCGGATTCTTCGCGCACACGGGCGCGCTCGAGGAGCCCTACGAGCGGCTGCACCGCACGGCGCAGGTGATGAACGCCATCGCCTTCGGTCCGCGCGCCGAGGCCGATCGCATGACCGGGCGCGTGCGCGTCATGCACCGCCGCGTGCGCGGAGAGCTCCCCGAGCCCGTGGGCCCCTTCCCCGTCGGCACGCCCTACGCGGCCGACGACCCGAAGCTCCTGCTCTGGGTCCTCGCCACGCTGGTGGACTCCGCGCTCGTCGTCTACGGGCGCTACGTGCGCCGCCTCGCGCGCGACGAGCGCGACGCCTACTGGCGGGACTACAAGGTCATCGGCCGCCTCTTCGGGCTCAAGGACGAGGAGATGCCCGAGGCGATCGAGGACTTCGAGGAGTACATGGCGGGGATGCTCGGCTCGGGCGAGCTCTTCGTCTCGGACGCGGCGCGCGAGCTGGCGATCCGGATCGTGATGCGCCCGCCCGTGCCGCTGAAGGTGCGGCCGCTGCTCGAGCTCGCGAACTTCGTCACCGTCGGCCTGCTTCCCCGGGAGCTGCGCCGGCAGTACGGCTTCGGGTGGGACCCGGCGCGTGGGCTCGCGCTGCTCGGCGGCGCGGAGTACACGCGCCGCCTGCTCGTCCCGCTCCTGCCCGGTCGCCTGCGCTACGCCTCTGGCCCGCGAGCGGCGGCGTGATGCCTGAACGCCGAGTGTCGAGTTAGCGTCGCGTAGGGCGGGTAGATCGTCACTCGGCGCTATGGCGCGCGGTGCGGAGCTCCTCCAGCCGCTCGGCCAGCTGAGCCTCCGCCTCGTCGGGCTCGTAGAAGCGGGTGCCCGCGATCTCGTCCGGAAGGAGCTCCTGACCCGAGACGTGAGCCGGGCGATCGTGGGGGTAGTCGTAGCCCTGGCCGCGGCCGAGCTTCTTCGCGGCCGGGTAGGCGGCCGAGCGCAGGTGCTCGGACGGGAGCACGGCGCCGTGCTCGCGCACGTGGCGACGAGCCGCGCCGACGGCGCGCTTGACCGCGTCGGACTTCGGCGCCAGCGACAGGTAGATCGCGGCCTGGGCCAGCGCGAACTGGCACTCGGGCATCCCGACGTGCTCGACGGCGTGCGCCGCCGCGACCGCGATCTCGAGCCCCCGCGGGTCGGCGTTGCCCACGTCCTCGGAGGCGAGCACGACCATGCGCCGGGCGACGAAGCGCGGGTCCTCCCCACCCTCGAGCATGATCGCCAGGTAGTAGAGGGAGGCGTCGGGGTCCGATCCGCGCGTGGCCTTGATCCAGGCCGAGATCGTGTCGTAGTGCTGGTCGGCGTCCCGGTCGTAGCGGATTGCCTTGCGCTGCATCGCGTCCTCCGCCACCGCGAGGGTGACCTCGCTGGCCGTCTCGCACGCGAGCTCCAGCGCCGCGAGGGCGGCGCGGGCATCCCCGCCCGAGCGCGCGGCGAGGAACTCGAGCGCCTCGGGCGCCACCGGCTCGGCGGCGCAGTGCCCCTCCTCGAGCGCGCGTCGCAGGAGCCCGAGAACGTGCTCGGCGGTCAACGCCCGCAGCTCGTAGACCTGGGTGCGGGAGAGCAACGCCGCGTTCACCTCGAAGTACGGGTTCTCGGTCGTCGCTCCGATGAGGGTGACGAGCCCCTCCTCGACCGCGGGCAGAAGCGCGTCCTGCTGTGCCTTGTTGAAGCGGTGGATCTCGTCGAGGAAGAAGATCGTCGGCTCGCCGGTGCTGCGTCGCCGGTGCTCCGCTCGCTTGAGCACGCCGCGCACCTCGGCGCGTCCGGCCTGCACCGCGCTCTCCTCCTCGAAGGCGGCTCGCGCATGGGCCGCGACGATCCGGGCCAGGGTCGTCTTGCCGCTCCCGGGCGGGCCGAAGAGGACCATGGAGTGCGGCCGGCCCTCCTCGATCGCGGTGCGGAGCGCCGAGCCGGAGGCCACGAGGTGCTCCTGGCCCACGAACTCCGCGAGCGAGCCCGGCCGCATGCGGGCGGCGAGCGGAGCCGCCGCGTCGGTGGCGGGCGTCGCTCGCTCGTCCTCGGGCGGCTCGAACAGGGTCTCGCTCACGGACGGAGTATCCCCTCCCCACTAGCATCCTCGGGGTGCAGTCGTTGCAGGCCGAGGCCACCGAGCTCCTGCAGCGCCTGCTGCGCTTCAACACCGTCAACCCGCCCGGCAACGAGCGCGCGGCACAGGAGCATCTCGCGGCCCAGCTCCAGAGCGCGGGCTTCGAGTGCCAGCTCCTCGGCGCCGAGGAGGAGCGGCCGAACCTCGTCGCCCGCCTGCGCGCCGAGGACGGCGCCGACGGGCCGACCCTCGGGCTCCTCGGGCACGTCGACACGGTGCTGGCCACGCCGAGCGAGTGGCGCCACGATCCGTGGTCGGGCGAGCTGGCCGACGGCTGCGTGTGGGGCCGCGGCGCGCTCGACATGAAGTCGCAGGTCGCCGCCGAGGTGACCGCGGCCGTGACGCTTGCCCGGGAGGGCTGGCGCCCCGCGCGCGGCGAGCTGCTCGTGCTCTGCGTCGTGGACGAGGAGACCGGCGGCGCCCTCGGCGCGCGCTGGCTGTGCGAGCACCACCCCGAGGAGGTCCGCTGCGACTATCTCCTCAACGAGGGAGCCGGACCGGTGATCGAGTTCGACCGGCGCCGCCTCTACGGCGTGTGCACGGCCGAGAAGGGCGTCTTTCGCTTCACGGTGGCCACGAGCGGGCGGGCCGGTCACGCCTCGGTGCCCCGGATGGCCGACAACGCGCTGCTGAAGCTCGTGCCGCTCATCGAGGCCCTCGGCGCCGGCGGGCGCTCCTACGACCTCACCGAGGCGCCGGTGGCGCTGCTGCGCGCCCTCGGAGAGGACCCCGCCGACCCCGACGGAGCGCTCGAGCGCCTGCGCGAGCACGCGCCGGTGCTCGCGCTGATGGTCGAGCCGATGATGCAGGTGACCTTCGCCCCCACGGTGATCGGCGCCTCGGGGAAGATCAACGTGATCCCGAGCCGGGCGGAGCTGCAGGTGGATTGCCGCGTGCCGCCGGGGCTCGGTCAGGCGGAGGCGAGGCGGCGGATCGAGGAGGTCCTCGGGCCCTCCGCCGACTCCTACGAGCTCACCTTCCTCGAGCAGGTGGTGGGCAACTCCTCCTCACCCGACTCGCCGCTCATGGAGGCGATCGCCGGCTGGATCGAGGAGCACGACGAGGGGGCGGAGACCGTGCCGGTGATGCTCCCCGCGTTCACCGACTCGCGCCACTTCCGCGACGCCTTCCCCGACATCGTCGCCTACGGGTTCTTCCCGCAGCGCCACCAGGGACTCTTCGAGGTCTGGCCGCTCATCCACTCCGCCGACGAGCGCATCGACGCGCGCGACCTAGGCTTCGCCGCGCAGTGCTACTCCGACCTCGCGCGAGGGCTGCTCGCCTGAGCCGGGGGGGGGAGCGGAAGCTCCGCCTCGGGCGGGAGGGCGCTGCTGGGCGGGCTGCTCGTGCACGGGCCGACGCACTGGGCCGCCGCGGCGCGTAGCGCGAACGGCGAGTCCGCCGCGCCCTGACCGCACGCGCCGGGCGCGCGTAGAATCGCTCCATGGCGGCGAGCACCCAGACCCGCCGGCGACTGGCCCCCTCCGTCTTCCGCCTTCCCGTCGAGAGGATCCGCGAGGGGTACTACTCCGACGCCTACTTCGTTCAGACGAAGACGCTGCTCGAGCACGACGCGCACCGTCCCCGCGTGGTCGTGCAGGTCTTCCAGAAGGAGCACTCGCGGCTCGGGGGGATCGACGAGGCCATCGCGGTCCTCAAGGAGTGCGCGGGCGAGCGCGGGCCGGAGGGCACGTGGCTCTCCGAGTGGGACCGCCTCGAGGTCCACGCCCTGCACGAGGGCGATCCCATTGCTCCCCGCGAGACCGTGATGACGATCGAGGGCGACTACGCGCTCTTCGCCCACCTCGAGACCGTCTACCTCGGCTGCCTCGCGCGCCGCTCGCGCATCATGCGCAACGTCGCCGCCGTGGTCGACGCGGCCCGCGGCAAGCCGATCTTCTACTTCCCGGCGCGCCACGACCACTGGCTCGTGCAGACCGGCGACGGGTGGGGCGCCCACATCGCCGGCGCGATCGGGGTCTCGACCGACGCCCAGGCCTCGTGGTGGGGCGGACGGGGCATCGGCACGGTCCCGCACGGGCTCATCGCCGCCTACGGAGGCGACACGGTGCTGGCCGCGAGGAAGTTCGCCGACCTCTTCGCCGTTGACATGAACGTGACGGTGCTCGTCGACTGGGAGAACGACTCGGTGGCGACCGCCCTCGCCGTGGCCCGGGAGCTCGGCCCGCGGCTGTGGGGAGTGCGCCTCGACACGAGCGAGCAGCTCGTCGACCGCTCGCTGTGGGACGAGCTCGGCGGCTACCCGCCGACCGGCGTGAACCCGCGCCTGGTCGAGAAGGTGCGCGGAGCGCTGGACGGAGCGGGGCACCCGGCGGTGAAGATCGTCGCCTCGGGCGGCTTCACCGCCGAGCGCATCGCCGCCTTCGAGGCGGCCGGCGTGCCCGTCGACGCCTACGGCGTCGGCTCCTCGCTCATCCGCGGCTCGAACGACTTCACCGCCGACGTCGTGATGGTCGAGGGACGCCCGTGCGCGAAGGTAGGGCGCCGCGCCGAGCCCAATCCTCGCCTCGAGCGGGTCGAGTGATGCGCCCAGCGGCCGATAGGAGGAGGAGATGAACGCCTCGTCCTTCCTGGACTGCGTGCTGCGCGGCGCCGGCGGTTGCCAGCTCGGCGCCCGGCCGCCCGCGCCCTCCCTCGCCTCCTCGCCGCTCGTCGCTCCGGACGCGGTGAGCGGCGGGTTCCTCGGCGCCGCGTCGTTCACGGACTGGGCGGTGACGTGGCTGCCCATCCTCTTCATGGGCGCGCTCGTCTTCCTGGTCTGGCGGACGCTCAGGATGATGCCGCGCACCGCTCCGAAGGAGATCAAGCCCGACGCGGCGCTGCCCATCGGCTGGGAGGAGATCGCCGGGGCGGAGGAGGCCAAGGAGGAGCTTCGCGAGGTCGTCGAGTTCCTTCGTGACCCCAAGCGCTTCCGCAGGCTCGGGGCGCAGGTGCCCGCCGGGATCCTGCTCCACGGTCCGCCGGGCACGGGCAAGACGCTGCTGGCCAAGGCCGTCGCCCACGAGTCAGGGGCCCACTTCTTCTCCCAGTCCGCCGCCGCCTTCGTGGAGATGTTCGCCGGCCTGGGCGCCGCGCGCATCCGCCGTCTGTTCGCCCAGGCGCGCAAGAAGACGCCGGCCATCATCTTCATCGACGAGCTCGACGCGGTGGGCGGCAAGCGCGGAATGGACATCTCGGGCGAGCGCGACCAGACCCTCAACCAGCTCCTGGTCGAGATGGACGGCTTTAAGGGGCGCGACCAGCTCGTGGTCATCGCCGCCTCGAACCTCCTCGACAAGCTCGACCCCGCGCTGCTGCGCCCCGGGCGCTTCGACCGCCAGATCTTCGTCTCGCCTCCCGACGTGGCCGGCCGCGAGAAGATCCTCGGCGTCCACACCCGCAACAAGCCGCTCGACGGGGTCGACCTCGGCCTCGTCGCGCGCCAGACCGCGGGGCTCACGGGCGCCGACCTGGCCAACATCTGCAACGAGGCAGCGATCTTCGCGGCGCGGCGCCACGGCACGGTGATCTCCGCCGGCGACTTCGACTCGGCGCTCGAGCGGGTGGTGGCCGGGATGCAGTCGCGCCGCACGCTGAACGAGCGCGAGAAGCAGGTGGTCGCCTTCCACGAGGCCGGTCACGCCCTGTGCGGGGAGCTCCTGCCCTCGGTGGACCGGGTGCACAAGATCTCGATCGTCCCCCGCGGGAAGGCTCTGGGCTACACGCTGAACCTTCCCGAGGAGGATCGCTACCTGAAGACCCGGGAGGAGCTCCTGGACTTCATGACCATGCTCCTCGGGGGCCGGGCCGCCGAGCGGATCGTCTTCGGCTCGATCACCACGGGCGCCTCCGACGACCTGCACCGGGTGGCCGACATCACCCGGGCCATGATCCACGAGTACGCGATGGGCACCGGGCTCTCCTCCCAGCGCGCCACCGAGGAGAACGTCTCCGACCACACGCTCCGGATGCGCGACGAGGAGCAGCAGGCGCTCTCCGACGAGGCGTTCCGCCGCGCGCTCGAGCTCATCGTCTCCCACCGGTCTCAGCTCGACGAGCTCGCGCACACGCTGCTGCACCGCGAGGTGCTCGAGCGAGCGGACATCGACCGGATCATGATCGGCACCCCTCCGGAGCTCGGTGCGCGCTCCGGCGCGGGCGAGATCGGGATCGCGGCCACCGTGCGCGACGATCCCGCGCCCGGGCGCGGCGCGTAGGGCCGCGGGCGGCTCACGCGGCGGCGGGTATCCTGCGCGCCGCATGCTCGGCCGCATCGACCACGTGGGCGTGGCCGTCGAGGACCTCGACGCCGCGCTCGCCCTCTACGAGAGCGACCTCGCCCTCCCGCTCGCCCACCGCGAGCGGGTGGAGGAGCAGGGCGTGGAGGCGGTGCTGCTCGACGTGGGCGACGGGCACGTCGAGCTGCTGGCCCCGCTCGGCCCCGACACGCCGGTGGGGAGGTTCCTGGCCCGGAAGGGCCCCGGCCTCCATCACGTCGCCTACGGCACGCGGGACATCGACGCCGAGCTCGACCGCCTGAAGGGCGCCGGGGTGCGGCTGATCGACGAGCGCCCGCGCACGGGCATCCGCTCATCGCGGGTCGCCTTCCTACATCCCGGCTCGACCGGCGGGGTGCTGACCGAGATCGTCCAACCGGCGGAGGAGCACTGAAGATGGCGGAGACCCGGCGCGTGAACATCGGCTTTCAGGGAGGGCAGGCGCTGGCCGTCCGGCTCTCGGAGGAGGTGCTCAAGGGCCTGCGCGAGGCGCTCGGGGCACACGCGGGCGAAGCCAGTGGGTCCGAAGGCGGGTGGCACGACCTCGCCGCCGAGGACGGCTCCGCGCTCGTCTACCTGCCCAAGATCCTCTACGTGAGCACCGACTCGAGCGAGCACCGGGTCGGGTTCGGCATCTGATCGCCCTGGACCTGGCGGTCTTCCGCCTCGCTCGCACCCGCGGCCACGCGCCGTGGGCCCAGCGGCTCGTGGTCGCCTACTCCACCCTCGGACAGCATGCGGCCGGCTGGCTGGTGCTGGGCGCTGCCGGCGCGGCGCTCCAGCCCGACCGTCGCGCGGCATGGCAGCGGGGAGCGGCTGCGGTCGCGGTCGCCTACCTCGCCAACCAGGCGCTCAAGGTTCTCGTGCGCCGCCCCCGGCCGCGTGTCGCTGGCCTGCCGCCGCTGATCGCCACGCCCACCCAGCTCTCCTTTCCGAGCGCCCACGCGACGACCTCGGTGACCGCGGCGCGCGCCTACGCGGGGCTGTTGCCCGCCGCGCCGCTCCGGGCGGCCGCGGTCGCGATGGCGCTCTCTCGCGTCTACCTCGGGGTGCACTGGCCCTCCGACGTGGCCGCGGGCGCCGCGCTGGGCGCCGCGATCGGAGGCCGGGCGCGGCGATGAGGGTCGGGATCGTCGGCATGCCCAACGCGGGCAAGTCCTCGCTGTTCAACGCGCTGACCCGCGCGAGCGCCGAGGCGGCGAACTATCCGTTCACCACGATCGAGCCGAACGTCGCGGTCGTGCCGGTGGAGGACGAGCGGCTGAGCGCGGTGGCGCGCACCGTGCGCGCCTCGCAGGAGGTGCACGACACGATCGACTTCCACGACATCGCGGGGCTCGTCGCGGGCGCGCACCGCGGCGAAGGGCTGGGCAACCGCTTCCTGGCCAACATCCGCGAGACCGACGCGGTGGTGCACGTCGTTCGCGCCCACGGCGACCCGAACGTGGTGCATCCCGAGGGCCGGGTCGATCCGCTCGCCGACATCGAGACGATCGAGACCGAGCTCGTCTACGCCGACCTCGAGCAGGCCGAGCGCCGCCACGAGCGGGTGGTGCGTAAGGCGCGCGGCGGCGAGCGCGACGCGGTGGCCGAGGAGGCCTGGCTGCGCGAGCTCGTCGCGGCGCTGCAGGCCGGTCGCCCGGCGCGCACGGTGCCCCCGCCCGCCGAGGCGCCCCATGCGCTGCGGGATCTCGGTCCCCTGACCGCCAAGCCCGTGCTCTTCGTGGCCAACGTGGACGAGGGGCAGGACGAGGTCCCCCCCGCGATCGCCGAGCACGCCGCGGCGCAGGGCGCGGTCGCCGTGGCGGTCTCCTCGCGCCTGGAGGCGGAGCTCTCCGAGCTCGATCCCGAGGAGGGAGCGGCCATGCGCGAGGAGCTCGGGCTGGCGGAGTCGGGCCTCCAGCGCGTGGTGGGCGGCGCCTTCGCCCTGCTCGAGCTCATCGCGTTCTTCACCGCGGGGGAGGACAAGCCGGCGCAGTCCTGGCACCTGCGCCGCGGCCTCTCGGCGTGGCACGCGGCCGGCCAGATCCACTCCGACATCCAGCGCGGCTTCGTGCGCGCGGAGGTGATCGGCTGGGAGGCCCTCGTCGAGGCGGGCGGCTACGCCGGCGCCCGGGACCGGGGCACGCTGCGGCTCGAGGGGCGCGACTACCCCATGGCCGACGGCGACGTGATCACCGTGAAGTTCACGCCGTAGCAGGTCGAGCGTCGGCGCAACGCGTAGGCGCCGTAACGGTCGAGTGGCGAACTACCGTCGTCATGCGGCGTCAATTCGCCACTCGGCCGCGCGGTCAGAGCTCGGCGACCTCCCGGGCCTGCTCGAGTCGCTCGGCGAGGCGGGTCATCCCGCGCTCCCGCGCCGCCGCCGCTCCGCCCGGCAGGTCGCTGGGCCGATCCGCTGGGCGCGCGACCTCGAGCCGGCGCAGCTTCGCGATGTCGAGGAACGCGCGGAGCTCCTCGGCCTGCCCGCAGAGCGCGCCTCGCACCTTGGGTGTCTCGCGCAGCGCCTTGGCGAGCGCTCCCTCGAGCGAGCCGTGGCGGCGCAGCAGGTCGGCGGCCGTCTTCTCACCGATCCCCCGGGCGCCCGGCAGCCCGTCCGACGGGTCGCCGCGCAGGGCGATGAAGTCGGGCACGAGCTCCGGCGGCACGCCGTAGCGGCGACGGACCTCCTCCGCATCGACCTCCTCCACGCCCTTCACGCCGGTCTTGAGGTAGAGGACGACCGTCCGCGCGCTTGCGCACTGGTAGAGGTCACGGTCGCCGGTGAGCAGGAGCGCGTGACCGCCGGCCTCCTCCTCCGCGAGCGCGAAGGAGTGCAGGAGATCGTCAGCCTCGTGCTCGTCGTCTGACTCCGAGCTCCACCCGAACGCGGCGAAGAAGGCCGGCGCGTCGGCGAACTGGGGCGCCAGGCCGTCGGGAACCGGTGGGCGATCGGCGTGGTAGGCGGGGTACGCGGCAACCCGGTACGCCGCGGCGTCGGGGCCGGAGCAGATCACCACCGCCCGCGGGCGATGCTCGGCGACGACGCGGAGCAGCGCGTTGGCCGAGCCGAGCAGCGCGTTCACGGGCGTGCCGTCCGGCGCCGCGATCGACTCGGGCAGCGCGAAGAAGGAGCGGTAGAGCAGCGAGGGGCCGTCGACGACCAGGAGGGCACCAGCCATGGGGCCGGGAAGGTAGCTTCTGCGGCGGTGCTCACCCTCACCGGCACGGACCAAGTCAGGGCCCACCTCGGGCGGGAGCTCGGAGTCTCGGAGTGGCACGAGGTCACCCAGGCGGCGATAGACGAGTTCGCCGAGCTCACGGGCGACCACCAGTGGATCCATGTCGACCCCGAGCGGGCCAAGCAGACCCCGTTCGGTGGCACGATCGCCCACGGCTACTACACGCTCGCCCTCGCGCCCCGGTTCTCCTACGCGATGTTCACGCTCGACGGGTTCGCCTTCGGCGTCAACTACGGGCTGAACAAGGTGCGCTTCCCCGCCCCCATGCCGGTGGGCGGGCGAGTGCGGATGCGCGCCCGGCTCGCCCGGGTCGAGGAGATCCCGGGTGGCCTGCAGATCGCCACGGAGCTCACCTTCGAGCGCGAGGGCGGCGAGAAGCCGGTGTGCGTGGCCGAGTCGCTCGCGCGGCTGTACACGGGCTGAGGCCGCGCGCCGGCTCAGGGCGCGCGGGACAGGCTGAAGTCCGGGGCCATGCTGCTCGCGCTCGCCGCGGCGCCGAGATACGGGCGCAGCCCGAGCAGCTCCTCGGTGGTGCGCAGCATCGAGTAGTGATCGAAGGAGCGGCGCGAGCGCGCCCCGGCGGGCGTGGAGGGGGAGAGGACGAGGGTGGCGATCCGCTGGCTGTCGCCCTCGCCCTCGTCCCAGGTCAGGAAGACCGCGGACGCTCCCGATCGGTACTCGCGGCTCGCGAGGACCTGGGGCACGAAGCCCGCGAGCCAGCGGTCGCCGGCGACGGTCTGGGCGGCCGAATCGGGAGTGGACGGGCACGGGTGCATGTCGTGGCAGAGGTTCGGCGTGATGAAGGTGAAGGCGGCGGAGAGCTCGGGAGTGGCGCCCAGGGGGACGTCCTGCGTGCGGCAGGCGCCGGCCAGGCCCGTGTAGTAGACGGCCGGGTTGTGGCGAGCGGCGTACAGGCCCGCGTCCGCCGAGGCGCAGTTTCCGGGCATCGACTCCTGCAACGCGCGCCAGCCCGTCCCGAGCTGGGAGAAGATGCTGGGGGCGGCGAGGCGATGCGCCGGGGGATCTGCGTCGTCGGCGACGCCCTGCGGCGAGCCCGAGGTCATGGCCACGTAGTTGGGAAGGCTGGGATGCGCTTCGGCGACAAAGCTCGTGGCCAGCCCGCACTCCGCGGCCAGTCGGTTGACGTAGGGCGCCTGGGGAGAGCCGATCACCTGGTCATAGCTCTTGTTCTCCATGACGATCCACACCACGTGGCGAAACCGTCGCGGCGGCTTTGAGGCGGTGCCGCATGCACGCCCGACCGGCGGTGAAGAGGCCGAGCGAGGTGGCGCGCTGCCCGCGTGAGAGAGGCCGGGCGCGCGCCCGCTCCCGCCGCAGGCCACGAGCCCGAGCACGAGCCCGGCGCAGCACCCGAGGACGCACACCGGGGCGATCACGCCGCGCAACCTGCTCATCCGCCGGAGGCTAGTGGTAGCGGCGAGGCCGGGCCGCTACCGGCTCAGCCGGCGAGCTCGACGTCCGGACTCGCCATCCCCGCGTACACCACGCGATAGCGGCCCGGGGCGCGCTCGCGCACCCGGAAGGACCCGCCCCGCCCCAGCCTCAGCGTGGAGACGCGGCGCCAGCCCCGGCCCTCGCGCCGCTCTACCGCCACGCGCGCGTGGCGGGACGCCGGAGCGATCGTGCCCTCGAGCACCGGCGTGCGAGCCGGTGGGGCGCTGAGCGTCGCGGTCACGAGGCTCACCGCGCGGGACAGGGCGCTGGCGGTCGCTCCCCCGGCCCTCGCGCCACCCGGGGAGCCCGAGCCGCCGCTCGCCGGCGGCGTCGAACGGGGCGGGCGCTGGCCCGCGGAGACCGTCGTGAAGTACGCCCACGTGTCGTAGAGGCCGAAGCGGGCGCGCAGGGTCGGCCCGCTCACGCGGGTGTTGCCGCGCGTGCCGAGCACGAGCGCCGAGACGACGCGCGGTGAGCGTCCGCGGCGCGTGACCTTGATCCCCCGGAAGCGCCCGCGCACGAGGCCCCGGAGCTTGGACCCCGCCGCGTCGAGGCTCATGCCGTACGGGCCCCAGCGGTGCAGCGGCGCGATCGAGTCGTACTGGTCGACCACGCTGCGCAGGTAGGGCTCCGGGGTCGCGCCGAGGAAGGAGTTCTCCACGTTCTCGGTGCGCCCGCCCGAGGTCGAGAAGAAGTAGGTGGTGACGAGGGTCCCGTGGTAGGTGACGACGAGCCCACGGGTGGCGCGCACCGCGGCGTCGGTCGTAGCGACCTCGGCCGCGACGCCCTTGTAGACCTGTGAGCGGGTGTCGGGGTAGAGCTCGCGCCCCGCGCCCGAGGAGAGCGCGTAGGAGCGTGCCGCGACGGCCTGCACCTTGAGCGCCTCGGCGGCCCACGAAGCCGGCATCTCGCCGCCCACCACCCCGCGAACGTAGTCATCGACGCCCAGCACGTTCACCGCCGCCAAGCCGCCGCCGCGCGGGCCGAGCACGAGCGCGCCGCGGTAGCGCCCGCTGCTCACGCCGTTCAGGGCGCGGCCGCCGAGCCGGAGGGCGGGTCCCGTGACCCGCAGCGGTGCGGCGAGCCGCGCGACCTCGCGCCCCGTGTCGTCCTTGACCGACACCGCGCCGGATCCGGACGCCCGCGCCACGTAGCGCCTCCCCGGGTCGAGCGCCTGGCCGCCCGCGCCGCGCGCGCCGCTGAAGGCCACCGCGCCGGTGAGCTGGAGCAGCACGCGCACCGACGTGTCCGAGCGCGTGCGCGCCAGGTCGGTTCCCTGGTAGTAGTGGCCGAGGATCCAGCGAAAGTCGCGGCCGTGCCGGGCGTAGCCGTAGGCGCCGTACTGGCTCATCCCGATGCCATGCCCGTAGCCCGCTCCGCTGACGTAGAACCGGGAGCCCGCGAGCGCCGAGGCCGGCGCCAGCGCGAGCAGGCAGAGCAGGGAGGCGACGAGGGCGAAGGTGGCGAGGCGTCGCATCCTGATCAGGACACCACGGCCGCCGTCGAGTTGCGCCTGTCGGCCTCGAGGCGGCTGATAGCTTGCCGCCCGACCGGGACCAGCGAGCGGGAGGCGGAGCGGTGAGCGAGCGCAAGGCGTCGGAGGTCTTCGTGGAGTGCCTCGAGTCCGAGGGCGTCAAGTACGTCTTCGGGATCCCGGGGGAGGAGACGCTCGACCTGAACGAGTCGCTTGAGAAGTCGTCGGTCTCCTTCCTCCCGGTCCGCCACGAGCAGGGCGGCGCCTACATGGCCGACATGTACGGGCGCCTCACGGGCCGCGCGGGCGTCTGCCTGGGCACGCTCGGCCCCGGCGCGACCAACCTCGTCACCGCGGTGGCCGACGCGTTCCTCGACCACGCGCCGCTCGTCGCCCTCACCGGTCAGTCCGATCTCGAGCGGATGCACAAGGAGTCCCATCAGTACATAGACCTACTCGGCATCATGCGTCCCATCGTCAAGTGGAACGCCCGCGTGACGAGCCCGAACATAATTCCCGAGGTGGTGCGCAAGGCGTTCAAGGTCGCCCAGGCGCAGAAGCCCGGCACCACCCACCTCGAGCTCCCCGAGGACGTCATGGCCGCTCCGCTCGACGCCGCGCCGCTCCCCGTGCGCCCCGAGCGCCGGCGCCCCGAGGTCTCCGCGAGCGAGCTCATCCAGGCCGCGCAGCTCATCCGGGACGCGGTCAACCCCGTCGTGCTCGCGGGTAACGGAGTGGCCCGCGTCGGCGCCTCCCCCACCCTCCGCGAGTTCAGCCGAGCGACGGGGATCCCGGTGGCCGAGACCTTCATGGGCAAGGGCCTGCTCGACTACGAGGACGAGCGGGCGCTCGGGACCGTCGGGCTCCAGTCGCGCGACTACGTGCTCGCCGGGTTCGAGGACGCCGACCTCGTCATCACCGTTGGCTACGACCTCGTCGAGCACGCGCCCAAGCACTGGAACCCCGACTCGGACAAGACCATCCTCTGCATCGACACCGTCTCTCCCGACGTGGACGAGAACTTCATGACGGCGGTGGACCTGGTGGGCGACCTCGAGCACATCCTCAGCCGGCTCACCGACGAGTGCCGCGGCATGAGCTCGGGCGGGGGCTCGAGCCGCCTCAACGACCTCGTCCTCGGCCGCTTCGAGGCGGCCAAGGACGACGACCACTTCCCCGTGCAGCCACCGCGCGCGCTGTGGGAGATCCGCCAGGCGCTCGGCCGGGAGGACGTCCTCATCTCCGACGTCGGCCTGCACAAGCTGTGGATCGGGCGCATGTTCCCCGCCCACGAGCCGAACACGGTGATGATCGCCAACGGCCTCGCCGGGATGGGCTTCGCGGTGCCGAGCGCGATCGCGGCCAAGCTCGTGCATCCCGACCGCAAGGTCGTCGCCGTCGCCGGCGACGGGGGCTTTCTCATGAACTGCCAGGAGCTCGAGACCGCGACCCGGCTCAAGACCGCGTTCGTGACGATCATCTGGGAGAACGCGCAGTTCGGCTCCATCGTCTGGAAGCAGGACAGCAGGTTCGGCGAGCACTTCGGGGTCGACTTCACCAACCCCGACTTCGTCAAGCTCGCCGACGCCTTCGGGATGCCCGCCTGGCGCTGTGAGTCGATCGAGGACTTCCAGCGCCACCTCACCCATGCGCTCGGCCTCGAGGTCCCCTCCCTCATCGTGCTCCCCATCGACTACTCGCTCGACGTCGCGATGTCCGAGGAGCTCGGGACCGACACCGTGGCCACCTGAGCCCGAGCCGCACCCGCTGAGCACCCGCCGCCGAGCAGCCCTCGGCCCCGTATGGTCTGCCCCGGTCATGTCCGCCGCGAACCCGGCCCCCCCGGCGCCCGAAGCCCCGGCTCCCGCGCCGGCGGAGGGCCGGGCGCGCCCGCGCCGCCGTCCCGACGGGACGAGGCACGCCGGGGCGGGCAAGGGGGGGATGGCCGCGCTGACCATCGGCGCCCTCGGCGTGGTGTTCGGCGACATCGGCACCAGCCCGCTCTATGCGCTGCAGACCGTCTTCTCGGCCGAGCACCACGTCGTCCGTCCCGACCAGGGCTCGGTCTACGGCGTGATCTCCCTGGTCTTCTGGGCGGTGACCGTCATCGTCTCGGTCAAGTACGTGACCTTCATCATGCGCGCCGGCAACGACGGCGAGGGCGGGATCATGGCCCTCATCGCGCTGATCCAGCGGGTCAGCCTGAAGGGGAGGAGGGCCAAGCTCGCCCTGGTGGCGCTCGGGATATTCGGCGCCTCGCTCTTCTACGGCGACGGGATGATCACCCCCGCGATCTCCGTCCTCTCGGCCATCGAGGGCCTCCAGGTCGCGGCGCCGGCCCTCGGGCACCTCGTGGTGCCGCTCACGCTGACCGTCCTCGCCCTGCTGTTCGGCATCCAGCGCCTGGGCACCGGTGCGGTGGGTCGGCTCTTCGGGCCGGTCATGGGACTGTGGTTCACGATTCTGGCCGTGGCCGGTGTCGGCCAGGTCGCCCAGCACGCCGAGATCCTCAAGGCGCTCTCGCCCACGTACGGGATCGCGTTCTTCCTCGACCACGGAGCCGTGGCCTTCATCGCGCTGGCCTCGGTCGTCCTCGCGGTCACCGGCGCCGAAGCGCTCTACGCCGACATGGGTCACTTCGGCCGTCGTCCGATTCGCCGGGCCTGGTTCCTCTTCGTCTTCCCGGCGCTGACGCTCAACTACATGGGGCAGGGCTCGCTCATCCTCCACTCGCCGCGAGCGGTGGACAGCCCGTTCTTCCTGCTCATCCCGTCCTGGGGACGCCTCCCCATGGTCCTCCTGGCGACGGTGGCGACGGTCATCGCCTCCCAGGCGGTCATCTCGGGCGCCTTCTCGGTCACCCGCCAGGCCGTGCAGCTGGGCTTCCTGCCGCGTCTCACGATCCACCACACCTCCGACCACGCGGTCGGCCAGGTCTACGCGCCGGCCGTCAACTGGGGCATCTTCCTCGCCGTGGTGGCCCTCGTCGTCGGCTTCGGCTCCTCCCAGCACCTGGCCTCGGCCTACGGCATCGCGGTCACCGGCACGCTGGCCATCGACACCGTCCTGTTCTTCGTCGTGGTGCGCACCCGGTGGCGAAAGCCGCTGTGGCTCGCGCTGGCCGGCGCGGCCGCCTTCCTCACGGTCGACCTCGGGTTCCTCTCCGCGAACCTGCGCAAGGTGGTGCACGGCGGGTGGTTCCCGCTGTCGATCGCCGTGGTGGTGTTCACGATCCTCCTCACCTGGCAGCGGGGGCGCGAGATCGTCACGCGCAACCGCATCGAGGAGGAAGGGCCGCTGCGGGACTTCGTCGCGGAGGTCCACAGGATGGAGCCGCCGGTCTTCCGCGTGCCGGGGACGGCCGTCTTCCTCAACGCCAACCCCGAGACCACGCCGCTGGCCATGCGCGCCAACGTCGAGCACAACCACACCCTGCACGAGCACGCGGTGATCCTCTCCCTCGAGACGGAGAAGGTGCCCCACGTGCCCGAGGAAGAGCGCCTCGTCATCGACGACCTCGGCTACGCCGACGACGGCATCACCCACGTCGTCGCGCGCTTCGGCTTCCAGGACAAGCCCGACGTCCCCGCCACGCTGCGGCTGGCCGCCGACCGGGGGCTCGAGCGTTCGATCGACCCCGAGAAGAGCTCCTACTTCCTGTCGCGGATCACGATCGTGCCCACCGACGCGCCCGGGATGCGCCGGTGGCGCAAGAAGCTCTTCCTGGCCATCTCGCGCACCTCGGCCAACCCGGTGGAGTACTTCGCCCTCCCGGGGGAGCGCACGGTGGTCATGGGCGCGAACATCGAGCTGTAGGCCGGGTCCTCGGGCGTCGTGCCCGACCGACGGTCAACGGCGCCCCCGCGAAGCGCACGGGCTGGGTCGTGCCGAGCGCGGGGAGCGCGTCGGCCGCCCGCCGCCCGTCGGGCAGCGTCAGCTCGGGGTCGAGCTCGAGCAGCGGCACGAGCACGAACCGCCGGGAGAGGACCTCGGGGTGGGGGAGGCGCAGGCGCTCGGAGGAGTATGTGGTCCCGTCGAGGAGCAGCACGTCGACGTCCACGATCCGGGGGCCGTGACGCCGCGCTCCGGGCGCCCGGCCCACGGCCCGCTCCACCTCCTTGGCGACGTCGAGCAACTGCTCGGGCTCGTGACGCGTGCTCACCCGCAGGCACGCGTTGAGGAAGTCGGGCTGGTCGAGCACCTCGCCCACCGGATCCGTGTCGTAGGTCGCGGAGGAGGCGAGGACGTCCACTTCGCGCCGCGCCAGCTCCTCCACCGCGGCCTGGAGGTTCGCGCGGCGCTCGCCGAGGTTCGAGCCGAGCCCCAGGTAGCCGCCCCGGGTCATCGCCGCACGACGTAGCGCAGGAACAGGTGGCCCTCGCACTCGAGCAGCCAGGAGAGCTCCATCTCGACCGGCTCGGGCAGCGCCGGTCCCGCGACGATCGTGAGCGGGTCCGCGCCTCCGGCCAGCTTGGGCGCGAGGGAGAGGAAGAGCTCGTCGACGAGACCCTCGGCGAGCAGCGCGGCGTTCAAAGTCGGGCCGCCCTCGCACAGGATCGTGCGCACCCCGAGACGCGAGCGGAGCTCAGCGAGCATCGGGCGCAGCTCGATGCTCGCTCCCGCGGCGCGCAGGTAGTGCAGCCGCGCCGCCGCACCCTCGACCTCGCCCTCGGAGGCGGTGAGGATCGCCACCGTCGAGGAGGGGTCCCGGAGGAGCGGGACGTCGTCGAGCGCCAGGTCGAGGCGGCCGCTCACGAGACACGCGAGCGGATCGGGCGCGAGCCCGTCTCCCTCGCGCTGGGCTCGCAGCGCCGGATCGCGCACGAGACGCCCGTAGTGCTCCACGCGCGCCGTTCGCCCGCCGACGAGGACGGCGTCGGCGCGCGTCCTGAGCTGATGGAAGAGCTCCCGGTCGGCTCGGTTGCCGATCGGGCCGGCGCGACCGGCGAGCGTCGCGCGCCCATCGGCCGTCGTAACCATGTTCAGGACGACGTAGGGCCTCTCGTCCGGGGCGTCCGGCGGGGGCCTGACCTCGCGGACGGCCTCGGCGGCGGTGAGCGTCGCCTGCGCGCCCGGGATGAAGCGCCGAAACCGGGCCGGCTCCGCGCTCGGGACCACTAGGTCGGCCCGAAGAGCTCCGCCGCGCGCGGCGCCCAGCCGGCCACGACATCCGAGGCTCCGACCGTCGCGTCTTCGGCCCAGGTCTCCATCGACCCCCGGCGGTAACCCGTGACCGTGCGGGTGCCCGGGTCGGCGACGAGGACGAGCCGCGTCCCCGCCTCGAGCCACGCCAGCGCCTTCTCGTGCACGGCGGAGAACGAGTCGCCGGCCGAGACGACCTCCACCGCGAGGTCGGGCGCTTCGGGCCAGTACTTCTCGGTGCGCCCGAGCCGCTCCACGTTCTCCCGTGCCACGAACGCGGCGTCGGGTGCCCGGATCGTCTGCTTCTCGCCCGGGATGAGGACGAAGCCGGTCTCGGCGCCGAAGACCGCTCCCAGGCCATGCTCGTCGACGTGCGTGAGGAGCTTCGCTCCGATCCTCACGGCCACCGCCCCGTGCTCCGCGCCACCCGGCTCCATGACGCTCAGCTCTCCGTCGAGCAGCTCGAAGCGAGCGCGCCCGCGCGGAAGCTGGAGCAGCTCCTCCGCACTCATGCGGATGCCCGTGGCGATGGCGTGCGTCACTTCGACTTCGAGCCGGCGGCGATCTTGCGCAGGTCGAGCGCCTCGTCGAGGGTCTGCTCCTCCACGCCGTGCTCGCGCGCGACCTCGCGCAGGAGCTTGCCCGAGCTCGCGGCGTCCTTGACGATGTCCGCGGCCTTGTCGTAGCCGATGTAGGGGTTGAGCGCGGTGGCCACCGCGAGCGTCGACTCGGCCGAGCGCTCGCAGCCCTCGAGGTTGGCCTCGATCCCCGCCACGCACTTCACCGCGAAGAGCCTTGCGGTCGCGGCCAGCAGGCGGATCGACTCGAGCAGGTTGCGCGCGATGAGCGGGATGCGCACGTTCAGCTCGAAGTTGCCCTGCAGCCCGCCGACGGTGATCGCCGCGTCGTTGCCGATGACCTGGGCGCCGACCTGCATGACCACCTCGGGGATGACCGGGTTGACCTTGCCCGGCATGATCGAGGAGCCCTTCTGGAGCTCGGGGAGGAAGATCTCGCCGAGGCCCGCGCGGGGGCCCGAGCCCATCCACGCCAGGTCGTTGGCGATCTTGGTCAGCGAGACCGCGATCACCTTGAGCGCCCCCGAGAGCTCGACGAGCGCATCGCGGTTGCCCTGCGCCTCGAAGGGATCCTCCGGCGCGGCCGCCTCGATCTCGGTCGACTTCGTCAGGAGCGCGCGCACCCGCTCCGCGAACTCGTCATGGGTGTTCAGCCCGGTCCCCGTCGCGGTCCCGCCGAGCGGGAGCTGGGCGACCTGCGGCAGTGCGCCCCGCACCCGCCGGCCGCCCAGGCGCACCTGGGCGGCGTAGCCGGAGAACTCCTGGCCGAGCGTGACCGGCACCGCGTCCATGAGATGGGTCCGTCCCGACTTGACGATGTCCTGGAACTGCTCCGCCTTGGCGGCGAAGGCGCGCTCGAGCTCCTCGAGCGCGGGCAGGAGGTCGTGCGCGGCCTCGTCGAGTGCAGCGAGGTGCACGGCGGAGGGGAAGACGTCGTTGGAGGACTGCCCCATGTTCACGTGGTCGTTCGGGTGCACTCCCTCGCCGGCGAGCGTGGCGATGACCTCGTTGGCGTTCATGTTCGACGAGGTGCCCGAGCCGGTCTGGAAGACGTCGACGGGGAACTGGTCGTCGTGCTCGCCCGCGGCGACGCCGTCCGATGCCGAGGCGATGCGCTCGGCGATCTCGCCGTCGAGCAGCCCGAGCTCGGCGTTCACGCGGGCGGCGGCGCCCTTCACGCGCCCGAGCCAGCGCACGACGGGGATCGGGATGCCCTCACCCGAGACGGGGAAGTTGGCGACGGCCTTTGTCGTCTCGCCGCCCCACAGCTGCTCCTGCTCCACCGTGCTCATGCGTCCTCCAGGCGTCGTTGGGCTCTGAACGCTACCCGCAGAACGCGATGAGCTCCCGCGCCAGGCCGACCGGGTCGTCGTAGGCCATGAGAAAGCCGCAGCTCGAGAGGACGCGCAGCTGGCCGTGGGGCAGGAGGTCGAGCGCCTCCGTCGCGCCGCCGAGCGGGTGCAGGCGGTCCGCGTCGGCCCACAGGAGCAGCACGGGCGCCTCGATGCTCCCGTAGCCGTCGAGGAGGTCGCGCTGGGCGCCCTGCGGCCAGCTTCGCGCGAAGCGAGCCCACGAACGGGCGCGGTTGCCGTTGCCCCCCACGTCGGAGAAGGCGTGGCGCAAGAGGTCGCGCGCGGCCGGGTTGCCCTGGGCCGAGAGGCGCTCGCCGAGCGAGGGGCGGAAGGCGAGCGCCGCGGCGCGCGAGAGGGCCCGGTCGAGCCCGGGGACCGCCGCCGGCCGGCACGCGGCGCGCCACAGCGCGAGGCGCAGAGGCTGCTCGGGCGGGCGGTGGAGCCGGTTGGGCATGAGCACGAGGCAGCTCGGCTCGAGCATCCCGTCCATCACCGCGCGCAGGAGGAGCTCCGCGCCGAGGTCGTGGCCCGCGACCCGTGGCCGCGGCCCGACCGTCTCCGCGCAGAAGCCGGAGATCACCTCGGCGAGCCAGCGCGGCGAGTAGGAGTGGTTGGGGCGGTCCTCCGAGTCGCCGTGGAGGGGGAGGTCGGGCAGCACGACGCGGAAGCGCTCGGCCAGGCAGGCGACCGCCGGCTCCCACTCGCGGTGCGAGAGTCCGGCCGAGTGCAGCAGGACGAGGCCCGGACCGGTGCCCGTCTCGCGGTAGGCCACCCGCGCCCCGTCGCGGTGGTGGTAGAGGCGGAGCCTCATCCGTCGCCCAGCCCGGCCGAGCGGCCCCGCACGAACGCCGCCCGCGCCGTGGGAGAGGTCCCGTCGAGCGCGAGGAGGTGGCTCATCCTGTTCACGAGCTCGTAGCCCGTGCCGTTCGTGCGGCTGGCGCCGCGCTCCGTCGCCCCCGCGAGGTACCCGAGGCGCAGCGCGCTCCGGGGATCGCGCGTCGCGGTGCGGGCGAGGCTGTCGCCGGCGCCGGTGTAGACCTTGCCAAGCGTCTGCAGGTCGGCGTCGTCGGTGGCGCGCTCGATGCAGGTCGAGAGCCGCGTACCGTCGCTCAGCCGGGCGCGGGCGGGCGCCGTGCGCAGTGCCTGCTGCACGTCGCGCTCGGCTAGGTTGCGGCACAGAAGCGAGAGCGGCGGCGCGCTCGCACACCCCGCCAGCGCCGCGAGAAGCAGGGCGCAGGCGATCAGCCGGAGCATGGCGCGCATCGTAAACGGCGCCGGGCCGCCCGCCCGGCACGAGCTCAGTCCTCCCGCGCGGGCGCCGGCGGGACCGCGAACCCGTGCCGTGCCATCCCGCGCTCGACCTCCGCCAGGACGGTCTCCACCACCTTCACGCGCGCCCAGCGCTTCGAGTCGCCCTCCACGAGGTGCCAGGGCGCTGCGGGGTGCTCGGTGCTGGCGAGCATCTCCTCGACCGCCTCGAGGTAGGCCTCTCGCTTCTCGCGGTTGCGCCAGTCCTCCTCGGTGAGCTTCCACGACCGCAGCGGGTCCCGGGCGCGGCTCTCGAAGCGCTCGAGCTGCTCGGCGGCGGAGAGGTGGAGCCAGAACTTGACGAGGATCATGCCCTCGGCCGCGAGCGTGCCCTCCCAGCCCGCTATCTCCCCGTACGCGCGGCGCCACTGCTCCTCGGAGGCGAAGCCCTCCACCCGCTCTACGAGCACGCGCCCGTACCACGAGCGGTCGAGTACGGCCATGCCGCCCCAGCCCGGAAGGGCGGGCGCGAAGCGCCAGAGGTAGTGGTGGCGCTTCTCGTCGGGGGTCGGTGCGGCGTAGGAGACCACCCGCACGTGTCGCGGGTCGAGCCCGCCGACGAGGCGCTTGATCGCTCCGCCCTTGCCCGAGGCGTCCCATCCCTCGAAGATCACGCACAGGGGCGGGCCGAGCCGTCCGTCGCCCGTGAGGCCGCCGAGGATGAGCCGTAGCTCGAGCAGCCGGCGCTGCGCGGCGGCGAGGCGGCGCGCCTCGGCTCCGCGTTTCAGGGAGAGGCCGAGGTCCAGCTCGTCCAGGCGACCCACCGGTCCATCCTCCCATGCGGAGCGTCGACAGCAGCTTCCCGGGCTCAAGTCCGTGCAAAACGCGGTCGACCCTTCCTCCAGGCTCACGAACGCTCGAAATACCTCCCATGCCTCCCAAAGTCAGCCCACGTCCGCTCGGTCTCTCCACCTCCGAGGCCGCGCGCGCCCTCGGCGTCTCGATCGGCACGATCCGGCGCTGGTCGGACATGGGCTCGCTCCGCGCCTACCGGACCCCGGGAGGCCAGCGCCGCTTCTCCGCCGAGGAGATCGAGCAGTTCGTCCGCTCGCTGCGCGAGGCCGAGCGCTCGGAGGGGTAGCTCAAGTCCCCTACGGGGTGCACGTTTCCTTGCGAGACTTGCCCGAAGCTCCTCATGTGAGCGATAAGCCCATGGGATGAGCGCCATCCGCACCACCGCGGCCGCGGCCATGCTCCGGGTGAGTCCCAACACGCTGCGCTCGTGGGAGCGCCGCTTCGGCTACCCGTCGCCCGCGCGCTCGAGCGGAGGCCACCGCCAGTACGAGCTGGCCGAGATCGAGGCGCTGCGGCAGGCCTTTGAGGAGGTCCACAACATCTCCTCCGCGGTCTCCCTGGCCCGCGAGCGCGGCGAGGGGCCGTCCTCCTGCGCTCGACTCGTGCGGGCCCTTCAGAGCTTCGACGAGGATCGCGCGAACCGCCTCCTCGAGGAGAGCCTGTCCCTGCGCTCGGTGGAGCGGACGGTCGACGAGCTGCTCCTGCCCGCGGTCGAGCTCCTGGGCGGCGCGCCGCCCGAAGCCGACGGCCCCGAGTACGACCTCGCGTGGCGCCACGCGACGGGGTGGCTCTCGGCCCAGCGCCGCCTCGCGCCGCTCGCCTCGCGTGAGGAGGGCGTGCTCGTCTTCGAGAGCGCCGCCCGCGGCGACCTCGAAGCGCTGCAGGTCCAGGCGCTCGAGATCGCGCTGCGCCGCGCGGGCCTGCGCACGCTCGTGCTGCCGGTGGAGACGGAGCCCGGCCGCCTCGGTCGCGCGCTGCGGGCGCTCGGTCCGAGCGCCGTGGTCTTCGCCGGCCGGCCCGCGCCGCTCGAGGCGGTCGGTCGGCTCGTGTACACGATCCGCTCGTGGGCCGGGGGGGAGCTCGACGTGCTCGACTTCCGCGGCGCCCTGCCCGATACCGGCGCGAGCACGGTCCCCCGCCTTCCCCGCTCCTCGGCCGCCGCCCGCGACTCCCTGCTCGGCCGCCTGCGAACCCGCGCGGCCGGTCTCGAGCCGGCGCCCCTCCGCGCCCTGGGCGCCTCCTAGAATCGGCGGCCGCATGGCCGCCCCTCACCGACCCGTCGAGTCGCGCCCGTCGTTCCCCACGCTCGAGGAGCGGGTGCTCCAGCGCTGGCGCGAGCGCGACGTCTTCCGCGAGTCGGCGCGCCGGCGCGCCGGCGCGGAGCCGTGGGTCTTCTACGAGGGCCCTCCGACCGCCAACGGCGCTCCGGGCGCCCATCACGTCCTCGCGCGCGTGTTCAAGGACATCTTCCCCCGCTACAAGACCATGCGCGGCTACGCCGTCGAGCGCAAGGGCGGCTGGGACTGCCACGGGCTCCCCGTGGAGATCGCCGTCGAGAAGCAGCTCGGGTTGCACGACAAGCACGACATCGAGCGCTACGGCATCGCCGAGTTCAATGCGCGCTGCCGCGAGTCGGTCTTCGCCTACGTCGAGGAGTGGAAGCGGCTGACGGAGCGGATCGGGTTCTGGATCGATCTCGACGACGCCTACCGCACGCTCGACGAGAGCTACATCGAGTCGGTCTGGTGGGCGCTCAAGGCGATCTGGACCAAGGGCCTGCTCTACGAGGGCCACAAGGTCGTCCCCTACTGCCCCCGCTGCGGCACCGCGCTCTCCTCCCACGAGCTCGGACAGCCCGGCGCCTACCGCGACGTGGTCGACCCGAGCGCCTACGTGCGACTCCCGCTGCTCGACGGCGAAGGCGACCTGCTCGTGTGGACGACGACGCCGTGGACGCTCGTCTCCAACGCGGCGGTGGCGGTCGACCCCGATCTCACCTACGTCCGCGCGCGTCACGACGGCACGACGTTCGTGCTCGCCGAGGCCCTCGTCGAGCGCGTGCTCGGCGAAGGCGCCGAGGTCGTGGACCGCTTCGCCGGCCGCGAGCTCCTCGGCGCCCGCTACGAGCCGCCGTTCGACTTCATCCCCGGGAGCGCCTACGGGCCCAAGGGCCACACCGTCCTGCCCGGCGACTTCGTCACCGCCAGGGAGGGCACCGGCCTCGTGCACACCGCGATCGCCTTCGGGGAGGACGACTTCCGCCTCGGGGAGCAGCAGGGCCTCGCGGTGGTCAACCCGGTGCGGCCCGACGGCACCTACGACGAGCGCATCGGGCCCTACGCCGGGCGCTGGGTCAAGGACGCCGACGCCGACCTCGTCGCCGACCTCGAGGCCCGCGGCCGGCTGCTCCGGGCCGAGCCCTACGAGCACGCCTACCCGCGCTGCTGGCGCTGCGCCACACCGCTCCTCTACTACGCCAAGCCGAGCTGGTACATCCGCACCTCCGCCGTGCGCGAGCGCCTGCTTGCCGCCAACGAGGAGATCGGGTGGCACCCCGAGCACGTCAAGCACGGCCGCTTCGGCGACTGGCTCGAGAACAACGTCGACTGGGCGCTCTCGCGCGAGCGCTACTGGGGCACGCCGCTGCCGGTCTGGCGCTGTCCGGAGGGCCACGTGCGCTGCGTGGGCTCCTTCGCGGAGCTCGAGGAGCGCTCGGGCGTGCCGGTGGGCGACCCGCACCGGCCCTACGTCGACGAGATCGGCTTCCCGTGCGACGAGTGCGGGCAGCGGATGGAGCGCGTCCCCGAGGTCATCGACGTGTGGTTCGACTCGGGGGCGATGCCCTTCGCCCAGTACCACGCGCCCTTCGAGAACGAGGGCCGCTTCGCAGAGCGCTTCCCCGCCGACTTCATCTGCGAGGCGCTCGACCAGACGCGCGGCTGGTTCTACTCCCTGCTCGCGGTCTCGACGCTTATCTTCGACCGCTCCTCCTACCGCAACGTCGTGTGCCTCGGGCTGATCCTCGACGAGCAGGGGCGCAAGATGTCGAAGTCGCTCGGCAACTTCGTGGCGCCCTGGGAGGTGCTCGACTCCTACGGGGCCGACGCCGTGCGCTGGTACTTCCTCACCTCCAAGCAGCCGTGGGACGGCTATCGCTTCTCCCTCGACGCGATCGGCGAAGCGGTGCGCCAGTTCTTGCTCCAGCTCTGGAACACCTACGGCTTCTACGTCCTCTACGCCAACGCGGCGGGCGCCGAGGTGCAGGACGCGCCGGCCGCGGAGCCCACCGAGCTCGACTCCTGGGCGCTCTCGCGCCTGGCCGACACCGAGCGCCGCGTGCGCGAGGGCCTCGACGCCTACGACGCCACGAGCGCGGGGCGGGCGATCGCCGAGTGGGTCGACGACCTCTCCAACTGGTACGTGCGCCGCTCGCGCCGCCGGTTCTGGGAGGGGGATCCCGCCGCGCTCGCGACCCTTCGCCACTGCCTGGTCACGGTGGCGAAGCTCCTCGCGCCGTTCTGCCCCTTCCTCGCCGACGAGCTCTACGACAACCTCGACGGAGCGCTCGAGAGCGTTCACCTCGCCGACTGGCCCGCGCCCGGGGAGCGCGACGAGCGCCTCGAGGCCGACATGCGCACCGCGCGCGAGACCGTCCGGCTCGGGCTCGCCGCTCGCGGCCAGGCCAAGCTCAAGGTGCGCCAGCCCCTGCGCGCGGCGGTGGTGGTCGCCACGGGGCGTGAGCGCGAGGCGATCGAGCGGCTCGCCACGGTGGTGCGCGAGGAGCTGAACGTGCGCGAGCTGCGCTTCGTCACCGAGGCCGACGAGCTCGGCCAGGTCGAGGTCAAGCCCAACTACCGCTCGCTCGGCCCGCGCTTCGGCAAGGACATGCCCGTCGTCGCCCGGGCGGTCGCCGGGCTCGATCCCGCGCACGTCGCGAGCGCGCTGCGCGAGAGGCGGGAGATCGGCATCTCCGTCGCCGGGCACGACCACACGCTCGCCCCGGAGGACCTGCTCACCGCGATGAAGCCGCTCGAGGGCTACCAGGTCGAGCGCGAGGGCTCACACGCCGTGGCGCTCGAGCTCGCGCTCGACCCCGAGCTGCGCGAGGAGGGCCTCGCGCGTGAGATCGTGCACGCCGTCCAGGCCGCGCGCAAGGGCGCCGGCCTCGACGTCTCCGACCGCATCGCCCTCACGCTCGGGGGCGACGAGGGGCTCCTCGCCGCCGCCCGGGCCCACCAGGCCTACCTGGCGGCGGAGACACTGGCCACCTCCGTGGCCTTCGACGGGGCGCAGTCGACTCCGGGCGCGACGATCGAGGGCCGCGAGCTGCGCATCGCGGTGGCGCGGGCGCGGAGCGCGGGCTAGGAGGACTTGGCCGCCGGCGCGCGCCGGCGCGCGCCTGCCGTCCGGGCCTTGGCCGCGCCGCGCTTGGCCGGAGCGGCCGCCGCGGTGGCGCGGCTCTTGGGCGCCGAGGGTCGGCGCTTGGCGGCGACGGTCGCGCGTCCGGCGGAGGCAGGCGGAGTGGCCGCTTCATGCTTGACGACCGCGCGGGCGAGCTTCGGCACCAGCTTGCGCACGTACTCCGCGAGCTCCTCGTGCTCGACGCGACAGCGCTTGGCGAGCTTGGCGGTCTCCTTGTCCTCGGCCGCGCGGGCGAGCGCCCTGACCACCCGGTAGGTGCCGATGAGGGCGGCCGAGCGCGCGTACTCGCTCCGCGCGTTGCCGAGCAGCCTCGGCGCCTCTCCGTCGCCGGCGACCGCCTCGACCGGTCCCTCGGCGAGCTCGACGGCGCGCCCGGCGACATCGCGCGCCGCCTGCTTGACCTGGCGCCGCGCGCCCGGTCCCGGCGAGCCGACGTCCCGGCGCGGATCGCCGCCCAGCCGCGCGAGGCGCTTCTCGAGATCGGCGGCGCGGCGCTTGGTCGCCTCGAGGTGGCGCTCGAGGCGCCGCTGGTAGGACGGAGCCGTCGTGACCACGAGGTGCGAGGCCAGCTCAGCCTCGATCTTGCGCTCCTCGGTCGTGGCCTCGGCCAGGTAGTCGACGAGCGTCGAGCGGCGGTTGCGCGTGGTGGCCATGGCTTCCCTCTCCTCCGTTGTCTTCCGAGGCTCGTACCCGGCCCCGGGGGCAGCGGAACCCCGGCGGCGGCGATCGGTCAAGATGGACGCCATGAACGACGACTGGCGCGTCCTCTTCGAGCTGTCGGGCGACGAGCGGCTGGCCGGCGCGCTCGGCCGCCTGCGCGAGCACGCGCTCGAGGACGACGTGCGCGACCGCCTCGGAGACCGGGTGGTGGTCAGCCACGACGGCGCCCACCTCTATCTCTACGCCGACTCCGAGGCGACGGCGCGCGAGGCCGAGCGGGTCGTGCGCCCGGTGCTCGAGGAGCATGACTACGAGCCGCCGGCGGCGTCCTTCGCCCGCTGGCACCCCGAGGAGGAGCGCTGGGAGCACGTCTCGGTTCCGTTGCCCTCGACACCGGAGGAGCACCGCGCCGAGCGCGCTCGGCGCGAGGCCGACGAGGTTGCGGAGTCGCGAGCGGCGGGGTACCCGGAGTGGGAGGTGCGCCTCGTGCTGCCCGACGAGGCCGCCGCTCGTGACTTCGCGAGCACGCTCGCCCGCGACGACGTGCCCCACGTGCGCCGCGCGCGCTACGTCATGGTCGGCGCCGCGAGCGAGGAGGCCGCGCGGCGCCTCGGCGAGCGCCTGCGCGCCGAGGCGCCGCCGGGCACTGACTTCGACGTGGAGGGCTCGGGCCAGGAGGCCTGGCGGGTGCTCAACCCCTTCGCGGTGTTCGGGGGGTTGGGGGCCTAGAGAGCTCCGCCCGCCACGCGCGAGCACATCGCGTCCGGCGCGGCCGTGCCCTACTCATCCTTTCACGGCACCGGCGGGGTGCCGGCGCCCTCAGGCGAGCGCCGGCTCGAGCTCGGCCTCGAGGCGCTTCTTCGGGTAGGCGCCGATCACCTTCTTGGCCACCTGCCCGTTGCGGAAGAGGATCAGCGTGGGGATGGAGAGCACCTCGAAGGACGCGGCGGTCTGCTGGTTCTCGTCGACGTTGAGCTTGACGATCTTCAGCTCGTCGCCGCGCTCGCCCGCGATCTCCTCGAGCACCGGCCCGACCATGCGGCACGGCCCGCACCACGGCGCCCAGAAGTCGACGAGCACGGGCTTGTCCGCCTCGACGACCTCGGACTGGAAGTTGGCGTCGGTGACCTCGGAAACGCTGCCTGCCATGGTTGCTCCTTCGCGGGGATGGTTACTTCACGAAGTATAGTGACCGTGCCAAGTGGTAGCGGGGTCCGTACTGGCGTGGGTGAGCGCACGAGCGACGCTGATCGTGCGCGCCGCCGGCGCGGGCCGAACGCCTGAGCCATCCCCGCCCAGGCGCGCGGCGCGGTCGTGCACCGCCGGGGACCTTCGAAGGCACCGGACGGAGTCCGACGAACTTCGAGAAGCCCCGTAGCCCTATGAGGACACGGGACTTCAGGATCCCTCCGCGGGGTCGCCGAGAGCTGAGATCGCGGCCAGGCCGGCCCAGCCAGCCAGGGCGCCGTCGCTCCGTTCACCCGGTCGACAGCGCCGCCATGAGGTGCGGCGAGACGTAGACCTCGACGAAGGCGGCGACCACGAGCACGGGCGCCGCGAGGGCCACGGTGGCGAAGGTGGCGGCCAGGAGCTCGTGCCAGCGCCCCCGGCGGCTCGCGATGAGCCACGCGGCCAGGGGGAGGAAGAGCGCCACGAGCTCGGGGACCGCGTGCGGCAGCACGGTGAGCAGGAAGACTCCGTTGCCCATCCCGAGCTGGTGGGAGAGCGTGGCCGTGGTGCTCCCGAGCGCGTAGGCCTGCGTGGTCAGGGAGAAGAGCGTGGCCGCCGTGACGAAGGCGATGGCCAGCCGCCCGGCGCGGTCGTGCACCCAGCGCCAGAGGCCCGAGTGGCGCTCGGCCTCGAGCGGCAGAGACGAGCCCGCGATGAAGCCCGCGACGCACGCCATCGCGTGCAGGGCGAGCACGAGCGAGTTGCGGAAGAGGATCATCCCCACTGCGCCCAGGGTCGGGGCGCGCTGCAGACCGGGCACGACGAAGCCGCTCGCGTCGGGCGTGGAGAGATGGGCGACGATCCACACCACGCCGAGCAGGCCGACGGTCACCAGGAGGCTGCCGAGCAGCCAGCCGCGCAGCGTGGGCCACGGCTGGCGCTGCCATACCGTGAGGGTGGCGCGGGTGTCGCGGAGACCCGCGACGAGGACGAAGTCCGAGCTCTCCATCCCGCTCACCATCGGCAGGTGGGATCGCTCCCTCCACCCCCGTAGGGTGTTCGGTCGCGCCATGTCCGACCCGACGAACGCCGAGATCGCCGCCGCCTTCGACGAGCTCGCCGACCTCTACGAGCTCGACGGAGCCGTCGTGCACCGCGTGCTCGCCTACCGGGCGGGAGCCAAGGCGGTGCGCGAGGCGCCGCGGTCGGTGGCCGCGCTCGCGCGCGAGGAACGCGCCACCGAGCTGCCGGGCATCGGTGCCACGCTGCAGGACAAGGTCCGCGCCCTCGTGGAGCAGGGGTCCATCCCCGCCGCGGAGAAGCTCCGCGCCAAGTACCCGCCGGGGCTCGTGGCCATCACGCACCTGCCGGGGGTGGGAGCGAAGCGGACCCGGCGGCTCTTCGACGAGCTGGGGATCGACTCACTCGACGCCCTCCGGTCGGCCGCCGAGTCCGAACGCATCCGCGCGCTGCGCGGCTTCGGCGCCAAGGCGGAGGCGAGCATCCTCGCCGCCCTGGAGGGCGCCGACGCCGGTCAGCCCCGGCTGCGCATCCTGCTCAGCCGCGCGCTCGAGGTCGGCGAGACGCTCGTCGAGGCGCTGCGCGCACGCGGCGGTCCCGATGTGCGGGTGGAGCTCGCGGGCTCGGCGCGGCGGCTGACCGACTCGGTCAAGGACCTCGACGTCATCGCCGCCGCCGAGGACCCGCGTGCCCTGCTCCGCGGGATCGAGTCGATCGACCTCGTCGAGCGGCTGCTCTCCACGGGGGAGAACGCCGCGCGCCTGCGCACCCACTCGGGGCTGAGCGTCGACGTGCGGATCGTCGCTCACGACCAGTTCGGCAACCTGCTGCAGCACTTCACGGGCTCGAAGATGCACAACGTCGCGCTTCGGGAGGCCGCCGTGCGCCGCGGCCTGCACGTCTCCGAGTACGGCATCCTCGACGACGCGACCGGCGCCACGCACCGCTGTGCCACCGAGGAGGAGGTCTACGCCCGGCTCGGCCTGGCGTGGATCCCCCCCGAGCTGCGCGAGGACCGCGGTGAGCTCGAAGCGGCCGCGCCGGGCGGCGCCGGCCTGCCCGAGCTGGTGCGCGACCGCGACCTGCGCGGAGAGCTCCACTGTCACACCACCGCATCGGACGGTAGGAGCTCGCTCGAGGAGATGGCCGAGGCCGCGGAGCTCCGCGGCCTCGAGTACCTGGCCTTCACCGACCACTCCGCCTCCCACGGCTTCGGCAACCACGTCTCGCCGGAGGCGCTCGCCGAGCAGATCGAGCGCATCCGGGCCCTGAACGGGCGGCTCGACGGGATCGAGCTGCTCGCCGGCTCGGAGGTGAACATCCTGCCCGACGGCTCACCCGACTACGAGGACGAGCTGCTCGCCGAGCTCGACTGGACCATCGCGAGCGTGCACACCTCGTTCGGGATGGGCGAGCGGGCGATGACCGAGCGCATGGTCGCGGCGATCGAGCACCCGCTGATCGACGCGATCGGCCACCCCACGGGCCGCAAGATCGAGACCCGGGCGCCCTACGCGGTGGACATGGAGCGCGTCATCGCCGCCGCGGCCCGGACCGGGACCATGCTCGAGATCAACGCGAGCGCCGACCGCCGGGACCTCGACGACATCCACGCGCGTGCGGCCGCGCGCGCCGGAGTGCCGATCCTCGTCAACACCGACGCCCACTCGGCGCGAAGCCTGGGCGGGGGCGCGCGCTGGGGCATCGCCACCGCCCGGCGCGCCTGGCTCACCCCGGCCGAGGTGGCCAACAGCCGGCCATGGCCCGAGTTCGCGACCCTGCGCAAGCGGGCGCGTGCGGGCGCCTCTCCCCGGTAGGGTCGCACTCGCCCCTCCGATCCCACCCGAAAGGCGCGCATGCCCGACTACACGGCCAAGAAGATCGGCGAGATGGAGACCTTCTACCAGGGGCTCTTCCGCAAGGCCCGCGCCGAGCTCGGGGCGCAGTCCTTCGGGCTCGCCGTCATCGAGCTCGAGCCGAACGCCGAGAACCATCCCGAGCACGACCACCCCGGCGCCCAGGAGGAGGTCTTCGTGGTCCTCCGGGGCACCGGCGAGATGATCGTCGACGGGGAGAGGATTCCGCTCGACCCCGACACGGTGGTGCGGGTCGGGCCCGACGCCAAGCGCAAGATCAACCCGGGGCCGGACGGCATGCGGCTGGTGGCGATCGGCGGCACGCCGGGGAAGGCCTACGAGGCGCCCGGGTACACCGAGGTCGGCGCGCCCGATCCCCTTGACGGGTAGCGCGCTCAGGGCAGCGGCGTGGGTGCTCGCGTCGCGCCGTTCAGCTCGAACAGGTTGGACCTGAATCCGGGGGTGCGCACAAGCTTGATGGCCTTGAACGGCGAGGTGGGCTCGAGGTAGAAGCGCACTCCGTCGCGCTCCTCGATCGCGCTGACCGCGCTCTCCTGCCGGCGCCAGGCGAGCGCCCAGATGATCGCGAAGCCGGTGGCGATTCCGGGCACCTGCGGGGCGAGGAAGGCCAGGGCGCCCGCGAGGATCGTCGGCAGCAGGAGCGGCCAGAGGCGGTTCAGGAGGATCCGGCCGGGGCGCAGCTCGGGCAGCGTGGGGGTGGTGCGCGCGGCGGCCAGGAGGCGCCCGATGGGCTGCGTCACCTCCGAGCGGCGCCCGAACAGGACGCCGAGCACGCCGGCCAGCGCCCACCAGCCGGCCGATACGGGGACGAGCAGCGGGTCGGAGTCGCTCGTGGCGCCCACCAGCGTGACCGCCGCCAGCGCGGTGGCCGCGGCGGCGCTGATGAGCACGGTGGCCTTGAGGAAGTCGGTGAAGCGCACTACGCCTCGCGCGTGAGCAGCGCTTCGAGCAGCCGGAGGACTCCGTCGGTGCCCTCCACCACGAGGTCGGCCTGCTCGACGATCCCCGAGGGTCCCTCCGGCGAGCGCACGCCGACCCGCAGCGCGCGCTCGAGCCTTCCCTCCTCGAGGAGCTCGTCGAGGGCGCGGAAGGCGTCGAGGTCGGTGGCGTCATCGCCGACGTAGAGGGCCGCGTCCACGTCCTCGTGCGCGAGGAAGGAGACGATCCCCGCGCCCTTGTCCATTCGCACCGGAGGGCGGACCTCGAGCACCTTGCGCCCCCAGTGCGTGGCCAGCCCGGCGTCCCCGGCGCGGGCCGCCACCGTTTCCACGGCCGCGCGGGCCGCGCCCTCGTCGGGCGCTCCACGCCAGTGGAAGGCCACGACGGTGCTCTTGTCCTCCAGGCGCACGCGCAGGCGCCGCAGGGCGGCGGTGTCCTCGCCGTGGGCGAAGCCCTGGACCCGCCGCGTCCACTCCGCCACCGCCTTCTCGACGACGGGCTTGGTCCACCCGGCCCGCAGCAGCTCGGTGCCGTGACCGCCCAGGTAGTGCATGGTCCCGATGGCCACGAGCCGGCGCGAGTCCGAGGCGCGCCGCCCGCTCACGCACGCCGCCACGCCGTAGCGCCGAGCGATGCCGATGAGGAGCTGGCGGGTGCCCTCGGGAACGTGCGCCTCGTCGGCGTGGCGGACGATCGGGGCGAGCGTCCCGTCGATGTCGAGGAGTATGGCCGCGCGGGCCGGCTCGGCCCGCACCGTGCCGAGCGCCTCGACGAGCACGCCGCTGGAGGTCACGACACTAGTATGCCCGGCGGTATGCCTCGGGTGGCCGCCGGCCGAACGCTCAGGCTCGCGGGCGTCGGCACCGCGGCGGGACTCTTCTCGGGGCTCTTCGGCGTGGGCGGTGGAACGGTGATCGTCCCCCTGCTGATCCTGGTGCTGGGCTACGGCGAGAGGGAGGCCACCGGCACGTCGCTCGGAGCGATCGCGGTCATCGCCGCGGTGGGAGCGGCGATCCAGGCCGGCTACGGCAACGTCGACGTCGGGCGGGCGCTCCTCGTCGGCGGGCCCGCCGTGGCCGGCGTGCTCCTCGGCACCTGGCTACAGCAGCGCCTGCGGGCGGAGCTGCTGGGACTCCTCTTCGCCATCCTCCTCGTCGTCGTGGCGATCGACCTCCTGCTCAAGTGATCGTCGCGGTGCTCGTCGGCCTGGCTGCCGGGGTGCTCTCGGGGCTGCTCGGGGTGGGCGGGGGGCTGCTCTTCGTGCCCGCCCTCACCGTGCTGATCGGCCTGAGCCAGGTCCGCGCCGAGGCGACCTCCCTGCTTGCGGTGATCCCCGTCGCGCTCGTGGGCGCGTGGCGCCAGCACCGCTACGGCAACCTGCGCTCGCGCGAGGCGGCGCTCCTCGGAGCGCTCTCCGCGGTCGGGGTGCTCGCCGGGGTGGTCCTCTCCAACGTCCTGCCCGAGCGAGGGCTGCGCATCGCCTTCGCCGGGCTGACGCTGGTCATCGCGGCCCGGTTGGCACGCGAGTCGTGGACTACGCGCCAGGAGCGCCTGCGCGACGAGCGCGCAGGTTGAGACGCACGTACCGGCACGCCGTTCGGTATAGCTCACTCCTCATACGACGATGGCAACGAGCGGAGGGAGCAGACGCGGATGGCGCAAGAGGTGCAGGGAGTCGAGAAGGGCGAGGGCTGGGCCGTGGCCAACGTCGACGGGCTGGGCGAGGGCCCAGGCTTCCGCAAGGTCCGCGGGGAGCTCGACGTGACGGCGTTCGGGGTGAACGCGATCGTGATGCCGCCGAACTACCAGTCGAATAAGCACTACCACGAGGAGCAGGAGGAGGTCTACTTCGTCCACTCGGGCGAGATCGTCTTCGAGTTCGGCGACGGGTCGGAGAGGACGCTCGGGCCCGGCGGCCTCGCCCGCGTGGACGCGAAGACCCCGCGCAAGCTCCGCAACCACGGCGACCGCGAGGCGCTCTACCTCTGCTTCGGCGGCAAGGACGGGTACGTCGGGCGCGACGGCGTACTGCCCGAGGAGGGTGAGCGGGCGGGCCCGATCGAGGGCTGAGCGAGCGACTCGGCTAGGCCGCCGCGCCGGCCTGCTCCTGCTTGCCTATTCGCCTCCCTGCCCTTCCCCATCGCGCTCGGGCTGGGCGGCCTGGCGATCGGCTTGGTGCCCGGCGTGCCCGACGTCGCGCTCGACCCGCAGCGGGGCGGATCGACGATCAGGTCATGCACCGCATCGAGCGCGACCTCGACCTCGAGGACTCTCGGCTCGAGCTCTGACCGCGCCCGCTCGCCGCCCGACGAGCTAGAACTGTCGGAGATGGAACACCCTCCTCTCCGGATCTTGGCCGTGGCCGCGCTCGCGTTGGCCGGCTGCGGGTCGGGCGGGGGTTCGGCGCGGCCGCTTGCCCTAACCGCGCCCGCCGCCCGCACCGCGCCACCGTCAGCACCGGCCGCCAAGCCGGCGCCGGCGCCGCGCCGCCCGTCCGCCGCGCCGCGCCCGTCCGCCTCCTCCGCCCTCGTCAATCACGGCCCGCGCACCGCGCGCCGCGTGGCGCTCACCTTCGACGCCGACATGACCCGGGGGATGCTCCTGCGCCTCCGGGCCGGACGTGTGCGGAGCTGGTACGACGCCCGGATCGTGCGCGAGCTGCGCGCCACGCGCACTCCGGCCACGGTCTTTCTCACCGGGCTGTGGACGCAGACCTACCCGGCGGTCGTCCGCTCCCTCGCCGCCGACCCGCTCTTCGAGCTCGAGAACCACTCGATCGACCACGCGGCCTTCGGCTCGCCGTGCTTCGGCCTGCCCACGGTGCCCTCGGCGCCGGCCAAGCGGGAGGAGGTCGCCGGGGCGGCGGCCGCGATCACGGCGACCGCCGGACGGCGCCCGCGCTACTTCCGCTTCCCCGGCGGCTGCCACTCCGAGGCCGACGCCCGGCTCGTCGCCGCGGAGGGCGAGACGCCGGTCGGGTGGGACGTCGTCTCCGGCGACCCGTTCCAGCCGGCCGCCGCCGCGGTGGTTCGCGCGGTGCTGGGTGGCGTTCGGCCGGGCTCGATCGTCGTCATGCACCTCGTCGGCGCGCCCAACGCGCCGGCCACCTTCACGGCGCTGCAGACCGTCATCCCCGCCCTCCAGGCCCGGGGCTACCGCTTCGTCACCCTGCGGGAGCTGCTGCGGGGCGGCGGCGGATAGCGCGCTTCGGGCGTGGCGAAGGACCACCGCCGCCGCGCTCAGGCCGGCTGGGTCACTCCGTCGCCCCGGCGGGCATGATCGCCGATCGCTTCGAGGATCCGCGGCCACGCGCCGCGCGGCAGGTCATGCCCCATGCCCTCGACCACCATGAGCTCGGCGCCGCGGATCGCCCGGGCCGTGGCCCGTCCGCCCGACGGGTTGACTAGGCGATCGGCGGATCCGTGGATGACGAGGGTCGGCGCGGCGATCCGGCGTAGTTGCGCGGTGCGGTCGCCCGAGGCGAGGATCGCCGCGAGCTGGCGCCCGGTCGCCGCCCGGTCGGCGTCGCGGTCGTAGCTTCGCCCGGCGAACTCGCGGACGTGCGCGTCGTCCCGCGGGAACCCGGGCGAGCCGATGATCCCGAACAACCGCGTCACGTGCTCGATGTAGGCGCTCCGCTCGGCGGGGGCGCGGCGCAGCACGTGCCGGTAGAGCGCAAGCGCCGGTTGACCGCTCCACCGGCTGCCGGTCGTGGACATGATCGAGACGAGGGAGCGCACGAGCTCGGGGTGCTCGGCGGCGAGCGTCTGGGCGATCATGCCGCCCATCGAAGCGCCGACCACGTGCGCGGGGGCGAGGTCCAGCTCGCGCAGCAGGCCGGCGGCGTCGGCGGCCATGTCCTCCAGCCCGTAGTGGTGGGTCGGAAAGCGGCGATGGGCGAGCTGCGCGAGCGTCGGAGGACGTCCAGGGAAGTGCGTCGAGCGTCCGGCGTCGCGGTTGTCGAAGCGCACGACGTGGAGACCGCGGTCGGCGAGCTCGGCGCAGAAGTCCTCGTGCCAGCCGATCATCTGCGTCCCGAGCCCCATGACCAGCAGCACGGGCGGATCGCCCGGGTCGCCGAAGGTCTCGTAGCAGAGCGTGACGCCTCGCCCGACTTCGCAGAACTGCTCCACCGCGGCCATGGCCGGGATGGTAGAAGGCGGCCTCAGTATTCGGCGGTGAAGCGCACGAGGTCGGTGCGCGTCCGGATGCTCCCGCGGCTCGAGCCTCGGATGCGGAGCCGGATCTCGCCCGCGCTCGAGAGGAAGCGGGCGGGGAGGCGGGTGGTCGACCAGCGGACGCTCCGGTCCCGGGTGGCCGCGTGGGCCGTGAGGTAGACGCTCGACCACCTGCGCGCGCTCCAGTCGTAGACGAGCAGGCGCAGGCCGCTCCCCGCGCGGCTCACGTTCCCGTCGTAGTCGACCGAGAGGCGCCGCAGCGTCGCGCGTGCCGCGGGCGGCACCGATGTGGCGGCGTAGGAGTCCGAGACGTAGCTCGAGCCGGACCGGCGGCCGGCGACCTCGAGCCGACTGGAGTCGTTGGCGAACAGGCGCCGCACGCTGCCCGCGGCCGCGGTGCCCGAGAGCACGCGGAAGCGCGTGGGGACGTAGGCACGAGCCACCGGCGGAGCCGGAGCCGGAGTCGTCGGGCTCGGGGCGCTGCTCGCGGGTGGGACCGTGCTCGCGGGCGGAGCGGTGGGCGTCGGGCTCGGGGTCGGGGAGCTGGTGGCGGTCGGGGTGGTGCTCCCGGCCGCCCCGCGATAGGTGCAGCCTCCGCCAAGGGCGAGGCAGGCGTTCACGCGACCGAAGCCGAACTGGGAGTCGCGCCCGGCGGCGCCGAGGTCGTCGACCGAGGCATCGAGCGCGTCGCGCAGCGCCTGGCCGCCCTTGCCGGTCTGCCAGGCGATGAGCGCGGCGACCGCGGCGGCGTGGGGCGTGGCCATCGAGGTGCCGTCGAGCGCCATGTAGCCGCTCGGGTCCCAGATCCCTCGGGTCGGGTCGGTCGGATCGGTGGGGTAGGTCGGAACCGTGGAGACGATGCTCACTCCCGGCGCGCTGACCTCCACGTCGGCGTTGACGTTGGAGAACGAGGCATGGCCGTCGTTGCGGTCCGTGGCTCCCACGGAGACGGCGTGCGCGTAGCCGGCGGGATACTCGACGCTCGTGTTGCCGTCGTTGCCCGCCGCGGCGACCACGAGCACGCCGTGGTTCCACGCGTAGTCGACGGCGCCGGAGAGCGCGGAGGAGCCCTGCGTGCCGCCGAGGCTCATCGAGAGCACCCCGATGTGGTAGGTGTCGCGGTGGTCGACGATGTCGTTCATGCACGCCGCGATGTCCGCGTCGTAGCCCGACCCCGTGGAGTCGAGCGCCTTGCACGCGTAGATCTTGGCCTCCGGCGCGACCCCGACTATGCCCTTGCCGTTGTTGCCCACGGCGGCGATCGTCCCCGCGACGTGAGTCCCGTGCCCCTGGTCGTCGGTGCAGCCGCTCACCAGCGTGCCGGTGCCCGCGAGCGCCGAGGAGCACGGCTGGATCGCCTTGCCGGTCAGGTCGGGATGGGTCGCGTCGATCCCGGTGTCGACCACCCCGACCGCGAAGTTGGCGGTCGGCCAGGGCACCGTGGACGCGCCGAGCCCGAGCCGGTCGTAAGCCTCCGGGGCGTCGATGTCGGCGTCGGAGAGGCCTCCGGCCTGGCCCGTGTTGCTCAGGTTCCAGAGATCGCTGCTCGCGCTCGCTCCGTTGCCGGGGAAGAAGGGATCGTTCGGTCGCGCCTGGATCGTGTAGATCCGGTTGGGCTCGGCGAGCGCGATGCGTCTGTCGCGTCGGTAGCGAGCCAGCGCCGCGTCCACGCTCCGTCCGCGCGGCAGCCGGAGCACGTCGATGTTCTCCGGGCCGAGGCGGTGCTCGACGGTGGCGCCCGTCTCGCGCCGGAAGCTGGCGCGCTCGGCGGCCGAGGTTCCACTGCGGAACCGTATGAGCACCCGGCGCGGGTCGTGCCGGCCGCGGACCTGCGCCGCTCCGGCCGGCGCTCCCTTGCGCGCCGGCGCCGGGAGGCTCGCGGCGGCGCCCGGTGCCGATCGTGAGACGAGCGACCCGGCTGGGCTGCTCCCCGCTGCGGGCGGCGGTGTGCGGGCAGCGGCGGGGAGCGGCTGGGGCTCGGACGCGCCGCGGGCGAGATTCCTTGGACCCCCGGCGGAGACGCCCACCGCGATGACCCCCGCGGCGAGCGCGAGCAGGCAGGCGGCGAGCATCGCGGCCCTCCGCTTCCAAGGCTTCATCTCTGGCTCTTCACGCGAGCTCATCTGCTCTCCTAGAAACTCCGCAACCACTCGTGGGTTGGGCCGAGGCGGCCGCACTCCCGGCGCCTCAGGATTCTTCGACACCCATGTCCAAGGGCTTGAAGATCAGGGTGGGCCGCCGGACACTTCCGTGACCAGCGGCCCTGAACCTCACTGTGCCGGCGCGTCTTGAAAGCAGACTGAGACTTTCCCCACGGCGCCGCTCGCGCGCGAGCGCGGCGCTCAGCCGATGGCGGCCGGGCTTCGCCGGCGCTCGCTGCGCTGGAGGAAGATCTCCTCGAGGATGACCTGCACCGCCCCGGCGACCGGGATCGCCGCCAGCGCGCCCAGGATGCCCGCCACCTCGGTGCCCAGGACGATGGCGATGAGCACCGCCAGCGGCGAGAGCTTGACCGCGCGGCCGTAGATGAGCGGGCGCAGGCTGTGGCCCTCGACCATGTGGTAGACGAGGATGAGGGCGAGGACGATCACCGCCGTGGTCACGCTCTGGGTCAGGGCGACGGCCGTGAGCACGACGGTCGCGACCAGCGGACCGAGGTAGGGGACGAGCTCGATGAGCACGATGAACAGCCCAACGGAGACGGCGTAGGGGACGCCCGTGACGAGCAGGATGATCGTGGCGACGACGCCGGCGAGCAGGCTGGCGAGCAGGTTGCCGGTGACGAAGCCACCGACCGCCTTGTAGATCCCGGCGCCGATCCGCTCGACCGACCCGCGGTTCTTCTCGGGCATGAGCTCCATAAGCCGCCGGCGCCACTCGGGCCCCTCGAGCAGCATGAAGGGGGTCAAGAAGGCGATGATCACCACTCCGATCGCGGTCGCGGCCACGCCCTGGACGATGGTCAGCGCCGGAGCGGCGGCGCCGATCAGTCCCGGCGATCCCTGCCCGCTCGTCGCGCTGCGCACCCGCTCGACCACGTGATACTTGCGCTCGAGGGATCCGAGCGGTCCGTGACCCCGGGTCATGTCGGCGACCAGGCCGGGGATGGCGTGCACGAACCGCGTGACCTGGTCGACGAGCGGCGGGACGAGGACGAGCCCAAGGAGGGCGAAGAGCAGGAGCGCGAGGGCGAACACCACACCGACCGCCAGCCCCCGCCGACACTTGCGACGCTCGACGAAGGTCACCGCCGGGTTGAGGGCCAGCGCGAGGAAGAGCGCGATCGCGATCAGCGTGAGGCCCGCCTGGGCGAGGAGCACGAAGCCGATCGCGGCGGCGCCCCCCACGATCACGCCGAGAACGGTCAGCACGGAGCGCAGGCGAAGGACCACCACGCGCTCCGGCGTCCTCTCGGGCGCGGGCGAGCCGGATTCCTGCGGCTGGCGCTCCTCGAGCAGGGGGGTTGACGTCACGGCCGCATCATCGCAACCTCGAGAAGCTCACCGCACGGGCCGGCGGCCATTCGCCGTCCGGTCATCTCGCGGGTCCAGGCGCCGCAGCCGGCGGCCGCGGGGGCTGAGGTCGCTCGACTCCCCCGACGTCGCGCCGCACCATCACGTCGAGCTGGGTGCCGATGAGGAAGACGGCGGCCGACAGGTAGAGGTAGCTCAAGAGCACGAAGACCGAGGCGAGCGATCCGAAGATTGTGTCGTAGTCGGCGAGCCGCGAGAGATAGAAGCCAAAGCCGGTGGAGAACAGCAGCCAGGCGGCGACCACGATGGCAGTGCCCATCGACACCCAGTGCAGCGGCTGCTTGTGCGCGGGCGCGTAGCGGACGAGCAGCCCCACGCTGAGCCCCAGCAGAACCGCGGCGAGCCCGTAGCGCACGAGGAAGGCCAGCACCGCGGCGGCCCCGCTCGCGTGGGCCAGCCCCAGCGCGCGCGGTCCGAAGCGCCCGACGGCGAGGGCGGCCAGGAGGCATGCGCCGACGCCGATCGAGAGCCCGAATGAGATGGCGAAGCGCCGCCGCCGCGAGCGCTCCTCGGCCACGCCGTAGATGCGATCGAGCGCTCCCATGATCGCGCGCATGGCGCCCGAGACCTCCCATAGCGTGATGATGCCGCCCAGCGTGACCCAGAATCCCTGCTGGCCGTGGAACACGCGCAGGACGGCGCTGTTGAGGACGCGGAAGGCGTCAGGCGACATCGCGCTCTGCACGGCGGGCGCGACGTCCTGGCGCCAGACCTCATCGAGGCTGAGCACTCCGAGGAGGGCGAAGATGAACAGGAGCAGCGGCGCGAGCGCGGAGAGCACCTGGAAGGCGATGGCGCTGGCGTAGGTGAGGATGTCGTGCTCGTCGACGGCCGTTGCCAGCTCCCTCAGCACGCCGCGCGGGCCAGACCAGGCGACGGTACGGCGCTGAGCGGACGTGGCCACCTCGCTCCCTTACCCGATCGTGACCGAGGGCATCCGGAAGTGCGGCGACTACGCTCGGGCGGCGATGAGGCCCAGCCGCCCGATCCCCCGCGTCGGCCTGAGCGCCACGGTCCGCCACCTCGCGGTCGACGTGGCCGCCGTCGTCTTCGAAGTGACCGAGGACGGCCGCCGGGTGACGGTGCAGACCGAGGATGACGAGACGATCGAGTTCGTCCTCAACCGTTCCACCGCCTACTACGAGGCGCCGAACTGCGGGCCGCGGCTCGAGCTCGGCGGCTGACGCGGCGGAGGTGCCCGGGCAGTAGCTGGG
>JAABUQ010000875.1_pt1 | contig 68984 bp, 65 predicted proteins | sample 5560001 | NCBI WGS metagenome assembly JAABUQ01 (sample SAMN10711888, study PRJNA513371) | rock metagenome | isolation source: Antarctica rocks | place: Antarctica: Victoria Land, Finger Mt nord | collected 2015-12-18
CCACTCGATCATCATCGCCGTCTGGCACATGCTCAGCACCGGCGAGACCTACAAGGACGCCGGCGGGAACTACTACACCCGCCTGGACCCAGACAAGCACGCCCGGCGCCTGGTCGCCCAGCTCGAACGCCTCGGCCACACCGTCACGCTCCAGAAGGCTGCCGCTTGACCAACCATTGATTTCCCATCAGGAGGTGACGCGGATCGGCGGTCTGCACGTAGGCAAAGCGCCCGCGCAGACCGGTGACGTCGATCCACTGCTCCGGGTACTCATAGGGGTACACGTCAGACCAGCCCACCGAGGTACCCAGCGTGTCCTGCCGCAGCGCGGGATCGGTGCCGCAGGCGGGATACACCGGGCTTTGCGGCGAGCGGCTTGACGGCTGCGTGCGAAACAGGTCACGAAAGCAGTAGTCGTGCTTGGGCCCGGTGCGGACCCGCCGCCTTGTGTGCAGGGAGCCGTCAACCGACCACAGCGAGAACCCGGCGGCGTAGCGGAACTTCCAGTAGTTGTAGGCGCCCACCCCCGGGCCTCCGTAGCGGTCACCGGGCACATGCTTGAAGACGAGCACCGCGCTGGTGGCGAACAGATGGCGCCGTCCGTGGGCGTCGCGAATGGCCTGGGACACGCGCATGACCGAACCCCTGCGGTGACCGATCAGCTCAAGCGGCCCCGCCCCATGGTTGTCGATCGAGCTCGAGGCCCTCAGCAGGACGCGGCCCGGCCGGGTCGAGCGGTCCATCTCGAGGTGGGCAGGCGCCGACACGACCAGGTCGGGGCACCGCAGACGAAGGCTCGTCCTCGCGCAGGGGTCGAGCGAGGGGCCGACCGCGACAGGCGGGTAGCCGGTCTGAGTGGGCGCGGATCCCGCGAGCGCGCCGACGAGAACCGCCACCGAGAAGCTCCCCAGGATGAGCTGGACGAGCCTCATCTAGCCATCGTCGAGCCGCCGCCTAAACGCGAGCGAAACGGCCAATGAGTCAGTTCTGATCGCCCGCCACCCCATCGGAAGGCGATCGCCCCTCGTGGTGGCGTCCAAAATCGGTACAAACGCAGAGATGGCGCCTTCCGCCCCCGGGCCGCCGAGCTCCAACACGGCTGACCCCGAGCGCCCACGGGGTCCAGAGTCGGACAGCGTGAGCTTGGGGTCGGCCGCTCGTGCTGCGCCCCTGGGATGGCTTGCCGCCGGGACACTCGTCTTTTTAAATTCGGCCGCGGTGCTGGTCATCGAGATCGTGGCCACGCGGCTGCTCGCACCCTACGTCGGAGTCACGCTGCAGACCTACACGGCCATCATCAGCGTCGTCCTGGCCGGTATCTCGCTGGGTTCGTGGTTCGGCGGACGGTTTGCCGACCTGCTCAACCCGCGCAAGACGCTGGGACCGCTGCTGATCGTCGGCGGTGTGCTGGCGATCTGCATGCTGCCCCTCACCCGAGTGGCCGGCCGGCTGGCCCAGGGGCAGGGGTCGGCGATGATCCTGGTTCTCGCGCTGATCAGCTTCTTCTGGCCAGCTGCGGTGCTCAGCGCGATCAATCCCACCGTGATCAAGCTGCAGCTCGAGCGCCTTGACCACGCGGGCAAGGTCGTGGGGCGCCTGTCGGCCGTGGGAACGGCCGGCGCCATCTTCGGCACCGTGATGACCGGGTTCGTGCTGCTGGCCCGGTTGCCGAGCGCCACCATCGTGATCGCGCTGGGCGTGGCCCTCATCCTCGGCGGAACCGCACTGGCCTCCCGCCTGAACGCGTGGCGCGGTCCGGTTCTCACCGGCGGGGCCCTGTCGCTCGCCCTGTTGCTGGGAGCGCTGGCCGCCAGTGAGCGGAGTCCCTGTCAGAAGGAGAGCGCCTACTTCTGCGCCAACGTCCAGGCCGACCCACCCGGGTCGCCCAGCGGCCGGCTACTGCTCCTCGATGGCCTTCGCCAGTCCTTCGACGATCTCGCCGATCCCACCCACCTGAGCTTCTCCTACACCCGGCGCATAGCCGACCTGCTCGGCTCGCTGCGGCCGCCGGGCCTGCCCGTCAATGCCCTATGGATCGGTGGCGGAGGCTTCACCCTCCCGCGCTACCTGGCCGCCACGCGGCCAGGCTCGAGCAGCGTCGTCCTCGAGCTGGACGCCAACGTCGTGCGGGTCGCCCGCCAGCGCCTGGGGCTGATGACCGGTCCGCGGTTGCGCGTACGCGTCGGCGACGCGCGGGTTCTGCTTCCCCGGGAGCCCAGCCACGCGTACGACGTCGTGATTGGCGACGCCTACGGCGGACGCGCCGTCCCCTGGCACCTGACCACACGTGAGTTCATCTCGGACATCCGTCGTCGGCTGCGGCCCGACGGCGTGTATGTCATGAACTGCATCGACGCTGGCCCGTTGCGCTTCGTCCGTGCCGAGGCCGCGACGCTTGGAAGCGTCTTCTCCCACGTGGCCCTGGAGGCGCGCTTCGGAGCACACGCCGTGAGCGTGGGTGAGAACTTCGTGTTCTTTGCCTCCGACCACCTGCTCCCCGAACAGGCGCTTGCCGCGGCGGCCCGCCGGCGCCGTGACGGGGAGTCGCTCTACGACGGACCCGCGGTGGCGGCCTTCGCCGCACACGCCGACGTCCTGCGAGACGATTTTGCCCCGGTCGATCAGCTCGTCACTCAGTCAACCGGTGTGACCTAGCAGGCCAACCGCTCTCTCCTCGTGCGGGCAGACCCAAGCGTTGGCGTCGCCAGACCGAAGGAGCCGCTTCACCACATACCGTAACCGCGGGGGAAGTTGCGGTCTCGAGCGGAGACTGAGAGCAAAAGCTTTTACCCAAACGACCGCAACAGTGCTTGGCTCTCGGCGTTCAATGGTGACACATCCGCTCCCCCATCACGGAGGTAGTCACCATGCGTCCCACCCGGGTGGCCTCGGCCACCGCGCTCGCTGTTTCGCTGGTCGCGCTGTTCCCCGGCGGTGCCGTCGCCGCCGGGCATCGCCGTCCCAGCCGCAGCTGTCACATCAACATCCACGTCGCGCCTCGTCAGACCACGGCGGGCGATCCGGTGGTCATCTTCGGGCGCCTGGCCCGCCCGCGGCACGCCGGGCAGACGGTCAGGTTGTTCCACCATCTCCGCGGCGTCCCCGGCGTTCAGCCCGTGGGTGTTACTCATGCCGACGCGCGCGGCTTCTATGAGTTTAGTCGGGCCGATGGAAAGGTTGACTCCAACCGCTACTGGTTCGTACGCTCGCGCGGAGTGCGCAGCGGCAGAGCAGCCATCAGGGTCGCGGCCCAGGTGACTCTGAGCGGGCCAGCCGAGGGTAGCCAGCTACTCACCGGATCAAAGAACGCGGTGACCTTCACCGGGACCGTCGAACCCGCTGACGTCGGCGCCCGAGTCATTCTGCAGCGACAGAACGCCGCCACCGGGACCGACGATTGGCGACGCATCGACGCGGGACGGGTCACGGCTGGAGGCCGCTTCTCCATCAAGCACACGTTCGTAGCCCCCGGCGACGCCAGCATCCGGGTGCTGGTGCGCAGCCAGCGACGCAACATTCCGAGCCCGTCAAACCTGCTCGAGTATGAGATCTCCCAGGCGCAGAACCCGGCGCTCACCATCATGTCAACGCAGGACCCGATCACCTTCGGGCAGTCGTTGACGCTCTCCGGGAGCCTGGCCCAGGGACCCCTCCAGCCGGTCACGCTGATGGCTCGCACCGCGCGCCAGGGAAGTTTTACCCCCGTGGCCGTGGCCACCACCGACGCGAAGGGGAACTACACGTTCCCCGTGCAGGCGCCGGCCAACAACACGCAGTACCAGGTTCTCGGTGGCGGGCGCTCCTCAGCCGTGCTGTTCGAGGGAGTGCACGACCTGCTCACCGCCCAGGCCTCCAGCAGCGCGGTGCAGGCCGGTCAGCCCGTGACCTTCTCGGGCACCGTGGCTCCTGACCACACCGGCCACGTGATCTACCTCGAGCGCCGCAACGCAAGCTCGGGCGACTTTCACGTGGTGCAGGTGGCGTCGGTGGGCAGCGGGTCGCGGTACTCCATCACCCACCGCGTCTACGATGCCGGAAACGACGTGTTCCGGGTGTTCATCCCCGGTGGACCGGAGAACGAGGGCGCGGGCAGCCAGGCGTTCACCATCCAGGTGCGTCCCAACCGGCCCGAGGCGCTGAGCCCGGAGCCTTCGGGCAACAGCTCGCAGCCGCCGTCCGGACAGCAGTAGGTCCCGTCGCAGCTGAAGGAGCGCGGTGGCCGTCCTTCGGGGCGGCCACCGTCGCGTCGGGGGGCGCCCGCGCGCATACGCGGTCGGGCCGGCCAGTGCTACGCGGTCGGGGAGCCGGGGGCTACGCGGTCACGCTGCGCGAGATCAGGTGAGTCCCGACCTTGCGCTTGACCCTCTGCAGGGCGTTGTCGACCGTCTTGGTGTCACAGCCCAGGCGCTCGCCCACCAGCTCGTAGGAGAGGCCGTCCAGGTAGAGCGAAAGCACGCGGCTCTCAAGGTCTGACAGTGCGCTGGACAGGCAGCCGACCAGCGAGCGCAACTCCTCCGAGGAGATGACCTGATTGATCGGGTCGAGCACCGCCGGTCCGGGCAGCATCTGATCGAGGGTCGGCACATCGTCGCCGGCCGCGGCCGGCGTCGAGGAGAAGGAGACGTACTGGTTCAGCGGCGTGTGCTTGTTGCGCGTCGCCGTCTTCACCGCCGTGATGATCTGCCGCGTGATGCACAGCTCGGCAAAGTTGCGAAAGCTCGATTCGCGGTCAGACCGAAAGTCGCGGATCGCCTTGTAGAGGCCTACGAGTCCCTCCTGAATCAGGTCGTCGCTGTCGCCGCCGGCCAAAAAGTAGGAGGAGGCCTTGAGACGCACGAAGCCGTAGTAGCGGCGCACGAGACGGTCATAGGCGGTGCGATCGCCCTGTTTGGCCAAGGCGATGAGATATCCATCCTCTACCTTGACTTCAGAGTGAGACTTACCGGAGAAACGGGCCACGAGCAGGGTCCTTTCTCGGCCTTTAGGCCGATTTTGCTCAGTGGCGCACTCCTCCCCCGGCGCCATTGCTGTGCTTTGCGCAGACTGATTCAAGCTTAGGTTCAGCCTTATGTTGGGGCGAGCGTGGCACAGTTATGGAGCCCTGTCAAGCTCGCTGCGGCGTTGCAAGATCTCGTACAGCAGGATGGCGCCTGCGGCGGACACGTTCAGTGACGCCACCGCCCCCCGTAGCGGCAGCGCCACCAGCGCGTCGCACGCGTCGGCCACCCGCGGACGCAGACCGCTCCCTTCGCCGCCCAGCACCAGCACGACTCCCCCGTGGTAATCGGGGCGGTCATACGCCGTCGGCGCCCCGGCGCTCGCCCCGTAGCACCAACAGTCCCGCTGCTTGGCTCGGGCCAGGAAGTCAGCGAGGTTGCGTACGCGGGCGATCGGCAGGTGCTCAACCGCCCCGGCCGAGGCCTTGCACACGGCTGGCGTCACCTGGGCCGCGCGACGCTCGACGATCACCACGCCCGCTACGCCCCCACACTCAGCCGTGCGACACAGGGCCCCGAGGTTGTGCGGGTCCTGCACCTGATCAAGCGCCAGCAGCAGAGGCTCGGGTACAGCCAGCAGATCGTCCTCGCTCACATAGGGGTAGGTGCCGAGCTCGGCGCAGATGCCCTGGTGCTCGGGCGTGCCACACCGCCGGGTCAGCTCCTGCGTGTCGGCGACGTTCACTGGGTGACCGCCAAGCCACGGCGCCCCGGCCACATTGGCGTTCGCCCAAATGCCGGCCAGCGACAGAGCGCGCCGACCCTGCAGCGCCTCACGCACCGCATTGCGTCCGTAGACGATCAAAGGGGCACGAGCTCAAAGCCGTCCGCGACGTCGCGCACCGCCCACCCGCGCCGTCCGAGCTCCGCGCGCAGACGATCGGCCGCGTCGAAGTCGCGCTGCCCACGCGCCCGCTGGCGCTCAACGGCCAACTGCTGGACGTCCGTTGGCGCCGCGCTGTCCGGTTGCAGCAGACGCTCGAGGCCCAGCACCCCGAGCATCTCGGCCAGGTCGTCAGAGCCCGTCCCCGGGGCCAGCGTGTTGGCGTCGCGCACCCAGCGCAACACCGCGGCGAGCGCGCGCTGAGTGTTGAAGTCATCGGCCAGGGCACCAAAGAACTCCTCCCGTAGCGGCGCCATCGATGGCGGGGACGGTCCCGCGGCCAGGCGACGCGATGCCTCGCGAATCCGTCGTGCCACCGTGGCGGCCCGCTTCAGCTCCCCGGGGCTGAAGGCCAGGGGCTGGCGGTAGTGCCCTCCGAGCAGGTAGAGCACGACCGCATCTCGCCCGTAGACAGCCACCAGTTCGTGCAAGGGGGCAATGTTGCCCTGCGACTTGGCCATCTTCTCACCCGTGGACTGCAGCATGCCGTTGTGCACCCACAACCGTGCGAGCTCTGCCCCGCGCGCGCTGCGCGTCTGGGCGGCCTCGTTCTCGTGGTGAGGGAAGATGAGGTCCGAGCCACCCCCGTGAACGTCGAAGTCGACTCCGAGCAGACCCTCGGCCATGGCCGAGCACTCGATGTGCCAACCGGGTCGTCCCCGCCCCCAGGGTGCCTCCCAGGCCGTGTCCTCCCCGGGCTTGTGGGCCTTCCACAGCGCGAAGTCCAGGGGATCGTCCTTGCGCTGCGCACCCTCCACGTCTTCGCCCTGGTCCATATCCTCGAGGCGACGGTGCGACAGGACGCCGTAGGACGTGTCCGTGCGCACACCGAAGAAGACGTCCCCGTCCCTCGCGTAGGCGTGTCCGCCGTCGATCAGCGCCTGTATGTAGTCCACGATCTGCCCGATCGACTCGGAGGCCAGTGGCTCGTGGTCGGGACGGCCCAGCCCCAGCGCGTCGGTGTCCTGGCGGTAGAGGCGCGTCATCTCGGCGGCGAGCTGGGCACTGGGCCGACCGGCGGCAGCGGCCGCGGCGTAGATCTTGTCGTTGACGTCGGTGACGTTGCACACGAAGGTGACCGCATAGCCCTCGTGAGCCAGGAAGCGCGCGAGCAGGCTGAAGATGACGAACGGCCTGGCGTTGCCGATGTGCACCCGGCTGTAGACGGTGGGGCCGCAGACGTACATCGAGACCCGGCCGGGGTCGCGCGGGCGCAGCGCCAGACGCTGGCCCGAGAGCGTGTCGTGGAGGAAGATCTCGCGCATCGACGCGACACTACCGGCGCGCGGAAGCTTCACGGACCGTGCCGCGCTGGCGCCCGGGTAGGCTCCCGTGAGTGACCTCCTCGACGCGCGCATCCGTTCACGCACGCCGCTTGGCCCTCGTGGAACAGGTCTTTCAGACCATGCCCGAGCGCTACCTGGGCAGCGACCCGGGAGTGGACGCCCACGTACCACTTTCTCCTCAGCGACCTCGGGCGCAGCTGGGAGGTGCGCGTCAACGAGCGCGAAGTGACCTGGCACGGCGGGCTGCGGCGACGAGCGAACACCGTGATCGGTACCGACTCCGTCACCTGGTTGCGCATGCACCGCGGTGGTCTGTCGGGAATCGAGGCCTTCTCCCACCGAGCCCTGTGGGCGCGCGGCGACCTCGACCTGGCCGTGAGCTTCGAGGGGCTGTTTCGTCGTCCCGAGGGCACCGCGCCGGTGGCGCGCGTCACCGAGATCCGTCTGCCGCGCAACCGGCTGTCGGCCCTCACCTGGGGCGAAGGCCCCGATGTCCTGCTGCTGCACGGCCTCGGTGGCACCAAGGCCTCCTTCTTTGACACGGCAACGGCGCTGAGCCGCGACTACCGGGTGCACGCACTGGACCTGCCCGGCTTCGGCTCGTCCTCCAAGCCGACCACCGCCTCCTATACGGCCCGCTACTTCGCCGACACCGTGATCGACTACATGGACGCCAGAGGCGTCTCTGCGGCGCATGTGGTGGGCAATTCGATGGGGGGACGCGTCGCCCTCGAGCTGGGACTCGACCATTCCGATCGCGTGCGGGCCCTGGCTCTGCTGTGTCCAGCCGTCGCCTTCGTGCGCCGTGGCTGGCACCCGTTCGTGCGCCTGGCCCGGCCCGAGCTCGGATTGCTGCCCCATCACTTCCGCCGCTCCACCGTCGAGTCTCACTTCTGGAGCATGTTCGCCGACCGCGACGGCATCGACCCCAGCGTGACCGAGATCGCCGTCGACGAGTTCCAGCGCATCTACGGGTCGGCCGGAGCGCGCTACGCGTTCCTGTCGGCCGCGCGAAACATCTATCTCGATGAGCCCTTCGGCCGCCACGGGCTCTACCCACGCCTGGGAGGCCTATCGTCGCCCGCCCTGTTCGTCTGGGGCTCGCACGACCGCCTCATCCCTCCCGCCTTCAAGGGCCACGTGGCCCGCTGGCTGCCCACCGCCGAGCACATCGTCCTCGAGGGCTGTGGCCACGTATCTCAGATCGAGCGTCCCGAGCAGACCAACGGGCTGCTGCGCCGCTTCTTCGCCAACGCTGACGCCCTGCGCGGCACCGCGGCGACCGCTCGCCCGGCCGCAGCCTGACCACGCGCGGCGCCGCGCCGCCGTCCAGCGTGCGCGCTCTGGGCCGTTACAATCCGCTGCGTCCATGGGCAAGACCGGCAGCACAGCGCAGGCGTCACGCAACGGTCACGTCGAGGGATCGTCGGGCCACCTGACCATGCCTGGCCCCGCCACGCCGGCGTCCTCGGGGTTGCTGGGGCGCCTCGCCACGTCGCTCAAGGAAGCGCTTGCCAGCCGCATCCCGGTCGCTGACCTGGACGAGCGCGACCCCGACTACATACGCGAGAACCTCCCGTGGCTGTGGCTGCTGTCCAGCATCTACTTTCGGGGCGAGGTGCGAGGACTGGGCCACATACCCGAGGGGGGCCCCGTGCTCCTCGTCGGCAACCATTCGGGCGGCAACCTGACGCCCGACACCGGCGTGCTGACGCTCGCCTTCGCGGCGTACTTCGGGGTGGAGCGCGCCTTCCACCAACTCGCGCACAACCTCGTGCTCTCGGCCCCCGGGCTCTCGTTCGTGCGCAAGTTCGGTACGGTGGCCGCCTCCCCGGAGAACGCTCGCAAGGCGCTGGACTCCGGCGCCGCCCTGCTCGTCTATCCCGGCGGTGAGTACGACGTGCACCGTCCCTCCTGGCAGGGGAAGCGCATCGACTTCGCCCAGCGCAAGGGATTCGTGCGGCTGGCCCTCGAGCAGGACGTTCCCCTGGTGCCGGTGGTGGCCATCGGAGGTCAGGAGACAGCGCTCTTTCTGACTCGAGGAGAGGGACTGGCGCGGACGCTGATGCTCGACCGCCTGCTGCGCCTCAAGGTCCTGCCCATCTCGCTCGCGCTGCCCTGGGGGCTGAACATCGGCGACTTCTTCGGACACCTGCCGCTGCCCGCCAAGATCACCGTGGAGGTCCTGCCGGCCATCCACCTGCGCGAGGAGTTCGGGCCCGACCCCGACGTCGATGAGATCCACGACCACGTCGTGGGCGTGATGCAAAAGACCCTGGACTCCCTGGCCGCCGAGCGTCAGCTGCCGGTGATCGGCTAGCGCGATGTTGGTTCAGGAGCAGATCGAGGTCTCGGCGCCGCGCGATGCCGTGTGGCAGATGATCGCCGACCCCGGACGCGTGCTCCACTTCATGGCCGGCATCACGCGCTGGGAGGTCATGGGCGAGCAGCGTCAGGGGTCCGGCGCGCGTTATCGCATGCTCATGCGGGTGGGCTCGGCCGAGGTCGGCGGTCTGGTTGAGGTGGTCGAGTCCAAGGCGCCGTCGGATCTAGCCTGGACCTCCGTCACCGGACTTGACCAGCGTGTTCGCTGGCGCCTGCGCGAGCGTCCGCACGGACGCACACGCGTCGAGCTGCGCATCTCCTACGGCGTGGCCGGCGCCGGGGTCGGGGGCTGGATCGCCGAGCACGTCGCCGCACCGGCCGTGCGCACCAACCTGCGTCGCAGCCTGCAGCAGCTCAAGCGCCAGGTCGAGCAGGAGCAGCTGCGCGCGCTCGCGGCCCGGCGGCGCACTGCGCGCGCCTCGGCCTAGCCTGCGGTCCGCAGCGCCGCCACCGCAAGCGCGGCGATACCCTCACCGCGCCCCACGAAGCCCATCCCTTCGCCGGTGGTGGCCTTGACGTTGACCCGGGGGGCCCCAAGACCCAACGCCCCGGCGAGGGTGGCCCGGATGCCTTCGCGGTGGGGCCCGAGTCGCGGGCGCTCGGCGAGCACCGTGGCGTCCACGTTGATGATGTGCAGGCCAGCGGCGCTCACGATGTCGACGACGCTGGTCAGAAGCTCGAGCGAGTTGGCGTCGCGGTAGCGCTCCTCGCTGTCGGGGAAGTGCTGCCCGATGTCGCCCAGGCCACCGGCGCCGAGCAGCGCGTCGATGATCGCGTGGGAGAGCACGTCCCCATCGGAGTGGGCCACCGGTCCACTGGCCGCCGGTATGTGCACTCCGCCGAGGATCAGCGCACGTCCGGGCGCCAAGCGGTGACTGTCCCAGCCGATGCCGCTGAGGACGACGCCCGCCTCGTCCGCGCCCGTCATGACGGCCCGAGCGACGCCAGACGGCGAGAGCGCCCCTCAAAGACGCAGAGCTCCTGTACGCCGAGCTCTTCGAGCAGCTCCAGGGCCTGCTCGTATCCGGCCCCGACGTCCTGCGGGCGATGGGCGTCGCTGGAAAGGGCAACAGGGGCGCCTGCTTCCACGCACATCTGCAAAAACGCGGGGGCAGGGTAGAGCTCTCCCACGTCCTTGCGCAGCCCGGCGGTGGAGACCTCCACCGCCACTCCGGACTCGGCGATGCCTTCGAGCGCGAGCTCATAGAAGCGACGCAGATCTCCCTCGGGAAGGGGACGCTGCGCCCCCCACACCTTCACCAGATCGGGGTGGGCGAGCACGTCAAAGAGTCCGCTGCGGGCCGCCTCGCCCAGCGTCTGGAAGTATCGGCGCCATACCTGCTCGGCGCTGCGTCCACCCTCCCACACGCTCAACTCCTCGGTGTCCACGGCGCGGTCGCCGAGGAAGTGAACCGAGCCGATCACGTAGTCCCACGATCGTGCTCCGAGCAGGTTGGCCATGCGGTCCTCGCGTCCGGGAACGAAGTCGGCCTCGATGCCCAGCCGCAGGTCGGTCCGGTCGCGGATCCATTCGCAGTAGCTGTCGAGGTCATCGCGGGCGTAGGCACGCCACCACGGGTGCTGCCAGACGTCCAGGGCCTGGCGGAAGCGGTGGATGTGCTCGGACACGCCGAGCTCGCGGATGCCACGCTCCTGGGCCTGCGCACGATATTCCTGCGCGTTTGCGGCGGTGAAGTACCGCTCTGCCGTCGCGTCGGGCTCGTCCGGACGCAGGTGAACGTGATAGTCGGTCAGCATGCCAGCGTGCGATTCAAGCAGGCTCAGGGTGACCCATGGCGCGCGCTGAGCAGCGTCTCGGCCAGCTGTAGATCCAGGGGGGTGGTTACCTTCAGGTTCTCCTCGCTGACCATGACCAGGCGCACGGAGCCTCCGCTGCGCTCCACCAGCCACGCATCGTCGGTGGCGGCCGCGAGCACGTCGTCGGACACCGCCAGAGCCCGCTCCAGGGCTTCCCGACGGAAGGCCTGCGGCGTTTGCACCGCCCACAGGGTGGAACGCTCCAGGGTCTCGGTCACCATCAGCGAGCCATCGGCACGCTTCACGGTGTCGGTCACCGGGGCCGCCGCAATCGCCCCGTCAGCCTCCTGCAGGCCGGCCAGCACACGCTCGACGAGCGCCGGGGTGAGCAGCGGCCGAGCAGCGTCGCAGATCAACACCCGTGCTGCGGACCCGGAGGCGGCCAGGGCCCGACGCACGGAGTCAGAACGCACTGCGCCGCCGTTCACCCCGCGCGTGCCCGCGGGCGCAGTGACGCCGGGGGGCAGCGCGACGACGATCTGCTCGATGGAGGGCGAGGCGAGCAGCGCCTGGACGCTCCAGGATATGAGCGGCCGGCCGGCGACCTCGACGAAGGCCTTGGGGCGTCGCGCCCCCAGGCGCTCGCCGCGCCCGGCGGCAACGATGAGGGCAACGGCCACGGACGCGGTCGGGGGCGCTCGGAAACTTTCGCGCACTCAAGCGGCGCGCGAGCCACCTGAGTGCGCGCCAGCCTCGACCTACTTGGCCACGGCGAGCTTGCGGCCCGGCGAGTTGGCCAGCAGCTCGTCTAGGTATCCCTCCGCCTCGTCCTCGTCCTTGTCCAGCGCGTACATGAGCTCGGAGGCCAGGATCTTCTTGGCGCGGGTGAACATCTGCTTCTCGCCGGTGGACAGGCCCTTCTCGCTTTCGCGCAGCGCGAGGTTGCGCACGACCTCGGCGAGCTCGTAGATGTCGCCTGTCTTGATCTTGTCGCGATTGTGCTTGAAGCGCCGGTTCCAGTTCTTGGGCATCTCGGACACCTCGTCCTCGAGCACGGCCAGCACCTTCTTGACGGTCTCCTCGTCGATCACGCGCCGCAGGCCGGCCAGGGCGGCGTTCTCGGTCGGGACCATCACGGTCATGTCGTTGTGAAGGATCTTGACCGTGAGGTACTCGCGGCTCTCACCGAACATCTCCCTCTGCTCCTTCTTGAGCACCAGGCCCGCCCCGTGGTGGGGGTAGACGACCTGATCGCCCAGCTCGAACTCGATGAACTCGACCTCGCGAACGGTGTCGAGCTCGTCGATCAGCTGCGCTTCGGATGCTTGTGGAATGGTGTCCTCCTTTGTCGTGGACGCCTCGAGGTGGCGCCGCTTTCAGGTCTGCAGGTAGCGATCCACGAGGTTGATCTCCTGCAGCCGGCGAAGGCCCTCGCGGATGTCCTTCGCCCGGATCTCTCCGACTCCCTCGACCGTCTCCAGATCTGTGTCGGAGGCGGCGCTCAGCTCGTCCAGGCCACCGAACTCCTTGATGATCTGGGCCACCACGAGCCGGGGCAGCCGGGGGATACGCCCCAAAATGCGATAGCCGCGGGGTGAGACCGGATAGTCCAACGTGTTGAGCTTGCGGTCATATCCGAGCAGCTCAGCCAGGCGCCCGAAGTCGAGCAGATCGTGGTGGAGCAGGCGACCAACCCCGTCAAGCGCGCTGGCGAAGGCCGGATCGGAATGCTCGGACAGATAGTCATGAACGAGCGCGGCCTTCTCGGCCGCCGTGCCCACCATGGTCTCTTCGAGCTGCATCTCGATCAGGCGTCCCTCGGTGCCGAGCTCGACGATGTAGCGCTCGATCTCCACCGCCATGCGCGTCACCAGCTCGGCGCGCTGCAGCACGGTCAGGACGTCGTGGAGGGTGGCGCCGCCCTCGAACTCCAGGGCGGTCAGGCGCGTGGAGACCTGATCGAGGCGGGTGCGGTACTTCTCCAGGGTGGCCAGCGCCTGGTTGGCCTTGGCCAGTACCACCGGAATGTCCTCGAGCGCGTACTTGGTCCCGTCGGTGTACAGCGACACCACCTCGCGCCGTTGAGATACCGCTATGACCAGGGCATCGGTCTGCTTGGACACACGCTCGGCGGTGCGATGACGGGTTCCCGTCTCACTGGACAGGATCGTCGGGTCGGGCATCAGCTGCACGTTGGCCATGGCGATCTTCGTGGCGTTGGCGTTGAGGATGATCGCGCCGTCCATCTTGGCCACCTGGTAGAGCAGGGCCGGTGAGTAGTCGATGTCCAGCTTGATGCCACCCGAGTTGAGAAAGCTGAGCTCCTCGGGCTCACCGATGCAGATCAGTCCTCCGGTACGGGCGTGGAGGATGTTGTCCAGGCCCTCGCGCAGGGCGGTGCCCGGAGCGACCATCTCCAAGGCCTTGACCAGCCGAGGCTCCTGGCGCGTCTCTCCGTCGAGATCTTCTCCGCTGCGAGACGCCACAGACTCTCATTCTAGCGGGTGTTTAGCCGCGGTTTAGGCGCCAGATGGCCCGACCCGCCGGAGGGCCTCAGGCTCAGGCCGGCTAGAGCGTGCAGATCAACATGAGTAGGGCCTCAGGCGGCACGCGCCCGCCTCACCGGCGTGCCCTGGGCCAGAGCCACCGCGTGGGCCACGGTGGAGGTCTCACGCGCCCCCGGCCCGCTGCCCGGCGGGGCGATCGGAGCAGCGAGACCGTGCTTTGAGGCCTCCGCGAGCCGGCGCTCGGGGTGGCCGACCCAGCGCAGCTCGCCCGTCAGTCCCAGCTCGCCGAAGCAGGCCAGCGGCGCGCCCGCCGGGGCACGGCCCGCGGCCGCCGAGGCCACGGCCAGAGCCACGGCCAGATCCGCACCCGGCTCGTCGACGCGCACGCCGCCCACCACGTTGACAAATACGTCGCAGGTGCCGACGCGCACCCCAGCGTGGCGCACCAGAACGGCCAGCACCACCGCCAGACGGTTGCGGTCCAGGCCCGAGGCCACGCGCCGCGGCTGGTCGAGCTCGGAGCGGCTGACGAGCGCCTGCACCTCGACCAGGAGCGGACGCGACCCCTCCATGGCGGCGAGCAGGACGCTTCCAGGGGCGCGCGTGGCCTCGGCGACGAAGCGCGCCGAGGCGTCTAGCACCTCGACCAGCCCGCCCTGGCGCATCTCGAACAAGCCAGCGTCGTTGGTGGAGCCGAAGCGGTTCTTCAGAGCGCGCAGCGCACGGTAGGGACGCTCGCGCTCACCCTCGAACTGGAGCACGCAATCGACCAGGTGCTCGAGCACACGCGGGCCGGCCAGCGCGCCATCCTTGGTCACGTGTCCCACGAGCACCACCGCGATGGAGCGGCGCTTGGCCAGCTCCATGATCCGCGCGGCCACCTCGCGGACCTGACCCACCGAGCCCGGGCCGCCGCCCAGGGCGGCAGCGTTCAGCGTCTGCACGGAGTCGATCACGCACACATCGGGGCGCTCGGCCTCCAGGGTGGCCAGCACAGTGTCCAGATCGGTCTCGGCCAGCGCCGGTACCAACAGGGCCCCCTCGGGCAGGCGCTCGGCGCGCAGACGGACCTGTTCGCCGGATTCCTCGCCGCTCAGGTACAGAGTCCGCTTGCCGTCGCGGGCGAGGTTGCCGAGGGCCATCCCGGTGAGCGTCGACTTTCCGATCCCGGGGGACCCGCCCAGGAGCACAAGCGAACCGGGCACCAGGCCGCCGCCCAGGATGCGGTCGAGCTCGCCGATCCCGGTGCTCAGGCGAGCGACCGCGGTCGCGCCGATCTCGCCCAGCGGACGTGGCCTGCCCGCCGGGACGGCCTGCGGTGCGCGTGTCCCTGCGCTGCGAGAGACCACGGCTTCCTCGATCAGCGTGTTCCACGCCGCGCACGCTGGGCAGCGGCCCTGCCACTTCAGGCTCTGCGCTCCGCACTGACTGCACACGTGCACGGAGGCAGGACGAGCCATCGGTCGGAGACTACGGGGGGCTCCCGACGCCGTCCGCGCGCTCGCAGGCGGCGAACCGACCGCGGTGAGCGCCGTCGCAGAACGGTCGCTTGGCCGAGTGACCGCAGCGACACAGCACCACCGACCTGCCGGGTTCGATCTGCCACTGGCCCCCCTCGGCGTCGATCAGCCGTGCCGGCCCGGTCACCTTGTACGGGCCGTCGTCGCGAACCTTGATCTCCACCTCGCCGGGCGGGACCGTGCTCGCCGACGTCGAACCGTCGAACGGGTTCGCTGGGGTCGCCCGCGCGCGCGTGCTGGCACCCTGCAGGCTGTGGCGTGCCTGGGCCGCGAGGTCACGGACGAGCTCTGCCGCCGGCATCTGCCGGGCCAGCTCGTGAGCCTGGCCGGCCCACAGGTTGACCACCTCGCCATCTCCCTGCTCGCGCCCCGCGGCGCGCAGCGGTGCGGTCACGTGGTGGACCTGCGGATAGCCCCGGGGCGCATCACCGTCGTGGTCGGCCATGAAGCGGTTGTTGATCGCGCGAGCCCTGCGCCCGCTGAAGGCACGCGTCAGCGCCGTGGCTGCCGAGCCACCCAGCGCGGTCCGGTGCACGGGGCTGGTGCCGGCCTCCGGCGTGCACATGAAGGCGGTTCCCAGGGCCGCAGCGTGCGCTCCCGCCGCCAGCACCGCCGCCACGCCCGCGCCGTCGGCCACCCCCCCGGTGCCCACCAGCGGCAGGGTGACGCGCGCGGCCACCAGTCGCAGCAGGGCCAGGAGCCCGATCAGTCCGTGCCCCTCCTCGTCGCTGAACGATGCGCGATGACCACCGGCCTCGAGTCCCTGGACGACCAGGGCGTCGGCGCCCGCGTCCCGGGCCCAGACCGCCTCCTCGGGCTCGGTCACCGTCACCCACACCTCCGATCCGGCACCCTGCAGCGCCCGCACGGTATCGGCCGACGGACAGCCGAAGGTGAACGAGACGACGGGCACGCGCTCTCGACACGCGAGCGCGACCTTGTCCTCCCAGGCGTCGTCCTCCCAGCGTGGTGCCCCGGCGGCGACGCCCAGACGCCGCATCTCCGCCCCCATGCGCTCGGCGTAGCGCCGCAGCGCAGCGACGTCGGCGCTGTCCCCGGGGTCGCTGGGCAAGAGCACGTTGAGACCGAAGGGCGATTCGGTCTGCATCCGCACCCGGTCGATGTCCGCCTTCACGGCCTCCACGGATTGGTATCCGGCGGCCAGGAAGCCCAGTCCGCCGGCCTGTGAGACCGCCGCCGTCAGCTGCGCAGTGGAAGGTCCGCCGGCCATCGGGGCTTGGACGATCGGCTCGGCCAGGGCGTACAGGGTCTCGTTGGAGGGCATAACCGTCACCCGACCGGCGCGCCGAGCGCCGGCAGTCCGTCGAGGCTGAGCCGGTTCTTCTCCTGCTGATAACGGGCCAGGGCATCGGGGCCGCCGACCCGCAGCTTCTTGGCTGCCCAAGCATCGGAGTGTGGACGCCTGCCCTCCTCGCGCATCACGGGGACACCGTAGCCGCAGGAGTCGGCTACCCGCGTGACGTCCACCAGCACGATCGCCCGGCGGGCCTGCGGGACCGCCGGCTCTTCGAATGCGGCCCGGGCGCTCAACTCGAGGAAGCGCGCGTCGTCGGGCACCACGACTTCGCCCCGACCATGCAGGCGCAGGATCCGGGGTGGCCCGGCGAACGCGCACAGCATGATCACGATGCGCCCGTTCTCACGCAGATGGGCGATCGTCTCGGCTCCGCTGCCCACCACGTCGAGGTAGGCCACCGTGTGCTCGTCGAGCACACGCAGGGTGCCGATCGGGCCCTTGGGTGAGACGTTGACGTGGCCGTCGGCGCCGCAGGGCGCGCTCCCGACGAAGAACAGCGACTGCCCCGCGATCCACTCCCGCAGGTGCTCGTCGATGTTCTCGTAGACGCGCCCCATGAAGATCGGCGAGCGAGGGCCACACTGGTGGGGCCGGCGCGCTGCGCGCGCCGGCCGATCAGTGCCCGCTGCCGCTCACACCTAGGAGTCGCCTTCGGACTGCTCGTCGACCGGTGGCGGCTGCGCCTCGGGTGACTCATCCGCGGCGCTGTCGGCCCCGACGCCGACGGGCGTCTTCTCCTTCTTGGGCGCCACCACGGTCAGGCGCAGGTCGTCGCTCTCACCCTCGGGCCCGGGGTCGACCTTGACGGTGGCCCCCGGCGTGAGCTCCTCGCGCAGGACGAAGTCGGCGAGCGGGTCCTCGATGTAGCGCTGGATCGCCCGACGCAGCGGGCGGGCTCCCATGGCCGGATCCCAGCCCTTCTCCACCAGCAGGTCCTTGGCCGAATCGGTGAGCTCAAGCTGAAGCTCGCGCTCGGCCATCGACGCCCGGATGCGCAGGAGCAGGAGCTCGACGATCTGCTTGATCTCCTCCTTCTGGAGCTTGTGGAAGACGATCACGTCGTCGATGCGGTTGAGGAACTCGGGGCGGAACACCTTCTTGAGCTCGCCCATGATCCGGTTCTTCATGTCCTCGTAGGTGATGCCCGTTTCGTCGTCGGAGACCGCGAAACCGAGGGGCGTGTTGCGCGCAATCTCGGCGGCGCCGATGTTCGAGGTCATGATCACGATGGCGTGGCGAAAGTCGACCGTGCGCCCCTGGGCATCGGTCAGCCGTCCGTCCTCCAGGATCTGCAGCAGGATGTTGAAGACGTCGGGGTGGGCCTTCTCGATCTCGTCGAGCAGCAGCACGCTGTAGGGCTTGCGCCGCACCGCCTCGGTGAGCTGGCCGCCCTCGTCGTAGCCGATGTAGCCGGGGGGCGAGCCCACAAGCCGCGACACGGCGTGCTTCTCCATGTACTCGGACATGTCGATGCGCACCATCGCATCCTCGTCGCCGAAAAGGAACTCCGCCAGGGTCCGCGCCAGCTCGGTCTTGCCGACGCCAGACGGTCCCAGGAAGATGAACGAGCCAGTCGGGCGCTTGGGATCCTTCAGGCCGGCTCGCGAGCGGCGGATGGCCTTGGAGATGACCTCGACCGCCGGATGCTGGCCGATGACCCGCTTGTGCAGCTCGTCCTCCATGCGCATGAGCTTCTGCGTCTCGGCCTCGGTGAGCTTGAACACGGGAATGCCCGTCCACATCGAGACGATGTCGGCGATCTCCTCCTCACCGATCGAGGGACGCTCTCCAGTCTCACCCGACGCCCACTCTTCCTCGAGCTCGCGCTTCTTGTTGGTCAGCTTGCGCTCCTTGTCGCGCAGCGCGGCCGCCTTCTCGAACTCCTGCGCCTCGATCGCGGCCTCCTTTTGGCGGCGCGTCGACTCGACCTCCTCCTCGAGCTCGCGGTTCGCCGGCGGGGAGGTCATCGACTTGATGCGCATGCGCGACGCGGCCTCGTCGATGAGATCGATCGCCTTGTCGGGCAGGAAGCGGTCGGATATGTAGCGGTCAGCGAGGTCGCCGGCCGCCTTGAGCGCCTCATCGGTGATCTGCACCTTGTGGTGCTGCTCGTAGCGGTCGCGCAGTCCCTTGAGGATCTCGACCGTCTGGTCGATGCTCGGCTCGTCCACGCGGATCTGCTGGAAGCGTCGCTCAAGGGCCGAATCGCGCTCGAGGTACTTGCGGTACTCGTCCAGCGTGGTGGCGCCCACCGTCTGCAGCTCGCCGCGGGCCAGAGCCGGCTTGAGGATGGAGGCGGCGTCTATGGCCCCCTCGGCGGCGCCCGCCCCCACCAGATTGTGCAGCTCGTCGATGAAGAGAATGATGTCGCCGCGCTGGGTGATCTCCTTCATCACCTTCTTCAGGCGCTCCTCGAACTCGCCGCGGTACTTCGAGCCGGCCACCAGGGCGGCGAGATCGAGCGTGTAGATCTGCTTGTTCTTGAGCAGCTCGGGAACGTCGGAGTTGGTGATGCGCTGGGCCAGCCCCTCGACCACGGCGGTCTTGCCCACCCCCGGCTCCCCGATGAGCACCGGGTTGTTCTTCGTGCGACGCGAGAGGATCTGCATGATCCGCTCGATCTCTGTCTCGCGCCCCACGACCGGATCCAACTTGCCGTCGGAGGCCAGCTTGGTGAGGTTGCGACCGAACTGGTCGAGCAGCTTGGAGGACTTCTTGCCCTCCGATCCCCCGGCCGCCGGGCCGGCCGAGGCCCCGGACTGGCCCTGGCGACGTCCACCCGGGCCCGAGAGCATGCGGATGACCTCGTTGCGAATCTTCTCGGAGTCAGCGTCGAAGTCGAGCAGGATGCGCGCAGCCACGCCCTCGTTCTCGCGGACCAGGCCGAGCAGGATGTGCTCGGTGCCGATGTAGTTGTGCCCCAGGCTCAGAGCCTCCCGCAGAGCGAGCTCCAGCACCTTCTTGGCGCGTGGCGTGAAGGGGATCTGCCCCGAGGTGACCTCCTCACCGGACCCGACGATGCGCACGACCTGCGCGCGCACGCGCTCCACGGTGATGTCCAGGCTCTCGAGCACCCGTGCCGCGAGCCCTTCCTCCTCGCGCAGCAGCCCGAGCAGGATGTGCTCGGTGCCGATGTAGTTGTGCTTGAGCGTGCGCGCCTCTTCCTGCGCGAGAACGACGACCTGCCGGGCCCGTTCTGTGAATCGCTCGAACATTGACGGCTTCCTTCCTGCGATGCGGCGCTCGGTGGCGGCGCGCTAAGCGCTACGTGTGCTCGGTGGTCTGGGTCGTTTGAGGCTGCGAGTGAGGTCGGTGTGCGTGCTGTAGGTCGAGGATATGCGCTCTGAGGGACGGCGCACCCTCGGTTACCCGCATATTCGGCGCGCGAGTCGATAAAGATGACCGATCCGCCACTTTTTCCCCTGCGGACCAGTCTACCAAGGGCCTTCGGCCGGGCGAACGCTCTGAGATGGCCGCCGCCCAGGCCGCTCGAGCGACCTGCCGGGAGTGCATCAGCGCATGGCCGGAAAGAGCACGACCTCGCGAATCGAGCTGCGCCCCGTGAGCAGCATCACGAGCCGATCGATGCCCAGTCCCACCCCGCCGGTGGGCGGCATCCCGTGCTCCAGGGCGTTCAGGAAGGCTTCGTCGTGGGGCTGGGTCGCCTCGTCGCCGGCCGACCGCTGGGCCGCCTGCCGTTCGAAGCGGCGGCGTTGCTCGTCGGGATCGTTGAGCTCGGTGAAGGCGTTGGCGAGCTCCATCCCGGCGGCGAAGGCCTCCCAGCGCTCGGCCAGGCCCTCCTGGCCGCGGTGAGCCTTGGCAAAGGGCGACATCTCCAGCGGGTAATCGAGGACGAACGTCGGCTGCACCAGCCCTGGCTCGACCCGTGCGGAGAAGAGGTCGTCCACCAGCTGCGGCCACGTACGCCCCGTGGTGTCAACGTCAAGTCCGCGGTCCTCGATCTCGGCGGCCAGAGCGTCGCGGTGGCGCAGCGCAAGGACGTCAATGCCCGTCTCGCCTTCGATGGCGTCGCCCAGAGTGACCCGCCGCCATCGCGCCGCCAGGTCCAGCGGTCCGTCATAGCCCACGCGCACGGCAACCGCGGCCACGAGCTCCTCCAGCCGCCGCGCCTCGTCGAGGTAGTCTGCGTAGGCCTCGTACCACTCCACCATCGTGAACTCGGGGTTGTGACGCGGCGAGAAGCCCTCGTTGCGAAAGTCCTTGCCCAGCTCGTACACACGCTCCAGCCCTCCCACGAGGAGGCGCTTGAGGTAGAGCTCGGTGGCGATGCGCAGATAGAGCGTGCGGTCCAGCGCGTTGTGATGGGTGGTGAACGGTTGCGCCAGAGCGCCGCCGTAGAGCGGCTGCAGCACGGGGGTCTCGACCTCGATGAAGCCCTCGCCATCGAGGTAGGCGCGCACGCCCGCGATCACGCGGGCGCGATCGAGGAACAGCCGACGAGCCTCCTCATTGGCCATCAGGTCCAGTTCGCGCTGGCGATAACGGGTCTCCACATCGGTGAGGCCGTGGTGCTTGTCGGGAGGCGGGCGTAGGGACTTGGCCAGCACCTGGAAGTCCTCCACGAGCAGGGACATCTCGCCCCGGCGCGTCCTGAAGGCCACGCCGTCGAACCCGACGAGGTCACCGAGATCCAGGGTGAGCAGCAGCGACAGGCGCTCGGGACCCAGGACGTCCTCGCGCGCGTGCAGCTGCAGGCGCCCGGAGCGGTCCACGACGTCCAAGAAGGCGGCGCGGCCCTGCCCGCGCCGCGCCGACAGACGCCCCGCCACCCGGTAGCGCTGCTCGGTCTCCTCACCATCGGCGAGGCCCGCGTGCGCGGCGTGGATGCGCTCCGCTTCCACGACGCCCGGATAGGCGTGGGGAAAGGGCTCGTGTCCTGAGGCGCGCAGCCGCTCGAGCTTCTCGCGACGAGCCGAGATCAGCTCCGCCAGCCCGTGCTCTGAGTCGGAGGGCTGCTGCGGGGCGTCCGCACTCATGACTGGGCGGCCGCCGCAGCGACCTACCTGACGGCGACGTCGATCTTGGTGATCTTCAGCTGCCGGGCCGGCCCCCGGGGGACCTGGACGGCCACGATCTCGTTGCGCTTGTGCCCGAGCAGCGCCCGGCCCACGGGGGACTCGTTGGAGAGCTTGCTCTCCTCGGGGTTGGCCTCTGCCGACCCCACGATCGTGTACTTGGCCGACTTGCCCGTCTGCTCGTCCTTGATGTGCACCACGGAGCCGATCTGGACCACGTCGGTGGAGAGGTCCTTGGGCTCGATGACCGTGGCCATGCGCAGCTTCTCCTGCAGTTGGGCGATGCGCTGCTCGAGCATGGCCTGCTCGTTCTTGGCGTCGTCGTACTCGGAGTTCTCCGTGATGTCACCGAACTCGCGCGCCTCCTTGATGCGCTCGGCCACCTCGCGACGCTTCTCGGTGGACAGGAGGTCAAGCTCATCCTGCAGCTTCTGTAGCCCTTCGGGGGTGAGGATGACGTCCTTCGGCATGGGGCCCTCGAGTCGCGGTGAGGTTGGTCTCAGGTATGAGAGAACCCTGCCTCGCGACGGGGTTCGGCGGCCCCGGGGCCGCGAGCGAGCGCCGCAGTATAGCGACGGCGATAGCGCCCATCGGAGGGCCTTTGCAACCTCAGATACGCCCCGCGCAAGCACGCCCAAAGACGCCCAGCCGGTCGCTGAAGGGTCAGGCAGCGACCGGCTCGCAAGCGCGCAGCTCGAGCAACTCGGCGCGCGCCTCGGGCACCCCGTCGCTGCTCTGCAGCGTTCGCAGCAGGCGAGCCGTGGACTCGCGGTCCAGGTCCAGCCGAGCCACGTACCACGGATAGAACTTACGCAGGTAGCCACCGGCCCGTTCCACGCCGATGTGCTCCACCGCACACTCGATCACCCAGTCGAGCTCATCGAGGATCTCCTCGCGCGTGGGGGCAAGGCGGCGTCCGCCCACCAGCTCTTCGAACAGCCAGGGGTTGCCCAGGCAGCCCCGCGCCAGCATGACCGCCTGCGCGCCGGTGCGCTCCACCGCGTCCCGCACGGCCGCGGCGTCGCTGAGCCCGCCGGTGAGGATCACCGGCGCCCCCAGGCACTCGACGAGGCGGGCCACCAGTGCGTAATCGGGGGCCCCACGATGGTGGACCGCCGCCGAGCGGGGGTGGAAGGCGATCGCGCTCACGCCGGCGTCGGCGACCAGCCGCTGGGCGAGGCCGAACCCGTCGGTGTCCCCGGGGCGCTGGCCGCTGCGCAGCTTCACGGTGACCGGCAGGCCGCTGCCCTCCCGTGCGGCAGTCGCCACCGCAACCGCGCGGCCCGGCTCGCCGAGCAGGGCGGCGCCCGCTCCGGTCTTGCACACCTTGGGTACCGGACAGCCCATGTTCAGGTCGATCAGGTCGGCTCCGGCCTCGGCGACCCGCGCGGCGGCGGAGCGCATGACCTCGGGGTCTGAGCCGAACAGCTGCACGGACACGAGCGCCCCGTCAGCTCGCTCACGCGGATCGATGCGCAGCATCTCCGTGCAGGTGCGTGGGTTGCCGTAGTGGACGGCGAAGCTCGAAACCATCTCGGAGACCATCAGCCCGGCTCCGTAGCGTTTGGCCTGAAGACGCACGAACCAGTTGCCGATGCCGGCCAGGGGCGCAAGCGCGACGCGGTTGGGCACCTGCAGCGGTCCCAACCACCACCGATCAAGCAGCGAAGTCATCCCCACATCCTGAGGGGTGTGAGGGGTGAGGCCTCCCAGCTCACCGGACCGCGGGCTCCTGCGCCGTCGCTGGGCTGTTGCGCTCATGGATCAGGCGCAGACCGGTGAGCGTGAGCAGGTCATCGAACTGGTCGATCGTCTCGCAGAACGGCACGATGACGGCGGCCAAGCCGCCGGTGGCGATGGCGCGCGTCTCAGGGCCCAGCTCCCGGCGCAGGCGCCGCACGATCGAGTCGACCTGTCCGGCCGTCCCGTAGACGATGCCCGAGCGGATCGCGTCGATGGTCGTCTTGCCGATGAGCGACCGGGGTGGTGACACGTCTACGCGGGGCAGCGCCGCCGCGCGTTCGGTCAGCGCCTCGAGGGAGATCTCCACCCCGGGGGAGATGATCCCGCCGAGGTACTCGCCCTCGGCCGAGACAGGGTCGTATGTGATCGCCGTACCGAAGTCGACCACCACGCACGGACCGCCCAGTCGCGCGTGTGCCGCTACGGCGTTGACGAGCCGGTCGGGACCAATCTCACGCGGGTTGTCATAGCGGATGGCCATCCCGGTACGCACACCCGGCCCCATCACGAGCATGTCGTGGCCGAGGTAGCGCTTGGCCATCTCCTCCCACTGCTGTCCCAGGGCCGGCACCGTCGAGGAGACGATGGAGCAGGCGATCTGCTCCGTGGAGACCTGCCGCAGCTCGAGCAGGTTGCGCAGGGCCGCCCCGAGCTCGTCCGCGGTGGAGGTGCGCACGGTGGCAAAGCGCCAGTGCTCACGCAGACCCCCATCGATGAACGTGCCGAAATGCGTCTGGGTGTTGCCCACATCGACTACGAGCAGCATGGCGCCATTATCCCGGCCCGCGGCGCACGTCGGCGCGCCGTCGCTCGCCACGCGTGCTCGCCACAGTTGCTGGGGCCTCAATCTGGAGCGGTGGTCCGGCCCAGCGCACGCCCTCGGATGCGGGCAGCGCCAGGAGGGCCTCGGCCAGGCGGTGCCCATCGGCCAGCGCCATCGCGACATCCAGCTCGAGTGCGGGGACGAGCACGAAGCGACGCGCGAGCAACTGCTTGTGCGGCAGGTGCAGACGCGGATGGTCGAGGGCGACATCGCCCAGCAGCAGCACGTCTACGTCCACCACCCGCGGCCCGTGGCGCGGCACGGCGCTCTGGCGGCGACCGAGCCGATGCTCGATTGCCTTGACCTCGGCCAGCAGCTCAAGCGGCTCAAGCGGCGTGCGCACGCGCACGCACGCGTTCAGGAAGGTGGGCTGGTCGAGCACCTCACCTACGGGATCGGTGTCGTAGACCGAGGAGCTCGCCGTCACCTCGATGCCCGCTCGGGGCAGCGCCCAGACCGCGTCCTGCAGGTGGGATCGCCGGTCGCTCAGGTTCGTTCCCAGCCCCAGCAGCCCGACGCGCGCGGGCACCTGCGCTACTGCCCCGCCTCGCGCCAGACCTCCACCGAGACCTCCTCCACCGGCAGCGGGATCGGAGGCTCGGGCTTGGCCGCCTTGACCCACACGGCTTCGAGCTCGAAGTCACCCAGCAGGCGGTCGGCCACCGCCGTGCACAGGCGCTCGAGCGTCTGATAGGAGCGCTGATGGGCGACCAGCGCCACCAGTTGACAGACCTCGCCGTAGTCGACGGTGTCCTGTACGCGGTCGGTGACCGTGGCGTCTGACTCGCCGACATCCAGACGCAGATCGAGGACCAAGCGTTGACCGACCTCACGCTCGGCAGCGCTGACACCGTGGTGGGTGTAGAGCGACAGGCCGCTGATCTCGATGGTCACGAGGGTCTCGGCGTGCTCCCCCTCCTCCCCGTCGATCTCCTCGCCGTCGTCGGCGTCGCCCGCTAACTCGTCGGAGTCGTCCGCGTGCTCCTCGCCGTCCATCGCCCGGTCAACGTAGCAGCCGCTACCAGCAGCGCATCCCGGCTCGCGCTGACGTCGTGGACGCGAAAGACGCTGGCTCCGCGCTCGAGCGCCAGCACGTTCGTGGCCAGCGTTCCGGGCAGGCGCTCGAGCACTCCGCGTGCCTCGCCGTGCCCCGGGCGCGCGGCGGCGATCAGCCCGAGGAAGCCCTTGCGCGAGGTTCCCACCAACAGCGGGCGACCCAGCGCCAACAGCTCTTCCAGGCGACCCAGGAGCGCCAGGTTGTGCTCCACGGTCTTGCCGAAGCCGATACCGGGATCGAGCAGCACCCGCCCTTCGTCGACCCCCTCACCCACCGCAAAGCGCAGGCGCTCCTCCAGGAAGGCGCGCACGTCGTCGACCACGTCGTCGTAGCGAGGATCGACCTGCATCGTGCGCGGTTGACCGCGCATGTGCATCAGACAGCAGTCGGCCCCGTGGTCGGCAACCAGACCGGCGAGTTGCGGGTCGGCCCGGAAGGCGGTCACGTCGTTGACCATCGTCGCCCCGGCTCGCAGCGCGACTTCGGCGACCGCCACCTTCGAGGTATCGACCGACAGCTGCGCGCCGGTGCGCGCCTCGGCCAGTCCGCGCACGACCGGCTCGACGCGCGCAGCCTCAACCTCGGCGGCCACCGGCTCGGCGCCCGGCCGGGTGGACTCCCCGCCGACGTCGATGATCGCCGCCCCCTCCGCCACCAGGCGCCGGCCGTGCTCGATGGCCGCGGTCCTCTCCTGGAAGAGCCCGCCGTCGGAGAAGGAGTCGGGCGTCACGTTGACGATGCCCATGAGGCGAAAGGAGGGGGGCGCGAGCACGTGGCCCATCATCGCCCAACGGCAATCCGCAGGTTGCCCACAGCACTCAGGGTCGGCGCGAGCCTCGCCGCCCGGCGCTTCGGAAGACCCTGCGGGGACCTGCGGGGAGGCTTTAGGAGAGCTCGGGCTTGCCGCGCTCTATGCCACGCATGTCCGCGGTGCCCCCCGCGAGCCCCGGACGGGGCAGAGGGCGCGGAACATCTCGGCCGGCCGGTCGGTCGGCCGGTGCGGGTGGGGCCGGGAGCTCGGGGGCCGCCGGCTCCTCGCTGCCGAACACGTCCTGCTCATCGGCGCCGGCCAGCAACCCCGCGAACTCCTCTTTCTCGATGGTCTCGCGACGCACGAGCACCTCAGAGATCTTGGTCAGGTCCTGACGATGCTCGGTCAGGATGTCGCGCGCCCGCTGATGGGCGGACTCGATGATGCGCCTGACCTCGTCGTCGATCTCTCGCGCGATCTCGTCGGAGTAGTCGGGCTCGGTGGAGAACTCGCGTCCGAGAAAGGGCTGTCCGTGATCGTGGCCGAACACTCGCGGGCCGAGCTTGTCGCTCATTCCGAAGCGCATGACCATCTGCTTGGCGGTCGCGGTGACCTTCTCGAGGTCGTTGGAGGCACCGGTGGTGATCTCCCCGAAGACGATCTCCTCAGCGGCACGACCGCCGAGGGTCATGGCCATGACGTCGTTTAGCTCTGCGCGCGTGGTCAGGAAGCGGTCCTCCTGAGGCATCGAGATCGTGTACCCGAGCGCCTGACCACGAGAGATAACGGAGATCTTGTGCACCGGATCGGCGTACTCGAGGAAATGCCCGACGAGCGCGTGGCCCATCTCGTGGTAGGCGGTGATCAGGCGCTCCTTCTCGCTCATGACGCGCGTCTTCTTCTCCGGGCCGGCGATCACGCGCATGATCCCCTCTTCGAGCTCATCCTGGCCGATCTCACGCTTGCCGGTGCGGGCTGAGAGCAGCGCCGCCTCGTTGATGAGGTTCGACAGGTCGGCACCGGTGAAGCCGGGCGTCTGGCCAGAGAGCGCGTCGATGTCGATGTGCTTGGCCAGGGGCTTGCCCCGCGTGTGGACCTCGAGGATCTTGGCCCGACCCTTGCGGTCGGGGCGGTCCACGGCGATCTGGCGGTCAAAGCGCCCGGGACGCAGGAGCGCGGGATCGAGGATGTCGGGCCGGTTGGTGGCCGCGATCATGATGATGTTGTCCTTCGCCTCGAAGCCGTCCATCTCGACCAGCAGCTGGTTGAGCGTCTGCTCGCGCTCGTCGTGGCCTCCGCCCAAGCCGGCCCCACGGTGGCGCCCCACGGCGTCGATCTCATCCATGAAGATGATGCAGGGTGAGTTCTGCTTGGCCTGCTCGAAGAGATCGCGAACGCGCGACGCACCCACGCCCACGAACATCTCGACGAAATCCGAGCCTGAGATGGAGAAGAAGGGCACGCCGGCCTCGCCGGCCACGGCGCGAGCCAGCAGCGTCTTGCCGGTGCCGGGCGGCCCATAGAGCAGCACGCCCGTCGGAATGCGGGCGCCCAGCGCCTGGAACTTCTTGGGGTTCTCCAGGAACTCCTTGATCTCGTGGAGCTCCTCCACGGCCTCATCCACCCCGGCCACGTCGCGGAAGGTGATCTTGGGCGAGTCGGCCGACAGCCGCTTGGCGCGCGACTTGCCGAAGGACATGACCTTCGAGCCACCACCCTGCACCTGGTTCATGAGGAAGATCCAGAACCCGATGAAGATCACGAAGGGAAGAACGTATGTGAGCAGGGACAGCCACGTGCTGCTCTTGTTCGGCTCCACGTTGAAAGGGACCGAGCTGTCGGTGAGCTGCTTGATCAGTGGCGCGGCGGCCTGGTCGATGTAGCCCACCTGATACTTCGTCCCGTCGGTGAGCGTGACATCGGCCTCGCTGCCCTTGGTCTTGACGTCGACCGACTTGACCAGATGATTGGGAATCTCCTTCGTCACCAGCGTCTGGTACGTATGCGGAGGCCCGGTGTTGGAGCTGGGCGCTATCAGCTTCTGCGCAAAGAACGCCAGCACCACCACGATGAGGATGGGAAACAGGGCGCTCTTGAAGAAGCGGCTCATGAGAGAGAGGTCGGTCGGGTACTGCGCCGGTTGCGGCGCGGCTTGACAGGGCGCTCAGCCTACCACGGGTACCTGGTGGCCCTTCCGGCTATGGACACCCACTCAGGTGGGTGAGTTCGTGGAGCGCCTGGCGAGCCTGGCGCAGGTGCCCGTGGCGTGAGCGTTCCCCGGGGAACGCTGTCGTTGACGGTGCGAGACGCGCGCCTGTCGGTGCGGGTGCCCTCACGCTGAAGGCGTGGGATCGTTTATGTTGGAAAACGATGGGACGGGCTGGTAGGGGATTGCAGTGCTCGGCGTCGCTCTGTGGCGCATGAGTAGCTGGGCGAATAGCGGCCGCTCGTCACCGAGCGACGTGCCGACCGCCGATGAGGAGTTGCTGCCCGAAGTTCTACGCGCCCCCAGGGGCCTGGACGCTGCTGCGTTGGGCGAACTGCGCTCGTTCTTCGGGGACCAGTTTGTCGATGATTGGATCTCTGGCTCTCGTCGGCGCGGTCTGATCTCCGAGTCTGGAACGGGATCGGATCGTTGCCTGGCGATCACCGAGGCCGGCCGGCGACTGTGCGAGCAGCTTTTCCCAGGCAGCATCGAGGTCTCGCTGCCGGCAGCGCAGAAGCGGCCAGGCCAGAGTCCGCCTGGCCGCCTCCGAAGGCTGTTCGGTCACTGATCAGCAGCGTATGAACTTGCCTGGGGTCTTACCGGTGGCCGTGTCGACCAGTGTCCCGCGCTGAATAGTCAGGCGATCGGTCATGCGGTAGCGGTGGACTCCGCGGCGGCAGTTCGCGATCGCGCTGATCGTATAGCTGCCGAACGAGCGGCTGGGAAACGTGCGCTGCTCGCACTTCAGCGATCGATATGCGCGCCGTCGTCCGGTTCCCTCGAGGCTCTGTACGCAGACCTTCCCGGTCCGGCTGGTCAAGAACTTGGCTTTAGGGCTTCCCGTGCAGTCGGGAAATTCGACAGTCCCGCCCACGAGTGGCCGGAATGACGGCGGCAAAGTCAGGAAGTTGGGAGGATTACCGACAAAGAAGGCTCGGCAACTTGGGTCGCCGATCTCCTGGTAGGGCGTGACTCCAGCGGCCGGGGCCCTCGGGACGTCAGTGATCGGCAACGGTGTCGGTGGGGCGGCCTGAGGCTCCATCTGCTGAAACATTTGCGCTTGAGCGCTGGGCGCCGTCTGGACGTGGGTCACGCTCGCATCGGTGCTGCTATCCGCGCTTTGCGCGCCAAAGCGCCCCGCGCACCGCGACTGGCCCCAACCCACCAAGCCGCCCAACGACGCGATCACGACCCAAGCAGCTTAAGTCAACGGTATTGGGCCTAACCCCGTGGACACCCACTCAGGGGTTCAGAGCCGCCACGTACGGAAGGTTGCGGTAGCGCTCGCCGTGATCCAGCCCGTAGCCGATCACAAACCGGTTGGGGATCTCAAACCCTACGTAACGTGTGGGCAGCGCCACCTTACGACGCTCGGGCTTGGTCAGCAGTGCGCAGACCTCCAACGACCTGGGGTCACGCGAGCCCAGGTTGCGCAACAGATATTGCAGGGTGAGGCCCGAGTCGACGATGTCCTCGACGATGAGCACGTCGCGCCCCTCGATGGCCACGTCGAGATCCTTGAGGATGCGCACCACCCCCGACGAGTCCGTCGCCGAGCCGTAGGACGCAACGGCCATGAAGTCAACCTCCACGGGGATGTCGATGAAGCGCATGAGATCCGATAGGAAGAAGACGGCTCCCTTGAGCACGCCGACCAACAGCAGCGGACGACCCGCGTAGTCGCGCGAGATCTCCTGGGCCAGGGCGCGCACACGCGCCTGCAGGTCCTCGGGACCCACGAGGATGTCGCCGATCGCCGGGTCGGCGGAAGGGGCGGCGCAGGGGCCAGGGCTAAAGGTCGCGGGCTCGGACATCGCTGCCCGGTCCGGGAGGGCCGGCGGGCTCCGACCAGTCCGGCCGGTGGTGGGCGGGCAGTCTAGTCGTGCGCCCACGGCAGCCTCGCGTGGAGCCTCCCCTGTCCGTGCGCCGGCGGCGTCCTCGTCACCCGTCGGACCGCGCAACGCGCTCAGGCGCAGCACGGAGGACGCCCCGACCGCGGCCACGAAGCGCCGGTCGGCCGCGATGAGGGGCACCCAGACGACGACCCCGTCCAGCTCGACCACCGGATGGCTGTGGCGCTGCGCCCGCGCCAGCTTGCGGTCGGTGAACAGGTCGGCCAGCGTGCGCGTTCCGTGCCCGCCCGCCGGCGCCATGCGGTCTCCGGCCCGCCAGGAGCGCACCCGCAGGCCGCCACGTACTCGCTCGGCGTCGATGAGGACCGAGCACGCCTGCTCGCTCCGAGCAGCGCTCGCGTCCTCGCAGCACACCTCCCATCGACCGAAGCGCACGCGGCCTCCGGGCGCCAGCGCGACCGCCTCGGGCTCGGGCTCCTCGCCGGCCGCGCTCATGCGCAGCACTCCGTACTCCACGATGGCCTGGACGCCGCCGCCGAGGTCGAGCGACGTGCTGCCGCCGCGTCCCGCGAACCCGAGGAGCTCGCGCACCCGGTCGCCGGCGGCCGGAAGGCCCCCACGGGCGGCCTGCTCGGCGAGGCGCACCACCACCAGCCGGGCCAGGGCCCCGGGGAGCTCGGCCAGGCGCTCGAGCGCGATGCGGTCGCGACCGGCCAGAGCGGTGCTGACTACCTCGTCAAGGACGGCGGCCTCGTCGCGTAGCAGCGCGGCGGTGCGCAGCACATTGGCCTCCGCGGCGGGATGAACCCGGCGCAGGGCGGGCAGCAGGCCATGGCGCACCCGGCCGCGCGCCCAGCGCTCGCTCTCGTTGTAAGGGTCCTCACGCCAGGTCAGGTTCCTCGCCCGGCAGTAGGCGCCAGTCTCCTGCCGGGTAACCGAGAGCAGCGGACGCAGCAGCCGACCGTCGCGTGGCGACATGCCCAGCAGCGCGCGGCGACCGGGTGAAGCCGCGAGGCGGTAGAGCACCGTCTCGGCCTGGTCGGACGCGGTGTGGCCGCTGGCCACCATGGCTTCGAGCTCCAGAGCCCGTCGGGTGGCGGCGCCGTAGCGCACATCCCGCGCCCAGGCCTGCAGATTGCCGCTCCCGTCACCGGGGCGTTCGGCGCGCACCACCCGCAGGTCCACGCCGAGCTGCGCGCACAGCCGCACGCAGTGATGCTCATCGCCGTCGGCCCCGGCCCGCAGACCGTAGTTGACATGCAGGGCGTGCACCCGCTCAGCGCCCAGCAGCGTGACAGCGAGGTCCAGCAGGCAGACCGAGTCGCGGCCTCCGGAGACCATCACCACCAGGCGCGGCACGTCATCGAGCACCTGGGCGGCGGACGCCCGCGTAGCGCTGACCACGTCCGCCGGCCCCACCCGCGTCAGGCCTCGGGCGCAAGGGCCAGGAACAGCTCGGTGGGTTCGGAGAAGCCCTTGAGGCGCACCTCGCCGATGAGCTGAAAGGTGCACACGCCATCCGCGACCCGGACCACCGGGCGGGTGACTATCACCTCGCCGCCGGCGGCGCGCGCCACGACCCGCGCGGCTTGGTTGACCTCACTGCCGTAGTAGTCGCCGTCCCGGTACAGGGTCTCGCCGTAGTGCAGCCCGATCCGCGGCACCGGGTCGCCGGGTCTCAGCGCGGTTTGAAAGCGCACGGCCCATGCCGTGAGGGCGGCCGCGTCAGATCCCACGATCATCACCTCGTCACCTAGGGACTTGATCACCCGCGCGTCTGCGGGCAGCGTGGTCTCAACGGCCTCGAGAAAGCGCTCGACGGTGCTCACAGCCTCCTCGTCGCCCTGCTCAACCGTCATTCGCGTGTAGCCGGCGAGATCGGCGAAGGCAATGGCCACCCGCAAACGCCCGAGATCGAGCGTCTCGCCGCCCAGATCGGACTCCATGTGGCTGATGACGTCCTGCTCGACGAAGTGGCGCAAGAAACGTCCGTGGGCATGGCTCATGAGCGGCGAGGCCAGGGGCAGCAGCTCGCGTGCCAGCCCCTCCATCTCCTCTGCCATCTCCAGACCGCCCACGCCCTCGCGCATCATGGGCTCGTGCACGTAGATGTGAAACAGGCGCACCTCGGCGTCGGCTATCTGGGCCAGCGCCTGGCCGTAGACCCGCACCAGTTGCAGAAAGGCAACGAGCGGAAAGCCGGCGGCCAGTACCGCAGCGGCGTACTCGAGCATGCGCAGATCGTCTGCTGAGATCTGCTCGAGGGTGAGCGTGCTGAAGCCCATCGTGCTGTAGATGCGCTCGATGAGGGCGGGCTCCAGACCAGTCTGGACCGCTGCCTGCTCCAGCGAGTATTCGCCCTCATGGGAGGGCAGCAGGTCGTCGACGTAGCCAAAGGCGAGCCGCCCTGTCCGGGACGCCTCGCGGATGTGCGCCAGCGAGTGCCCGCGCGCGCGCAACCTGGCGATGATGCGGGCCTGGGCGACCGCGGCAGGGTGCCAGGCGCCGTCGTACTGGGGAACGAGGCCGTCGGCCACCCAGCGCCGTAGCGTGGCCGGCGACACCTGCGCCAGGGCCGCGACCTGGCTGGTGGTCGCCGGCACGGCCACTGACGCGGGCGCCCGCACGCCATCGGGCACACCGCGGTCGCCGCTCAATCGCCTCCGAAGGCTATGCCTCAAGGTGAGGGTAGTCCTGCACCAGCATGGTGCGGTACCGCTGGTAGACCGGTTTGGTGATGGGGATCAGGGCGAGGGCCGCCTTGATGTCACCGCCGGTCTTGATGCGCCGGCGCGCGATCGCCAAGGGCACGTTCTCCTTGCCCTGGAAGTACTTGTTGGCGGTCTCCGAAGACATGCCCATGCGCACCTGCGGCTCCCAGGACACATCATCCGTCCACTCCCAGTGGAGGTTTCCGGGCTCATCCTCATCAGCCGCGCGAACGTTGAGCACGAGGTCGAGGTCATCGAACTCAAAGCGCTGGGGCACGTCGGCCTCTCGCAGGCGAGGTCCCATGTCGGGGTCCTCGCTCATGAGGTCGAACAGGCGATCGAAGACCTCCCGGAACTCTGCGGCCGATCGGAACGACGGGGCCATGACGTCCTCCTCCCGGGGCGGGGAGCCCCCTGTGATCTTTCATTGTCTGAGCACGTGTCTTAGCGCGTTCAGCGCTGTCGCGTACGCGACCCCCGACGCAGGTCCGCGCGCGCGGCCCGCCACACGAGCACGTCTGCCGACGAGCGGCCATGTGAGCGTCCCGTTCTACAGTCTCGCCGCAACTCATGACCGAGACGCTCCATCTGCGCCCCACCGCCGATCTGGCCGAGCGGGTGATGCTGCCGGGCGATCCGGGCCGCGCGCTCGCGCTGGCTCAGGCGCTGCTTGATCAGCCGCGCATGTTCAACCACCATCGCGGCCTGTGGGGATATACGGGCCTCGCCGGCGACGGAGAGCCACTCACCGTGCAGAGCACCGGGATGGGCGGTCCCAGTGCGGCCATCGTGCTGGAGGAGTTGATCATGCTGGGCGCCCGCCGTGCGGTCAGGATCGGCACCTGTGGAGCCCTGCGCGACACGCTGAAGGTGGGCGACGTGGTGGTGGCGCGCGAGGCGCTGGCCACCGACGGGGCCAGTCGAGCGTTGGGGGCGGAGGCCCGGATCGCCGACGATGCCGTCCTCGGGCGGACCCTGGAGAGGCTCGCCACCGAAGGTGATTGCGCCGCCGAACGATCGGTGCATGCCGGGCTGGTCGTGAGTACCGACCTGTTCTATGACCCTACATCAGAGGGTGAGTCTCGGTGGACTCGAGATGCCTTGGCCGTCGAGATGGAGGCGGCCACCCTGTTCACCCTCGGGAGCCGGCGCGGCGTGGCCGTGGGTTGCCTGCTGGCCGTATCTGACCGCTTGGCAGGGCCACGCCGAGAGCGCATCAGCGACGAACAGCTGCTCGAAGCGGCGCAGGCCATGGGGGCCGTGGCCCTTTCGGCCCTCGCGCTTCCAGGCCGCGACCCGCTCAGGCGCCCTTAGCCGTCGAGCGCCCGGAGGCGGCGCGCGAGGTACCTTGGGGCGCGGTTCGCCGGGCGCGCTTTGCTCCCCGGGCGGAAGCGGGCGCCGAGCCCTCGTTGTGAGTCGGCTGCACCGCCAGGCGCTCCTGCGCCCTGGGCACCGGGGAAGCGGACCCGGCCAGGTCCGAGACGCTGCGCGTCAGGGTCTGCAGGTGCTCCTCGATTCCCGTCAGCCGCGCGTCCACGGCACTGTCACTGGTCACCTGGGTCAGCGTCCGCGCCAGGCGATCCACTCCATCCTCGATGCCCTCCAGACGCTGGGAGACCGAGCGCAGTCGGCGCGTCAAGCGTTCCAGGTCGGCGGCCGAGGGCAGGTTGAGGGCCCCCATGGCGACCTCCTGAGCCGCACTGGCCTTCTCGCGTGCGTCGAAGGCGCGGGAGATGGCCCCGTTGACCAACGGATTTTCCAGCAGGTCCTGCGCCAGCTTGCCCAGCGCGTCCTCGGTCTGTGCCGCGATGCGCCCGCGTATGCCTCCACTGCCTTGCTCGGGCACGGTGGCCCACCTCCAGGACGACGACTCAGATGCCGGCAAGGCTAGCCCATGGCCTCAGGCAACGACGGGTCCCAGCCGGCGATGTCGGTTGACATCGCGCCGAGCCTGCCGGTAGCTTGACGTGCGCATGCGCGGGATCGGACCAGGGGCGAGTTCCGCCGCCGGGGCAGCCACGGGTAGGTCGGCGACGGTGGCGCCGCGTCGCGGCTATGCAGGTCATTTTCCGATTGCGGGCAACCGGCGCCGCGGTCTTGGCGGTTCGCTACTCTGGCCGCTCGCGCGACAGTGTCGCGCGAGATGGTGGGCACGACCAGAGGAAGAGCTGTGAGCGCAGGCATGACCAGGCAGCGTAAAGTGGTGGCGGGGCTGTGCTGTGCTGCCCTGGCCGCGGTTGCCATCGTGGCCAGCTCAGGCCCGGCTTCGGCTCAGATGAGCACGGTGACGGTGCGGTTGCTGAGGAGCGGCGCCACCGTAACGGTCACCATGGACGTGCCTCCAGGGACCCCGCTCGGCGCCATCCACCCTCCGGGCGTCATCGGGACCGTCGTTTCGGTGGTCCCGAATCCGTCCTCGGGCGGTCCGATCCCCGGCGTCACCATCACGCCTCCCGGGACCCCCCCTCCGTCGGGCCCCACGTCGTCCTCGTCCACCCCATCGACGACCCCCGCCCCGCCCTCGGGCTCGGGCTCGGGCTGGGGCTCGGGCTCGTCGAGCCAGGGCCCCAGTGCGGGCACGCCCAGCCCCGGCCGGCCGGGACGGCGGTCGGTGCCGAAGGTCAAGCGTCAGCGAGGACAGCGCACCACCAGCCAGCCGTTGGGGTCGGCCTCCGCGCCCGCTTCTCACCAGGTTGCGAGGCCCAGGACGCCCCGGTCACCGGCCGCCGCGCTCAGCCAGCCCAACGGGGTTCCGACGGCCGCCAATCCGACGCTGTCCCTGGCCGTGCCCGGTGCGGCACCCGTCGGCGTGCCTGACTTCTTCATCGACAAGTTCCGCATCCCGCCCTTCCTTCTGCCGATCTATCAGGCGGCCGGCACTCAGTACCAGGTGCCGTGGCAGGTGCTGGCCGCGATCAACGAGATCGAGACCGACTACGGGCGCGACCTGTCGGTCTCCAGCGCGGGCGCCCTGGGCTGGATGCAGTTCTTGCCCGCCGAATGGAAGCAGTGGGGCGTGGACGCCACGGGCACGGGTGTCAAGGACCCCTTCAACCCGGCGGACGCGATCTTCGCGGCCGCTCGCTACCTGCACGCGGCGGGCGCGAGCACGAATCTGGCCGGGGCCATCTTCGCTTACAACCACGCCAGCTGGTACGTGCAGTCCGTCCTGTTGCGCGCCAAGCTGATCGGCGGGGTGCCTCCAAATCTGCTTGGCGCCATCACCGGTCTGACCGAGGGTCACTTCCCGGTGCACGCCCGCGCGCGCTACGCCGACGACCTCACCCAGCAGCGTGCCCAGCAGAGCTTCGCCCGCACGCACAACGTTGCCATGCCCGTAGGACCCAACATGCACCGCACGGGCATCAACATCTACTCGCGTGCCGGCGCCGCGGTCATCGCCGTGCAGGACGCCAAGGTCGTCAGCCTGGGCAGCTCAAGCCGGCTTGGTCATTACCTCAAGCTGCGCGACGCCTACGGCAACACGTACACCTACGGGCAGCTCAAGAGCATCGTGCGTACTTACCCGGTTCCCAAGCCGCAGACCGAGTCACAGGCCCAGGTCACACGCGACCTCGCCATGTCGGTCCCGCACTCAGACACGGCGCCGAGCGGACCGGCCACCGCCGGAGCGCATCAGGCGCCGGCGGCGGCCCAACCCGCGCCGCCCCCCCGGGTCACGCACACCACGGCCTCACCGCCCACGCCGGGACCGGCCGACGCCGGCACGCTGGCCCAGCAGGTGCTCGCACACGCCAGCCCATTCGGCGCGTCTGTCGGTGCGCCCGGCGCGGTCACCGCTCTACCCGGCTTTCCGGCGGACACCGCCACGGGGGGTGCCGCGCAGAGCGGTGCCGCCACAGCCGCCAAGGAGGGGACTCCCAGCAAGTCGTTGAACGCCTACTTCGCCGACGTATATCTGCCCAAGCGCAGCGACGTGGTCCTGCGCCCCCTAAGGGTCGGGTCGAAGGTCATAGCGGGGACGATCCTGGGGCGCCTCGGGGCCGTTGTCCCCCACGTGGCGCCGCACCTGCTCTTCCAGGTCCGTCCCGCGGGCACGGGCTCTCCCCTGATCGATCCCAAGCCGGTGCTGGACGGCTGGGTCCTGTTGGAGCGCACGTCGATCTACCGCGCCAAGGGCAAGAATCCGTTCCTCAGCACAGCGCCGAGCATCGGACAGGTGCTGCTCGAGTCCAAGCAGCAGCTGACCGCCCAGGTGCTCAGTGATCCCAACATCCAGATCTATGCCTGCGGACGTCGGGACATCGAGACCGGTCAGATCGACCAGCGTGTGCTCGCCACCATGGAGTTCCTGTCCGCCTCGGGTCTCAAGCCGACAGTGTCTGCGCTGAAGTGCGGCCACAGCCTGCTCACGACCTCGGGGAACGTCTCCGAGCACGCCTCGGGCAATGCGGTGGACATCGCCGCGGTCAACGGCATTCCGATCGTGGGCCACCAGGGTGCGGGGTCCATAACCGACATCACCATTCGCCGCCTGCTCACCCTGCAGGGCAACATGAAGCCCCACCAGATCATCAGCCTCATGACCTTTCCCGGCACGGACAACACGCTGGCCCTGCCCGACCACTACGACCACATCCACATGGGCTTCATGCCCCTGTACAACGCAGATCCCCGGATCCGCCAGCAGGTGGACGCCGTGCTCAGGCCAAACCAGTGGATCAAGCTGATCGGTCGTCTGGGCCAGATCTCCGAGCCACAGGTGGCCAGCAAGCCCTCGGGCGCGTCGATCCCCGACAAGGCCGGCAAGCCGAGCGAGTAGGTCCCGTCGGATCCCTCCAGGGTCGGGCCCGCGGTGGCGCGGACATCAGCGACGCAGGCCGTTTTGCTGTTCTCTTTCGTGCAGCTCGAGTTTCCCTGGGTGCTGGGTCCCGCCGATGGCCGCCATGTGCTGCGCGCCGGCCCGAGCTCTGAGCTGGAGCAGATCGTGGTGCTCGCCACCCTCGGCGCACCCCGGCGCCATACAGTGCGCCGTCGCGCCGGGCGCCACCGTCCCACCACCAGCAACCCCGCCCCGGTGGCCACCGCGCGGGCCACGGTCATCGATTCCGCTCGACCGCTGAGCGATGAGCAGGACGCGGCGCGCTGGCTGCGTGGCCTGGACCAGCACGACGTGACCCGCCATGGGGTGGCCACCGTGAACCGTGTGCTGTTCGCCCACCGCATCGCGACCGCCGATCCCCAGGTGCACGAGGTCAGCGCAGACCAGGCCCTGGTCGTCCGCGCCGGCTTCGGCACAGGCCCCGATGTCGCCGACGGACGCTGGCTTGTGGCCCGCGAGCTCATGGCCGCCGCTCCGCGACGTCAGCGACGCACCTCGGCGCTGCGCCCGCAGGAGCGCCTCGCCCTGCTCCTCGGTGGCCGCGACCAGGCGCTGATCTGCGAAGAGCTGACGCTGCGGGCCCGCCTGGACGTAGAGCAGGGGCGTCTGGCGCACGCGGCGTTGAGCCTGCGCGACGCGTACTCGAGCGCGCTGTCGGAGATCGCAGCCGATGGGCGCCTCGACCTCAGCGATCGGCTGAGCGAGCTGCACGGTCTCAGCGAGCAGGTTCACGAAGCGGCCGCCGGCGTCTCGCGCGCCCGCAGCGTGGGGGCCGCGGAGCCCATCGGGGAGGCGCCCCTGCGCCATGCCCTCGAGCGCCTGGAGGCCGCGCTGCGCGCCCGCAGCGCAGGGGGCTTCGAGCACTAGAGTCTGACCCCATGGATCTGACTCAGACTGCGGTGGGAACCTGGAGCGGTGGACGTTTCATGCACTTCGGCGCGGACCTCGACGACGAGCGCCTGATGGCCCTGTGGCGTCCGGGCGACGGCATCGACACGGTGCTCACCGCCGACGTGTACGGCGCGGGCGCCGCCGACAGCCTGCTCGGGCGCGCCCTGCAGGATCTGGCGCGCGAGCGCTACTGCCTGGTCGGGGCCATCGGCCACGACTTCTACAGCGGCGAGCGCGACGGGGCCCGCGGCTTTCCTCGCTTCACCGACCCGGCCCTGCGCGGGCCGGCCGGTTACCACGACTATCTGCGCATGGCCACCGAGCGCAGCCTGGATCGCTGCGGCGTCGATCGCTTCGATGTCCTTCTCCTTCACAATCCCGACCGCACCGGATACTCCGACCCGGCGGTGTGGGACGCCATGAGCGCTCTGCGCGCCGCCGGCCTGACCGACCGCATCGGGGTTGCTCCGGGGCCAGCCAACGGCTTCACCGTGGACCTCATCGACTGCCTGGAGCGCTTCGGCGAGGTCATCGACTGGGCGATGATCATCCTCAACCCACTGGAGCCCTGGCCCGGCGAGCTGGTGCTCGATGCGGCCGCCGCCCACGACGTGCGCGTGATCACCCGCGTGGTCGACTACGGCGGCCTGTTCTTCGACGACCTGAGCGAAGAGCATCGCTTCGCCGCCGGCGACCACCGCGGTTTTCGTCCCGCTGGCTGGTTGCAGGCGGGACGCGAGCGCATGGAGCGCATGCGACCCGTCGCGCGTCGCCACGAGCTGACCATGGCCCAGCTGGCCTGTCAATGGAACCTGGCCCATCGGGCGGTGGCGTGCGTGGTCCCCACCCTCATCCAGGAGATCGGCCCCCACGCGCGCCCGGTGCAGGACAAGCGTCGCGAGCTGGCGATGCTGCCGCGCGAGCAGCGCCTGTCCGGTGAGGAGATCGCCCTCCTGCGAGCGATCGGCGACAATGCGAACACCATGGCCCTCAAGGGAGCCAGCCCGCAGCACAGCGGCGAGGACCGTCCGGACCGCTGGGCACTCAGCCCGACACTGGCCGACGCCGCCTCGCGCTGGGGAATCGATCCCGACCGCGACCTGGCCCAGGCCGTGGCGGCCCGCTAGAAGGCCCGCGCCGGGCCAGGGCGAGCGGTCAGGGCCCGGCGACCGGGCTCAGCACACCGAGCAGGGCCTCGAGCTCGGCCACCACGTCACCGTCCAGGCGCACCACCGCCTGGGCGTCCAGCGGCGTGGGGCCGCGAGTGATCACGGCCAGCGACCCGCCCGCCCGGCGGGTGACCATGGGCAAGCCCGCCACCGGGTAGACCTCGAGCGAGCTGCCGATGCACAGCAGGACGTCCGCTCGCTCACATAACCCGTGCGCACGCGCCATCGCCTGCTCGGGCAGCAGCTCACCAAAGAGCACGACGTCGGGCTTGAGCGGCGTGCGACAGGCGCAGCGCGGCACGCCGTCAGGCTCTACGCGCACACGCGTGCGCACCTCAGCCGCCGGGTAGCGCCGCGCGCAGCGCAGACACAGCGCCTCGGCGATGCTGCCGTGCACCTCCACCAGCTCGCGGGTGCCGGCGCGACGGTGAAGCATGTCGATGTTCTGGGTGATCACGCCGTGAAGCATGCCCCGGCGCTCGAGCTCGACCAGGGCGTGATGAGCGCCGTTGGGCTGCCGGTCCTCCAGGGCGCTGAAGCGCTCCCCGTAGAACGCCCAGAAGCGCTCAGGCTCGCGCCGGAAGACGTCGATGTGGGCAACTCCCATCGGATCGACGCTCTCCCAGATCCCGCTCCCAGGAGAACGGAAGTCGGGGATGCCCGAGGGGACGGAGATGCCGGCCCCGGTCAGGGCCACCACCGAGGCGGCACCCGCGACGAGGTCGGCAAGCCGCCGGACCCCGGCTGACGGAGCGGGGAGCGCCGTCGCACCCGGCGCTCTGGCGATAGCTGCGCTCACCGTCCCTCAAAGCGCGCAGAGCGCTTGCCCAGGAAGGCGGAGATGCCCTCGCGGGCGTCCCGCGAGGCGAAGGCGGTGGCGAAGGCCTGCTTCTCGGCCGCGATCCCCTCGTCCAAGTCGCCGGCGCCCGATACCTGCTTGATCTGCTCGATCGAGACCGGCGCCTGCGCCGACAGCTTTCGCGCCCAGCTCAGAGCGGTATCGAACAGCTCGTGGTCCTCGACGAGCCGGTTGACCAGACCCAACTCAAACGCTTCGTCGGCTCCGATGGGCTCCCCCGTGAGGTTCATCTCCAGCGCGCGGGGATGCCCGATCAGGCGCGCCAGGCGCTGCGTGCCTCCGAAGCCGGGGATGATCCCGAGGTTGACCTCGGGTTGGCCGAAGGTGGCCGACCGCGCCGCCAGGCGGAAGTCGCAGGCCATGGCGAGTTCGCAGCCGCCGCCGAAGGCCAGCGCGTTGACCGCGGCGATGGTCACCGTGGAGGACCGCTCGAAGGACCGCAGCAGCCCGTGTGCGGCGTCCAGCAGCTGCCGTCCGCTGTCGGCGTCCATCTGGGTGAAGGCCTTGATATCCGCACCGGCGCAGAACAGCATGGGGTTGGCCGAGGCGATGATCATCGCCCGGATGTCGGGGGCCTGGTCGACGTGGCGCCACACGCGCTCGAGCTCCTCGATGACCTGCGGTGAGAGCGAGTTCGCCGGCGGGCGGTCCAGCCAGGCGATGGCCACCCGATGGGCTGCCCCGGCCGGAGTGGGCGCGAGCGCGAGCGTCTGCAGCTTGACCGCATCGCCCTGCTCGAAGCCTTCATCGGGTTGCGGGTAGGTGAAGAACCCCTGCCCGCTCTTGCGACCCAGGCGTCCCTGCGCGACCAGACGCCGCAGGATCAGCGGCGCCGCAAAGCGCTCGCCGTGCTCGGCCTCGAGGCGCTCGAGCGCCTCGAGCACCTCGTCGAGTCCCACGCCGTCGGCGCGGGCGAAGGGCGGCGGGATCAGGCCCGCCCCGGCCATCATGCCCAGGTCGATGTCCTTGACGGTGGCCACGCCCTCCTCGAGCACCAGGCAAGCCTCGACCAGGGACTTGAGCGCGAAGCGCTCAGCAATCTGCTCGGTGTCGATGGACTCGAGGTCGTGCGCGCTGTCAGCTGGAGTGCTCATAGAAACCCTTCCCGGTCTTCTGGCCGAGGTTGCCGGCGGCGACGAGCTCGGCCATCCCCCGGTGGACGTAGAAGCTGTCGCCGTAGGAGGAGCGCAGGTGCTCGGCGACCTTGAGCACCGTGTCCAGGCCGAGCAGGTCGGCTAGGAAGAACGGCCCCATGGGAGCGACGCGTGACTCGCCCACCGCCTGGTCGATGGCGCGTGTGTCCAGACCGCCCTCTTCTTGCATGCGCCAGACCTCGGACACGGCCGAGTTGAGGATCCGGTTGACCACGAACCCGGGGACCTCGGCACACGTAATGGGCATCTTGCGAATCGCCTGGGCGAAGTTCGCCGCCGACTGCAGCGTCTCCAAGGACGTCTCATCCCCTTCGATGACCTCGATCAGGCGCATCATCGACGCGGGGTAGAAGAAGTGAAAGCCCACGACGCGCTCCGGGCGCCCGGTGGCCTGGGCCATCTCGGTGATCGACAACGAGGACGTGTTGGAGGAAAGGATGGCGTGGCCCGGGGTGACGGCGTCCAGCTCGGCGAACACGGCCTGCTTGACGTCCATCCGCTCGGGCACCGCCTCGACGACGAAGTCCACATCGCCGAACGCGTCGTAGTCGATCGTGCCCTGTATCCGTCCCAGCACCGTTTCGAGCTGCTCGTCGGCCTGCTCGGAAGTGAGTCGCTGCTTGGAGACCAGTCCGGCCAGCTGCGCCGAGGTCACCTGCCGGGCCTTCTCCAGGCCGGCGTCAACCAGGCGGGGGTCGACGTCCTTGAGCACGACGGGCACCTCGGCAGCCGCCATCACCTGGGCGATCTCGCCGCCCATCGTGCCGGCGCCGACCACGGCGGCTTTGAACACGAACATGAGTGTCTCCTGAGATTGGCTTGGCTGTAAGAGGCCGCCCGGGCGGCCGGATGCAGGACCCGTTAAATAGATCAGACCCCGGCCGCAGCGGGTGGAATCTAGCGTAGGTGGCCGGGCCGGTCATCCCGTGTGGACGCCTCGCCGGCCAGCAGCTCGGCCAGGCCCTCCAGCGTTCGGGTCAGGGAATCCCCCACCGCGCGCCGGATGAACAGCAGGTCGACCACGACCATTGCCGGCCCCCGGCGCGTCAGCCGGTAGTCGAGCTCGAGACTTATCTGCGTTCCTTGCGGTGCCCGGGCAAAGGACACGCGCTGGACGCCCGACATGCGCTCGTCGCTGGCCTCGGTGGTCTGTCCCACACCCGGCTCGTACGCGCGCGCATGCTCGCTCACGCGGCCACGTCCGTTCGGCGCGGACTCCCACACCACACCCCCGCCGGTGCGTGGCCAGGGACCAGCGCGTTCGATCACGCGCGCGCAGCCGTCGACCCACTCGGGCCAGCGTTCGACCTGATACCAGAGCGCTTCGGCGGCGGCGATGTCCACGCAGACCTCGGCCACGCGTCGCACCAACGTCATGGCGTTCCCGCCAAGGCTCCGGCCGGTACGCGCTCCGTGCGGGCCCGGTGACACCCCCGACCCGCCGCGTGACACCGTCCCTCAGAAGCCCATCCCATGAAGCGATTATGTCCGCCGGGCCCGTTCGGGCGCGGTTCGGTCGCCGGCCGGCCACGCGCCTCGAGGCCCGGTCACCCTGCGAGACGCTTGGCTAAGAACCACCGAAGCCTTTGAGCTTCCCCGGGGTTAAGGCGTGTGTGAAAACACGACGCTTCATCTCAATCGCGGTGGCCGCGAGCGCCCTGGCGCTCCCCGCCTCCGCCACGGCAGCAACCTTCCCGGCCGCCTCCACGGGACCGGCCACCCAGGTGTCCTACGCAAGTGCCTCCTTGACCGGCCTGGTCAACCCGCGCGGGCAGGACACGAACTACTACTTCCAGTACGGCACCTCGCGTGCCTACGGGGCCCTGACGCCGCTCACGCCGACCGGCGCCGGGAACCGCAACATTCCGGTGAGCGAGCCCGTCAGCGGGCTGGCGCCGGTGACCACCTACCACTTTCGTCTGGTGGCGGTCGGGTCAAGCGGGACCGCGCGCGGTGCCGACCACACGTTCAAGACCACCGCGGTGCCCCTGTCCCTGCAGATCGCCGGCACGCCCAACCCGGTGCTGTTCGGAAATCCCTTTGCCGTGGTGGGCAACCTCTCGGGCACCGGTAACGGCGGCCGTGAGGTAGTCCTGCAGGTGCTCACCCCCACCGGCTACGCCAACGTCGGCAATCCCGAGCTCACCACCGCCGCCGGCGGCTTCTCGTTTGCCTTCACCAACTCGCAGGCCACCGCGACGCTGCGGGTGATCACCACCACCCGTCCCGTCGTTGTCAGTCCCCTGCTGGTGGAGCAGGTTCAGGTACGCGTGACCTTGCACCTGCGACATACGCACCGACCACACCGGGTGCGCTTCTTCGGAACGGTGTCCCCGCAGCAGGCCGGAGCGCGCGTAGCCATTCAGAAGCTCAAGGCACGCCACGGGTTCGTAACCGTCGGCTCCACCACCGTGGGCACGCACTCGCGCTTCAGTCGCAAGGTGCGCCTGCACGGGCGGGGCCTGTATCGCGCCTACGTACAGGCCACGGGCGGCTACGCGCCCGACGTGAGCGCGAGCGTGTTGGTCCGCTAGCGACGCACTGCAGTCACCGCTGTTGAAACGGGACCGCCCATCGGGCGGCCCCGTTCACGCCCTGACCGGGGCACCGCACCGGTCAGGGGCCTGGCGGCGCCCGGCCGATCAGGCCGGTACCGGGACCGGCGACTCGGCGCGCCGCGGAAGCAGCGTCTCGCGAGCGATGACCAGCCGCTGGATCTGCGCCGTGCCTTCGTAGAGCTGCATGATCTTTGCGTCGCGCATGAGCTTCTCGACGGGGTAGTCCTTGATGAAGCCATAGCCGCCGTAGACCTGTACGGCGTCGGTGGCCACCTCCATGGCGCTGTCAGCTGCGAAGCGCTTGGCGTGCGAAGAGAGCAGCGTGTTGCGCTGGCCCTGGTCGAGCATGGTCGCGGACTTCCAGGTGAGCAGCCGGGCCGCCTCCACCTTGGTGGCCATATCGGCGATCATGAACTGGATCGCCTGGTGCATGGCGATGGGCACGCCGAACTGCACGCGCTCCTTGGAGTAGTCGATCGCGAACTCCATCGCCGCCCGCGCGATGCCGGTGGCCATGGCGGCTACGCCGGGACGCGTGCGATCCAGGGTCATCATGGCGATCTTGAACCCCTTGTTCTCCTCACCGATCAGGTGGTCCGCGGGGATCTCGACGTCGTTGAACGAGATCGTGGCCGTGTTGGAGGCGCGCTGACCCATCTTGTCCTCATGCTTGTCGACCACGACCCCGGCGTCACGGGGCACGACGAAGGCGGAGATGCCGCGGTGGCCGGCCTCCTTGTCGGTCTTGGCGTAGACCGTGTACCAGTTGGCGTACTCGCCGTTGGTGATGAAGCACTTGGACCCGTTGATGACCCACTTGTCGCCCCGGCGCACCGCGTTGGTGCGCATGCCGGAGACGTCTGATCCGGCGTCGGGCTCGGTCAGGCAGAAGGAGGCCAGCAGCGGGGCCTCGGTGAGACGGCCCAGGTACTCCTTCTTGAGCTCCTCGCTGGCGGCGAGCAGCACCGGGGCCGTCGCCAGCCCGTTGCAACCCACCGAGGTCTGGATGCCCGAGCAGCCCCACGAGAGCTCCTCCTCGATCAAGCAGTCGTCGAGGTAGCCGACGCCAGACCCGCCGTACTCCTCGGGCAGGTGGGTGTTCATCAGCCCGACCTCCCAGGCCTTGTCGATGATGTCCTGCGGCCAGGTCCCGTGCTTGTCGTACTCCCAGGCAACGGGACGGATCTCCTTTTCGGCGAAGTCGTGCGCCAGCTCGCGCAGGCTCTTCTGTTCGTCGGTCAGGGTGAAATCGACCATGGCTCATCTAGGGGGGAAGCGCGAGGTGGGCGATCAGCGGTGTGTGGACGCTCGCGCAAGGTTTTAGACTGACTGGTCAGTCAACGAAACACCACCAGCGTAGCGGAGGCCCGCTTCGGCGCCAAGCCAATTCCCCGGTCGCGAGCGATCTGCGGACGCCACGAGGTCCTGTCAGAGCCCCCGTCGCGCGCCCAGCGACGCTAGTGCGCGAGCGTCCAGACGATCGCGATGAGCCCGCTGAGCACGCACAGGGCCGTTACCAGGACGATCCCGATCTGCTCGGGAAACATGAACGGGCGGCGCGGAGCGAAGCTTCTGCGTCTCAGGCGGCGCCACATGGGTCACAATCTAGGCATGGGCTCAAGCCGCGGTCAACGCCAGGGCTAGGGATCGGTGCAGGACGCCCTGGGCATCGTGGTGTTCGCCGTGGTGGCGGTGGGGATCGTGGCGGCGATCGTGTCGACCATGACCAATGGCAGCGCCTATGACCAGATCGGCCGCGGCGGCCTGTCGGTCGACCGGGACCCGGGAGGCGGGACGGGCGCCCCTGCGAAGGTCAGCGCGGGCACGGGTGCCGAGCGCGAGCAGGAGATCCGTCAGATGCTGGTGGCCAGAAGCGAGCGACGGGTGCGTCAGGGCAAGGCCCCGCTGGACGTGGACGCCGAGATCGCGCGTCTACTCATCCCCGACACACACGTGGATCCCGCGCTCGCGGACGAGGTTCGCCAGCTCGTGCTCGCGCGCAACGCGCGACGCGCCCGTCAGGGCAAGCCCGCGCTCGACGTGGCCGCCGAGGTCGCGCGCCAGCTCGGTGACCTCCAGGGGGCCCCGGCCGAGCACGGCGAGAGGCCGAGACGGTCGTCGCCGGGCAGCCGAGCATCCGACCCACCTGCCGCCGGTGGGGTATAAAGCGCGCCATGGCCGACCACCGTCATTTTGAGCTGGAGGAGCTGACCAACCGACCGGGCACCTATTTCAATCCTCAGACCGAGGTGCTGGTGGTCGTGGACGACTCCCCCGAGATGGATCAGGCCATTTTCAACCTCGAGGACTTCGAGGGGGCCGACTGGGTTCTCATCTCCGACGAGTCTCCCGTGGACGAGGACCGTCGCGACGAGCTGTTGGAGCGCTTTCAGGTGACCCACCACGCGGGCGCCGCCCACGCCCCCGACGAAGAGCCTGACGACGAGGAGAAAGAGGAGCTCGAGCCCGACGACCACGAGCTTGAGCACCCCTAGGCGTCGCGCCTCCCCGCGGGCTCGACCCGCGCCCTTTGAGCAACCCAAGAACCCGCTACCGCGTCCGCGTCGCCTGTCCGCCGCTCGGGACCGCCTTACCCGTCCCCGCTGGGGTGCCCGCTACGCTAAGCGCCCCCAGCGTGTTCAGCAGCGCGCGGGCGGGTCTTGGATGGGCTGGAGCGACAATCACCTGAGCTCGGTTCACATCGGAGAATGCGAGCTCGAAGGTCAATGTCGCTGTGGTCAGACCGCCCAACAGCGAGCGGGCGTCGAGGGGCACGTTCAGGATCGCCGTGGCGCGCAGCACCCGCAGAAGGTGGTCCTCGCTGCCGGCATAGACGTCGACATGCGAGCTCGACAGCGAGCGGCCAAGCGCGGCCTGCTGGCCCCCGGTGAGCTGATCCGGTCGGGCGCCGGGGGACCTGAGTCCCAGCACACCGCCGGTGGCGGCCACGCGATCGATGTCGACGAGAAAGCGGACCAGGTCGAGGCCACCGCCGATGTGCACGGTGCTCACGCCGTCGATTGGGATGGTGCCCTCCTGCCGGGGGGCGAGCATCCACCGGCGCGGATCCACGCGCATCGGTCCCGAGCCGGACCCCGATCCAGAGGCGCCGGCCCCCGTCGAAGCCTGACCGTAGCGCTGTGCGAGTGCCCGCAGCGTGGACGCGGGCGCCGCGAAGGGTCTGCCGCGCAGCGCTACGAACAGCCGCTGCCCGGTAGAGGTGAGGGCGACCCGCAGATCGTGCCGGTCTCGTACCTCGAGGGTGAGGGCAAAGCTGGGAAGCTGCCCGGCCGCGCCGCCCTGGAAAGGGCCCTCAACCAGCAGCGACCGGGCCGCCGGCCCAGCGGGCGTCCCTCGGGAGGCCAGGGAGAAGGACAGGGCCAGGCGTCCGCTGCGCAGACCCTTTCCCGGCGCCAGGGCCTGGTTGAGTATCTGCTCGACACCATGCCCTCCGGACGAGCCGCGGAAGGTCAGCAGCGCAACGGCACCGCCCAGCAGTAGCGCAACCATCAGCCCGACGCGCGTGTTGAGCTTAGATGACCTCACAGAGACGGCGACCGGCGCCTGCAACCCCGGGTGCAGGCCGGCGGGCCGCCGAGACTAGCATCGGGTCAGTGCTCCGCCGAGCGACTGCCGCGCTCCTGGGCCTGGCCGTGGCCATGGTGGCTGGCGCTCCCGGGGCCGCCGGCGCCCGCCCGGCCCACGCACGTGGAACCGGTCCGGACCAGCTCCTGGTCTTGGATCACGGCCACACGCGCGTACGGGCCATCACGCGCCTGGGCGCCCTGCGCCTCGCCGACCCCGGTGCCGGCGCTCCGACCCAGCGAGGGCGCGAAGGCCCACCGACGGACGCCGCGACGGCAGGGCCGGCGCGTGCGCGCTCGCCGCTGAGAACTCCCGGCGGTGCCCTGCTCGGGCTGGCGCGCAGCGGCGTCATATCGGCCGCGGACTACCGCCGCTACCTGGCTGGCTACCGTCTCGCTCGCCGCTCGCTCGGCCGCCTGCGCGGTACGCGTCGGACAGAGCTCGGTGCGGTGCTGGCTAACGTGCAGGCGATCGCCGCCGTCGGCGGCTTCACGCCTTCTCGCTTGCCGGCCCTGTTCTTGACGCTCGAGCGCAATCGCCAGTGGTGGACGAGCGGTCCGCTGCTCAGCGACGGCCAGCGGGTCAGCTTCCCCGGGAGTCGCCTGGTGTGGCAGTACTACGCGGGCCAGGGCGTCGAGATCCAGTGGCTGGGCACCTTCGGACAAGCCAACGGCCTGTTTGCGGCCGGTGACGACGGCGCCCTGCGCGCGCTGCTGGACGAGGCTGTGCCCCTGGCCAGCGTGCGGGCGGGAGGCCTCGCCTGGGAGTATCTCTTCCGTTTCGACGGCGGCCAGCCCCCATGGACCAGCTCACTGTCGCAAGGCACGGCCATCCAGGCGCTCGCGCGGGCCGGGACGCGCCTGCACGAACCCGCCTTCTTGGATGCGGCCCGCCGGGCGCTGGGCATCTTCGGGGTGGCCCCACCGGTGGGCGTGCGCGTCGACACGCGAGTCGGCGCGCACTACCTGCAGTACAGCTTCGACCCCAGCGAACGCATCCTCAACGGCTTCATCCAGTCCCTGGTCGGGTTGCACGACTACGCGACGCTGACCGGCGATCCGCTCGGCGGCGAGCTGTTCGCCGCCGGTGACGCCGAAGCGCGCGTCGAGGTTCCCCGCTACGACACCGGCGCGTGGTCTGACTATGACCAACACAGCGAGTCCGACCTGAGCTATCACGAGCTGCTGCGTGACTTTCTCACTCACCTCTGTCAGCGAACCGACCCGCAGCCCGCCTTGTCGTCCGGACCGCCCTCGGGCTCAGCGCCCGGCGCGCCGCCACCCGCCAATGCCGACGCTATCTACTGCACCACGGCCCAGCGCTTCACTGCGTATCTACGGACCAGGCCGGTCGTCTCGCTCCTGACGCACAGGGTGCGCAGCGGCCGCCCGGCAGACGTGCACCTGCAGCTCTCGAAGATCTCGCGAGTGAGCATTACCGTGCGCCGCAGCGGACACGTCGTATTCGTGGGGTCTGCCCAGCTCGGACACGGCACGCCGTCGCTGCGGTGGTCCTCGCCGGGTCGCCCCGGGAGCTACGCCGTCGTGCTGTCCGCCGTCGACCTGGCCGGCAACCGCGCCAGCCTGTCGACTGCCATCACGGTGCTGGCGCCGGCAAGGCACGTTTCGCGTGCGCGCCGCCCCCCCGCTCACCGCCCCTGACCCGCAGCCCAAGCGGGGGGTGAACCCAGTGCATCTGAGGCGGCCGTAATCCTCACCCCGGGGCGCTGTGCGACCGTAGACTGACCGACCCATGACGCCGCGCACGATCATCTACACGGGCAAAGGGGGAGTGGGCAAGACCTCGGTGGCCGCCGCGTGCGCACTGCGCAGCGCCGCGAGCGGACAGCGCACGCTCGTGATGTCCACCGATCCCGCTCACAGCCTGTCGGACTCGCTTCAGATGTCAGTCGGCGGGGAGGCGACCGCGGTCGCCTCCCGCCTGTGGGCGCAGGAGATCTCGGCCCAGGAGCAGCTCGAGGACAACTGGGCGGGGGTGCAGGGCTGGCTGGGAGACATCCTCGTACAGCGCGGGGTAAACCGCATCTCAGCCGAAGAACTGGCCGTTCCCCCCGGCCTGGACGAGTTGTTCAGCCTGCTGGCGCTCAAGCGCCATCACCAGGAAGGTAGGTACGACGTCATCGTGGTCGACTGCGCCCCGACTGGGGAGACGCTTCGATTGCTGTCCTTTCCCGACGTCGCACGCTGGTGGATAGAGAAGGTCGTGCCCGCCCAGGGGCAACTGATGGCGGCGGCGCGGCCCCTGGCCCGTGCGGTGCTCGACGTGGCCCTGCCCGGGGAGGAGGTGCTCGACGACGTGCAGCGCCTGCTGGGCAACCTGATCGCCCTCCACGAGATCCTGGCCGACCGCTCGCGTGTGAGCATCCGCTTGGTGATGACCCCCGACCGCATGGTCATTTCAGAGGCCAGACGCACGTTCACCTACCTGAACCTGTACGGGTACCTGACCGACGCCGTGGTGGTGAACCGAGTCTTCCCTCCCGAGGTGGGCGGTTACTTTCAGTCCTGGCGCACCGTCCAGCAGGAGCACCTGCGCGAGGTGCAGGCGGCCTTCTCCCCCGTTCCGGTGCTGCAGGCGCCCTACTTTGAGAGTGAGGTGGTGGGACGCACGATGTTGGAGCGCCTGGGCGCGGAGGTGTTCTCGCACTCGGAGCCGACCGCCATGCTTCACGACCGGCTCGCCCATGAGCTGGTGGTCGAGCAGGACCGGGCGACGCTGCGCCTGGACCTGCCCTTCGCCACCCGAGGAGACATCTCCCTGAAGAAGATCGGGCTCGAGCTCATCGTCAAGGTCGACGCGCACAAGCGCACGATCACGCTGCCGCCTGCCCTGTGCACCAGCCGCCCCACCGATGCACGCTTTCGCGACGGCTCACTGGTGGTGACCTTCGCCCCGTGCCAGAAGCAGGCGACGCCCACAGCGAGCTCGAGCCCGACCGCACCGGCGACAGGAGCCGCGACACGGGCGGGCGATGGCTGAGCCAGGCGGACCCCAGGAGGCGCTGGCCGCTCTGCGTGCCCATGTGCAGAGCGCCCACCTGGCGGCTGAGCGCCTCGCGCGGGAGGCCGGCTCACATGACCCTCGGCCGACCTCGGGCACGCCGAGCGCAGCGAGCGGGCCAGCGCCGCGACAGGGGTGGGCTCAGAACGAGGCGCCGGCGGCGGGCGACGGGGGTGGCGAGCTACAGGCGCTGGTGGAGCTGATCGGCTCTCTGCGCTCGCTACTGCCCGACGAGTTGCGCGAGCCGGTCAACGAGCTGTTGCGTCAGGTCCTGGCCCTGCTGCGGGCGGTCATCGACTGGCTCGTGCTGCGCATGGAGCAGACCGAGCCAGCGGCCGAACCGCAGGTCGAGGACATACCCGTCACCTGACCGGACCCCTTCGCACAGCGCGCCCCCCTTTCCGAGCAGCAGCCCGCGTCTGCGTCGCGCGCGGTCCTTCCGTCAGCCCGGGCTGGCCCGGCGGAACGGGCATAGAATCGACGTCGTGGCCGGCCTCGATTCACGCACCTGGGTTCTCACCGGCTCGCCCGAGAACTACGCGGTGACTCACGGGCTCGGTCTGCGCCTGGTGGGCCTCAAGGAGCGCCGTCGTCGCCAGGCCGAGCAGATGGAGGCGGGCGATCGCATCGTCTACTACCTCACGAAGCGCATGTGCTTCGCAGCCAGCGTGCTCATCACCGGCGAGCTCTTCGAGGACCGCAGCCCGGTGTGGCCCGGCAAGCCGGGTCGAGCGGACCCCTACCCGTGGCGACTGGCGACCGAGCCGGAGCTGGTACTCGAGGAGGCCGAGTGGCTGGCCGCCGAGACGCTGATCGACGATCTGGAGCACATCCGCAAGTGGCCGCGCGACCATTGGAAGCTGGCCTTCCAGGGTCAGCTGCGCACCATCTCGAGCGCCGACAGCCAGCTGCTGACACACCGCATGGGCGAGCGGGCGGCCCTGCGGGCATGAACGCCCACCAGATCTCAAGCGAGGTCCTCAGATGACTCCTGCCGGCCGCCGTAGCAGCGGCGCCCCCACCAGGGTGACCGACCGGGCACGCAGCGCGAACCAGCGCCTGGCCCGCGCTTGGCGAGCCGGCGGTGCAGACCAGCGGCTGGCGGCAGCGGCCGCGCTGGGCCTGTTCGCCTCGATGTTCCTGCCCTGGTACAAGACCGTCTACATCGCGGGGCCTGGCAATCGGCCCCGGGTCGCCTACATCAACCTCAGCGCCTTTGAGGCGTTCTCCTTCGCCGAGGCGGCCGTCCTGCTGGTGGCGGCGGCGGTCCTGGCCCTGCTCTTCGCACGGGCCGAGCGCCGCGCCTTCCACCTACCCGGCGGCGACGGCACCATCATCGCCGTGGCCGGCCTGTGGGCTGCCGTGCTGATCTTCTACCGGCTGCTTGACAAGTCCACGCTGAAGGTCAACGACACGGTGGCGGCCAGCGAAGGCGTCCAGTGGGGCATCTTCGTGGCCCTGCTGCTGGCGCTCGCGCTAGCCTGGGCCGGCGGACGCGTGCGCGCCAGCCGACGTCCAGAGCCGCGGCTCATCGATCACCGCCGGCGCGGGGGTCCCTGATCAGCCGCCTCTGCCGAGCGTCGGATCGGTGGCGATGATGAAGAGCACGGTCGTCAAGCCGATGGCTGCGATGCCCAGTCCGATGACCAGCGTCGACTTGATGATGTGCCCGAACGCGCCCAGCGCGAACCCGAAGACGATTCCCACCAGAAAGGGGGTGGCCGACGGGCTGTTCAGGGCCAGCAAGATGCACGAGTCCTATCATTGCCAGGCGATGCCCGCGCCGCCGCCCCCCTCCGCCGCGGACGTCGCTCTGGGCCTGCGCAGCGTGGGCTACCTGCCCGGTGACTCCACCGCGCTAGTGGCCTTTCTGGCCGTCAGGCTGGGCAAGCCGGTGCTGGTGGAGGGCCCTGCCGGAGTCGGCAAGACCGAACTGGCCAAGGCGCTGTCGCGCTACCTCGGGCGCGAGCTCGTGCGCCTGCAGTGCTACGAGGGCCTGGACGAGGCCAAGGCGCTGTACGAGTGGAACTACCGCAAGCAGCTGCTGCGCATCCAGTCCGAGGCCGACGGCACGGGTTGGGACCGGGTGCAGGACGACATCTTCGGGGAGGAGTTCCTGCTCGCGCGGCCCTTGCTCACCGCCATCTCCTCGGCCGAGCCGGTCGTCCTGCTCATCGACGAGATCGACAAGACCGATCAGGAGTTCGAGGCCATGCTGCTCGAGGTTCTGTCGGACTTTCAGATCTCGATTCCCGAGCTGGGGCCGGTGCACGCGCGCACGCACCCGGTGGTCCTGCTCACCTCCAACAACTCACGTGAGCTGACCGAAGCGCTCAAGCGGCGCTGCCTGTACCTGTGGCTGGACTACCCCGAGCTCGAGCACGAGCTCGAGATCGTGCGCCTGCACGCCCCCGAGCTGCCTCAGACCGTGGGCCGCAGGCTGGTCGAGGTGATCGGCATGGTCCGCGACCTGGACCTGAAGAAGCCACCTTCGATCGCCGAGTCCATCGACTGGGCGCGGGCGCTGGTGCTGCTCGGCGTGCAGGACATCGACTCCCAGACCTTCGCCGAGACGATGTCGCTGATCGTCAAGCACCGCACCGACCTTGACGTCGTCGCAGAGCGAATCGGCCTCGAGCTGGGCGATCGCGTGGCGGCGTCGGTGGGCGGCGCCGGGCCAGAGGGCGATGGACCCGGCCTCTCCATCTGAGAGCGGCTCCCCGATTGGCTCTGAGCCCACGCCCGGCCCTCCTGGCCTGCCCGGGCGCGTGCTCGAGTTCGCCAACGAGCTGCGCCGCGAGGGCCTTGCCGTGGGGACGTCGCAGCTGCTTGACGCGTTCGCCGTACTGCAGCAGGTCAGCTGGACCGATCAGGCGCCCTTCCGCGAGGCCCTGGCGTGCACGCTGGCCAAGAGTCAGGAGGACCGACGGGTGTTCGAGCTCATCTTCGATCGCTTCTTCTTTCGTGCGGTGGAGGCGGCCGCCATCCGCGAGGGGGTGCGCGAGGACGGAGCCATGGCCGCGGAGGACCTCGACGAGGCGAACCTGGACACGCTGCGCGAGCAGATCGCTGCTGCCGTGCGCGACGGGTCGGAGGGCGCCATGCGCGACCTCGCACGGCTGTCCATCGCCGCCTTCGGCCGCCGCGGAGAGGGCTCTGGGGTAATCGGTGTCGACGTACAGCGCATCCGTCGGGCACTGGGCCTGCGCACCGAGCCCCAGCCTGAGCTGCCCGCGGGCGATCCCCGGCGCCACGGGCTGCCTCGCCCGGCCCTGCGCCGTTTCGAGCAGATGCTCCGGCGCGAGCTCGAGCGTGCCCAGATCGAGCGCACTCAATCGCTGCCCCCGTCGCGACCCCTGAACGAAATCGACCGGGCCCTTCCCTCGGGGCCCCTGCGGGACCTGGCAGCCGTGCATCGAGTCGTGGCGCAGCTCAAGCGCCGTCTGGCCACCCAGGGCATGCAGGCGCGCGGTCATCGTCGCCACGCCCACGTGGACGTGCGCCGCACGATGCGCGCTTCGCTGCAGACCGGTGGCGTGCCGGTGGAGCTGCGGTTCCGACCACGCCGACCGCGCCGACCGGAGATCTACGTGCTCTGTGACGTGTCCACCAGCGTGACCTCGGCGTCCGTCTTCTTCCTCTCGGTGTTGCACGCGCTGCACGACTCCTTTCGCAAGATGCGCTCCTTCGTGTTCATCGAGCGCATCAGCGAGGTGACCGACGTCTTCGAACACGAGCGCAGCTTCAAGGCCGTGAGTGAGCGCATCGGGCGCGACGCCGGCGTGGCGGACATCTCCGGCTACACGGACTACGGTCGTGTGTGGTCCGAGCTGCGCGCGCTGGTCGAGGACGACCTCCACCCCCGCGCGACCGTGATCGTGCTCGGCGACGCGCGCACCAACGGCCGCGACCCGCGTGCTGACGTGTTCGCCCAGATCGCGGCACGCGCCGGGCGCACGTTCTGGCTGAACCCCGAGCCGCGCCTGTACTGGAACTACGGCGACTCGGTGATCGCGGCATACGAGCAGCACTGCACAGCGTTTGAGTGCTGGAGCATCGACCAGCTCGAGGACTTCGTGCGCGCCCTGACCCGCCCTGACTCGAACACCGGCGCACGTCGCTGAGCCGCGCCCTGGGTGGTGCGGCCCATGCGCGGCGGCCCCGACACCCACGCGCGTCATCCACGGCGGACGACGGGCTTGCCCGCGCGGTAGCATCTGTTCTGACAGCAGATACAGGGGGGCTGGCGGGAAGGCCGGCTGAGATGACGCCCAGGGCCTGAGCGGCTCAACCCGGCGTCGACCCTTCGAACCTGTGGGGTAATGCCCGCGAAGGGAGTGCAGTGTCCACCCAGCTCGAGCGGCCCGTGCGAGCACCTTGGAAGTCGGTGGCCGGTGGCGATGCGAGCGTGCGCCTCACGGGGGTGGTCCATGCTCATCGAGACCCGCGCGGAGGCGAGGTGCAGGCCCTGGACGGGCTGTCCCTGGTCGCTGGCGAGCGCGAGCTGGTGGCCGTGGTCGGTCCCAGCGGCTGCGGGAAGACGACCATGCTGGAGCTCATCTGCGGCCTCCAGGACCCTGATGCCGGCAGGATCGCCTGCCGCCCCGCCGCGCTCATGCCCCAGCGCGACCTGCTGCTCCCGTGGCTGAGTGCGCTGGACAACGCGGGCTTGGCCGTTCGCATCGGTGGGCGCTCACGCCACCGCGCACGCGAGCTGGCCGCACCCGTGTTCGCTGCGCTGGGACTGGACGGTTTCGAACAGGCTCGACCCCACGAGCTCTCCGGCGGCATGCGCCAGCGCGTGGCCTTCGTGCGCACACTGCTGGCGGGCAAGCCGGTCCTGTGCCTGGACGAGCCCTTCGGTGCCTTGGACGCAATCACCCGTCAGGAGATGCAGGGATGGCTCGAGCAGGCCCTGTCCGTACAGCCGCGCACCGTGGTGCTCGTCACCCACGACGTGGAAGAGGCGGTGCTCTTGGCCGACCGGGTGGCGGTGCTCTCTCCACGACCCGGTCACGTGGTGGCCGAGCTGCCCGTCACCCTGCCGCGGCCACGCTCACGAACCGACACCGCCGTGGTGGCCCTGCGCGAGCGCGCACTGGGAGTCCTGGGCAGCGCCCGTCAGGAGACGGCGTGAGGGCGCGACTGTGGCGCTGGTTGCCTCCCCTGGTGGTGCTCCTCGCCCTGGTGGGAGCCTGGGAGGCTTACTCAGACAGCGGTGTGGTCGACAGCCTCATCCTGCCTGCTCCGCATGCCGTCGCTCGTTCGCTGTACACCGACCGCGACCTGCTGGCCGAGAACTTCCTCACGACGGCAACCGAGGTGGCCGTGGGCATCGCACTCTCTCTGAGCCTCGGGGCTGTGATGGCCGTGCTCATTCACCTCTCCACCATCCTGCGACGAGCGCTCTACCCCCTGCTCGTCGGCTCGCAGGCCGTGCCGGTGCTCGTACTGGCGCCGCTGCTGGTGTTCTGGTGGGGCTTTGGCATGCTTCCTCGCCTGGCGGTCATCGTCATCGTCTGCTTCTTCCCCGTGGTCGTCACCACGGTCGACGCGCTGGACTCGGTGGACCCCGATCAGCTCAAGCTGCTGCGTACGCTGGACGCGTCACGCTGGCAGGCCTTCCGCCTGGCCGAGGCCCCGACCGCCCTGCCCGCCGCCATCAGCGGGGCGAAGATCTCCCTGGCCGTGGCGGTGATCGGCGCCTTCATCGCCGAGTCGGGGGTCGCAGCCTCCTCGGGGCTCGGCCACGAGATCGTCAGCGACATACCTGGACTGCAGACCGCGCGCGCCTACGCGGCGGTCGTCGTGCTCACCGTCTTTGCCGTGAGCTGCTTCTACGCGCTGGCCCTGGCCGAGCGTCGCCTGGCGCCGTGGGCGCACCGAGCGAGAGGGGATAGATGAGCCGCGCCCCCGGACCCCCGTGGAGCCTGCGGCTCCTAATGGCGGTGGCCCTGCTGGCCCTGCTGGCCCTGACCGCATCTGCCTGTGGCACCAAGACGGACACCCTGACCGCTGGCTCGACCAAGCCGTTGACCCTGATGCTTGACTTCTTCCCGAATGCCGATCACGCCGCCGTGTACTCCGCCATCGCACACGGGGACTTTCGCCTGGCGGGACTGGACGTGCACCCGCAGGCGCCGCCGGATCCGTCCTCGCCACTGAAGGAGCTGGCGGCCGGCCGGGTGGACATGGCCATCTCCTACGAGCCGGAGCTGCTGCTGGCACGCGACCGAGGCCTGCGCCTGGTATCGATCGCGGCATTGGTGCAGCGTCCGCTCACCTCGCTGATCGCCCTGGGCGCCGCGAAGGTCACGCGCGTGGGCGACCTTGCCGGCAAGCGGGTGGGCACCGCGGGCATCCCGTATCAGTCGGCTGAGCTTGGCACCGTCCTGCACGGTGCAGGCGTCGATCCCGCTCGCGTGCAGGAGACGAACGTGGGCTTCGACCTGGTCCCGGCCATGCTGTCGGGCAAGGTGGCCGCTACGCTGGGTGGCTTCTGGAATTACGAGGGTGTGCAGCTGGAGCTGGCCAAGCGCAAGCCGGTGGTCATTCCCGTCGACCGGGCGGGCGTGCCGACCTACGATGAGCTCGTGGTCGTCGTGCGCGAGGACGAGGCGCGCATGCGCGGGCAGGACCTGAGGGGCTTCCTGCAGGCGCTCACCCGAGGTGAGCGCGAGGTCAGAGCAGATCCGGCTGGCGCAGCACGCCTGGTTGTGCGAGCCAATCCGCAGTTGGACGGCCGCCTGCAGTTCGAGTCGGTCGCGCGCACGCTGCCCGCCGCCAACCCTGGGGAGGGACGACCCTTCGGCTACCAGGATCCCCAGGCGTGGGCGCGCTTCGGCCGTTGGATGCTCTCCCACGGACTGCTGCACAGCGACCCGGCGAACGGACCAGAGCCGTTCACCAACGAATACCTCCCCGGCCAGGGCGTCTGAACCCGTACCGGCGCGAGGACCGGTACCGGCGCGAGGACCGCGACCGGGTCGCGATGGCCGCTACCGGTCGCGACGGCCAAGCAGGTGCACGTCGACCAGCAGCGAGCGCGATCCCACCACCTGCACCAGCTCGGCCAGGGGCCCGTCGGCGGCCCGGCCGCGGCGGAGCGCCAGCTGGCGCTGACGGCGCCGGTGAAGAAGGCCGGCGGCGGCCGCACCGGCCAAGAAGCCCGTCGCCGCTACCGCGGCGGCGCGGGCGGCCGGAAGCCCGGCAGCGACGAGCGCGCCAGCGGGGCGACGGGATAGGCCGCGGCCAAGGACGCCGGCCGGGACGGGAACGCCGTCCACCTCCTCGAGCTCGGCGGGAAGGTCGTCGGGACGGTGACCGTTGGACTGGCGCTCGGGCTCGGACGCGGGACTCACGACTCATCGGAGTGTAGAGCCGTCAAGGCGCTAGAGGGGCCGTTCGTAGACACGGTAGCGGCGCACGATCTTGCCGCCCATGCCCTCCATGGCCCTGTTCATGGGCTTGTTGACCTCGAGGATCCAGCCCATCTCCCCACCCTTCTGCGGGGTGCGTGCCGCCGCGTCGAAGTGCATCTGGTAGAAGCGTGCGGCCACCCCAGTGTGCTGGTATTCGGGCTTGACCCCGAGTGCGAACACGCGTACGGCGTCTATGTGCTTGCGCTCGCGCAGCGCCGTGATCCAGCCGAAGGGCAGCAGCCGCCCGTTCAGCTTAGCCAGCACCTGGTTGTAGTCGGGTAGCGTCAGCGCGGCGCCGACCACCTCCCCCGTGTCCTTGCGCTCGGCCACCATGGCCCAGTTCTCGTCCAGCACTGGCTTGAGGTCCTTGGCGTAGTGGCGGACCTCCTCCTCGGTCAGCGGAACGAAGCCCCAGTTGCGCTCCCAGGCCGAGTTGTAGACCTCCAGGAAGCGTCCGACCTCGGCCTCCAGGTCACGCTTGTTGAAGTTGCGACAGACGATGCCGTGCTCGGACTCCACGCGGTCGGCCATCTCCCAGATACCCGGATGCACATGCTCGCGGCCGGTGACCCAGGCGCTCCACATGTACAGGTCCATCGCCTTGCTCAGCCCGACCTCCTCCTCCAGCAGCTGCTGGTAGTAGGGGTGATGCCACGGGCAGAGGATGATGGGCGGGCGCTCGTGACCCTGGATGAGCAGGCCGCACTCGTCGTTGGTGGTGAAGTCCATCGGGCCGAGCATCGTGCCCCGGCCCCGCGCGCCCAGCCAGGTCTGGGCGGCGTCCACGAGCGCCCGTGCGGCCTCGGGGTCGCGCTCGCACTCAAACCATCCGAACAGGCCCCAATCGTTGTCCTGGAACTCGTTGAGGTTCCGATCGACGTGGGCACTGATGCGACCCACCGCGCGTCCGTCGCGAAAGGCCAGGAAGTACTCGGCCTCGGCGTGGGCGAAGAACGGATTGCGCTCGCGATTCAGGCGCTTCTTCACGTCCATCAGCAGAGGGGCCACCCACTGAGGCTCGTTACGATAGAGGGCCCACGGCAGCTTCGTGAAGGTGTTCATGTCGCGTCGGGAGGCGACAGGGCGTACCTGCACGGGCATCACGCGTCACCCTATATGCCCACCTCCACCGATGTCTTCGCCAAGGTTCGCGGCCACGAGCGCGAGCAGCTGTTGAGCGCCGCACGCGAGGCGGACCTCTTGCCCTACTTCCGCACGGTGCAGTCACCGGCGATGCCGGTGGTGGAGATGGAGGGCGCTCCGCGAATAATGCTCGCGTCCAACAACTATCTCGGGTTGACCGCCGACGAGCGGGTGATGGCGGGAGCGCAGGATGCCCTGCATCGCTACGGCACCGGACTCACCGGCTCGCGACTGCTCAACGGCACGACGCCGCTGCACCTCGAGCTCGAGAGCGAACTGGCCGACTGGATGGACACCGAGGACGCAATCGTGTTCACCACCGGTCAGCAAGCGAACGTGGGCACGCTCAGCGCCCTGCTGGCTCCCGGGGACACGGTCATTGTCGACTCCGGCGATCACGCCTCGATCCTCGACGGCGTGGTCTTGTCGCGCGCGCGCATGCGTCCCTTCCGCCACGGCCGCATGGACAAGCTCGAGCGTGCGCTGGAGCGGGGCGCGCAGGACGGCGGCGGCGTGCTGGTCGTCCTGGACGGCGTCTTCTCGATGGAGGGCGACGTGGCTCCGCTGGTGGACGTGGCCGAACTGTGTCAGCGCCACGGCGCGCGACTGATGGTCGACGAGGCCCACGGGGCCGGCGTTCTCGGGGCGCGCGGTGCGGGAGCGTCCGAGCTGCTGGGCGTCGAGGACCAAGTGGACCTGCGCATGGGTACCTTTTCCAAGTCGTTGGCCTCGTGCGGGGGGTTCGTGGCTGGTCCCAGCGACGTGATCGAGTATCTGCGCATCACCAGCCGAGCCTTTCTGTTCACCGCATCGGCCGTGCCGGCCGCTCTGGGGGCCGCCCTGGCGGCGCTGCGCATCGTGCGCTCGATGGAGGGGCCGCCGCTGCTGGCCGCCGTGCTGGACAACGCCCGCTACCTCGCGGGGGGCCTGCGGGCGATCGGCCTGCGCACTCTGGATCCTCCGCCGGTGCGCAGCGCGCCCGGCGACGAGCTCCGGGCTATGACTTCGCCGATCGTGCCCGTGCTCGTGGGCGATGACTGGAAGGCGGCGCTGCTGTGGCGCGCCCTCTACGACGAAGGCGTGTTCACCAACTGCGCGCTGCACCCCGCGGTCCCACCAGGGGGTGCGCTGCTGCGCACCAGCGTGATGGCCACCCACGACCGCGCGGTCTTGGACCGTGCCCTGGACGCCTTTGCCCGGGTCAAGCGCCACTTCGAGAGCGAGCACGGTCCGCTGCCCGCCAGCCTGCCCGCTTGAGCAGCGGCGCCAAGCTTCACGGAAGTCGATGACGGGTCTGACCAGGCTCCGAGCGTCCAGTGCCCGGTGGACATAAAAAAGGTCGCTTGGAGCGCACGGAGCACCGATGGACGGTTGACCTGCGGGGCGCCGCTGACCTAGGTTCACCCAGCGCTTGCGCACGACGTCTCTCGGGTCCAACACGTTCATGGGGCCATCGTGTTCGCACGAGCCGGTGGAGGGCAGTCTCTCTGCCCCCTGGGCGGATCTGAGTCGTCGTGGCGACGCCCCGTGCAAATAACCAAGCAAAGACGTCGTCTGCCATGGCCGCCAGGCCGGCGGACGGGAGGGAGCGAGCATGAACGCGACAGCGACGATGGCCCCTGCCGGACCTCAGCATATGCGTGCCCTGGAGCGCGCCAACCAGGTCAGGCTCGCCCGGGCGGAGCTCAAGCGCGCCGTGGCTGTGGGTGACGTCGATGTGGCCAGGGTGATTCTCGAAGTCCCCTGGGAGGCCGCCAGCATGGCCGTGGGGGACCTGCTCACCAGCCAGCGGCGCTGGGGCCAGACGCGCTGTCGCCGCTTCCTGGCCGTCCTGCCGATGTCAGAGAACAAGACCATCGGGTCGATGACCGAGCGCCAGCGACAGACGTTGGCCGCGATGCTCGACACGCAGGCGGTCACGCGTCGGCGCGCTCTTCCCGGCCGCTCAGCGACTCCCCCACCCCCACAGCCCCACGGCGCCGTGGTCGCGAGCTCGCTCTAGTCAGTAGCCGATGTTCAGCGGGATCGGGCTGGCGCCCGCGAACAGGAAGAACCAGGCCACGAACAGCAGCAGGGCAACGGTGGCGCTGATGACCAGGACGACCTCGAGCACGAGATGGCCACTGTCCTCATGACCGCGCGCCACACGCATGTCGCGGTGGCGATTGCTCAGCCAGCCCAGCACCGGCACGATCACGGCGATGGAGAGGATGACCCCCCCCAGGGCCACCAGAAAGGCCACCCCGACGGACCCGGTGGCGCCCTGGACGTGTCCGGCCACCCACAGCCATCCCACGGGCATCGCCACCCACATGACCAGGCTGCCGGTGAACATGATGCTCAGCAGCACCAGAGCGCTCGAGCCGGTGCGTAGGACCCTTCTCATTCGAGGCGGGGCCGCGCCGAAGGCGCGGCCCCCCGGCTAACGGACAGCCAGAGGAAAGCTTGACGTGCCACCAACCCGCGAGCATACCGATCAGGCCGAGGCGAGGACGGACCTCCCACACTCCGCATCCGCCGCCACCCACGTCGGCGTTGGGCAGGCGCATGAACTTGTAGCGCCCGGGCTCGAGCAGCATGCGCTCCAGCAGGAGACGATTGCGCTCGTGCACCTCGGCGCGCGCCGTCACTTCTGCGCGCGACTCGGCCAAGCGCTGGGCCAGGCGATCACGCAGACGCTCGAGATCACCCAGGCTGAGCAGCCTGGGCCCCCCGCTTGAGCCGTCGAGCGGAGATGCCGCCAGCGAGGGGCCCTGCGCGTGGCCGAACGCGGTCACCAACGTGTCGGACAGCTCCCGCTCGAGCTTGGAGATCTGCGTGCGAAGGGCACGCCGTGCGTCGCGCTCCTGTGGCGGGTGGAGCGGGCGCCTAAGCCTCGGTGCGACGAAGAGCGGGCCGCCATGAAGGGGCGAGGGCTCACGCTGATCCTGCTGCTCGGTCTGGGCCATGCTCGGCTCTCCTCCCCTGGGGCCGCCGTGGACTCACACAGGGTATCACTGCGCGCGTGTGTGCCCCCCACCCTGGCGCAACAGCCACGCTCAGATGCCCGCCAGCACCGAGCAGCAGGTCCACAGCGCCTCCTCCACGTGAATGTCGGGAACACCGGCAACCTGCACCGCATACAGCGCGATGGCCCGGGTCTCGGGGCCCACCCCGTGTCCGGGCGCCAAGTCTCCGAAGAGCACCGCCAGCGCCGAGGACGCGTCGGCCACCACCAGGCGACCCGCGGGCAGCGTCGGTGCTTGGGGGTCGCGCCCCAGTGGCTCGCCGGCCTGCGCGACGCGGATCCCCAGGGGCCCGTCCACCCGATCGTGGTCCAGGGCCCACAGCGGCACGCCGGTCTCCACCAGCGCAATCAGCAGAGCATCGTCGAGCAGGCTGCGTGCCTGGAAGCCACCGTGCAACAGTCGTTCCAGCACGGCGGCCTCGCCTGGGGGACGGGTGATGTCGGGGTCGAGGCCGATGTGGCGGAAGAACACCCGGTAGGCAGCGGGAACCGGCTCACGCCGTAGGTTCACCGCGCGCGCGCCCGAGAAGCGGTTGGAGAGCAGGCGCAGGCGCGCACGCACGGGAGTCGGGCTACGGCGCGCGGGTCGCACGCGCATCTGGCTGCACAGCAGGCGCAACTCGGGAAACTCCTGGCTCACTTCGGTGGCAGCCCAGCCGGCCTGTGGTTGGTCTGACAGCGCAGCCGGCTCGCCCTCCGGCGTACTCATGGCGACGCGCTCTGACCCGACGAGCCGCTTGCGCCGGCGGCCGGCCCTCCGGAGGCCAGCGAGGCCACACGCGAGCGCAGCACGTCAGGCGCCGGACGCCGCAGCAGCGTGGGCTCCGCCACCACCCCAGCGCGGAGGAAGGTCACCTGGGGACAGCTCGATACCTTGAGCAGATTGGCGACCGCCCCGTCACGGTCATAACCCACGGGCAGGCTCCAGCGGTGCGCGGCCACCAGCCGGCGCAGGTGTCCCCGGTCGCCGCGGATGGCCACCGCCGCAAAGCGCACTCCGGGATATGCCCCGACCAGCTGCTGGAGGTCGTCGATTATCTGCGGGCAGTCCCCGCCCGCCACGAACAGAGCCAGCACCAGCGGGCCTTGCCGCGCGAGCGAGCAGACGTTGAGCACCCCGGGGAGCTGCAGCTGGCACGCCGCTACGCGTCCGGCAGCGCCCTCGCCCGCGCGGCTGGCGACGTCCGCGTCGCCGTTCAGCGGGCCCACGGCCAGCGGGAGGGCAAAGGGAGGTAGGCGCGCCCCCACCGCCAGCCCACTGGAGCCGTTTGGAGCGGTGGCGACCGTGTTGACCGTGATGAGGGCGATGATGAGCAGGGCCACCAGGCCGACGAACCAGCCGTAGCGCGAGCCCTGGGGACCCGGAACGCCCACGGGCGGCGCGGGCGCGACGCTCCCCTCGGTGGGCTCCGGCGGGGATTCAGACGGGCTCATGACGAGCTCGCCCAGCGACGCGCGCGCGCGAGAGCAGCGTCGTCAGCCCACGCGCCGGCAGGCTTCCGAGCTCGCCGCGCTCGGCCAGCAGCAGGGTCGAGGGCAGCACCACCATCACCCCGACGAGCGAGACCGTAAGGTCGACGAGGGTGACGAAGCCAAAGCCGCGCAACATGTTTATGTCCGAGAGCACGAGCACGGCAAAGCCGGCTATCGCAGTGACCCCGGAGGCCAGCACGGCCGCCCCCGTGCGCTGATAGGTGCGCTGCATAGCCTCGACCGGCGGGTAGCCCAGACGGCGCTCGTCGCGATAGCGCTCGGATAGCAGCACGCTGAACTCGGTGGAGATGGCGATGACCAGCGCCCCCAGGGTGACCGACATCGGGTTCAGCGGCACCCTCAGCGCGAACAGCACGAGCGAGGACCACCCACTGGCCAGGGCGATGGGCACCAGTGGCACCAGCGCACGACGGCGGTCTCCCCGGAAGGCGAGCAGCAGCACCGCCGCCACCGCGGCCAGCCCCAGCAGGAGGGTGAGCGCGCGCCGCCACGACGGTGAGATAGCCGCGTTGGCCTGGGCAGCGAGCACCGGCAGGCCGACGAGGTCGACATGCACTCCCGGCGGTGGGTGAAGCGCACTGCGCATCTGCGAGATCACCTGCTGCTCGGAGTCCAGCGGCATGCTGCGGATGCCAAAGGCCAGAGTGGCCGTGCGGCGGTCGGGGGTGATCACGCTCTGGGAGAAGTAGGAGGGCACGGCGTCCAGCAGAGTGCGAATCTGCGCTTGGGACATGCCGGGCGCCGACCCCGGCGCTCCGGTCCCCGAGCTGCCCCCCTGGCTGAACAGGTCGGGCAGCGAGAAGGCGGGGCACAGTCGGGCCTGGCCGCAGCCGTGCCCCGGGACGCTGTCGGAGTATCCCTGGCGCCGGGTTACCGCATCCTGATAGGAGGTCATCCAGCTGACGACCGCGGGTTGGGTGAGGTCGGGCGCGGTCACCATGGCATCGATCTCACCGCCCACGCCGGTCTGGCGCTGGAGCACGTCGAGGGCATACAGCGAAGCCAGGCTCTGGGGGACGAGCTTGGTGACGTCGGACTCCACCCGAGTTTGGGTGTCCAGCGCCAAACCCAGCGCGGCCAAGGCGACCCCCACCGCCAGGACGCGCGTGGGATGGCTCAGCGCGGCGTCCAGGGCGCGGGGCGCCATCCGCCGGCCGGACGCGCTACCGGACAGGAGCTCGCGCGCCCCCCGCACAGCGGGGCCCAGGCGCCAGCGCACGGCCGCTGCGCCGGACACGAGCGGCCGGGGCGCCGAGGGTAACCATGAGGGGCGGACGGGGCGCCGTTCACCCGCGCTCAGCACCAGCGCGGCGGCGCCTGCGGTCAGCGCGGTGAGGAAGCTGATGACTATGCCCGCCACGAGCAGCAGGCCAAACCCGCGCACCATCGGCACCGGAGACAGCAGCAGGGCCAGGAACCCACCGGCGGTGGCTGCGCCGGCGGTGGCGATGGTCGGACCGCCCACCCCCGCCGCACGGCGCACGGCGCGCTCGGCCGGTCCCCCCGGACCCTCACCCGCCTCCGGCGCGGAGTCGAGCAGGTCTTCGTGATGCTCGCGCACGCGCGACTGGAACTGGACGGCGTAGTCGACGGCCAAACCGACGAGCACCGGCAACACCGCGATCGACGCCATGGTCAGCGAAGCCCCGGACGCGGCCAGCGCGCCGTAGGTGAGCGCCGTCGCCACCAGGGCCACCCCTAGCGGCAACAGTCGTGGACGGCCCCGGAAGACGAGCGTCAGCGTGGCGGCCATCACCAGCAGGACGGCGATCAAAAGCAGCTTGACCGAGCGAGTGATCGAACTGGTCAGATCGGAGACGATCACCGGCTCGCCCGTGACCAGGTAGCTTTCGCCGTGCTCGGGGCGAAAGTAGGACAGCGCCACCGCGCGGCGCATGAGGTCGATGGCACGCGTGCGTGCGGCTTCGGGCAGTCCCGACTTCAGACGGATGGTGATGATCGACGTGTTGGCGTTGGGAAATAGGTAGGCGAAGCGCTGCTTTGGCGTACCCACCGCTTTGAGGGGATCGAAGATCAGCTTGGAGACGAAGTCCGGGTCGCTGTCGCTGGGAGCCGTCGTGATGCCAAAGCGCACGCCCGCCTGGATGAGCTGACGCGCGAATTGGCTGAGCACCGTCTGGCGCGCCTCGGCGGCGAGGCGCTGTGCGCTGGCCGGTGGGTAGTGGTGGCGCAGCCCCTCGCCGTAGACGGCCTGGTAGGTCTGGGCCGCTTGGGCCTGGGCGCCACGCAGCTGGGCGGTGAGCTGGTCGTTGATCTGGGTGACCGACTGGTTGATGAACGTGCCGGGCCCAAGCACGACCTTCACCGGCTTGGTAGCCGCCAGCTGCCCGCACGGTCCGCCTGAACCGCCGTGCATCTGTATCCCCAGGGGTGAGAGGTTGCCCGAGAGGCAGCCCTCCAGCGTGCGCACTCGCTCCTGGTCGGCGGTGTAGATCCAGTCCTTGATGCTGCCCTTGATCATCACCACCACGGCCTCGTCCCCGAAGTGCCCGTAGTAGCGCTGCGTCGCCTTGTAGGTCGAGGAGGAGCGGCTGACCAGCGTGTCCGTCGCCGCCGTCGGGGTCAGGCCGAGGGCCGCCACGGCGGCCGCCGCGGCCAGAGCAACGGCGACGGCGATGACCGCCAGCGGCCGCCGAGCCGCGCCGCTCGCGATCACTGACAGGCTGCGAGCGACGTTCACGACTCTGAGGCTAGCGCCGCCGGGTCCTTGCGGACGCGGTTGACCGGCGCGCAGCTAGGAGTGGCTACTCCATCCCCAGCGGGCCCTGGGACTCGCCCGAGAGGAACTGACGCACGAACGGATTGTCCGAGTTGAAGAGCTCCTCGGCCGGCCCCGATTCCACGATGCGGCCCTTCCACAGCACCGAGATGTGCTCGGCGACACGACGCGCGCTCATGATGTCGTGCGTGATGACCACGTAGGCACCGCCGTTCTCCTCGTGGATCTCCTGGATCAGCTCGCACAGCAGAGCGGTGCGCACGGGGTCAAGGCCGGAGTCGGGCTCGTCGAAGAGCACGATGTCGGGATCGAGCACGAGGGCGCGGGCAAAGCCGGCGCGCTTGCGCATCCCACCGGATAGCTCGTTGGGCAGCTTGTCGTTGGCGTTGCCCAGCCCCACCTCCTGCAGGCGCCGATTGACGATGTCCGCGACCTCGTCCTCGCCCTTCTCAGTGTGCTGGCGGAGGGGAAAGGCAACGTTGTCATAGAGGTTCATCGAGCCGAACAGCGCACCATCCTGGAACAGGACCCCGAACTTCTTGCGCATGTCGAAGAGCTCGTCGTCGGGCATGTTGGGAACCGACTCACCGTGGACGATGATGTCCCCCTCGTCGGGATAGAGCAGCCCCACCATGTGCTTGATGCACACCGACTTGCCCGTGCCGGAAGGGCCGAGGATCATCGAGATCTTGTTGTCGGGGATGCCCATGTTCAGCCCGCGCAGGATGCGATTGCGCCCGAAGGCCTTGTGCACGTCGACAAACTCGATGGCGTCCACCGCGCCCGTGGGACGGTTCAGTCCCGTGTGCCAGCGGTACTCCTCATCCTGATCATCGGCGTTAGGCTCGGAGACGACCGACACGCGCCCGTGCTCGGGCTCCGCAGGGTCCAGCTCGTCGCCGGCCGACCGTGGCTCGTCGCCGGCCGACCGTGGCTCGACACGGGATGACCGTTCGGAGTCGGACACCTGCGAGACCGCCTGCGCAGCGACGGGCTCGTCCGCGCGCGAGTCAAGCGTCGTCGTCGGCTGCTCGTGGACCACGCCCACACCGCCACCGCCATTCGGGCCGTCGGCATTGCGCGCATCGACGCCATGGCCCTTGCTTCGGCGAGGGATCCTGGGCACTCAGCCTCCGATCGGTGCTCGTGGGTTGGCGCCCCAGAAGAGCTGGCTGCCGAGCATCCCGATCAGGTGGATGAGCACCAGGTTCAAGACCATGGACTTGGCCGTGGCCGTGCCCACTCCGACGGGGCCACCCCCGGCGTTATAGCCGTAGTAACAGCCCACGAGCACGATCGCGGTGGCCATGAACATCGCCTTGGTCAAGCTGAATAACAGGTCAGGAGGGTTCTGAAACATCCAAAAGATCAAGAAGAACCCACCCGAGGAAACCTCCCCGATCTGCTGCACCACCGCGATATAGGAAGCCAAGAAGCCGGCGCCGATCGCGGCGATGTACACGAACGGCAGCACCAGCCACGCCGCCAACAGCTTGGTCGCGCACAAGAACGTGACCGAGTCGATACCCATCACCTCAAGCGCGTCGATCTCATCGGAGATCCGCATCGACCCAAGCTCAGCCACGATCCCCGTCCCCACCTTCGCCGCCATCATGTAACCAAAGGCGTAGGGGATCAGCTCACGCAGATCACACCACGCACTGAACACCCCCGCATACGCCGGCGCTCCCACCGAACGATTGAAGTACGCCCCCTCGATCCCACACTGCAGGCCGATGAGGAAGACGAAGCCCCAGATCACGATCGTCGAGGAGACGATCAGGATCCCCGACTGACGCAACGCCTCGCCGAAGAAGCGCAACACGCGCAGGCCATAGACCTGACGCATGATCTTGCCCGTGAACTGCGCGATCTCGCCGGTGGCCTCGAGCGAGGCTCGCGGCAACTCGAGCCAGGACTGTCCCACGGCTTAGCTTCTCGACCTCTCGGCCCCGACCTGCGCGACGCGGCTGAGGGGCGAGGTGAGCCGTTTCTTTCTCATACCCTGGGTGGCGTGACCTCCGGTTTCACAATGTGACCTGCCATGTCACCGGGTGGCGCGTGTCGCGCCGGTAAGAGCAGAAAGTGCCGGTGCGGATGGAGTTGTCCAGGTGCTCGGCGAGTGCGGGCTCCTGGCTGGCGATGCGGCGAATCGCCGCGCGGATCGCCTTGGTGACGCTCGACCGCGCGCGTTCGGCTGGTCCGGGCAGCCGGCGGTCGCGCCCGCGCAACCCGACGGCGCGGCCGAGCTCTGCGGCGAGTACG
>JAABUQ010000876.1_pt1 | contig 68967 bp, 55 predicted proteins | sample 5560001 | NCBI WGS metagenome assembly JAABUQ01 (sample SAMN10711888, study PRJNA513371) | rock metagenome | isolation source: Antarctica rocks | place: Antarctica: Victoria Land, Finger Mt nord | collected 2015-12-18
GTCCCGTTTGCTTGGCTCAGGTCTTTTCCTCTCAAGCCGAGGCATTTGCTGACGGCAAAACCAGGGTTGATACCGAAAACTCCTACTGATTTCCACTCTTTTTGTCCCGCTTTAAGTTGGTAGCCGTGAAGTTCTTCAGCAACAACGATAAAGTAGTGCAGGTGGCGAAGCTCCATTTGTTATATCTTTCTAGATGTTAATCATTAGGAAAACTTATATTGGACATTTCTAGTTTTGTCTCATACTGTGATCAATGAGCGTCATCACACTAGAAGATGGTCTTTCAATGACAGAGAATCAGTGGGCTAGTGCATTGTATGAAAGCAAGCATTCCTTTGTTTGGAGGTATGGTGCCGACTGCCTGGAACTTTTGTCGCCACGGCAAGGTGAACGCATCCTTGATTTGGGATGTGGAACTGGGCAATTGACGGAAAAAATTGCTGGTTTTGGCGCTGAAGTGCTTGGCATCGACAAGGCACCAGCGATGATTGAGCAGGCTCGGAAAAACTATCCAAACTTGCACTTTGAAGTCGCAGATGCCACAAATTTTCACTTTAGAGAACAGTTTGATGCTGTGTTCTCTAATGCGACACTTCATTGGATAAAGGAGCCAGAACAAGTCATTACTTGTATCTGGCAAGCTCTAAAATCTGGTGGTCGTTTTGTGGCGGAGTTTGGTGGCAAAGGAAATATCAGAGCGATCGTGACTGCTATTAACAACGCCATGGAGGCAGGTGGCTATCCGGCAAAACCAGAACATAATTCCTGGTACTTCCCCAGCATTGGAGAATATACAACTTTGCTGGAAAACCAGGGCTTTTGTGTAACCTATGCCATTCTGTTTAAGCGCCCAACTCCCCTAGAAGATAGCGAAAAAGGCATCCAGAACTGGATTGAGATGTTTGCAAATAGCTTTCTGCAGGAGATCCCTATAAACAAACACATTAGCGTTATTCGAAATATCGAAAATCAACTGCGACCAGAGCTATATCGGGCTGGAACTTGGTTTGCCGATTACAAAAGAATCCGAATTGTTGCCACGAAAGAATAAGCACAGTTATTTCAACTTGAATCAAAGACAACTTTATCTATGATAATTTCATAAACTTTACATGAATTAGACTCTAAAATAAGTTTCTCTGCTACTTTAGTAGCATAAAATCATGGCTTTATCTACGGCTAAGGGCTGATGTATGTTTAGAAGAAACTCGATAAGGTTATGATGAACCAAAATCGGGACTATTAATTATGAAGCGTTCAGATATATTTCAAGTAGTTGGAGCTGGAATGATGGCAACTGGCTTAGCTATAGCACCCCTAACAATGCCTGCTTCTGCCCAAAGCCCCTCCGCTGGAAGTAGCACTTCCCCAAGTACTACTACCACCACAACCACAGACACCTCCAATAACAACCGCGACAATAACCATTTTGATTGGGGCTGGCTCGGCTTGATCGGTCTGGCTGGTTTAGCTGGTTTAGCTAAAGGCAAACGCTCGGAACCAGTTGCTTACCGTGATCCAAACCCAAATAGCTAATGCGACTCCAAGGAAGTAAGTTTCAATAAACTACAGAAGTTAGACTCGTTATTTAAGAGTTAAACAACGTCCAGGAGTTTATAAAAAGGTTTTTTAGCTGCAAACACCCTGAGGCACACCTCGCTTGGGGTGTTTTCAGTTTCAACAACGCAGTGAACATCCTAGCCCAAGGTTTCGGCTCATGCAGTTTATGCCCCTGAATTTCCTCCTCATGTGGCTGTTTGGACTGTTGTCCATCGGTATATTTGGTGGCGGTGTTTACATCATTTATGAGTGGTATGAACGTGAACTGGTAGGGCTGTCTTACTTGGTGGGCGGTAGCGCGATGATTCTCTGGTCTTTTGCTGGTCGCTTTATCAGCTTGCCGCGACTGCGGCGACCAGGAACTGATGAACCCAAGTCTATGCGCACTGGCACTGTGCAGCATTTGAAAAGACCGGATGGGAGCATCCTGCAAGTAGAGTTCTATGGCCCTGAGGATGGTCAACCGATTATCCTGACACATGGTTGGGGTCCCAACAGTACCGTGTGGTACTACGCCAAGCGACAACTAACCGACCGCTTCCGCGTGATTGTGTGGGATCTGCCAGGGCTAGGAAAATCTAGCCGACCGAAAAACAATGACTACTCTCTGGAAAAATATGCCCGCGACTTAGAAGCCGTTGTTGCTTTAGTGGGGAAACAACCTGTAATCTTGCTTGGGCATAGTCTAGGCGGCATGAGCACACTGACATTTTGTCGGCTGTTCCCAGAACACTTGGGGCGTCAGGTGGCTGGCTTAATCCTCGTGGATACCACCTACACCAATCCGGTAAAGACCTCGATCTTTAGCAGCTTGTTGCGCGCTTTGCAAAAGCCGCTGCTTGAGCCTGTACTCTACCTGACCATAATCCTGTCGCCCCTCGTCTTTCTGATGAATTGGCTCTCATATCTCAATGGTTCACTGTACATCAGTGTCGAACTGTCTGGATTTACCGGCACTGAAACCCGTGGTCAACTAGATTTCTCGGCGCAGTTATCAGCAAAAGGTTGGCCGGCTGTGCTCGCTCGTGGCACACTGGCGATGTTCAACTACGATGAAACACGGACACTGTCAACAATTAATGTGCCGGTACTGGTTGTCGTGGGCGCGTCAGATATTGCCACTGTACCCGCAGCTAGCAGGCGTATGCGAACAGAATTGCCTGACTCTGAACTCATCACCTTAAAGCCTGGTGGACACATGAGTTTGATGGAGCAGAACCAGCGGTTTGCTGAAGCTGTCAGTGCCTTCAGTACAGCCTGCTTCAATTTGAGCGAGTGAATAGTGAACTGTGATAGACTGAGTACAAATACCCAGTCGAGAACTGGCATTCCTTTCCCCTTAGCCCAGTAGAAAGGCTTTCCGTGACCGAGAGGGAAACCTACCAGCTCTACAGGAGATCTACATGAGCAACACCATCAATCACAAGCGAGTCATGCTTGCTAATCTTAAAACCGGACAGAGCATTTCCTGTATCGCGTTTAAGCAAGGTAAACCATTCTGGGTAGAAGCAGAAATTATGCGTGTCGAGATTGAACAAAACCACGGTAGGCTCTGGACAAGATCCGGTCCGCTTCCCAGAGAATTGCTGACATTTAAGTATGAGGTCATCCAGGGGTCAAAAAATCTTCCTTTAGAGTTAGTGCCACCACTTAAGTTTCAGTAGATAAAGAAAAGCAGTTGTGACCAAATATTGAAATGACAGAAGGAACCGCCCTCAATATTTCTGAGGAAGAGGTTTTTATATTTCCTGTTTCCTTTGCCCAGCAGCGGCTGTGGTTTTTAGAGCAGTTAGTACCAGGTAATCCCTTCTACAATGTGGCGACTGCCGTGCGCCTGAGCGGTCCACTCAACATCACGGCACTAGAGCAGACGTTCAACGAAATCGTCCGTCGTCATGAAGCGCTACGCACCAGCTTCAAAATGGTAGAAGCGCAACTGGTCCAGGCACTGGCTCCCCACTTAAACGTCCCCTTGCCCATAATAGACCTAGAGCAATTGCCAATCGCCGCACGGGAACAAGAAGTGCTGCGGCTAACGGCACAAGAAGCTCAGCATCCGTTTGACCTGGCAACGGGTCCATTGCTCAGAGTGCAACTGCTAAATTTGGGCGGCTCTGAACATGTGCTACTGCTGACAATGCACCACATTGTCTCGGACGGTTGGTCGATTGGCGTGCTGCTGCGAGAACTTGGGGTGCTCTACACGGCCTTTGCCACTGGTCAGCCCTCACCCTTGGCAGAACTGCCGCTACAATATGCAGACTTTGCTCAATGGCAGCGGCAGTGGCTACAGGGAGAAGTGCTCTCGACGCAACTAGCTTACTGGCGGCAGCAGTTAGACAACCTGCCAGTGCTAGAGCTCCCGACCGACCGACCAAGACCGGCAGTGCAGAGCTACCGAGGGGCAACGCAGTATTTGTCGCTATCGCTGGAGCTGACTCAGGCACTAGAGTTGGTGAGCCAAGCAGCGGAGGTAACGCTGTTCATTACCCTGCTGGCGGCGTTTCAAACCCTGCTGTATCGCTACAGCGGACAAACGGATATCGCCGTCGGTTCGCCAATTGCTAATCGGAACCGGAGTGAGATTGAGGGGCTAATTGGTTTTTTTGTCAACAGTTTGGTAATGCGGACGGACTTGTCGGGTAACCCAACGTTTCGGGAACTGCTGACAAGAGTGCGAGAGGTGGCACTGGGAGCTTATGCTCATCAAGACTTGCCTTTTGAAAAGCTGGTAGAGGAACTGCAGCCTGAGCGCGACTTGAGCCGTATGCCACTGTTTCAAGTAATGTTTGCGCTCCAGTCGGCTCCAACTCCAGCTTTAGACTTCGTAGGCTTAGATTTGAAATTCTCCGAGGTAGAAAACAAAACCGCGAAGTTTGACTTGACCTTATTGATAGAAAACACTGAACAAGGGCTGAAGGGGTCATTGGAGTACAACACTGACCTGTTTGATAGCTCTACTATCAGCCGGATTTTGGCATATTTCCAGGCCCTGTTAGAGGGTATTGTGACAAATCCAGAGCAGCGAATTGCCGCCTTACCTTTATTGGCAGGAGTCAAAGAGGAACAGCTATTAATCGCCTGGAATAATACCCAAGCAGATTACCTTCAAGATCAGTGCGTTCATCAGGTATTTGAAGCTCAGGTGGAGCAGACCCCTGATGCGATCGCGCTTACTTTTGCAGCTAAGCAATTGACCTACCGAGAGCTAAATCGCCGAGCCAATCGCCTAGCACACTTTTTGCAGAAACTGGGCGTAGGTCCTGAGGTTTTGGTCTGCCTCTGCGTGGAACGCTCTGTAGAGATGATAGTGGGATTGCTGGGCATTCTCAAAGCGGGTGGGGCCTATCTGCCCTTAGACTCCGACTATCCTCAAGAGCGCTTGAACTTCATTCTAGAGGATGCTCAGGTGTTCATTTTGTTGACTCAGCATCAGTGTTTAGAGCGTCTGGGACAGCAGAGGGCGCAGGTAATTTGTCTAGACAAATTTATGGATAGGTCTAAAGACTGGGAGATAATCGGTCAGCAGAGCCAAGAGAACCCTATTAGCAGCGTCACAGCCGACAACCTAGCCTACACAATCTACACCTCTGGTTCCACAGGTAAACCGAAGGGGGTTCAGGTTCAGCACAGCAGCTTACTTAATCTTGTCTTCTGGCATCAAAAAGCGTTTGAGGTATCTCCCACAACCAGAGCAACTCAGATTGCTGGATCTGCCTTTGATGCTTGTGGGTGGGAAATTTGGCCTTATCTTGCCGCTGGAGCCAGCATATACTTTCCTAACGAGGAAACCCTTAGATCACCTGAACAACTGCGGGACTGGTTGGTGAGCGAGGTAATTACCCTTAGCTTCCTACCAACACCCCTAGCAGAGAGGGTTTTATCACTAGATTGGCCTCAAGATACCGCTTTGCGATCGCTGCTAACTGGTGGGGATAAATTGCATCAATATCCTGGGGCTTCCCTTCCCTTTGCAGTCGTGAATAATTATGGTCCAACTGAAAATACTGTTGTTACCACATCGGGTCTAGTCACTGCTGGAGAGCCTATAGGAGTCCCAACCATTGGGCGTCCTATTGCTAATACTCAGGTTTATCTGCTGGATGCCCAGCTGCAGCCTGTACCCATCGGTGCTAGGGGTGAGCTGTATATCAGTGGAGATGGACTGGCGCGGGGTTATCTTAAGCGTCCGGAATTAACGGCAGAACGTTTTATCCCTCACCCTTTTAGCCTGAAGCCGGGAGCACGGCTTTATAAGACGGGCGACTTAGCCCGCTACCGAGCTGACGGCAATCTGGAGTTTTTAGGTCGAATAGACGAGCAGGTGAAGATTCGGGGTTTCCGAATTGAGTTGGGAGAAATTGCAGCACTACTAGCTCAGCATCCGGCAGTGCGAGAGACAGTTATAGTTGCTCATGAGGACTCACCAGGAAACAAGCGCTTGGTCGCTTATATCACGCAGAATCCAGAACTATCCCTCATCACCAGTGAGCTGTACTGCTTCCTCAAGCAAAAGCTGCCTGAGTACATGGTGCCTTCAACCTTTAGAGTGCTGGAAGCGCTGCCACTAACACCTAATGGTAAAGTGGATCGTCGCGCACTAAAAGCTTCTGATCTAGCGAGACCTGAATTAGAAAGGGCTTACGTTACCCCTCGAACTCAGTTTGAGGAGATACTAGTCGAAATTTGGGCTGAGGTGCTAGGACTGAAGCAGGTAGGGGTTCACGACAATTTCTTCGAGTTGGGAGGTCATTCTCTACTAGCGACTCAGCTGACCTCCCGGATGCGCGATACCTTTCAAGTAAATGTCCCCGTCCGCACGCTGTTTGAGGTACCCACTGCCGCTGGCATGGCTGAATACATCGAAACCGTTATTTGGGCGGCAGAGGGGCGGCAAATTAATACGAACAAGCGCGAAGAGGTGGAATTTTGAAAATAGTTGAGTTTTTATCTTACCTGCGGGGTTTAGACGTTCAGGTTTTTGTTGACGGAGACCGCCTGCGCTGCAATGCCCCTGAGGGGGCCTTAACGCCAGCCCTGCGGGCAGAGCTAGCTGAGCGCAAAGCAGAAGTTATTTCATTTCTGCGTCAGGCTAATGTGAATACAAGCTCGGCTTCCATTAGCCTCTTACCTGCTTCACGGAAAACAGTCCCCCTCTCCTTTGCCCAGCAGCGGCTGTGGTTTCTAGAGCAGTTAGTACCAGGTAATCCCTTCTACAACGTGCCCACTGCCGTGCGCCTGAGCGGTCCACTCAACATCACGGCACTAGAGCAGACGTTCAACGAAATCGTCCGTCGCCATGAAGCGCTGCGCACCAGCTTCAAAATGGTAGAAGCGCAACTGGTTCAGGCACTAGCTCCCCACTTAAACGTCCCCTTGCCCGTAGTCGACCTAGAGCAATTGCCAACAGCGGCACGGGAACAAGAGGCGCGGCGGCTGACGGCACAAGAAGCTCAGCGTCCGTTTGACCTGGCAACGGGTCCATTGCTGAGAGTACAACTGCTAAATCTCGGCACTTCTGAGCATGTGCTACTGCTGACAATGCACCATATTGTCTCGGACGGTTGGTCGATTGGCGTGCTGCTGCGAGAACTTGGGGTGCTCTACACTGCCTTTGCCACTGGTCAGCCCTCACCACTGGCAGAACTGCCGCTGCAGTATGCAGACTTTGCCCAATGGCAGCGGCAGTGGCTACAGGGAGAAGTGCTCTCGACGCAACTAGCTTACTGGCGGCAGCAGTTAGACAACCTGCCAGTGCTAGAGCTCCCGACCGACCGACCAAGACCGGCAGTGCAGAGCTACCAGGGGGCAACGCAGTATTTGTCGCTATCGCTGGAGCTGACTCAGGCACTAGAATCAGTGAGCCAAACAGCGGGGGTAACGCTGTTCATTACCCTGCTAGCGGCGTTTCAAACCCTGCTGTATCGCTACAGCGGACAAACGGATATCGCCGTCGGTTCGCCAATTGCTAATCGGAACCGGAGTGAGATTGAGGGGCTAATTGGTTTTTTTGTCAACAGTTTGGTCCTGCGGACGGACTTGTCGGGTAACCCAATGTTTCGGGAACTGCTAACTAGAGTACGAGAGGTGGCACTGGGAGCTTATGCTCATCAAGACTTACCTTTTGAAAAGCTGGTAGAGGAACTGCAGCCTGAGCGCGACTTGAACCGTAATCCTTTATTTCAGGTCGTGTTTGCCCTGCAAAATGCACCAGTAGAGGCGCTGGAGCTGCCAGGACTGACGGTAAGTCCACTGGATGTTGACCCAGGAACAACGCGGTTTGATTTGGAGTTCCACCTCAGCACCCGCTCAGGTAGTCTGGGGAGCTTAGGAAGCGAGCCGTCAAATAAACTCGAAGTCTTAGCTGTTTATAATACAGACCTATTTGATAGCGCCACCATCACTCGGATGCTGGCACATTTTGAGATCCTGCTAGAAAGCATTGTGGCGAATTCAGAACAACGGCTCGCAGACTTGCCGCTCCTTAGTGAAGGCGATCGCCATCTGATGTTAGTGCAATGGAACAACACTCAGGCAGAGTACCCCAAGCACTTGTGCATCCATCAACTATTCGAAGCCCAGGTGGAGCAGACGCCTGAGGCAGTAGCAGTCAGATTTGTAGATCAGCAATTCACTTATCAAGAGCTAAACAACCGCAGCAATCAACTAGCCCATTACCTAAAAACTTTAGGAGTAGGTCCAGACGTTCTAGTAGGCATATGCATGGAGCGCTCGTGGGATCTGGTGGTGGGACTGCTGGGTATCCTTAAAGCAGGTGGAGCTTATGTGCCCTTAGACCCCACCTACCCACAGGAGCGATTAAATTGGATGTTGGCAGACTCTCAGGTAGCCCTGTTGTTGACCCAGCAGCGGTTAGCCCACTTGAGGCTCCAAGTACCGCAGATCTGCCTAGACAAGGACTTGGACATCACTCAGCAGAATCAAGATAACCCTGTCAGCGGGGTGAGCGCCGAGCACTTAGTCTATATCATCTACACTTCTGGCTCAACCGGAAAACCTAAAGGAGTGCCAGTTGAACATGGCAATTTGTTAAACCTAGTCTCCTGGCATCAAAAAGCGTTTGAAGTGTCGCCCACAACCAGAGCCACTCAGATCGCCGGAGCCGCCTTTGATGCTTGTGGATGGGAACTGTGGCCCTATCTTACCGCTGGAGCTAGCATTCATTTTCCTGACGAGGAAACTCGTATTTCGCCAACTCAACTAAGAGATTGGCTGTTAGCACAAGGAATCACTATTAGCTTTTTACCGACACCGCTAGCAGAAAGAGTATTAGCCCTTGATTGGTCGAAGGACATAGCTTTAAGAACCTTGCTTACAGGCGGGGACAAACTTCAGCAGTCTCCTCCAGGTTCCCTCCCATTTGCAGTTGTGAATAATTATGGTCCAACTGAGAATACTGTAGTCACAACATCGGGGCTAGTGACTGCCGGAGTTCCCACGATTGGTCGTCCTATTGGCAACATTCAGGTTTATTTACTGGATGCCCAGTTGCAGCCTGTGCCCATCGGCGCTAGGGGCGAGCTGTATGTCAGTGGGGATGGACTGGCGCGGGGTTATCTTAACCGTCCTGAGTTAACGGCAGAGCGTTTTATGCCTCACCCTTTTAGCCTGAAGCCGGGAGCACGCCTTTACAAGACAGGCGACTTAGTCCGCTACCGAGCTGACGGCAATCTGGAGTTTTTAGGTCGAATAGACGAGCAGGTGAAGATTCGGGGTTTCCGACTTGAGTTGGGAGAAATTGAAGCACTGCTAGCTCAACATCCAGCAGTGCGAGAGACAGTCGTCATCGCTCACGATGAGCCATTAGGTGACGGAAAGTCTGAGCCGAGGAAACCTCCGCTCAGAATCCCAGATAGGCGCTTGGTCGCTTATATCACGCAGAACCTTCAATACAGCAGTTCTCAAGAGCAAATGCAAATGCAGTTGCCGGACGAGCAGGTGTTGCAATGGCAGATGCTTTACGAGGAAACCTATAGTCAGCCCGCTCCTCATGCAGATCCAACCTTCAATATTGTGGGCTGGAACAGCAGCTACACGGGTCAACCTCTTCCCTCAGAGCAGATACGTGAGTGGGTGGACGACCGAGTTGAGCGGATTCTGACCTTGCAGCCGCAGCGGGTGTTAGAAATTGGCTGTGGGACAGGTCTGTTGTTATTCCGGCTTGCGCCTCACTGCACTCAATACTGGGGAACAGACTTCTCGCAGGTTTCACTCGAATACATCCGGCAGCAGTTGGCGAAGCAAGAATTGCCCCAAGTCGCGCTGCACCAAAAGATGGCAAACGATTTTAAGGGAGTAGAGGCAGAAGCGTTTGATGCCGTTATTCTCAATTCCGTGGTTCAATACTTTCCTAATATTGACTATCTCCTGCAGGTGCTAGAAGGCGCGGTAGAAGCGATCGCTCCAGGAGGCTTTATCTTCTTGGGAGATGTGCGTAGTCTGCCGTTGCTCCAGACTTTCCATGCTTCAGTACAACTCTATCAAGCAGAATCTTCTGTTTCCAAGGAACAGTTGCAGCAACGAGTCCAAACGCAGATATTTGAAGAAGCGGAATTGGTAATTGACCCAGCTTTCTTCACTGCCCTAAAGCAGCGTTTTACCAAAATTGGGAGAGTGCAGATTCAACTGGCGCGGGGTCGCTACCATAATGAGATGACCCAGTTCCGCTACAACGTAATTCTCCATATTGAATCCATCTCCCTTGTTCCGGGCGGGTACAAGGCACAGCCCCTACCTGCACATTCCTGGCTGGACTGGTCTAAGGATAAACTGACTGTATCAGCAGTGCGTCAACGATTGGTCGAAACTCAGCCAGAGATTCTAGGCATTACCCGGATACCGAATGCGCGGGTGATGACAGCAGTAAGGGCAGCACAATGGCTGTCAAGTACAGAAGAACCTAGAACGGTAGGACAGTTTCGAGAAGTCTTGCAGGAACTATCATCTGGAGTAGACCCTGAAGATTGGACTTTAGACAAGGAGCTACCTTACACACTTGATATTAGCTGGTCAGCTTCTGGTGGGAGCGAACAATACGACGTAGTGTACACAAGGCATCAAAGTTTGTGGGAGAGAGCAGGGGCATTACTGCCCCTAGCAAACCAAACAGACAATTCACTACGCCCTTGGCACAACTATGCAAATAATCCCCTACAAGCCAAATTCGCCTGTAAGCTAGTGCCCCAGCTACGAATGTATTTAGGAGAGAAGCTACCGGATTACATGGTGCCATCTAGCTTCATCGTGCTGGAAGCCCTGCCGCTAACTCCCAATGGCAAAGTGAACCGCCGTGCCCTAAGAGCACCTGATCCGGTCAAACCTCAATTGGAAGGAGCAGATATGCTGCCTCGGTCTGCGATCGAAGAAGTGTTAGTAGGAATCTGGCGCGAGGTTTTGGGGCTAAAGCGGGTGGGTATTCACGACAATTTCTTTGAACTAGGTGGTCATTCCTTATTAGCCACCCAGCTTATTTCTCGCGTCCGCGATGCTTTCCAGGTCGAATTGCCCCTCCGCAGCCTGTTTGAACAAGCAACCGTAGCCGGACTATCTAAGGAAGTTGAACGGTTTCAAAACAGTAATTCTAGACCTCAAGCCCCAGCAATATTGCCAGTTTCGCGTGAGGCTCGTCGCGTGAAACTCTCCTCCCTAAACAAAGAAAGCAAAGAGTGAATTTGGCGTTAGTCTTTAATATTTAGCATGGTGACGTACAATTAGAAGAAACACTGTACGTCATCGAAAAGATGCAGACAAAATTAACGCTAAGGATTGACGAAGGGCTAATTGCCAAAGGAAAGAAAGAGGCTGTTAAGAGGGGGATGAGCTTATCACAGTTAGTCGCCGAGCTATTGAAAGTCATGCCAGATCCAGAGGAGAGCTGGGAAAGTGAACTAACTCCTTGGACGCGTAGTTTGATGGGTGTTCTTGAGGGCGAATACACTCAAAAGTCTGATGAAGAAATTAGGGAAGAATATAGCTTATACCTAGAGGAAAAGTATCGCTAGTGCGCATTCTTCTCGATACCAACATAGTCGTGGACTTTCTGACAAAGCGACAGCCGTGGTATCAAGACACTATTCGGCTGTTTGACTTGATGGCTCGTGGTGCTTTTGAAGGCTATGTATCAGCCCATGCCATCATTACGGTTGATTATATAGCTAGAAAACAAATTAAGGAGACTTCAGCTAGAAGGGGTTTTCGTAGCATTGGAACGGGAAGTGCGGTTAAGGCTAAAATGGTAATACGGTAAGTGTTTCAGCCACTTAAGGCCCTTTCTTAGTCCTCCCACTCCTCAAACACTTGCTCCTGATTAAGAAATCCGACGGGCATTTTGTGCTAACTCCATTTAGAAAGCAAACCAGCAAAGATTTTTTGACGTAGGCCGCCAGTAGAGTAGGCTTTCATTGGAATTCAGTTCTACTGGCTTAACCGTGGTCCATTTAATCGAGAACCGCTGTGGTCTGTTTGTAAGTCTGATAAGTGTTCATAGAAACCTCACGAAAACTTGGGAACTCTATGACTGAAATTATCTTCAAAGCCGTAGCTACTATCTCCTTACAAGTGCGAAGGTAACTAGCGCCCCGAAGAGGGCAACAGTCGCTGCGACAAGGATAATTGTCTGCAAACCGCTGAAGAAGCTGTCATTGGCTACGTTTAAGAAAGCGGCGTGAACTTCAGGTGGCAGCGAAGCGAGCGCTCCAGCAATGTCGCCCTTGACAACCATATTTGCCAGTTCGACATCGCGACCAGTAGCAGCGACCGCCGTATTGGCGATTAGGTGAAAAAATCTGTTTGATGTTTGCCGAGCCAGGATAGCACCCAGTCCAGCAAATCCAAGGGCAACTCCAACTTGGCGCATGGTGCTGTTGATTCCTGAAGCCATACCGCTCCGCTCAATCGGAACAATGCTCATCGCCACATTACTCATTTCGCCATTGATTAGTCCGGTTCCAGTCCCTGATAATAAAGCACCAGCGGCAAAAGCTAGCCAGGTAGAATTCGGTGTAGCAATCATCAACAACAGGTCGCCCAATCCAACCAAGAGTTGCCCGACGCTGAGCAGGACTCGCGATGAGAGACGTGCTGCAAGCAGGCTGCCAACTGGACCCATCACAAACAGCGGCAAGGCGAAGGGCAGAACTGCTAGACCCGCTTGCAATGCTGAGTAATTCAGGATGGACTGGTAATAGAGCGGAAAGTAGAGAAATATTCCCCAAAATGAAATCGAGAGTACGAGTGGAGGGATCGAGACTCCAATAAAGGTAGGATTTTTGAAAAGTGTAAGGTCGAACATGGGATAACTACAGTGCATCTCAACGAATACGAAGAATGCCAGTAGCAATCCTGTACCGACTAATGCCCCAACAATCAAAGGGCTGTTCCAACCCCTTTCGTTCCCGCTAATGAGGGCGAAAATTAGCAGGAAGCAGGACGAGGTAAAGGTGATGAAGCCGCCCCAATCGATGCCGTGAGCAGCTGGATCGCTTGATTCTGCAACTTTTAAGAGCGTCAGCCCAATTACAGCAGCCGTCACTGGGACATTGATCAAGAAAGCCCAGCGCCAGCCGAGACTGCTGATGACAATTCCACCAAGGAAGGGACCTAAAGCCGCACCAATACCAACCACTGCACCAAAAATCCCGAAGGCACGGGCGCGCTCGGAACCTTGGAACTCCTGGACAAGCAGTGGGAGTGAGGCACTAAACATCAAGGCTGCACCGATTCCCTGTGAACCTCGTGCGAGATTGAGCATTAGGGGAGCTACAGCAATGCCGCAAAGCAGCGAACTGAGCATGAACACGACCATCCCGCTCGTAAACAACCGCCACCGTCCGAATAAGTCAGCCAGCGCTCCACCTGCTAGTAGAAAAGCAGCGAATGTCAGTGTATAGCCATTAATAATCCACTGTAGGTCAGTAAAGCTGGCGTTGAGTTCTCGCTGGATATCATGCAACGCGACAGCGACAACCGTGTAGTCGAGAGGCAGCATGAATGTGGAGACGCATACAGCAACTAGAGTTGCTTGTTTACGTCCTTGCGCCTGGATTCGATTTAATTTAATTTTTGCCATACTTTTCCTTCACAGTAAAAACACTGCGTTAATTCCTAAAAACACGTATCGAAAGAACTTAACCGTAATTTGAGTCAGGGCTTTGACACTTACCGACACAGATGCACTGATGCTTTAGCCTCTTACTCAGTCTCCTAAGCCTTAACTGGTCACCAGACGACACTGAACAAAGCGCAGCGTGATGAAGCACCCGCTCAGCAAGGCAGCGCCTGCTATGACAAAAGCGATGTGCATTCCATGGACGAAGGAGTGACGATTGCTCACAAACGAACCAAGCAGCGCCACGCCGAACAAACTACCAACCTGTAAGCTAGTATTGAAAATCCCACCAGCGATGCCGGATTGCTCTTCTGGGGCATTGGCGAGCAGGGCCGCCATCATGGGAGGCGATGAGAGACCGATGCCAAAACCGGCGGTAATCAGCATTCCGCAGATGGAAGCATAACTGGTTTTAGCATTAATCAGAGCCATCGCCAGGGCACTTATGCTGCTGAGCGCCAGTCCCACGGCAATAAGCAGTCGTGGTCCGATCCTCTCGTACAGCCGTCCGGCGAGGAGTGACCCAGGTGCAATTGTGGCGGTTAGCGGCAGAAATGCCGCTCCAGTGCCCAAGGCGGAATATCCCTGCACCTGCTGGAAGAAGAGGCTTAGCAAGAAGAGCTGTCCATAGTAGCCCAAGTTCCGCATCAGCCCGACTCCTGTTGCGGCAGAGAAGGCGGGGTTGGCGAACAATTGCAGCGGCAGCATTGGGCTTCTGCTGTAACGCTCCAGAGTGATGAAGGCTGCTGTCGCCAAAATGAACGCACCAAATGCGCCGACAATTAATGGCGAGCCCCAGCCCTTTGCTCCACCATCAATCAGCGCAAAAGTAAGCGAGCAGAGAGCGATTATGCCAATGATTTGGGCCACGAGGTCTAGCCCCCGTGCTTTGGAGCGGCTCGTCTCGGAGACAAAGCGGGTCGTCAGGAAAAACCCGAGGATGCCAATCGGCACGTTGATATAAAAGATGCTCCGCCAGCCCAGGACATCCACGAAAAAGCCCCCAACGAGTGGCCCGGCAGCTTGGGCAATTGAAGTGACTGCGGCATATATGCCAACTGCCTTAGCTTTTTCTGCTGGCTCAGCAAAGATGTGGCTTAGTAGTGAAAGCGAAGACGGAACAATTAGCGCGGTGCCAATGCCCTGAAGCCCACGAGCCACAATGAGCAATCCTAGAGTGGGAGCAGCACCACAAAGTGCTGACGCTGCTGTGAACATCATGAGACCAGCTTTGAAAATCCGTTTTCCACCAAGGCGGTCATTGAGCGCCCCCCCTGAAAGCAGCAGACTAGCAAAGACGAGTATGTAAGCATCCACTACCCATTGGAGACCGGATACATTCGCGCTAAGATTTTGCTGAATCTTGGGTAGAGTCACGTTCACAACAGTGGTATCAAGGATAACCATGAAGTACCCGATGCAGGCGGCCACAAGCGTCAGCATCTTTACCTTACGCCCAACTTGCTTTGGCTGATTCATATATATCTGGATAGCTAGTATCTACGATGCCACTGGATCATTGCTCAGGCGTTTTACTACGGTAGGTCAATCGCGGAGGGGCTCAAGTGGCATACCTATGGAACAATCTTGTTGCGTTGAAATGCACTAAACAGTTGTAGGAGCAGCTCCTCACAACCGATGAACTTGTGGAAACCAAAACGTCGGGACTTGGTGGTAGCGGGAAACACACCGTACTCCCCTCGGAACACTGCATAGTCTAGGAGCGGGATGCAGCTCTGTTTTCCACTTGCTTAAAGGGAACGGGACCTCGCGTTCTCATGACCAAGCATTCCGTCCTTAGAACTCCTGGTTTTTGGTTTAATTAATGGTTGGCGTGCTGCCTCCATCGATGCGATAATTGGCACCATTGATGTAGCCCGCTCGCGGGCTGACCAGAAATGCAACCAGATCGCCAACATCCTCCGGCGTCCCATACCGCCCGGTCGGGTTTGAGAGAAAGTCTTTTTGTGCCCCCTTGATAACTGACTCCCAATCGTCACCCCAGCCATACTGCTTTGCCAAGTTGTAAAATAACTCTCTGACGCCCTGGGTGATGATGACACCTGGGCTGACCGTGTTGACGGTGATGCCGGTGTCCTTCAGCTCCTTCCTAATGAGGCTGACCGTCATATTGAGCATAGCTGCTTTGGAGCCGGTGTAATTGGGATGGTTACCTAAGGGTTCTACCGCAGCAGAACTCGACATCTGGATTATTCGGCCCCAGCCCTGTTCCTTCATCGCTGGAACCAGCAAACGGATCATCCGTGCGGCGGATACGACATTGAGGTTGTATGTCTGGAGCCAGTCATCAGACGATGTTTCCATCCAGGTACTATCGGGAAACACTCCAGCATTATTGACCAGAATATCGATCCCACCGATCTGAGCCAGAGCCTGCTCGACCACTGACTGTGCCCCTTCATCTGTTCCTAAATCACCAACTGCGCTCGCGGCTTTTGCCCCCGACTGGGCGATCTCCTTGACCACACTCTCAGTCCGCTCTTTGTTTCGACCATGCACGACTACAGAGGTCCCTTCCCGTGCCAGCGATTTGGCAATTCCCGCCCCAATCCCAGCAGAACTTCCAGTTACCAAGGCTCTTTTTCCACTCAGTTGCAGATCCATATTCCTTCCTCTCTGATTTAGTTGTCTCTTGAAGATGCAATACCACTCAAATGCGAGTTTTTACAGACCATAGTTAGAGTTGAGTGGCAGTGGATTGAAATGCCTGGCTATGGTGGTTGTCTATTAAGGCAAAGGTATCGCCATATATGGCGTCTTTAACGGTATCAGTCGCCAAAAAGTCATGTGGGAACCCCAGCTCGATCTTGCTGACTTCATTTAGACGCTGCATTTGCTCATTTGTTAACGCGAAATTAATGCAGGCTAAATTTTCCTCCAATTGTGGAACCTTGCGCGAACCAATGATGGGAATGACACCACCTGGTTGCTGTCGCAGCCAGTTAAGCGCGACTTGCGATGGAGCGCACCCAATTTCACTAGCGATCGCGACGACTTCTTGAGCAATCCGCAAATCTCGCTCGCTTAACTGAACAAACTCAGCGCTATCAGCCCGTCTAGCTTCTGATTCGCTACTCTGCGTATTCTTGTTGTATTTGCCTGTAAGCACGCCGCTACCGAGTGGCGACCACGCTGTCACTCCGATGTCAAAGGCATGCGCCATTGGTAAAAGGTCGCGTTCTGGGGTTCGCTCTCTCAGGCTGTACTCCACTTGCAGCCCTACAAACGGCGTCCAGCCTCGCAGCGTTGCTATCGTATTTGCTTGAGAAACGATCCACGCTGGGGTATCGGCAATTCCGATATAGAGTACTTTGCCCGCTCTCACTAGGTCATCAAAAGCTCGCATCACCTCCCCGATCGGCGTTGTAAAGTCCCAAGCGTGTAGCCAGTAGAGGTCAATATAATCCACGTTTAGCCGCTTCAGACTGGCTTCAATCGCCTGAATCATGTTTTTGCGATGGTTACCGTTAGCATTCACGTCGTCGCGCCGGGTGTGCAATGAGTATTTGGTTGCGAGGACAAAGCGTTCTCGCTCAGCAGCAATAAACTCACCGACATACTTTTCACTAGTGCCGTTAGTGTAGAAATTAGCTGTATCAATGAAGTTACCGCCTGCTGCGGCGAAGGTGTCGAAAATCTTCCGGCTTTCCTCATGGGACGAACCCCAACCCCATTCCTCACCGAAGGTCATTGTTCCCAAACAGAATTCAGAAACTCTCAGTCCGCTTTTACCTAATAGCTTGTATTTCATCATTTTCTTGCCTCATTACTTGCAGAACTTCTCCTCGAAGGCTCTTTCTTCAGTCTGTTTTAGAGCCGGTTTTTCATTTTTCTACACAGGCATTGCTTGAATCACTGGAGCTAGAACTTGATCGATTGCTGCTAGCACATCGTCCTCTAACTGCACTCCTGATGCCGCAGCATTATCAACAATCTGTTCGGGGCGACTAGCACCAATAATTGCGGAGGATACGCGGGTATCTCGTAGCACCCACACGAGGGCTAACTGAGCCATTGTTAACCCTATACCCTCTGCAATCGGCTTTAACTGCTGCACAGCCCTTAGCACGCGATCACTCCGTAGCTCATTGTTAAAAAAGACATTCATCTTCTTACTAGCTGCACGAGAGTCTTCTGGAGGCAGTCTACCTGGTTGATACTTGCCGGTGAGAATCCCTTGAGCTAAAGGTGACCAAACAATCTGACCAATACCATTTGCCGCACAAAGGGGAAACACTTCAGTTTCGGGTTTTTGCCATAGCATTGAATACTGCGGCTGACTGGAAACGAAACGTTCTACATTCGGAACGTTCAATGCTGCTTGAATTTGAGTTGGACTCCACTCGCTAAAGCCGATGTAGCGGATCTTGCCTTGGAGAACGCTTTTGGTTAATGCCTCTAACGTTTCTTCCAATGGTGTATTTGCATCATAACGATGGCATTGGTACAGATCGACATAGTCTGTGCGTAAACGCTTGAGAGATGCATCGAGTTGCTTGGATACTTGTGCCGCCGATAAACCTCGGTCTGTTTCATTCATTGGAAAATAAAGTTTGGTGGCTAGGATGTAGGATGAGCGAGGAAAGTCTTGCAAAACCTCGCCGAGCAAGGACTCTGCTGCACCATAGCCATAGATGTTTGCCGTATCGAGGAAGTTAATGCCAACGTCAAACGCTTGATGGATACAAGTATTGGCTTGTGCTTGTTCAACACCCCCTGCATAAGTCAACCACGAGCCTAAAGCGAGTTCGGAGACTCGCAACTCACTACTGCCTAATTGCCGATACTTCATGTTTACTTTCCTCCTTCCCTAATGACTAGACAATAAGCCATTCCTAAAAGAAGAAAAAGTAGTTAGTATTCACATGACTTATTCCTATCATTCATAAATTCTCTAAAATGATGGCTATGGATAAGTTCAATGACATTGCAATCTTTATTCAGGCGGCTCAAAATCAAAGTTTTTCGATTGCCGCCCGACAACTGGGCATGTCGCCTTCGGCAGTCAGCAAAGCATTACAACGGCTGGAAGAACACCTAGAAGTCCGCCTGTTCAATCGCACAACCCGCAGCCTCTCGCTAACTGAGGATGGGGCTGCGTTCCACGATCGCTGTCGGCAAATTCTCGATGAGCTTGAAGAGGCAGAACAGGAACTCAGTAAGTCACGCTCAATCCCCACTGGCACGCTGAGGCTCGATCTCACAATTGAGCTAGGGCGGCTTCACATTATCCCAGCTCTCCCAACTTTCATTGCCCAATACCCCGATCTCAAACTGGATGTCACCTTTAGTAATCGCATGATCGATTTAGTTGAAGAAGGAATTGATGCAGTGGTAAGGATTGGCAGTGGACCAGATAGCCAACTCATTATGCACCGACTTGCAACTGCTCGCTTAATTGTTTGTGCCGCTCCCACTTATCTGATCAGGTATGGAGAACCTGAAATCCCAGAGGATTTGATGAATCACAACTGCCTGACCTTTGTTTCTCAACACACAGGACGGATTTTTGAATGGTCTTTCCAGCGCCACGGTCAAGAGTTCCACTTACCCATCAATGGCAATCTACGTCTGAGCCATGGAGAGGCGTTGCTAGAGGTTGCAATTAGGGGGATCGGACTCGTGCAACTCCACAATTATCTTGCAGGAGCGGCGATTGCTCAAGGTAAACTCAAACCTGTCCTCGAAAGCTACGCTATATCGGGGGCACCGATTTCCGTCGTTTATCCTCAAAAGCGGCATCTCTCAGCCAAAGTGCGAGCTTTTGTGGACTTCATGACTGAGTTGATGACGCAACTTCGACAAGACAACATTGTTGAGTAGCAAATAGATTAGTTGCAACCAAGCCTACGTTCTGAGCAAAAAAATCGCTGAAACTACTACTGCATCAGCATTTTAGCCTTAACCACACTTTCCGTTCCAATGCTACGACAACCCCTAGAAGAGCGCTTCTGTTATCGCTGCTAACCCACGTTCAAGTGGGGTCAGTTGAGCGTGGCACGATAGATACCGCACTGGTTTCACCTATCCAAGATTTTGAAGATGCTGTTGCTTGGGCGGTTGCATCCAATTTAGACTGCGATTTTATTCTCACCTAAAAACACCCGGGAGTCTGGAAGCCCCGTCTTTTTAAAGCGGGGATGAAAGACGACGCGGCGATTTTAACCGCTGTCACATAGGTTGGCATTCTGTGAAAACTCAGCTAGCATATATTTATGCTAACTCTAGAATTCAAACTAAAAGGCAAAGAAACTCAGTACCGAATTGTCGATGAGATGATTCGGACATTTCAGTTTGTGAGAAACAAATGCCTGCGTTTTTGGATGGATGGGCAGAAGGTTAAACTCTCAGAAGTCAATGCAGAAGCAACTAAAGTTAGGCATAACTCAGAGTTTCCTTGGGCACATCTTCTAGAGTCATCATCCGCCCAAGCAGCATCGGAAAGAGCCATGTCTGCTATCAGGCGGTTCTACGACAACTGTAAGGCTGGTATTCCTGGGAAAAAGGGCTATCCCAAGTTTCAAAAACGTAATCGCTCAGTCGAGTATAAGGTAGCTGGTTGGAAATTAAGCGTAGGCAGGAAGCGGATTACTTTTACCGACAAATTCAAGGCGGGAACGTTCAAGCTTGTAGGCAGCTACGACTTGAACTTCTACCACTTGAAGGCAATTAAGAGAGTGCGAATTATCCGCCGTGCCGATGGGTATTACTGCCAGTTTTGCGTAGCGGTTGAGCGCAATATTAACTTACCGCCAACTGGGAGAGCTGTAGGTATTGATGTAGGGTTAGCCAAGTTCTACACTACTTCAGATGGAGAAACGGTAGATAACCCTAAACATCTACGTAAGGCAGAAAAAGCTCTGAAGAGGGCGCAACGTCGCGTAGCGAAAAAGTTTGTCAAGCCCAAGAAAAAAGGAGAGTTGGTCAAGCAGTCAAACAATTATAAGAAAGCGTGTCAGCGGTTAGGCAGAAGACATTTAACAGTACAGCGCCGGCGTAGAGATTTTGTTGTAAAAACTGCAAAAGCGTTGCTGGAGTCTAGCGACTTCATCGCGTATGAGAAGTTAAATGTCAGAAACCTAGTGAAGAACCGTAAGCTCTCAAAGTCAATATCAGATGCATCGTGGACACAATTCCTTGATTGGGTAGAGCGCTATGGGATGTTATATAAGCGTCCTGTAGTAGCAGTATCGCCACAATATACTAGTCAAGATTGCTCTAGGTGTAGAACAAGAGTGAAGAAAGCTTTGTCTATCCGCACTCATGTTTGTCCTAAATGCTATTTGATGATTGATCGAGATGAAAACGCTGCTATTAATATCCTGATTAAAGGGTTGAATATAGCAGGCATTGTTCTAAATTCGAGTACCGTAGGGCATACGGGAATTAACGCTCGGGGAGAGAACAACCTCTGTTTTGGTTTGGAAACAAACTCAAATAAGTTGACTCATTGAACCAAGAATCCCCCCTCTATAAAAGGGGGGAGTGTCAACTCTTACCCTTCTCACACACTCGCGCCACCCTGGATAGGCAAGGAAGATAGTTATGTATACCAATAATCCAACGGGGGTTCTTCTTCATATATCAATCAGAAAATTTTCAGCAGTTTTGGTTCAACCTAAGAACTAAACACGATTTAATCATCAAAGGACTTCACGACGCCATGTCAATTCGCAGTTTTACTCTCTCCCGCAGTCTAGTACGCAACTTATCCATCATTTCGCTGACCGCTGTAATACTCGCATACAGTGTGTCCCGGATGACGCTTCCTGCTCCCGCCACCGATATCTCAGCTTCTACGGTGAAGGGAAAACAGACGGCTGTGCTCTCTGGAGGGTGCTTCTGGGGAATGGAAGCAGTTTTCGAGCATCTCAAAGGCGTCTCTGATGTCGTCTCTGGCTTTTCCGGTGGCAGTGCGGCAACCGCGCACTACGAGGTAGTCAGTTCCGGCGAGACGGGGCATGCTGAGTCGGTGAAAATTACCTATGATCCGTCGCAGATCTCATATAGTCAGCTTTTGAAGATCTACTTTTTGGTGGCGCACGACTCAACACAGTTGAATCGCCAAGGTCCTGACTCAGGCACACAATATCGTTCAGCTATATTTTTTGCCAACGATGAGCAAAAGCGGGTGGCGCAAGCTTATATCGAGCAGCTTAACAAAGCGCACATTCTCCACAAGCCGATCGTGACTCAGCTAGTTCCCTTAAAGGGTTTTTATGCGGCAGAGGAATACCATCAGCACTTCATCGACCGCAATCCGAATTATCCCTATGTGGTAGTGAATGACTTGCCGAAGCTCTATCAGCTCCGGGAAAAGTTCCCCGACATGTACAAATAAACAGTTGCTTTATTCGTGGTGCAGGCATCTTACCTGTGCAGGCAGGATTCCTGAACTACTCTCCATGAATAGATTTAAGATTGATATATGAACAAAAGAAATTTTTTACAGGCTAGCGCGGCAATGGTCGGAACAATAGTGTTAGCACGCTGCCTGCCGTTACGGTCAAAAACCCAGGCAGTTTCAACTAGTGGGTTTGAAATCACTAAAACTGAAGCTGAATGGCAGCGAATTTTGACGCCAGAGCAGTTCCGCGTACTACGCCAACAGGGGACCGAAAGCCCTTACTCCAGTCCCCTCAATCAGCAACACTCCAAAGGCACTTTTAGCTGTGTCGCCTGCAATCTGCCACTATTCTCATCACAGGCTAAATTTGACAGTGGCACCGGCTGGCCTAGTTTTTACGCCCCAATCAAAGACGCTGTCAGCACATCTGTAGATAATTCGCTGTTTATGACTAGAAACGAGGTGCATTGCCGAAGATGTGGCGGTCATCTGGGCCATGTTTTTGACGACGGTCCCCCACCAACCGGTAAACGCTATTGCATGAATGGCGTTGCCCTTAAATTTATTGGGACTTGAGCTTATCCTGGGCTGTTGACGCGGGTTTGCTAGTCTAACAAGAGTGCGATCAGCCCAAAAATGAGCCAATCTCTTTCCAATAGTCCCCTCACTGCCAATGAGAAAAGCCCTAACAGTTCTCAAGAAGATGTCTTTGTCTTTCCTGTTTCTTTCGCCCAGCAGCGGTTGTGGTTTCTTGAGCAGTTAGTCCCAGGCAATCCCTTCTACAATGTGCCCACAGCGGTCCGCCTCACGGGTTCACTTAACGTCGCGGCACTGGATATGACGTTCAATGAAATTGTACGTCGCCATGAAGCTTTGCGGACTACCTTCAGGATGGTGGAGGGTGAACTTATCCAGGTGATCGCACCCACCCTACATTTGCCTCTACCTCTAGTAAATCTGCAATTACCAGAGGCAGAACAGGAGGCGGAAGTCCAACAGATGCTAACCGAAGCGTTCCAGCAGCCATTCGCTCTATCTCAGGGTCCGTTGCTGCGAGTTAAGCTGCTGCAACTAGGCGAGGCAGAACATTTACTGATGCTGACGATGCATCACATTATTGCTGATGGTTGGTCTGTCGGAGTGCTAGTTCGAGAGTTGAGGACACTCTACACTGCCTTTGCTACAGGGCAACCTTCACCTCTGGCAGATTTGCCCATTCAATACGCTGACTTTGCCCACTGGCAGCGCGAGTGGCTACAGGGAGAAGTCCTCTCAACTCAAATCGCTTACTGGCGGCAGCAGTTAGACGGCGCGATCGCTAATTTAGATTTGCCCACCGACCGACTTAGACCAGTACTCCCAACCTTTCGGGGGGCGCGTCAGTCCCTTATGCTGCCCACGGAGCTAAGCGAGGCGCTCTCAAATTTGAGCGCTCGTGAAGGGGTAACGCTGTTCATGACCTTACTAGCGGCGTTCCAAACTTTGCTGTATCGCTATACCGGGCAGGAAGACATCCTGATTGGTTCGCCCATTGCCAACCGTAACCGCAGCGAAATTGAAGGATTAATTGGTTTTTTTGTCAACAGCTTGGTGCTGCGAGCAGACTTGTCAGGTAACCCGACGTTTCGAGAACTGCTAACTAGAGTGCGAGAGGTGGCACTGGGAGCTTACGCCCACCAAGACTTACCCTTTGAAAAGCTGGTGGAGGAACTGCAACCTGAGCGCGACTTGAACCGCAACCCGTTATTTCAGGTTGTGTTTGCCCTGCAAAATGCACCAGTAGAGGCTCTGGCTCTGCCAGGGCTGACTTTGAGTCCGCTGAATATTGACCCAGGAACAGCGCGGTTTGATTTGGAGTTTCAACTGCTGGAGTGCTTGGGAAGTTTGGGGGTTGTCGTGACATACAGCACAGATCTGTTTGAGCCCACCACCATCACCCGGATGCTGGAGAATTTTCAAGCGTTACTAGAAAGCATAGTTGTCCACCCAGATCAACGACTGGCAAACTTATCGCTCTTAACAGCAACTGAACGGCATCAGCTACTTGTGAAGTGGAATAACACTGAAGCTGATTACTCTAAAAATTTGTTCCACCAACTTTTTGAGGAACAGGTACAGACGCCTGAAGCGATCGCAGTCGTCTTTAAAGACGAGCAACTAACCTACCGAGAGCTGAACAATCGCAGTAATCAACTGGCACACTATCTGCAACAACTGGGTGTGGGTGCGGAAGTCTTGGTCGGCATCTGTATCGAGCGCTCGTGGGAGATGATCGTGGGAGTGTTGGGCATTCTCAAAGCGGGTGGGGCTTATTTGCCCCTAGACCCCACCTATCCGCAAGAGCGTCTCAGCTTTATGCTGAGTGATGCTCAAGTATCTATCTTATTAACGCAGCAGCATTTGGTTGAGCAGATTGTACCGCAGGGGCTAGAGGTGGTCTGCTTAGATCCAAATTGGGAAGATATTGTCCAACAGAGCGAGCAGAATCCTGCTGTTAGTGTCACACCTGATAACTTGGCCTACGTCATTTATACTTCTGGCTCGACTGGAAAGCCGAAAGGTGTCATGGTACAGCACCAAGGGCTGTGCAACTTAGCAGCAGCCCAGATTCAGGTTTTTAACCTACAGCCGCAGAGTCGCATCCTGCAATTTGCTTCCCTAAGTTTTGATGCCTCAATTTTTGAAATCTTAATGGCACTGCGCATAGGAGCAACCCTCTACTTAGCCAAAGAGGAAGTCAAGTCAGTGCCAGCCCTAATCCGTTTGCTGCAAGATCAGCAAATCACAAACGTTACGCTCCCGCCTACCGTGCTGTCACTCTTACCAGCAGCAGACCTGAGCGGACTCCAGACAGTTGTCTCTGCCGGAGAAGCTTGCTCTGCTGACATTGCCGGACGGTGGGCTACTGGTCGTCGGTTTTTCAATGCATATGGACCGACTGAAGCAACGATCTGGTCTACTATTGACGAATTTAATCACGTTAGCGATGGCGATCGCCCCACCATTGGCCGACCCATTGCGAACACCCAAGTCTACCTACTAGATTCCCAGTTGCAGCCTGTGCCCATAGGTGTCAGGGGTGAGTTGTACATTGGTGGAGATGGACTAGCGCGGGGCTACCTCAACCGTCCTGATTTAACGGCAGAAAGCTTCATACCTCACCCTTTTAGTCATAAGCCGGGGGCACGCCTGTATAAAACAGGTGATTTGGCTCGGTATCAAACCGATGGCAAGCTTGAGTTTCTTGGTCGGATTGACGAGCAGGTGAAGATTCGGGGATTCCGGATTGAATTGAGAGAGATTGAGAGGGTGCTCGCTCAACATCCGGCGGTGCGAGAGGTAGTCGTTATTGCTCGCGAGGATGTACCAGGAGACAAACGATTGGTGGCTTATATTGTCTCTAATCTCCAAGAGGGATCTTCAGTAGAGCCCCTATTACGCTGCTTCCTTGAGGAAAAGCTGCCCAAATACATGGTGCCCTCAGCCTTTATAGTGCTGGAAGTGCTGCCACTGACACCCAATGGCAAAGTTAATCGTCGCGCTTTAAGACCGCCTGATCTGCTCAGATATGAGTTGGAAAGATCCTTTGTAGCTCCCACAACCCCAACGGAAGCAACGCTTGCAAAGATTTGGGCTGAGCTGCTCAACCTTGAACAGGTAGGGATTTATGATAATTTTTTTGAATTGGGAGGGGATTCACTGCTAAGCATGCGCCTAATGGAGCAGATTTACCAGCAGTGCGATCGTGAATTGCCCCTATCTGCCCTATTTCTGGCTCCAACTGTTGAAAGTTTAGCGAGACACATCCAGTCTGAAACGGATTTGACTTGGTCTCCTTTGGTTACCATTCAGCCTAAAGGTTCCAAGCCCCCATTCTTTTGCATCCATCCGATTCTAGGGGTTGTCTTTCCTTACTACGAATTGGCGCGTCATTTAGGCTCTGAGCAGCCGTTTTATGGATTGCAACCGATAGGCATTGATGGAGAACAAATTCCGCATACCCAAATTGAAGATATGGCTAGTGCCTACATCGAAGCGTTGCGTCTGGTGCAGCCTCAAGGTCCCTATTATTTGGGAGGTTGGTCTTTCGGCGGCTTAGTCGCTTTTGAGATGGCTCAACAACTCCAGACTAAGCATCAGGTAGCCTTGTTGGTAATGCTAGACACCCCAGCCCCAGTCGTCAGCAACAAACCTTCTATTTGCGAGAGCCTCAAGTTTCTGCTCACTACAGCAGCACGCTCTGTATGGCCCTATATCCTTGATTATTTTTATTTACCAACTGCTCCCGACCAGCAGCCAGATGCTGATGCTAAGAAGTTTCCGACATTAAATCGTGTTGCTCAAACAATTCGCCCGATGCTTAGGGTATTGCAAGCCAGTAGCCAGGCAACCCTCAATTACAAACCAGAGCCATACTCGAACCAAATTACTCTTTTTAGAACCAGTGAACAGCCAATGAAAGCTCATCGAGATTCAGCCATGGGATGGAGAGAGTTAGCTGTGGGAGGAGTGGACGTTCACACAATTCCCGGCAATCATCTCACAATGCTGAGACCACCACACGTCCAAGTGGTTGCAAAACATTTAAAAAAATGTATAGAAAAGACAGCTCACCCCGAACACAGACACAATTCTGGCTGAATCAGCACGGGCATCGGCTGACTTTGCACAGGAAAAGACGCTAGCTCGGTTGGGGCTTGAAATTGCTAAAGCGCTTGGCTGAACTTCTAAGTCATCATTGATGTAGCTAGCAATGGAACGAGGGCAATTAGCGCTAAGGGCGCAAACTTCGGAGAACACGGTATGAATCAAGCGATCAAAACACGGATGACCTTTGAGGAGTACCTCGCCTACGACGATGGGACAGATAAACGCTATGAGTTTGAGGGTGGGGAATTAGTTGAGATGCCTCCTGAAAGTCCCCTGAACTCTCGAATTGCGCGTTTTCTGTTCGCAATTTTGCTGACTGTCTTTTCTGAAGATTTGATTTGCCACAAAGATACCGAAATTTCTGTGTCAGGAACTCAGGTGCAAGCCAGACTGCCTGACCTCATGCTGCTATCAGCAGAACTCGCAGAAATTCTCAACAGCAGCAGTAGAGGCACAATCACGCTGGAAATGCCTCCACCCAATTTGATTGTTGAAGTAGTCTCCCCTGGTGCAACCAATGAAAATCGAGATTACCGTTTTAAGCGATCTGAGTACGCTGCAAGGGGTATACCGGAATATTGGGCGATCGCTCCAGACGAAAATAAGATTACCGTCTTTACTTTGGTCAATGGGTTCTATGAGGAAGCTGTTTACACTGGTGAAATGGTGATTCAATCTCGGTTTGAAGTGCTTCGGCTGACGGCTGAACAAATTCTTAAGCGCAAACGGTAAGGGCAACTGCCATGTACGCAACTGTCACAAAACCACTGACCGCTCTGAATGAGCGCTTAAAATAACTGCAATTCAAACCCAGGCAAAACAGCCTTCCCAGAAAGTGTTGTCGGCAGCGGCACAACCTCCACAGGCTTTCCATGTCGATAAATTTCTATTTGCCGAGTTTGAGGGTCAATTAGCCAGCCCAGGCGCAAACCATTATCCAGATATTCCTGCATCTTATCTTGCAGGGGTTTCAAAAGATCAGTTTCAGACCGTAACTCAATCACAAAATCCGGCATCAACGGTGGAAACTTACGGCGCTGCTCTGGCGGCAGGGCGTCCCAGCGTTCTAGCTGCACCCAAGCGACATCGGGGGAGCGATCCGAGCCATTGGGGAGGTGAAAGATCGTCGAGGAGCTAAAAACCTTGCCTAACTGAGTTTGACGGTTCCAAATTTCCACGTCAGTAATCAACCCTGCTTCCTGGCTTCCGCCTTCTCCGCCAACAGGCGGCACAATAATCAACTCTCCTTTCGCATTCCGTTCTAACTTCAAATCTCGATTTGCCATGCACAGTTGATAAAACTGCTCCTCAGTCAACTGAACAATTGGATTTAGATTCAGCACAATGGTATTCATCTGGCTTTTTTGCGCCTTGGCAGTGCAGTTGCTCCTATTGCACTGAAAGCTAGTATACCCATTGCAGAAGAGGATTCGGGAACAGATGTTGGTTCAGAAATAGGTGTTAGAAGGAACCCACTCGCTGCGCCATTCAATAAGCCGGAACCAATAATTTGCCCCTGCTCATTAATATCTTGTGCATGGTCTAGCACCCAGCCAGAATTGGAGGGAATTAGACTGTTGAGGTCTTGCAGCTTACCGTGACTATAGAGGAAGGCGTGAGTATCGCCAGAAGCGTTGGTAATGGTAGACGAGCCCACTACCTGACCTGCATCATTAATGCTACTGGCGGAGCTATAGTTATAAGGGGCAATATTTTTACTTAATATTCCCAAGTCTTGCATCTTCCCCTGACTGTAGAGAAAGGCGTGATCAACACCGCTGCTAGTGCTCGAAGTGCCTACTATCTGACCTAAATTATTGATGCTATTGGCATAGCTGTAGTCGCCGTCATTAGGGCCACTGAGTACGCCAAGGTCTTGCAGCTTACCTTTACTGTAGAGAAAGGCGTGACTAGAACCAGTAATAGTACTAGCCCCACCTACCACCTGCCCCTGATCGTTAATGCCACTTGCAGAGCTGCTTTCGTATGGGTAGCCATTTCCGAATACCCCAAGGTCTTGCCACTTGCCGTTATGGTAGATGAAGGCGCGACTGTAATGAGCACCAGCGGTCAAAGCACCTACCACCTGACCTTTATCGTTAATGGCATAGGCATAGCTAAAGTCGCCGCTGTAGTCATTCCCGCTAGGCACTCCAAGGTCTTTCATCTTCCCGTTGTTGTAGAGGAAGGCGTGAAAGTCAATGCCGACAGTGCTTGAATAGCCCACTACCTGACCTGCATTATTAATCCCAAACGCGCCACTTTCACCATAGTCATCTACGATCTTGAGTACTCCAAGGTCTTGCAGTTTGCCATCACTGTAGAGGAAGCCTTGAGCGCCGTTGTTATCTGAACCCACTACCTGGCCTAGATCATTGATGCTATTGGGATAGATGTTGTTACCAAGGTTAGTAATGGTATAGAAAGAGGCAGCATGAACAGCGCTAGCAGTACTAAGTTCCAGTACGGCGAGGACTGTTAGAGTGAGGCTATCCTGACAAAATTTGTGCTTCATTTGGTTGAGTATTGCCACATTTATTTGGCCGCACTACCGGACATTGAAAAGGAATAAGTTGGATCAAACCACAGCAACTTTTGGCTAAATAGCTAAAAATGTCTGATATTTAGTAAGAAAAAGTCAGTTTTCAGCGTTGCCATTTAGTGGTAACCTTACAACCACCTCTTTAACCTGGATTTCTAATATAAGCGGTAAAAATACTGTGGATAAATTTCGGAACTTTCACCAAATTTCAAAGCTCAATTTCAATTGCTTCCGACCTGTTTATATCATCGTATTGGGATTATTAATTACATTAAGTCAGATCCTGTTTTTAGGTTGGCTCTCAGGTGCCAACCATCTTACAGAAGCTTATCTAAAGCTCTGCCAATGGGACAGTGGATGGTATACCAATATTATTGAGAATGGATATCGAAGTACAATTCCGCCCGTCCGCCAAAATCCAAATCTCTCAAATGTAGCTTTTTTCCCTGGTTATCCTATCATGGTTGGGGCTTTTAAGAACTTTTTCGGTCTGCCCACTCCTTATGCTTTGCTGCTGGTCGCGCAGCTAACGTGCTGGGGCTTTTGGATTTATCTATTTATGTTTTTTCAGCGTTGGCAGGTTTCTACAAGACTTGCTATCGGCGGTGCTATTGCAATTCTGGTACATCCAGCTGCTTTTTACTTGGTAGCTGGCTACTCTGAATCGCTCTTTTTGATGGCTTTGCTTGGCTTTTTGTACTGGACAAATTACACCCGGTTCTCCTCATGGTTTTTAGCTGCCTTACACGGTTTCGTTATGACTGCTACTCGTATTGTTGGTTTGCCATTAGCACTTTATCCTCTGTTTATTTTTTTGAACTTGAGTGTTTTAAATAAAGCAGGAAATTTAAGCCAAAAGTTTAGAAAAAACATTAGTTATCTTCTAATATCGGTTATCTCTTCTCTTGGCTGCGTCTTCTTCTTCATCTTCTGTTATCTAGAATTTGGAGATTGGGCTCTATATATGAAAACCCAATTGACCGGCTGGGGAATCAAACCAAACTATTTAGCATTTTTACACTCAAAAAATTACATATCCTTCGTCTTTGCTCAGAATTTAACTAACTTTGTTAACCAGCTTTCAGTGCCAGTAACTATGGTGCTTCTTTTGATTTTTTGTTTAGCTGAATTGAGATTGGCAAAAATTTATCAGGGGAACTGGCAACAAAGAGTTGGATTTTATTTCTGTGGGTGGATCATGTTTTATCTTTCCGCCTGTAGTTTGGAAAGCAGAGGTATGGCAAGCATGATCCGCTACACTTTTTGCGTTCATGTGATGCTTGTCCTGGCAGTAGTCCACCTATTATCCAAAGTTCAGCCAACTAAGGCTGTTGCTAATAATTGGGTTGCTTTTCTGATGCTCTTTATGGGTACTGCTTCTTTCTTAATGCAAAGCAAACTGGCATACATGTTTACTCATGGAGAGTGGGTGGCGTAAAAACAATGTCTTAATGAGCCGCAGCACTGCCAGTTGCTTTGACTTTTTTAGAAAAAAGGAGGGCGATCGCACACAGCAGTAGAGCAATACCAATAAAGTAAAAGCAATCGTTGTAGGCCATAACGTAGGCTTCGCGGTTGATTGTATTGGCTATGGATTTAAGCGCTTCATTGTGGGCGGTACTAGGATCAGAGCCCCGACTGGTGAAGATCTGAGTCAACTGATCGATTCGTTGCTGAGTTTGCGGACTATACAAAGAGACAGCATCTCCTACACGCTCGGAGTGAAATTGCTCTCGTCTAGTCAGCAGCGTTGACAGAGCCGCAATCCCAACTGATCCACCCATGTTACGCATCATGTTAAATAGTCCCGAGGCGGAGCCAGCCTGTTCCTTTTCAATAGTCGCAGTAGCGATGGTGGTAAGCGGCAAAATCATCAGGGGTTGTCCCAGAGCACGGACAAGTTGTGACCAGCGCAGTTCCTGCATGCCTGTGTCGTGCGTCATGTTCGAGTTCATAAAACAGCTGACTGCAAACAGGCTAAACCCTACAGCAGCTAAAAAACGAACATCAACACGCTGCATTAGTTTAGGCACGAACGGAATCAGGACTAGCTGCGGTAGACCAGACCACATAATCACCTCACCAATTTGCATCGGGCTGTAATTCTTGATCTGTGCAAGATACAGGGGTATAAGGTAAACTGTGCCGTATAGCCCTAGCCCAAGTGCCAGACCACTAAGACTGCCGATGGCAAAGTTGCGGCGGAGCAACAGGCGCAGATTGATAAAAGGTTTCTTGCGGGTTAGCTCAATCCAAAGAAAAAGGGTGACAAAAATAGCAGCAACGACCGCTAAGCGCACAATTAGCTGAGAACCAAACCAGTCCTTGCGGTTCCCTTCTTCTAAAACAACTTCCAGAGACCCGAGGCCGATCGCCATACAAACGATGCCCCACCAGTCTCCCCCGTTTAATCTGTCCAGATGCATTGGCTTAGGGTCAATGGCGTATAAAACTATGGCTATTAGTATAATCCCTGGAATTATATTCAAATAGAAGTTGTACTGCCAGCCAAAATTATCTGTCAGCCACCCGCCAATTGTGGGGCCAATTGATGGTGCAAAGGTGGCTGTAATCGTGAACAGTGCCATGCCAATTGGCTGTTTTACCGGTGGTAAGCTCGTCAGTACAATCGTAAAGGCCATGGGAATCAGCACGCCGCCTGTGAATCCTTGCCCTGCGCGGAACACGATCATCTGACCGAGATTCCCGGCAAAAGCACAGCAAACAGAAAAAAACAGAAACAGAATGGAATTGACCACCAAATACCGCCGCACAGAAAACACTTGCGATAGCCAACCAGTTAGCGGAATGGTCACAATCTCAGCTACCAGATAAGAAGTTGAGATCCAAGAGTCTTCGTCTAGCGTGGCACCCAGTGCTCCGCCAATCTGTTGGAGAGAGGAGTTGGTAATCTGAATATCCAAAACTGCCATAAATGCGCCCAGCATAGCGCCAAAGATCCCAATCCACGTCTTTAGGGGCACCTGATCAGATGAAGAAGATCTGGCAGGAGGCATTTGGCCTTGCTTCCTACCTGCACTTGTATTAGTCACAGAATTACTCCAGTTTAGACGAGTGGTTTAGAAGGAAAGATATTTCTATTTTTATTAATAAAGATGAGACTACGAATTTACCTTAGGGAGGATACCAGCTTTTTGATAAATCGGTTGGACTAACCGTCTTAAAGCAGGCAGCTGTTTCGCAAAAAGCAATGTCCCTAAAATACAGAAGATTCCACCGATGATTAATGTATTTGGTGTACCTATCTCCTCTGCTAAGCCGCCAGCCAGTAAATTACCAAAGGGTGCCATGCCTAAAAATGACATCGTAAACAAGCTCATCACGCGTCCGCGTTTGTCATCTTCGACAATCGTTTGGATAATAGTGTTGCTAGATGCAATTTGCAGAATTGAACCTAAGCCAATTAGTAGCGACATGAGTAAAGAAAGCCATAAAACATGGGACAAAGCAAAAACAATGAGCCCGATTCCGCAAATCATTGGGGAAAAGGCAATGACTTTCCCTAAGCCCAGCACAGTTTGTCGAGTACTCAGATAAATCCCACCTGCTAATGCTCCAACTCCTGACGCTGCCGTTAGAAAACCCAAAGTGTGCGCGCTACCGTGCAAAATATCGGTAGCAAAAACTGGCAGGAGCGTAACATAAGGCATTGCCATCACGCTAAATAATGCCATCAGCAGTAAGATTGACCGGATTGGTGGGAAGCCAAAGGCATAGACGAACCCCTCTTCTATTCTTCGCAAGGGATTAGCTGTTGGGATGGTTATCTTCTTCGGCTTGAGCCTCATCGCTAACAAAGCGGCAATCACAGCGATATAGCTGATGCCGTCAATCAGAAAACAGTAACCGCTCCCAATCCGAGCAATGATCACACCAGCAATAGCTGGGCCAATCAATCGCGCCCCATTGACAAGCGAAGAATTAAGAGCGATCGCACTTCCTAAATCTTCTTTTCTTTCAACCATTTCTGTAACAAAAGTCTGCCTCGCTGGGGCATCAAAGGCATTAATTAAACCCTGGAGTAGACTCAGGGAGATAATATGCCATATATTAATGATGTGGGTCAGTGCTAGAGCGGCTAGCGCTAATGATTGGAGCATAGCGAGTATTTGAGTAGTGACCAAAATCCGACGGGTTCTCCACCGATCTACTACAACACCGCCAAAAGGAGCCAGAACAAAGCTCGGAATTTGACTTGTAAACCCAACCAAACCCAACATCAGCGGTGAGTCCGTCAACTGATAAACAAGCCAAATCGTAGCCAGTTGCGTCATCCAAGTCCCAATTAGAGATAGACCTTGTCCCCCAAAAAACAAACGATAGTTCCTAGACCTTAAAGCTGGTGGAATCAGCCCCCTTCTGGTTGTAGGTTTTGTCATATGTTCAGTGTTTTACTTCAGTTTCACTTTCACTTTAAATGACCAAGCTGCGGGGGAGAGGGGGGATGCCTTTATGTTTAGAATTGCATTTAGATTATGATTGTACCTTAGATATGCCATTTTGTACGTATATTGGCTGTACTAACCGTGTTAGTCGCGGCAGCTGTTTAGCAAATATAAATGAACCTAAGACACAAAATATGCCATTAATTATTAATGTATCGGGAGCGCCTATTTTACTAGCTAGCCAACCAGAAAATAAACTCCCGAAAGGCACCATACCCATAAACGCCATGCTATAAAAGCTCATTACCCGGCCCCGCTTATCATCCTCAACGATTGTTTGGATCAATGTGCTACATGCTGCAATTTGAAGGACTACAGCAAAGCCAATTATCACCATGAATAATAGGGAAAAAGCAAGGATATGAGATAGAGAAAAAATAATAAAACCGATTCCTAAAATCCTTGGAGCTATTGCAATTATATTTTCCAATCCAACTACACTGTGTCGAGAACCCAGATAAATACTAGCAATAAAAGCTCCCATAGCTGAAGCTGTCATTAAGAAACCAAGTGTTTGGGGGCCGCCATGAAGAATCTTCGTTGCAAAAATAGGTGCAAGAACTGTATAAGGCAAGCCCATAAAACCCAGCAGAGACATCATCAGTAAAATTGAGCGAATGGGTTGGAAGCCAAAGGCATAAGTGAATCCTTCTTTCAGCCTTTGCCATGGAGTGGTGGTTTCAACGGCTCTCTTGCTATGGGATATTCTCATCGCTAGTAGAGCGGTAATTACGGCAATATAGCTGATACCGTCAATCAAAAAGCAGATTCCTGCGCCAACGGTAGCAATTAGGACGCCACCGATAGCAGGTCCGATTAATCGAGCGCTACTGATGAGGGAGGCATTAAGAGCGATCGCATTTCCCAGATCTTCTTCCTTCTCTATAATTTCTTTGACAAAAGCCTGAAGAGCTGGCATTGATAATGCATTAATTAAACCTTGAGCAAGGCTCAAAAAGATAATATACCAAATATTAATCATGCCTGTTAACGCTAAAAACGCCAGTGCTAAAGACTGGAGCATAGCAAGTATTTGAGTGATGACTAATATCCGCTGACGATCCCAGCGATCAACTACAACTCCTGCAAACGGCGCTAGAAAAAAGGTGGGAATTTGGCCTACGAATCCAACTATACCTAGCAACAGGGCCGAGTTTGTCAATTGATAAACTACCCAATTTGTAGCAATTAGCGTCATCCAAGTCCCAATCATCGAGAGGCCTTGTCCTGCGAAATAAAGACGGTAATTCCTAGAGCTAAAAGCCCGCAGCATTCGCCTCGTCTGGGGTGAATTTATCATCTTAAATTAAATGGCGCAAATTCATAATTTGACAATCTTTTTTCTTCTTGTGAGTTAAATCTTACGGCATAGAACAGTTTGATAGAAGGGACTGCGGAGATAAGAAGAGTATTGGTGAAGATTCTCCCCATCTCCCCCTCTCCCCCTCTCCCCCTCCTGTTCTTGACTAGTAACACCCTAGCCCTATTTCACGTCCACGCTGACTACAGCTGACATTCCTGGTGTGATGCGCGATTCATACCCTCGTACGCTCTGAGGATCGAAGACAACTTTGACTGGGATGCGCTGTACGATCTTGGTAAAGTTGCCAGTGGCATTATCCGAAGGCAATAGGGCATATGTTGCTCCTGACCCTGGCGAAAAACTATCAACATGACCGATGAAGGGGTGATTCGGGAAAGCATCAATTTTGACTTCCACAGGTTGTCCTTGACGCATTTTTCCGAGCTGGGTTTCTTTGAAGTTGGCAACTACCCAGTCATCATTATCCGTGATCGCCATTAAAGGAGTACCTGGTTGCACTCGTTGCCCGACTTGTACAGTTTTGTTACCAACTCGACCCGCACTAGGAGCGTTAATGTTGGTGTACGAAAGCTGCAGTTGAGCATTATTTAAGTTTGCTTGCGCTTGAGCGATCGCAGCCTTAGCAGCTTCGTACTGACTGCGGTTCACCTCGGTTTGAACACCACTGGCTGTAGCCTGTTGCAACCCTCCCTTTGCAGCAGCTAACTGAGCCTGCGCTTTAACCACATTCTCCTGTGCTTGAGCCAGGTTAGCTTGAGCTTGTGCCACTCCCTGTACAGCTGAATTTTTCTGAGCTACGTCAACATAATAAGTAGCTCGGGCATTATCCAGTTGCTGACGAGCAACTGCACCTGACTGATAAAGGCTTTGATAACGGTTGTAATCCGCCTGAGCCCTTTGCAAATTAGCATCTGCCTGAGCCACAGCCGCTTGGGCAGTTGGAATTCCAGTTTGCGCCGCCTTGACTGCTGCTTGGGCGGTTGAAATAGCCGCGCTGGCACTAGCGACATTACCTTGCGCCTGCGCTTGATTGCCTGAAGCATTCCCAGACGCTAGATTGATCTGAGACTGTGCTGCCTTTGCCTGACGTTGAGCGGCTTCCAACGACGCTTTTGATTGCTGCACCTGCACAGCATAGTCACGCGGGTCAAGCTTCACCAACAATTGACCTTTCTGCACTTGCTGGTTGTCATTTACTAGTACGTCAGATACAGTGCCATTAATCCGACTACTGACTGGGTGAATGTTAGCCGTAACGTAGGCGTCGTCTGTAGACTTGTGAACTGAAGCATACTGCCACCAGCGGACACCAAAAACACTGGCAACCACTGCCGCTACACCCAAGCCCGCTAGAATTAAGCCCTTCCTTTTATTACTCTTAGGTTCAGATACCTGTTTACCTTCTTCAGGTGGCAGTGATGTCGGTTCCTGTTTTCCCTGATCAGCGTCAGGTACCACTGGTGCCGTTCGCGGCTCAACTTGCACCATTGTGGTGAGTTGAGCTGGATTGACAGTTTTATCTGTCTCACCAATTGTTACCAGTTCCTTATCCAGAGCTAGTGTTCCTTTTCCGTTTAGATTGTTGCTTGAGCGTTCCATAATTTTGACCTCAGAGGATTTTAACGATTCTCACGCAGCAGACTAGTTAATAAGAAAACGTTCATTTAGCGTGCTAACTATCTTTGGATGTCTATTTAGGCTTTTATTGATTAGTACCCTTACTATTATGTTAACCAGTCTTAATACTAATAGGCACCAACCTTGAGGGATAGTTTCTGGCTCTATCCTTAGAGCGGCTAAGACAGATTGGCGATCGCCTGATCTACAAGTTGGGAGAAGAGTTCGCAATCCTGCTGTGTAATTCCCCCCAATGTTTGCTCTCGGACTTCAAGGACAATGGGAGGCAACACCGTTTCCAGTTGCCTGCCCTCTTCCGTCAGCCAAATCCGCCAAATGCGGCGATCTTCAAGGTCGCGCTCTCTGCGAACTAGTCCCCTTTCCTCCATTCGATCTAGTACGCCAGTTAAAGTTCCTCCCACCTGTTGCAGTTTTTCCCCAATACTCGAAGTGGGTAGGCCATCTTCCATCCACAAACAACACAGTACGACCCAGTGAAAGGGAGTCAAGCCGAACGGCTCCAACCGCTCTTGCAATTTACGAGCCATGAGTTGAGACAGCAGTTTGATGCGGTATCCAATACCATACGGTGCCAGAACCTGCCCCCACTGCTCCACACAGTTTCGATCAGCGGATATAGAAGGAAGTTGTACCATTATTCCGTGCACGTAATATCTTTATATTTCGATCCAGTCTAATTAGCAAGCCGTAGCCTAGACAGGCCTAAGGTTAAGTAATGAGTTATGTATTGTTCTCCTGCTGCACCTATTAGATTTCAGCACAGCTCGTTAATCCAGTGAGCTATAAACTCATAACTACAATTATAACTCAATCTACTTATCTTTGGCAAGAGGAAACCCTCTACGGCGAGCGCCTTCAGTACGGTGAGGAGTGTTCCCTTGAGCTGATGCCTTTACAATTTGTAATTTTTCTTAAACTAGAAAGGGTAAAGCCGTCATAATCTACACTCATGCCGCTCCGCCCAGATCAACGTAACAAATTAGACGCTTCAGAAGACAAGCTATTTTATTCCTATCCGCGTTTTGTAACCCATGTGGATGAAGGTTTCATCCAACAGTTGACCGACTTGTACCGCGAGCGCCTCAAGCCCAACACGCGCATTCTTGACATGATGAGCAGCTGGGTTTCCCATCTACCAAGTGAGGTGGAGTTTGCCCATGTTGAAGGACATGGACTCAATGCCGAAGAACTGGCTCGCAACCCCCGGTTAAATCATTACTTTGTGCAGGATCTCAACGAAAATCCCCAGCTTCCCCTTCCGGAGCAAGATTTTGATGCGGTCTTTAACGCTGTATCGGTTCAGTATTTGCAGTATCCAGAAGCCGTGTTTAGCGAAATTTACCGTGTCCTCAAACCAGGTGGAGTGGCAATTATCAGCTTTTCAAACCGAATGTTTTATCAAAAGGCGATTCAGGCATGGCGGGAGGGTTCTGAAGCAAGTCGGGTTGAGCTGGTTAAAAGCTACTTTGAGTCGGTGCCAGGATTTAGTTCGCCGGAAGTGATTGCCCGTAAGTCCACTGCTCCTGGTTTCTTGCAATGGTTGGGTACTGCTGGTGGTGATCCATTCTATTCAGTGATTGCTTACCGACATTGAATTTCTTGCTTGAGTTGGAAGACAAATCAAGCCATCAGGTGATATGGATAAAACTTCAAGGATAAGGAGAGGAGTATGATGTTCCGTAGTGGCCGTAGGATTCTAGCTGCTTTGCTACTGGCAATGTTGCTATTGGTGACGTCTTGTGCAACGGTGGCAGCTCCCCCTTCGCGTTGGGATCATGCACAACAGGAAAGCACCCAACAAAGAAAAGACAAAGTCATAGCGCCAGTAAAAGAGCGGGCAATCGCAGATAAGGCTGTAGCAGGTGGTAGTTTCAACAAATTCTTTCCAAGTACCCAGGCAGGTTATGCACGAGTTTATACTCAGGAGAAAAAAGGGTTTGCGGAGGCGAAGTTGAAACAAGGGGGCAAGGACGTGGCAATGCTCTCTATTTCCGATATAGCCAGCAACCCTATTGCGGCGGCAAAATACAAGCAAAGCACTGAACAAATTGCTGGGTATCCTGCTGTTAACCAGGGTAAGACAGCAACGAGCATTCTCGTAGGTAACCGTTACCAAGTCAAAGTGCTCTCCCGTGACCCGGCCTTTACCGGGAGTGATCGTGTTGCTTGGCTGCAAAAATTTAACCTCAACAGCCTGGCTCGGCTTCAATGACCTCATTTCCTCGATACCGAGATAATCAACGCTAAATAAGGAGGCTGTTGTGAGCAAACCGATTTTTGAATTGGCTGACGAGTTGCCAACCAACAACTTGACCGTTTCTATGCTGCGATCGCTTGATTTTGTCGCTCCTGGTGAGTGGCAAAATGTGGTTGGCTTTGCCAACACTATTCGCACCGTCACCGGAGAAACCGACGAAGAGCTGATTCAGCAAATTGGTGATCGAGCGATCTATCTATACAATGATCGCTCTCAGGGATATCAGCGAGGCATGTGGCTTTACCAAAGCGTCGATAGTACTGATAGGGCTCTAGGTACAGCTGCCTTAGCAAACAAAGTAGGTGAAAAAGTTCCTCTTTTGGGTTTTTTAAACCGCATCACTCCCAAGGCTGACAAAGCTCAAACAATCGATTTGTGCCTGAAATTAGTTGCCGAGCTGGTGGCCTTTTGTAGCATTAACGGTATTCCAGGAGATAGCATTGGGGATTTTGTTGCCTCTTTGGCTGAATATAGTGGGGAATCACTGATGCGGATGGTTGCTTTAGTTTGCGTTGATGGTTTGATTCCCCTCGGCCCGGATTTCATTCTCAAAGCGCAATCTGTCCTCGGGCAATCAAGTCCCAAGGACTTAGAACAAAATTCGACTTTCCAGCGCATTAATGATGCTATTCCAGGCGGTAGCTCTGCTGCCAAGCTGAACTTCATGGGCGAAAGCTTTGACTCAGTTAAAGGCTGGATGAGTAATATTGTTGCCTCTCGGAACTTAACGCCAGACAAAGTCGTCAACAATATGGAACGGTTTATTGAAGTTGCTGATGACAAGTTAGATTATCTTGGTGCGTTCCTGGATGTTACTACCAACTACTATGAACATACCGGCACCCAAACTTTAGCTCGGCGTCTTATTGAGCGAGCGTTTGCTGAAATATAGAAAGCCAGGAGGACCCAGTTAAGTGTGTGGAGAGACGGTGAGTCCAGGGAAAGAAGGAGGGGAGCCACCCCCGTGCGGGGGTCTCCCCCCCGCCCCTAATCCCACGCCAGTCGCCTCAACGGGGGAAACCCCCGCACGGCACTGGCTCCACTGCGTGGGGGCCCCGAGTTCCCCAGAGGGGGCCCCAATCCCCCCCCGTTGAGGAGCCAGAGAAGAGTGCGGGGGTTCCCGAGGTCGGTGCCGTGGGCGGGTTTCCCGACTTGAGGCAACCGACCGTCCCGTTGAGGGGACTGGCGTGGGAGTGGCGTTTTCCCTCCGTAAGGAACTGGCGATTGCCCGTTGGGCGCTATGAGCGAGGGTTTCTGACGCCAGTTTTCTACGCCCTCTTTCTTTCGCAGTCGCACAAGAGGGGAAACCCCCATGACCGCGCTGACTCACCGGGGGAAGAGCGCGAGCGTGAAACTGGCTCCTCCGTAGGCGACCGCGATTGCCTGTTGGGGTGTCCGGACTTGAGGAGCCAGAGAAGAGTGCAGGGATTCCCCCCTCAATTAGCTTCATTCGCCAGTCTAAAAAGAACCATGATCAACCAAAATATACCCAAAGAATTTTAATTTCTGATTAACTTTTATTTTTACAAAAGTATGATATAGATATTTAATCCAGTTCCAATTCAAGCCGGATTGGTTGTATTTTTACAGGAGTTGGGAGTCAAAAAAGTTTAAACACAAAGAAGTCTCGAACGCTGCCTCCCGTTTCTAGCTTTAGCCTAGGAATTAGAGGAGGTTAGGAGAGGGTAGCAATGGGATAGAGGGTGTTGTAGTTCATCCGGTCAAGGTAATACTTGTAAATTAAGCCCAATGTGTATGTTTAGCTATGGGTTTAGGAACTATGACATATAGTGAATGTGGATTTAGAGGAGTGAATAGATGGACTTGCGTAGAGAAGCATTAGAGATTCTCAAAGAAACTAGTAGAACTTTTTACATCCCAATTAGCCGTTTACCGTCAGGACTACAAGAAGCAGTTGCATCGGCGTACCTCTGTATGCGTGCCATTGATGAAATTGAAGATCATCCAGATCTTGATAATCATACTAAGGCAGAGCTGTTGCGAACTATTAGCTTCAGCTTACAGGCAATGGTTGATGGTTTCGCCGTCAATGACCTGTCGGTAGCACTGAGTACACACCCAAGCCCGCTGCCAGAGGTAACGATTCGGATTGGCGAATGGGCTCTACTGGGGTCGGAAGCCATCGCGCCTCGCATTTGGGATGCAACAGCAGCAATGGCAGATCGCATGGCTCACTGGGCTTCTAGCGCCTGGGAAATTCATACAGAAGCTAATTTGGACCGCTACACGTTTAGCGTGGCTGGTGCTGTTGGCTTGTTACTCTCTGACTTGTGGGCGTGGTACGATGGGACGTCAACCAACCGTGCTCATGCAATCGGATTCGGTCGGGGATTACAAGTTGTCAATATTCTGCGTAATCGCCGTGAGGATCTGACACGTGGGGTAGATTTCTTCCCTGACGGTTGGGGCAAAGAGGATATGCAGATATATGCGCGTCGCAATCTCTCCCTTGCCGATGCTTATACAAAGGCTCTGCCTTCAGGTCCCGCTTTAGATTTTTGTCAAATTCCGCTCACTTTAGCTTATGCCACACTTAATGTCATGGCTCTCGGAGAACCTAAACTCAGCCGTAGTGCTGTTCTCGGTCTGATTGAGCAGGTGACTGGCAGGAACAAGTGAGTAGTCAGAACCCCTAGCCCCTTTTCGGTCACCCCGATCAGCGCAAAGCTGCGTAAGTCCAAGCCATACGGTTAGGACTTACGTAGCTTTTATTTATTGTTGCGAACTTAATGTTTTCAGTGGAAATACTGTAATTGAATAGCTTCTAATCCACATATTTCAGTAATTTTACTGTTGGGACAAGGGTGGGGAACAGAGAAAATGTTGTCCGTTGAGAGCTTAGTGGATTCCTCTATAAGTGATAACACCTAAAAAATACCAATATGAAAAGAATTACCAGACGAGAAGCACTAAAGCTCGCAGCGATCGCTGGCAGTTCAATCCTATTGCCCATCGGACTCTTACGCCGCAGCTTTGCAGCGTCAGATGCATCGTCACAAGTTAAACCGCTTGAGCCTGTCAGCCCGAAGACGCCGATGTTTCAAGTGCCTCTGCCCATCATGCCCGTTCTTCGTCCTGTGTACAGCGATGCGACAACTGATTACTACGAAATTACGCAGCAAAAGGCCCAAGTTGAGATTTTGCCTGGGCTTTCAACCACGATATGGGGATATAACGGTCAGTTTCCTGGTCCGACGATTAAAAGCCGTGTCGGGCGGCAAACGCATATTACTCAGATCAACAATCTACCGGAACCGGTGGTAGTCCACTTGCACGGAATGGCATCGCTGCCGCAGTACGATGGCTACACTCTCGACTCGATCCCGCCGGGCAAATCTAAGGAGTACATCTATCCCAATGACCATGCCGCTACCTATTGGTATCACGACCACCAATACATGATGACCGCCCACCATTCGTACCGGGGTCTGACTGGCATGTACATTGTTGAGGATGACTTTGAGGATAGCCTGCCCTTGCCTAAGGGAGAATACGATGTACCGCTGATGCTCCAGGACCGGACATTTAATCAAGATGGCTCGCTATACTATACGCCTGACGCCGATACTGTTCTAGTCAACGGTGCACCATGGCCCCATATGAAAGTGGCTAATCGCAAGTACCGCTTTCGGATACTGAATGCGTCAATTTCGACAGCTTACCAACTCGCGCTCAGCTCCGGTCAGCCCTTTTTTGCAATTGGGACTGATGCTGGGCTTATGACCGCACCTGTGCCGGTTACCGATATCCGAATCGGACCGGCAGAGCGCTACGAGGTCATTATCGACTTTTCCACCTACCCCATCGGCACTCAGGTGGTGCTGAATAATCTAATTGATACCGACGAATTCGAGCAGATCATGCGCTTTGACGTTGTGCGCCAAGAGCGGGATGACTGTTTCATCCCCGCGACACTGCGTGATGGTATTCAATCGCTTGCGCCCAAGGCAGAATCTGAGGCGGTGCGAACTCGGGAATTTGTATTTGATCAGAATAAACAAGGTGACTGGGTGATCAATGGCAAGGGGTTTGATCCGAACTTTTTTATTGCCACTGTGAATTTAGGCGATGTCGAGATCTGGCGCTTCCGCAATACCAGTACTACTGACTATCATCTTGTACACCTTCATCTAGTCAAATTCCGCATCCTTGCTCGCGATGGCAACCCGCCGTTCCCGTATGAGCAGGGTCCAAAAGATACTGTTTTCCTTGACGTCAAGACGGGCAATCATGAGCCTGAGGTAACGGTGCTTGTAAAGTTTGGCCCTCATAGGGGTAAGTATATGTTCCATTGCCACGTCATAGATCACGAAGACCATGACATGATGGCTCAGTTTAAAGTAGTCTAAAGAACAAATATTATTCTGTCTTTCCTTCCAGTTCCGCCAGAACTCTTTCTGCTTCACAACAAAGAGCAGCGTGGCAATAACCATTGCTAGCAAGCAATCCACCCCACTGATTCACATCTCCCTGGTTGTATTTCAAGGGAGTGCCATCGAAGTGGGTGAACTGTCCACCGGCTTCGGTCAGGATAAGCTCTGGGGCAGCTAAGTCCCAGTCTTTGGGGGCGGACTTGCCGGAAAGGGAAATATAAACATCTGCTTGTTGTTCGACAATCGTAGCAATTTTGCAGCCCACACTGCCGATGGAGTGCTGATTTTGGCAGGGTAGCTGTTGCAGAAGATGGTTGAGTCGCTGGCCTCGGTGGGTGCGACTGACGACTAGGACCAAATCCTCAATTACTTTGCGTTCTGAAACTCTTAGGGGTGTATGCGTTCCATCACGAGTTTCCCTAAACGTGCCGTTGCCAAGGGTTGCATAGTACAACTTTTCAGCTTCGGGCCATGCCACCACTGCCAATACTGGGCGTCCTTCGTTAACCAAGGCAATGTGAACCGCATATTCACCAGTTCTGTCAATAAAATCTCGCGTACCATCTAGGGGATCAATAATCCATACCCAAGAGTGACTCAAATGCTCAGCACTTTGAGATTTATAGCTTTCTTCGCTGGTGTAGGCAAAGTCTTGATTGCCTAAATCTGCTTGTAATCTATTAAGTATATAGTGACTGACACCAATATCTGCGGTAGTGACAGGCCCATCTTGTTTGTTTTGTATTTCCAGATTCCCGTCCTTGAGTTCACCGCGGTAGTAAGACCGTAAAAGATACGATGCTCCCCAGCCAACGGAACGGGCGACCGCCAATATTTCTTCTAACGATTTCATTTACTATCTTCCATCCAGCGGCGTGTGCCAAAAAATTGACAAGAATAGGAGGCAACACGAGCTGCCGAAGCGAGAGCGTCGGTAAAACTTTCTCGCAGGATATGATGACAAAAAGCGCCGTGGAAAATATCCCCAGCTCCCAGTGTATCAACTGCGTTAATTTGAGGCAGCTCTAAAATATTGGTCCTACCGCGTGTGAGGCATTGAATCGGATTTTCTCCATGGGTGATAGCGATGGAGGGAATGCCAACTGCTGATAGATAGGCAAAGACTTCCGCAGTGCTGTTGCAGTTAGGCGGATAGAAATTGGCGGAACAAATGGCGTAATCGACAAAGGGTAGTACTCTTTCAAGCCCAGGTTTCCAGCTGCCGCCGTCGATGACAATTGGAACGTCCAAGGCTTTGGCTCGCTGGGTGATCGCCTGTCCAACTTCTATTTGATGTCCATCAATCAGCACGATATCAACCCCCTGTAAAATACCAGCAGGGATGCGCTCCCTTGAAGCAATGCTATTGACAGCATTAATTGAAACCACAGCCCGTTCACCGGTTGCTTGGGTGACAATTATAGAGGAAACCGGCGGCGGCTGTGATTGATTGGGGTCTAGGTCAGCGATCGCGACTCCGCAAGTTTCCAAATCCGCTCGAATCAGCTGCGTCATAGGATGAGCGCCCACAACTCCCAGCAGCTTGGCTTGATTCCCTAGATGGCTGAAGGTCGCAGCAGCATTCGTTGCTGGTCCACCCCCTGCAACAACATAGTCGGATGCGACAATCTTCTGGTTGTTGCTAGGGGCAGCTGTTGCTAGGTAAACCAGATCTAAGGTAACTAAACCGACAAAAAGCCCGTGACAAGTTTGACCCAACATCATTAATGCCTACTGAACCAACACCTGGAACACTCTACGTAGTAGGAACCCCCATTGGCAACTTGGAAGATATGACCTTCCGGGCAGTGCGGATTTTGCAAACAGTGGATCTGATTGCAGCAGAGGACACACGCCACACGGGGAAGCTCTTACAACACTTTCAGATTACGGCACCCCAGATAAGTTACCACAACCACAATCGCCACAGCCGCATCCCTGACTTGTTAGGACGGCTGAGCCAGGGGCATGCGATCGCACTTGTCACCGATGCCGGCATGCCTGGAATATCTGACCCCGGATATGAGCTGGTTAAAGCCTGTATTGAAGCTGATATACCAGTGGTTCCGATTCCAGGTCCTAGTGCAGCAATCACAGCACTGAGTGCAGCTGGACTACCAACGGACCAGTTTGTATTTGAAGGTTTTTTACCGGCGAAAGGTCAAGAACGGCGTGGTCGCATAGCAGCAATCCAAACAGAATCTCGCACCCTGATCTTTTATGAGGCTCCCCACCGACTGCGGCAAACCCTGCAAGACCTAGCAGATGTTTTGGGCAAAGACCGGCAGATGGTGCTGGCAAGGGAGTTGACTAAATTGCATGAGGAATTTCGTCGGGGTAGAATCGCCGATGCGATTGCTCATTACAGTCAGCATGCACCCCAAGGAGAATATACCCTTGTGGTTGCCGGTTTGCCTCCGGTTAAACCCCAGTTATCAGAAGCAGAACTTAAAGCAGAGTTACAACAGTTGATTGCTCAAGGAATATCGCGCTCACAAGCCAGTCGTCAGGTGGCAAAAGCAACCTCCCTGCCGCGCCGTGAAGTTTACCAGTTGGCTTTGAGCCTTGAAGACACTTTTACTTAGTTGGCTTAAAACCAGAAGACTCGCAAATTGTATGGAAGGGGCAATACCGACAGTGGAAACCCGGATTAGGGGGAAAAATCTGACTGAACTTATGAGGATTTTGTTGATATCGGTGCAAATCTTGCTGATGTTTTTGAGCTACCTGCGCTAGCTGAGTCTCAATCGCGTCTAATTGGCTAGAAGTAACGCTGATTAAATCAGATTTCTTACACCGTTCCAGATTATAAAATGAGGCCACCGCTTGTTGCATTGGGTAGAGATAGCGAGCCGCTAGTAAATAAACCAATGCCTGCCGCTGGTCGAAGGCCGATTTACCAGTTTTGAAATCTAAAATATGCAGCGTTCTATCGGCTTCAGTAAAAACACAGTCCATCGTGGCATATAGTCGGAAGCCATAGTCTTCTTGAGCAATCAAAATCGGTCTGGGAAACCCTTCATCGCCTCTAGTCAGTTGAATGATCTGTTTTCCCTCTAAAACCGGGTAATCGTGATAGTTCTTGAGGATTTGAATCACGCGCTGCTGAACTTCATCTGTTGATTTGCTTAATTTCAGCATTTGCGCCACTTGCTCCACACCATCTGACTGCTTTAACAGGTGGTGATGGTGGTGAAACTCATAAACGCCTTTCTGGGCGAGTAAGCCAATTCGCTGAGGTGGGCTGGCTTGAGCTAAAAGTACTTTGACTATTGGTTCGTTTTGCCGCGCTTTGATAAACCCCCGCTTCATCTGGCAATGCCAGCGTTCTTGCCCTACGGCTGGAGCCACTAAAGACCAAAGGTGATAACTGGCAAACGGTCGCCCAGGGGTTGACATTGCTAAGAATCGGGTAATAAGTGAAAACGAGGGGTAGATATTTGCGGCTAAAAGCGCTTTGCGAGAAGCTTCTTGTAGTATTAATGATGAACAATAGCAAGTGGCAAACGATGAGCGCTAGTAGCAATTCCAGCAAAATCAAGTTTGGCACCGATGGATGGCGAGGAATTATTGCCGATGACTTTACTTTCCTCAATGTTCGGAAAGTGACGCGAGCGATCGCAAGTTATCTTGAAACCGCCTACACCAGAGACCGACCAGTTCTGATTGCTTACGATACTCGCTTTCTCGCTGACAAATTCGCCCATACTGCCGCAGAGTTACTTGCAGAGTTAGGTTGGACTGTAAAAATTACCGAGCGAGATTGCCCCACACCAGTAATTGCCTACAGCGCCCGTCACCTAAATTCCGCTGGGGCGCTGATGTTCACTGCCAGCCACAACCCTGCACCCTACTGTGGCATTAAATATATTCCCGACTACGCTGGCCCTGCCACTCCTGAAATTACTGATATAATTGTGGCAAATATTGAAGGTGCTGCGGATAGCCAGCCTAGCGGCAACGTCACTGGTCAAATCTCTACCTTTGACCCACGACCTGAATATCTACAATTTATCTACACTCTGCTGAATGTCAACCAAATTCGCAGCGCTAAGCTGAAGGTGAAGTACGACGCGCTCTATTCTACCTCTCGCGGCTATCTAGATACAGTTTTGTCACATTGTGGTTGCGAACTAGAAACCTTCCACTCCTACCGGGATGTTCTATTTGGTGGTAGGATGCCAGAACCGAAGGGGGAACAACTGGTTGGGCTGGTGGAAGCGGTAAAGCAAGATCAGGCGGATTTAGGTCTTGCTACTGATGGAGATGGGGATCGCTTTGGTATTGTTGATGAACAAGGCAACATCTTACCCCCCAACACAGTCCTGTTGGTACTAGCACGGCACTTAATTAAGAACAAAGGCAAAACTGGGGCGATCGTCCGTACTGTAGCCACTACGCATTTACTCGATAACTTAGCAGCTAAGCACGGGTTAGAACTTTGCGAAACTCCCGTAGGTTTCAAATACGTCGGTGAAAAAATGCGCCAGACTGCCGTGTTAATTGGTGGAGAAGAATCGGGGGGCTTAAGCGTTATCGATCACATTCCTGAAAAAGATGGCATCTTAGCTGATATGTTGGTGGCGGAAGCGATCGCTTATGAAGGCAAGCCGCTAAGTCAACTGGTTGCAGAAGTGATCGCTGAAACTGGTGGTCCACTCTACAATAAACGCCTTGACCTTCACCTAGATAATGCCCACAAAGTAGCTGTTATAGAATCCTTCAGCAAGAATCCACCAACAAACATTGCAGGCGTTAACGTTAAAGAAGTAGGACGCAAAGACGGTATCAAACTTTACTTAGAAGACGGTAGCTGGGTACTTCTACGCCCTTCTGGAACAGAACCTCTGATGCGCGTTTACCTGGAAACAACTTCTCCAGATCAACAAACCCAAATCGCTGAACAGATGGAACACCTCATTACCCAGTTGGAACCAACAAAAGCTTAAACGCTGATGAACGCGGATGAACGCTGATAATAAAGATAATCTGCGTCCATCTGTGTATATCTGCGTTTGCAATTATGAAAACTCTGGCAAATCTGCTTACGTCCCTGCTTGTAGCTGGTTGGGTCGTTGCGATCGCTATACTTTCCGTCCAAAATGCCACACCGGTATCGCTAAAGTTTTTGAACTTCGAGTCGATTCAACTGCCAGTGGGTTTGGTGCTAGCCTTCAGCGCTGGTGCGGGAATAGTTGCTGTGGCACTGACCCAACCCCTTTGGATCGCTGGTGTTGGTCGAGGTAATTCTCAATCACAGAACAACCTGGAGGACGACGAATTCGGGGACGACTGAATTCAACTGAGGATGAGGTCATTGTTGTTCATTCTCGTCAAAGTGTTTGTAATGGGACTACAATAAAAGACTTTAGGACGCGACTTATAGTTATGTTTTGGGCTGACAAAATAGCTGCAGATGCACAAGGTAACCAGGTAGTCAATGACTCTAAAACTCCCTCTGGAAGAGTGCACGTGGGTTCTTTGCGGGGAGTCGTCATTCATGATGTAATTTACCGAGCCTTGAAACACGCAGGTAAGCCCGTCAAGTTTTTGTACGGTGTAGATAACTACGATGCTTTAGATACAGTCCCTAAGTATCTTTCACAGGAAAGGTTTGCTCCCTATCTTGGTTTTCCGCTATGTAATGTACCTTCTCCAGAAGATACAGCTAGCGATTACGCCAAGTATTTTATGGCTGAATTTCTGGAAGTCTTTGAGTATCTGGGAATCAGACCAGAGGTTTATTACCTGCGCAATCTTTATCGCTCTGGGCAACTGAACCGTTATATCGATATTCTGCTCAAAAATGCTCACCTTGTAAGAGAAGCCTATAAAGAGGTGAGTAAGGCAGATCGCCCCAGTAATTGGTATCCATTTCAAGTCGTTTGTGAGAACTGTGGCAAAATTGCCACATCTGTTGTTACAGACTATAACGGCTCTGAAGTTTTTTATACCTGTAAGCCAGATGCAACAGACTGGGTGCAAGGTTGTGGATACTCGGGCTGGGTTTCTCCGTTTGATGGACGCGGTAAGCTACCTTGGAAAGTTGAGTGGGTTGCTAAGTGGGATCTGTTGGGTGTGACTATCGAGATGTCAGGTAAGGATCACTCTCAAAAAGGTGGTTCTAGAGATGTGGCAAACGCTATCTGCCGTAAAGTCTTACATAGGCAACCCCCTTTCCATTCCCCTTATGAATTCATCCTGGTGAATGGCACTAAGATGAGTTCATCGAAAGGAGTTGGCTCAAGTGCGAAAGAAATCGCCGAGTTACTTCCTCCTGAACTGCTACGCTTTTTAATCCTGCGTACTCAGCCCAAATCAGTTATTAATTTTTCCCCTAATCAGGAAACAATCACTCGCCTGTTTCGAGACTATGACACTCTGATTGAAAAGTACAGGGCACAGATTGAAGCTGACCCTGAACACCCATTGACCGAAGATTTGATGCCTTTGTTTTACGCACAGCTAGACGAGGATATTAAAACTTACCACCCCTTTGACGTCAGCACACTAATTTCACTGCTTCAGGTTCTACATCTCGACATTAAGCAAGAGCTAGCAAACCGGATTCCTGAATCTTGGAATGACTTTGACTGGCAAATTGTGCATCAAAGGATTGCTGTTGCGCGGAAGTGGCTGCAAGATTACGCAGATGAGGAAGAAAAGTTAGTGATTCATCTTGAGCTTCCTAAGAAAGCTGAGGAATTGACTCAAGAGCAGGTATATTACCTAGAAAAGCTGGTAGAAAATTTGGAGAATGTTGCGGCATGGGAGAGTGAGGTGCTGCAAACTACCTTGTTTTCTACATCAAAAGAGTTGCAGATTCAACAGTCTATTGCATTTAAGGCTGTCTACTTGTCTTTTTTGGGTAAGGAACGTGGTCCAAAGGCTGGAGCGTTATTGTCATACTTAGACAAATCTTTTGTTCTAGCAAGGTTAAAAGAAGTCACTAAGGTTAACGACCGACGATTAATCTCTAACAAGGTGTAAGCTGAAAGACATTTAGTTTGCTTAGTGAGGTAGGGAGTAGGGAGTAGGGAATAAGGTAAAGACTTAAAAAGAGCTTGTTCAAGCTTCTTAACCACTCCCCACTCCCTGCCTAAACAAAAAATATGCAACTTAAGCGTCTAACAGCTTAGCATCTTTGTGCAGAGAGCGGTTGAGGGCACTCAATAAAGCCTTGATAGAAGCCAAGTTGATATTCGGATCAATACCGACACCAAAGTAGAGACCAGCGGCATTTTTGATCTGGATATAAGCTGCTGCTTTCGCGTCTGCTCCCCCGCCTAAGGCGTGTTCATGATAAGAAGTTAACTCGAAATCGAGCTCCAGCTCTTTTTTCAGTGCTTTGGATAACGCATCAAGCGGTCCATTCCCCTGCCCCACCAAATTTTGGGTTGTGCCATTCACCTTCATCAGTGCATAGCAAGTCACCTGCTCATCATTATCAAGGTAATCTTTGAGCCGAAACCTTTGGAGTTCGAGTGGCGATGTGGCATCAATATACTCGCTAAAGAAGACATTCCAAATATCTGGTGGGGTTAGTTCCTTGCCTGTTTGATCAGTAATTAGTTGAATCATTTGGCTAAACTCTGCCTGCATCAGTTTAGGTAACTGGAAGCCATATTCTTGCTCCATAATGTAGGCAATGCCACCTTTCCCCGATTGGCTGTTGATCCGGATAATGGCTTCATAAGTGCGCCCAAGATCTTTGGGATCAATAGGTAGATAAGGCACTTCCCATCGCTCACTTTGGCTTTGGGCATAATGAGCCATACCTTTATTGATGGCATCCTGGTGAGAACCCGAAAAGGCAGTAAAGACCAACTCACCGACGTAGGGATGTCGCACGTGAACAGGAATATTTGTACACTGCTCAACTACTTCAGCAATTTCTTTAATATTGGTCAGATCGAGCTGTGGGTCAATTCCTTGTGTATACAGATTTAGAGCTAGGGTAACGAGATCAACATTACCAGTGCGTTCGCCATTACCCAGCAAGGTTCCTTCTACCCGTTGAGCACCAGCCATGAGCCCTAACTCGGATGCGGCTACCACTGAACCTCGATCATTATGAGTATGAACACTGATAATTGCGAGTTCACGCTGTTTGAGGTAACGGCAAAACCACTCAATTTGGTCAGCATAAACATTTGGAGTGGACATTTCCACGGTTGCTGGTAAATTCAAAATAATTTTGTTGTCTTGGCTAGGTTCCCAGACATCCATTACGGCTTCACAAATTTCTACAGAAAAGTCAACCTCTGTGCCAGAGAAACTTTCGGGAGAGTATTCTAATACCACATTGGTTTGCGAAACGGAAGCTAGCAATTTGATCAGTTTAGTGCCTTGCACAGCTAAATCGATAATTTCTGGTTTACTCTTTTGAAAGACAACCCGACGCTGTAAAGCTGAGGTAGAATTGTACAAGTGAACGATTGCCCGTTTAGCACCCTTAATAGCTTCAAAGGTTCTCCGAATTAAATTTTCTCGTGCTTGTGTTAAAACCTGGATGGTAACATCTTCAGGAATCCGATTTTCTTCGATAAGCAGCCGGACGAACTTAAAATCTACTTCTGAGGCAGCGGGAAACGCCACTTCTATCTCTTTGAAACCAATTTTCACTAAAAGGTTAAAAAGTTCGATTCTTTGACTGAGATTCATAGGCGAGACTAGCGCTTGATTGCCATCTCGCAAATCTACGGCACACCAGATGGGAGCCGAGTCAATCACATTGTCAGGCCATTGCCGATTGGGTAAAACAATCGGTGTGAAAGGCTGGTACTTTTGAAAAGGCATCTTGCGACTCATAATCATCAAGTTGTTTATTTAGAGATACTATTCAAAAACCAAATAAGACTGCTACATGCGTGGTAGCTAACCTAAAGAAACTGGATATACCCATTCTTGATATTCAGGTTCTCGGTTTTCTGTAACAGCTGTGAGTTTTTCCCTAAGTTTGTCAGTTATAGGTTTACTTTTTGGTAGTTCATAGTTTTCAATACTTTTAACTGGAGTAATTTTGGCAGCCGTACCGCTTAAAAAAACTTCATCAGCAATAAAAAGCTCAGATTTATCAACAGGTCTCTCTATAACTTGAATCCCTAAATCTCTTGCTAATGTTAGAACACTACTTCTAGTAATTCCTTCAAGAATATCCTGCTCAAATCCTGGAGTAATTAGTTTTCCATGTCTTACCAAAAAAATATTCATTCCAGAGGCTTCACTAACTTTGCCTTGTGAATTCATTAAAATAGCCTCATCGAAACCAGACTCTACAGCTTCAGTTTTAGCCAAGGAGGAAGTGATATAAGCTCCGCTAATTTTACCCCGTAGCGGCAAGCTGCGGTCTTCTTGTCTATACCAAGAACTAATTCGACACCTAACCCCTTCAGGCGACAAATAATCTCCTAACTCTAACCCATAAACAAAAAAATCTTTCTCAATTTTATGGAGCCTAGGAGTAATTCCTAAATCAGAAGTATAGACAAAAGGTCGGATATAGAAAGACTTAGTTGGCTGATTTTTTTGAATAAACTCAACGATAATTTTTTCAATCTTATCGACTGGCAAATCGTAGTGGAGGAACCTAGCGCTGTCACTTAACCTTTGGCAATGGCAATCCAATCTAAACAGTAAAATTTGTTGAGGATTTTTAGGGTCAGGGATACCTCGTAATCCCCCAAAAGCTCCAGTTCCATAATGCAGGGCATGAGTGGCAATAGAAAGTTTTGCTTCAGCAAAAGGCACAAATTGGTTTTGAAAGTAAGCAATTGGCAAAAAATTATGCATGGGTTAAGTAGGTAATGCAATTTCCGATAAATTAGTAGCGCCTGTCCACTCTACTTTGTCTCCATCCAGTTTTGACCTGCACGGACGTCAACCATTAACGGCACACTCAGCTCCACAGCCGAGTCCATTGTGGAGCGAATTTGAGGCTGTAACTCTTCCCACTCATTTGGGGGGATCTCAAGCACCAATTCATCGTGAACTTGTAGTAGTAAACGCGCTTGGTAGTTCTGTAAAACTTCGTGCAGTCTCACCATCGCAATTTTGATGATATCAGCGCTGGAGCCTTGAATTGGAGCATTGGCAGCTGCCCTTAGCAGCCCAGCGTCGTATGCAGTTAAACCCTTGAGGTCATTGAGGTTAATTTCTTCCGGTTTGCGGTTTCGGAGTTGGCGAAGGCGATCGCTTGTAAAATTAAAGTAGCGGCGACGCCCTAAAATTGTTTGGACATAACCTTGAGCGATCGCTTCTTGTTGCATCCGTTGCAAATAAGCAAACACCTTCGGATACCGCTGGTTGAACCGCTCAATAAATACCTTGGCGTCTGTCGCTTTCACCCCTGTTTCCCGCGCAAACCGCTGAGCGCCCATGCCGTAAATCACCCCAAAGTTGATAGTTTTGCCCAACCGCCGCTCATCTGGCGTCACAGTTTCCTTCTCAAACAGTAACCGCGCCGTTACAGTGTGAACGTCGTCGTTCCCCTGGTAAGCCTCAATCAACACCGGCTCCTGAGTTAGATGAGCTAGAATCCGCAACTCAATTTGCGAATAGTCAGCTGCCACCATTAGCCACCCCGGTTCTGGTAAAAAAGCCTTACGAATCTGCCGACTAAAAGCTGTGCGGATAGGGATATTCTGTAAGTTCGGATTAGAAGAAGACAACCGACCAGTGGATGTAGCAGCCTGATTAAAATCTGTATGCACCCGCTGGGTATCTGGTCGCACTAGCATTGGCAGTGCATCCACATATGTAGACTTCAGCTTAGATAGGGTGCGGTACTCCAGAATTTCATCAACTAACGCGTGATCTCCTTGCAGCTTTTCCAGCGTCGCGGCATCGGTAGAATAACCTGTCTGGATTTTGCGAGACTTCTTGCGATCTAAATCGAACTTGTCAAACAACAGCTGGCTCAACTTTTTTGGGGAACCCAAGTTAAACTTCTCCCCAGCTGCTGTGTATGCTCTCTCCTCAATCGCCGCTAAATCTTGTTCCAACTGTTGTGAGAGTTCTTTGAGATAGGCAATGTCAATACGGATACCGTCATATTCCATCTCGGCTAGCACTGGCTCCAGGGGCTGTTCTACTTTCAATAACAGCTCGTGCAAGGCTGGAACCTTCTCTAGTTCCGCTCTTAACTTCGGTACCAGCCCAAATGTGGCATAGACATCCATACCGCAGTAATCCGCTACGGTAGGAATATCTAAATCTGCGATTGTTTTGCCTTTGGGTACTAAATCTGTATAACTTTTGGCTGTCAGCCCCAAGTATCTCTGAGCCAGTTCACCAAGATTGTGGCTACTATCTGGATTTAAGATGTAGCTAGCCAGCATAGAGTCAAACACCACTCCAGTTAGCTGAACTCCCTGACAGCGAAGAACCAAGCGGTCAAATTTAGCATTCTGCAACGCTTTGGGGTAGTCAGCGCTTTCTAGGATAGGGCGTAGGGTATCTAATACCGTGTTCGTATCCAGGTTGCCCCCAGTGGTGTGACCAAGGGGAATATAGGCGATTTCAGCTTGGCTGCTACCCCAGCAACAGCCAATTCCTACTAGCTGAGCATCTCGTGGCTCTAAATCTGTAGTTTCGGTATCCCAAGCTACTGGTGCAGATGGATCAGTGTAGCCTTGCAGCTGTTGCACTAACTCTGTGAGTTTGGCTAGGGTATCAATAATACGGGGTGTAATTGGGGATATTGTTTGCCGCTCAGCAGCTTCTGTATCGGTAGCACTGAAAAACCAAAGATCGTCACTAAGGGATGAGGGGTGGATAGAAAAATCCTCTTCCTCTGCTCCGGGCGGGCACAAGGCACCGCCCCTACTTCCCTGCTCCCCCTCTCCCTCGTCCGCTTCAACTACACCCCCAAACCGCTGCTGGAGTTGATTAATTTTGCTTAAAGAAGATTTGAACTCTAGCTTTTCCAGAATCGGTTCCAGGATGTCTTGATCAAACCCCTTGAGTTTGCAGTCCTCTAGATCAAGTTCCAAGGGAACGTTAAGTACCAGCTGAGCCATGTACTGAGAGTGGTAGGCTGTATCTTTCCCCTCTTCCAGCTTTTTCCTGGTAGCTCCCTTGATTTGATCAAGAGAGGCATAAACTTGGTCGAGACTGCCGTAAGAGTTGAGCAGCTGCACTGCTGTCTTCTCACCAATTCCCTTCACACCAGGGATGTTATCAGACTTATCTCCGCATAGAGCTTTGTAATCAACTACTTGGGACGGCGAGATGCCCAGTTTCTCTTTAACCTGCTCTGGTCCAAACTCGGTGGGACCGCTGGTACTACTGCGCTGCCAAAAGGTTGAACCCAGATACAGAACGCTAATTTCCTTCTGTGGATCAATCAGTTGAAATAAATCGCGATCGCCAGTGAGGATTTTGACTTGATACCCTGCGGCACTTGCCCGTTGTGCTAAAGTTCCCAATACGTCATCTGCCTCGTAGCCTGGAGCTGTAATAATCGGCAGATTGAAGGCATCTAGCAGTTCGTGAAGATTTTTTAGGTCGGGAACGAAGTCTTCCGGTGTCCCCGGACGGTCAGCTTTATAGGTATCGTCGGCTTCGTGGCGAAAGGTAGGCAAGCCCAAATCAAATGCGATCGCCATTGATTCAGGTTGCTCAGTTGATATCATTTCTAACAGCGATTTGAGAAATCCAAAACACACACTAGTAGGAATTCCGGTAGTTGTGCGTAATCCCCCATCCCGGCGAAAGGCAAAATAGGAGCGAAAGGCCAGGGAGTGTCCATCAACCAAAATGAACTTGGGGCGCTTCACGGCTGAAGAATCAGTCGCTGACGGGTTTGAGGCAGAGAGAGCTTGAGACATAGCCCTATTCTAGCTGGTTGCCTCTAGTCGGCAAAGTGCTCGTCTCTTCAGCAGCTTGCTTGACACGATTCCGCGTCGTCGTTCATAATGGCAGATCGGCTGTCTAATTCCTGCTCGGATCAGGTAGACAAATAGCAAAAGCTGGAACTGTTCTCAACCAAAGACATTTACCAGCTACCTGTACGGCAAATCCAAGAACCATCCCATGACCTACGCAATTATTGAAACCGGCGGCAAGCAATTACGAGTCGAACCAGGCCGTTTTTACGATATCGAACTACTTAGCACTGAACCTGAGCAGACAGTTACTCTAGAAACTGTCTTGCTAGTGCAACACAACGGCGACGTTACCATCGGTCAGCCATTTATCGAAGGGGCAACGGTAGAGGGCACGGTGCTGCGACACCTACGAGGTCGCAAAGTCCTCGTCTACAAAATGAAGCCCAAAAAGAAAACCCGCAAGAAGCGGGGGCATCGCCAAGAAATCACCCGACTGATGATCAACTCCATCAGCCTCAGTGGTTCGGTGCTAACCTCTGAAGAAGCCGCAATCGATGAAACTCAACCAGATAACGTGGCGATTGCCGAACCAGCCATTGAAGTAGCTGCTGAAGTTCTTCCTGAGACTACTGCAGCTGAAGTGGCAGCTGAGGTGGCGGCTGAGGTGGCGGCTGAGGTGGCGGCTGGAGCTGCTATTGAAAATGCTGCTGAGGTGGCTGCTGAATATGCTGCTGAATATGCTGCTGACTCAGATGCTGAAGTGGCAGCTGAAGTGGCGGCTGAAGTGGCGGCTGAAGTAGCGGCTGAAGTGGCAGCTGAAATCGTTGAGAACGCTGCTGAACCGGATGGCGAATCACAATAGAAGTAGATACATCGGAGGGAATAATGGCTCATAAAAAAGGAACTGGTAGTACTCGTAACGGTCGTGACTCGAACGCCCAGCGACTTGGCGTCAAACGCTATGGTGGTCAAACTGTTCGGGCAGGCAACATTCTTGTGCGCCAGCGTGGCACCAAATTTCACCCAGGAAACAACGTCGGTCGTGGGAACGACGATACCCTGTTTGCTCTGATTGATGGCGTGGTGACATTTGAGAGAAAGGGTAAAGACCGCAAGAAGGTGAGCGTCTACTCAGCGCCAACCGTAGAACCGGCACCAGTAGAAGCTGAAGCAGTTGCTTCTTAAGACTGACTTGCTCTATCTAAGGCTACTCGCTAAATGCAGTAGCCTTTTTGCTTAGAAGAATTCAGAGGGGTCAGGGCTCATGTCCCCAACCCGAGTGAAGGTTGCTAATGCTTATCTGAAAGATATTATTGTTTGTGTATGGGCGACAGCACCCAACCCTAAACCAGCCAAGGACACAGCAGACAAAATCAAAAAGGCCTGCAATTGAGTGAATCTAGCTGTTTGAAGGTCTAGTCGCGCTAATGACTCAGCTGATATGACAACTAAGATATGGGCAAATACCTGAAGCCAGGTAACAATGACGGCGCTCACGAAGGCAACTGTGGCTACAATCACGAAAGCTCTACTATCCGACTTTAGCGAAAATGTAAGAATATCTCTAACGAGCGGCAACGCAGATGTTAAGGAGCCAGCTAGGAGCAAGGTAAGAGCCACAACCACCGGAGAAATAACCTGAGAGCTATGGGCTACAGATAACAGCCAGCCAAAGACAAAATAAGTAACCAGCAGTAGCGCGAGGGAGCCCCAAGGAAGTTTTTTCAAAGTTGACATCCATTCTTGTTTGCCAGTACGGGTGGAGTATTATTTAAAATTACTCTATTGTCTAGTGCTGGTAAAGCTTTGAGATGGTTTCGTGACTGAGTACGAGATTCTGGTTAACTGGTACAGAACTAACGGTTATAGATAAACTGGAAAAATGAAAGTCAATATATATGTTCTTAAACATTTGTAATATTGTTAAAGGCACTTTTCCAGTGTTACGTCTTATTAAGGAATATTCATGAAGCAACTTGTTATCGTCGAGCGCTTCTGCCTCGCTGGTCATATTTTGTCAAAGGCTTTTGGACTCGCAGGGTTGCTGTTGATCGTACCTCACGCTGATATGATTTTGAATCTGGCTGCGGGTGGACAAGCCGTCTTCCAGTGGAGTGTAGAAAAATCAATGGCTGGGGGTGGAGTGGTTGATATCCTCTTTGGAACAGCTGCTGTATCTATTTATGCTTACCGGACGTTGGGTTTGAGATCGCTGCTGGCGTTTATGCTACCAGCTATGTTGCTCTCGTTGGGAAGTGAATTATTGGGAACTAGTACCGGCTTTCCATTTGGCGACTATAGCTACCTAAGTGGTTTGGGATATAAAATTGCGGGGCTAGTCCCTTTCACTATTCCCTTATCCTGGTTCTATGTGGGGTTTGCTTCCTACTTAATCGCTCGTGTAGGTCTAGATGCCTCAGCAAAACCAAGTTGGCTCCGTTATGTAGGTGCTACTCTACTGGGTGCCATGCTATTCACCTCTTGGGATCTGGCGCTGGAGCCAGCTATGAGCCAAACCTCTTTTCCTTTTTGGTATTGGGAACAACCGGGAGCCTTCTTTGGCACACCCTACCGAAACTATGCCGGTTGGTTTGGCACTAGTGCACTGTTTATGAGTGTGGCGGCGCTGTTGTGGAGGAATAAGCCGCTGAAATTAGAGCGCTCGCAACTGAACCTGCCCTTAGCCGTTTATTTGAGTAATTTTACATTTGGGGCTGTGATAAGTTGGGTATCTGGGTTTCCCATACCAGTATTGCTGGGCTTATTGATAGGCGTTGCTCCCGCTTTGGGCCTGTGGTGGATGGCACGACCAACTTCTGCGACCGTTGCCATTGATCCAGCGACAGAAATCCCGGTGGCTTCTGTCGAAGTGGCTTTGAAGTAATCTTAGGCTGGGTAACATTGTGGCTGACTGGCTAACAGTAGAAGGCGCGCTTTCATTGGGACTGCTACTTATCCAAGTACCGGCAACGGCGATTCTCCTGTCGCGCCTGCTGAAAGGTCCCAGCCGCCATCCTCCAATTGAACCTCGCGGCGCCACTCCAGATTTGTTAGGTGCTGTCAGCGTTGTGGTTCCTACACTGAACGAGGCTGACCGTATTGGTCCATGTCTGACTGGGTTAAGTCGGCAAAGCTATGAAGTTCGAGAAGTTATCGTCGTAGACAGCAATTCTCAGGACGGGACGGTTGAGCTTGTAAAAACGGCTCAACAGACAGACCCACGCTTTCGCCTGATGACGGATGATCCCTTACCATCTGGCTGGGTAGGGCGTCCTTGGGCTCTGCATAACGGCTTTTTGCATAGCTGTGAGCAAAGTGAGTGGATTTTAGGCCTGGATGCCGACACCCAACCTAATCCTGGTTTGGTTGCCGGCTTGGTGAGGACAGCGCAAGCTGAAGGATATGATCTAGTTTCTCTATCGCCTCAGTTTATCCTCAAGTATCCAGGGGAGTGGTGGCTGCAACCGTCGCTGTTAATAACTCTCCTCTATCGATTTGACCCAGCTGGTATAAATACTCAAGTAGCCGAACGGGTGATGGCGAATGGGCAGTGCTTCTTGTGCCGCCGTTCTGTGTTAGCCCAAGTAGGTGGCTATGCTAGTGCACGCAGTTCTTTCTGTGATGATGTCACCTTGGCACGAAACGTCGCCGCTGGGGGCTTTAAGGTAGGCTTTTTGGACGGCGCGAAGGTGCTGAAGGTGCGGATGTATGAGGGGGCAGCACAGACGTGGAAAGAGTGGGGGCGTTCGCTTGACCTCAAAGACGCTTCCTCTACTGCTCAACTATGGGGTGATTTGTGGCTGCTGCTAGCGGTTCAGGGTCTACCCCTCTTAGTTGTACTCACCTACCCCTTTCTCCCTCTCTTTGGGCGGGCACAAGGCACCGCCCCTACTCCTCTGCTCCTATTGTTAGGACTAAACTTATTCCTGTTGGCAATTCGCTTTGCCTTGCTGTTTGCGATCGCACCTTCCTACGACCGCAGCAACGCTACATCTGGCTGGCTATTCTGGCTTTCTCCCTTAGCAGATCCCTTGGCGGTGCTGAGAGTTTTCTTATCTGCCTTCAGCACTCCTACTCAGTGGCGGGGTCGGAAGTATAAATAGGGAGTAGGACTCCCCTACTCCCTATTCCCTACTCCATCTTCAATTACCTGATCTCCCCGTTCTAGTTCCCAGAGAATTTGATTTCCTTCGCGTCGCACCCGCGACACAATCCAATTACGCCAGCGCCACTCGTCTCCCCGACTTGTAACTGCGCTGGCGTGGACATCCATCAGGTCGGCCAATTCAGAACTGGTGATCAGGTAGCCTTTAATGGCAATTTCGTCAGCGATACGTAGGGTGTCTAACAAGTTGCGGAGTTGAGTAACCCTGATCTCGCGGGGCAAGTCTTCGCTTGCGGCAGCCTGTGAAGGTGTAGGTGAATCCATAATGGTCATATCCGAGGCGAGACTACTAGGTTGTATCGATTTGTAAATGATCGTAGATGTAGAGTCTGAATCAGATACTTCCGCTACAGGTACGGTTGCTTCAACCTGGGATGCTTCAGAGGTACTGAGGTTTAGCTGTTTCAAGGACGGGGACTTGCCATTGGCAAAGGCACGAGCGATCACATCACAGCGTTCGTTGCCGACATTACCTGCATGACCCCGAACATGCTGCCACTTAATATACTGTGTATTGAGTTCATCTAGTATTTCCCAGAGGTCTTGGTTAAGGACAGCTTTACCTTCCCTAGTTTTCCAACCCTTCTTTTTCCAGCCTTTAACCCACTGAGTAACGCCTTTGATCAAGTATTCACTATCTGTGTAAAGAGTAACGGGTTCGGGTTGTTTAGCTGTGCTGAAGAGTTTTAGGGCAGCGATCGCGGCTTGCATTTCCATCCGGTTATTGGTGGTTGCAGTTTCATCGCCGCCCAGTTCGTAAATTGAGCCATCGGTGAAATAGACGACAACGCCCCAACCACCGGGTCCGGGGTTGCCGGTGCAGGCTCCATCGGTGTATATGCTTTGGATTGTGCGTGGGGAAGGCATGGATTAAAGGTTTAAACCGCAACAGGCGCAGAGAACGCAGAGGAAAGAGTTGTTAGCTTTCAGTTTATCAATCAACCGCAAGAAGACTCCCGTGGAGCGCGACGAGCGGCAGGAAATAACTGAGCGGTAAACCGCCCTAGTTATTTCTGAAGCAAGGCGTTTAACGGGAGACGCGAATAATGCGGGAGGCGCAGCCCTCCGGGTTCGCGGTCGCCTACGGAGGGAAACCCTCCTGCAGCGCCGTCTCACCACACCGCATTTTCGCTCATGAATTGCGGACAAGATCTACAGGTTCACCAAGATAATTTAACAATATTATGCTAAAATACTAGCATAAGCTAATAATAGATCATGCTAGTATTTGAGGCTAAGTTACAGGGGACAGATGGGCAGTATCGAGCGCTAGATGAGGCGCTGCGTACCGCCCGTTTTGTGCGAAATAGCTGCCTGAGATACTGGATGGATAACAAGGGGATTAACAAGTATGACCTAAATAAGTACTGTGCTGTGTTAGCGCGTGAGTTCGAGTGGGCAGATAAACTGAACTCGATGGCAAGGCAGGCTAGTGCTGAAAGAGCCTGGTCAGGTATTGCCCGATTCTTTGATAACTGCAAAAAGCAAGTCTCTGGGAAAAAGGGATTCCCGCAATTTAAAAAACATCAACAGAACCTCAGCGTCGAATACAAGACATCTGGGTGGAAGTTATCAGACGACAGGAAAGATATCACTTTCACTGATGGCTTTAAGGCTGGCACTTTTAAGCTGTGGGGAACTCGTGATCTGCACTACTACCAGGTAGACCAGATTAAGCGAGTACGTGTTGTGCGTCGTGCCGATGGGTACTACACACAATTTTGTATTGACCAGGAACGGATAGAAAGTCATGAATTAACAGGTAAAAACGTTGGTATAGATGTTGGTCTAAACCATTTCCTGACTGATTCGGCTGGGCAACAGATAGAGAATCCACGTTTCTTGAGAAAAGATGAGAAAGCACTCAAGAGGTTTCATCAGCGTGTATCTCGGAAGAAAAAAGGTTCAGCTAATAGAGCCAAGGCTCGTAACCGACTAGGTAGGAAGCATCTCAAGATTTCAAGGCGGCGTAAAGACTTTGTGGTGAAAACTGCAAGGGCGCTTGTTCAGTCTAACGACTTGATTGCCTTAGAAGATCTAAAAGTGCGTCACATGGTTAGAAACCATCATTTAGCCAAATCGATTAGTGATGCAGCGTGGTCGCAGTTTAGGGAATGGTTAGAGTATTTTGGTAGAGTGTTTGGGGTGCCGGTGATAGCTGTGCCACCACACTATACTTCTCAGGACTGCTCAAAGTGTGGTGTAGAAGTTAAGAAAACTCTGTCTACACGTACTCATAGCTGCTCACACTGTGGACACGTTCAAGACCGAGATTGGAACGCCGCGATTAACATCCTCAAAAAGGCGCTGCAATACTGGGCAAAAAATACCGTGGGGCACACGGGAATTAACGCCTCTAGAGAGAACGACCTCTGCGCTGTTGAGGAAACTCAACAGGGTAAGCCGACTCGTGGAAAGAGGAAGCCCAAGAAGTGATTCTTGGAGTCCCTCGTTATAGTCGGTACTCTGACTTAACGGGGGAGGATGTCAACTGCCTGTAATGAATATCAACAGTATCTTTTTGCAACTAGATATCTCAGATTTTCTAAACCTTTGATTAAATTCAAGACATTCTGCTTGTGTATACCGAGTTTTTTTAGCCGTTGGGGCTAACTGACCTTGAAATGATTCATGCGTCTCGGATGTTTGCCGCCGCGATGCATGGCTTTTTGCAATCAGAACTCTCTGGATTGTTTGTGCGATCATACCCGCTCGATGAAAGTTACGACTAGATGATTACGCGGCTCATCAAGGGACTCAAGATTTCGGCAACAGAACAATGATTCCGAAAGGAGAGTATAACCCATGACCGAGCTTGTCTTTTTAGCTGCGACTCAACTTGCCCGGATGATTCGCGAACGCGTAGTTTCATCAGTTGAAGTAGTGGATGCCTATTTACAGCAAATCGCTCGATACAACGACAAGTTGCACGCAATTTGTACTCTCGATGCGGAGAACTCTCGACAACGCGCACAGGAAGCGGATGAAGCATTAGCCCGTGGTGAAAACTGGGGAATCTTGCATGGCGTACCAATTACCATTAAGGATACATTTGAAACTGCTGGACTACGCACCACTTCAGGCTATAAATCACTCAAAAACTATATTCCCCAACGGGATGCAGTAGCTGTGGCACGTCTGGGAGCAGGGGGGGCAATTATCTTAGGTAAAACTACTCCTGGTCTAACGGGGGGTGGAGACTATCAGGGTATCAATGACATATTTCCGTCAGTCAATAATCCTTGGAATTTGGACTATACATCCGGGGGCAGTTCTAGCGGCAGTGCTGCGGCTATAGCCGCAGGGCTATCAGCTTTAGACCTCTGTGCTGACTTCGGTGGCTCGATTCGTCAACCCGCGCACTTTTGCGGTCTATTTGGGTTCAAACCCACCGACCGAGGGGTGCCTACCGCTGGTAATATTCCCCAAGGCATTGGAAGTATTCGCCAGATGATGACAGTAGGTGCCCTAGCTCGATCGCTCGAAGATTTGCGGCTTTGTCTATCCTTGATTGCAGGAGCTGATCGCCGCCAGCCTGATATCCCGCCAATGCCTTTGGATACACCGAGCGAACGTGACCACCAAATTCTACAGCTCGCTTGGATTGATGAACTATCAATCTTCCCAGTCGCTACCGAGATTAAATCAGCCATGCAGAGTGCTGCAAAGAAGCTAGCAGATGCTGGCAAGAAAGTTGAACGCTGGCAACCAGATTTTGATTTCCTCGTCGCTTGGCAGACTTACTATATCTTGAGTACATATATTGTACCCTTCACTCAATCTATGAGTTTTGATTATGTCAGTCAAAGTCTGGCGTTTTTGTGGCGGGAGGGTACTCAAGGAGATCGGGAGTTACGCCAGCTCAGTAACTTGCCTGGGATGGCATTACCAATCGTCTTCAATACAACACTCAAAGGTTATTTTGAAACCTTGCAAGCACGCGATCAACTAATTGAGCGAATGGATCGAGAACTAGAGCAATGGGATGCTTGGTTGTGCCCTGTAGCAATCACCTCTGCTTTTACCCATCGACCAAGAGGTACCGCAGTAAAGGTAGATGGTCGTCAGGTGCCCTATATGATGGCATCGGGTGCTTATACAGTACCCTTCAATCTCACAGGTCATCCAGTAGTTGTCATTCCAATTGGGCACACTTCTAGTGGATTACCCATCGGGATGCAAATTGTCGGTAAGCGATGGAGAGAAATGGAGTTGTTGGCAGTTGCCCAAAAGTTAGTTGAGGTCGTGGGTCAGTTCCAGTTGCCACCTGGCTATTCAAGTGATGTTCGGTCTTAAAGCTTCTTCGATTGCCCGGTCACAACCGGACTTTCAGCACGTCGCATTAGGTTTTGAGATAGTGTCTTAGTAGTATAGAAAAGTTTTAAAGAATTTTTGGAGTAAAAAGATGAATGCGTGGGGCGATCGCTTTAGTAGAATGATGGGCCGCACTCGCTTTGTGGTCTGTCGCCTGTTTATCCATCTAGCGGGGCAAGAAGTGGCACCGCTTTTAGGAGTGTTCAATCGTGCTGCTCGGCAAGCAATCGAAGCTGAGGGAGACATGAAGGTTTTGGGAGAAGGACTTGTCGAAATCTGCCAGAGCCTTCTGCAACACGATGACTACTGGCTCTCTGCCTCCAATGAAGGCGACGTATTTTGGGAAGAAGGTGCGGCTGGCGACTATTTCAATGATTTGTTTACCGACTCTGCCCAGCGCTATTTAAGTGAACCGGATCTGAGTGCCCCAACTGCTACCAAGGCAGATGAGCCTTTGTCAATACCCGTAACGCGTAACATCGTCGTTATGATTACAGTGGCTTGTGAGGGAGAAGTCCCAGAATTGGAAACCGACCTCTCTAACATTAGTGCGCTTAAGGCAGCGCTCAAAGCCCTGATTAACCTGCACTATCAAGAAAGGCTGCGGGCAATCCAGGTGCATTTCTCCCCAGCCCAGCTGGGCGACGAACTCTCTGCTGACCAGCTTTTGCAGTATTTTCCTGAATTAATTCCCCTTTAACTGTCGTTAGATAACAATTGAACGCAGCTTGGTATGGGATCAACACCTCCCCCCAGTTACCAGTTGGGGCGAGATGTTGTTAACCTCGGAGATAGGACGATTGTAAAAGTATCATGACAATAGTGCGTAAAATCACGCTCCTTTTTCTCTGCCTGACCTTGTGTTGGACAACTGTCGCTTGTGGCGGTTCTAAACAGACTAACTCTCAGTTTGGTGGGGCCACTGCACCTGCGTCTGCTCCCACCCAGCTGAGTGATGGGCAGTATCCAGTACAGCAGGTCACCTATAGCGATGCGGATGGGGAATATACCCTGTTCTTGCTCAATACTCCACCCGGTACGCCCCCGACCGTCCGCATACCTAATGTGCCGATGGCACGGTTGACCGATGAGGAAATCAAGGCCGGTCAAAAGAGTTATCTAAAGGTGGAGAATGGACAACCGTCTTTGCACCTGACAGAAGACTTCAAAATTGCCTATGACCACGCTGTCACCGAGACTAGGAATAATCCCCAAACAGGACAGCAGGAAACGGCGGTGGTGCGCCGGGAAAATGGCTTTTGGGCTCCCTTTGCTGGAGCAGCGGCAGGCAGTCTGGTTGGTAATGTTGCGGGCAATCTCTTGTTTAGGCCCCAGTATTATGTACCACCTGTTTACCAGCCAGGAGTATCTGTGCTCAGAGGCTATGGCGGTTATGGTAGCACTTACGGTCAAGCGGTAAACCAATACCAGAGTCGCTACAACGCACCGCCAGCAGCAGTAAGAAACCGGACTAATTTTCGCACCACAGGGCGGATCAGAACTCCCTCGTATGGTCAGCCAACGATAACTAGTTCACCGCGTTATAGCACTGGCAGCCGCTCTACGGGCTCGGGCTATGGCTCCAGTACCTTAAGATCCGGTAGCTCCAATCCCAACAGTTTCAGAAGCCCGTCATCTAGTAGTTTTGGCAGTGGGCGCTCGTATTCACCTAGCAGAAGTCGCTCTGGTGGTTTCGGCAGTAGGCGACGTTGAGAGGATGGGATAGAGGGGGAGATCTCCCCTCTCTTCTTCAGAGCTGATATGCCAAAGGAACACCCGGCCCAGACCAGCGCCCGACTGCCTTGCCAATCACAGCCAGCTCTTGCATCAAGCGGTCGAAACGCTCTGGTGTCAAAGATTGAGGTCCATCTGATAAGGCTCTGGCTGGGTTGGGGTGAACCTCAATCATGAGTGAGTCTGTCCCAGCGGCGATCGCTGCCAGCGCCATTGCCGGTACATACTCTGCTTTGCCGGTGCCGTGGCTGGGGTCAATCATAATTGGCAGGTGAGTAAGGGTTCGCAACACCGGCACCACTGCTAAATCTAAGGTGTTGCGAACATACTGGCGATCAAATGTGCGGATTCCCCGCTCACACAAGATCACATTTGGGTTCCCTGCTGCCATGATGTACTCTGCAGCCATTAACCATTCTTCAATCGTCGCCGACATTCCCCGCTTCAAAAGAACTGGTTTTGGTTGCGCTCCGACTTTTTTAAGTAGAGAGAAATTCTGCATATTCCGAGCGCCGACTTGGACCACATCAGCCACGGACGCTATTTTCTCAAGGTCAGCAGTGTCCATGACTTCGGTGATAATGCCGAGCCCGGTTGCTTTCCGTGCCGCTGCCAGTAATCCCAAGGCACTCTCACCGTGTCCTTGGAAAGCGTAAGGTGAAGTCCGAGGCTTGTAAGCACCGCCCCGTAAAAACTTTGCTCCGGCTACCTTGACGCGCTTTGCCGTCTCGACAATCATCTCTTCGTTTTCCACCGAGCAAGGTCCGGCAACCACCACTACGGGATGGTTTTGACCAAAAAAGACCGGTCCATTGGGAGTGTCAACTACCACCTCACTCGCTTGCCCGTGGTGGAACTCAAGGCTAGCTCGCTTAAAGGGCTGCTCCACTCTCAAAACTTGTTCAATCCAGGGGCTGACTTCCTGAACTTGTAGTGGATCTAGGCTAGCAGTTTCACCTACTAGACCCAGTACCACCTTGTGCTTGCCAACGATTTTCTCTGCCGTCAGCCCTTTGATGAGAAGTTCCTCGCTAATCCGGGCAATCTCCGCTTCTGGAGAACCGAGCTTCATAACCACAATCATTTTAAATTCCCTAATTATTCGCTTATGTTGCCAATTTCCAAAAACTATTTATGAATATAGCTCTTAGCCTTTTGGGTATTGGCTATTAATTGGCTATTGAGTGTAGAAATAACGTATAAGCTCTGAGATAACGAGCAACCCCCCCTACCAAGGGGGGTGAGAGGCGGTTGATTGTCGATTCGTACAAGAGATCTATTCGTATCAGAATCACTCCAAAAAATTAATATAAGACAGCTAAATAGCTATACATTTTTCTGCCTATTCGAGCGCCAAGCTGACACCATCCGTCCCCAATTTGTGGTGAACTCTTGCCAGCCCAGCCGGCTTCCTACTATTTCTTCATCCCAAGAGGCAGAAATTACCCCATAACTCAGCCCTAATACCCCTAAACCAAAAAAGCCCATGCTTACCAACACCACTGCTACACCGGGTAGCTTGAACCATCCGTGGCTGATAATGACATAACTGACAATAAAAGTAGCGATGCCCAAAGCCGTTGGAACTCCACATAATATCGCCATCCGCCGCGCCATGCGAGCGCTTACAGCTTTTGGGATGGCCATTTCTTGTTTAGTCAACGGTAATTTATTCTCAGATTTGGCAATTTGCGGTGGTTGCTTCTTAGGCTTTTTGGCAGTTTCTGGTGATTCCTTCTCTGACTTTTTGGCAGTTTCCGCTTGCTTTTGACTGTTATTCTTAGCCTGTTTTTGACGCTTTTTGCTTGGTTCGAACGGCAATCGGTCGCGTTGTGGTTCAGCGGGCATAAACTCAACTACTCCCTAACCACGGATTCCGAGCCGAGCAATCAAAGCTTGATACCGTTCTCTGTCTTCCTGTTGAACATACGACAAGAGGCGCTTGCGCTGACCAATCAGTTTCAACAATCCTCGTCGGGACGAATGGTCTTTCTGATTCGCTCTGAGATGTTCGCTGAGTCGGTTGATGCGCTCTGTCAGCATAGCGATTTGCACTTCTGAAGAGCCAGTATCGGTTTCGTGAACTTGGTAGTTAGAGATTAACTCTTGTTTGCGCTGTTGTGTCAGGGCCATAGTGGACTTAATTGCTAATTAATGCACAGATTTCTCATCTTATCACAGCCTTTGGATTTGAAGAAACAGACGCGCTCTCCACGTCTCCCCAACGCCAGTTCTGGAGCCAGGCTGCGGATGGCTGTGCCAGCCGCAGAACTGGCGTCGGACGGCACAGCCCTCCGCAGCCTGGCTCCTCCCCGCGTCTTCGTTCACTGCCAAACGAGCACCTTGGCTCCATGCTCTGGCAGGTCGATAATTAGGCCATCCTCCCCAGCCTCAATTTCAGAGTTGCCCATGTACTCATGCCACATCCCAGCGGATGGGAAGTTAGGAACTCTATATCCAGTCAAGGACTCGTCAGAAAAATTCCATCTGTAAATTTTCCATTGATTAGGTCGCCTAGGCGGGAAGCCAGAGTTGCTGCCACTGCCCGTTGAGTTCAACTATACGCAACCGACTTAAGGCTCTGCTACCCGAAGGTCT
>JAABUQ010000877.1_pt1 | contig 68956 bp, 64 predicted proteins | sample 5560001 | NCBI WGS metagenome assembly JAABUQ01 (sample SAMN10711888, study PRJNA513371) | rock metagenome | isolation source: Antarctica rocks | place: Antarctica: Victoria Land, Finger Mt nord | collected 2015-12-18
TCACTATCTAAATTATGTAGCTTCCCAGTTCTTTGCGTGGTATACAATGGATGCAAATGGGAAGGTGTTTTTTAGGTGGGGGCGGGGTTCGCGGATACTTTTGTCCTAGTACTGTACAAAGCAAAGGGCCTTGGATTCGTGTAGAGGTCTCTGGCCAACGAGTTCAATGCTTATCTGACTGTTACTTGTACGACGCGCATGTGTGATCTTCGTGCCTAGCCTGATAGTCTCCCTCGAGCCTCCCCGTGAATTTCGAAGAATTGAAGGAGGTCCTCAATGCTCCGTGTCGCAATGGAGCGTTTTAGTGGTTTGTGAGCTAGAAAGAAAACTATCACAACGGACTCAGTGTTGCACGGAGTTTGAAGTTGCATACGGAAACGCGAAAACACACTGGGAATGATTGAGTGCTCGAATATCATTTGATTCTCACGATGTCTAGAATCATGTGGTCACTGTGGACATAATGTACATGCCTAGACCAGCAAAACCATACCCCGATGGTTGCCGAACCCCATTATCGCATGAGAAAACCAAGCAACCGTGAACCCCACATCAAAAGTAAGAGAAGCCTACAGCTCTTGGCTAGCTTTGCCGCCCTTTGTCGTCTTCTTCGGTAGGAGGTCTGGAGACAGGTTTAGCAGATGCTGGGAACAAGTCGGTACCGGAAGACAGCTTACTCTGGTGGATATTGGGCAGTACACCACCCTGGGCGATTGTGACGTGGCCCAGGAGCTTGTTCAGTTCCTCATCATTGCGAATAGCGAGTTGGAGGTGGCGAGGGATGATTCGCGTCTTCTTGTTGTCACGAGCGGCATTACCGGCCAATTCGAGAATCTCAGCAGCAAGGTACTCGAGAACGGCGGCAAGGTAAACGGGAGCACCTGATGGACCAGTCAGATCGTAAAACGCATCAAAAAGGATCTTTATCACTCGCCAGCACCAACACGCTGAGCGTAGTTGCCTTTCCTCAACAGACGGTGAACACGGCCTACGGGGAATGCGAGACCGGCTTTGGAAGAACGGCTAAGACAACGTTGTCAGCTATGGAAGCTCCATAAAGTGGTTGTTGGGTGCACAAGAAAGGCTGGACCTTAAATGTGATAAACAAATAAGAGGTCGCGAAGATTAGGCAAATGATGGTAGAGGTGAGAACTCACGATTGCGAGTTCTTGCTGCCGCTGGCCTTGCCTCCAGATTTACCTCCAGTCATTTTGATGGATTTGGATGAATTTGAGAATCGGTTGAGAGTGTCTGGTGGATTGAATTTGGATATGAGTTGCTAGTTGATGCGAATGCGTAGATATGGGTGTGGATGCTGGCGACGTTGGGGGAAGAAAGTTGGGAAGGGAAGGGACAGAGGGGAGTTAAGTAGTGGCAGCAATAGCGTGGTGATTTGGGCGCGCTCGTTGTCTCGCTTAGCCATGAATTAGTGGATTTGGGCGGGAAAGGAAAAGGAAAATCATTTTAAATGGTTGTTGTTGCTCGCTTAATTCGCAGACGCGCCAGTGATCACGGCCAGTGCGGGACAAGTATAAGTACCCTCGCCGCCCACGCACCTTCTCCTTCCTCCACTTCTCTCTTTCCATCATCCACGAAAGCTATCCGTCATAGTCGCATCAATCATCCATATCACTCACAATACCCATCCTCACCACTTCTCAATCAAATCCGTCCAAATCCATCAAAATGCCTCCCAAAGCTGCTGAGAAGAAACCCACCACTGGCGGTAAGGCTCCCGCAGGCAAAGCTCCCGCCGAAAAGAAGGAAGCAGGCAAGAAGACCGCCGCCCCCGCTGGTGAGAAGAAGAAGCGCAACAAGACGCGAAAGGAGACCTACTCCTCATACATCTACAAAGGTATGTTTCAGTTCGATGTGGGTCCCAAGTCGCGTCGTTTCTGGGTGGTCCGGCCAAGTCCTGTATCTCACCCATACTTTCCGCCTAATTCAGGTGCTGGGACCTTGCTGACGCGTCCCATCCAGTTTTGAAGCAAGTTCACCCCGATACCGGTATCTCCAACCGTGCGATGTCGATCCTGAACTCCTTCGTCAATGGTACGTCGACATCTGACTGTTTGCTGCTTGGCCTTCCTAACCCGATTGGCAGATATCTTCGAGCGCGTCGCGACTGAGGCATCTAAGTTGGCCGCATACAACAAGAAATCCACCATCTCGTCCCGCGAGATTCAGACCTCGTAAGTCGTGCTGCATCATCCTTCCATGCTGTCTACATTCTAACCAGTTCTAGTGTCCGATTGATCCTGCCTGGTGAACTTGCCAAGCATGCGGTATCGGAAGGTACAAAGGCAGTCACGAAATACTCTTCGTCAACCAAATAGGCACGTCATCCGCTTCAGCCTGTGGATTCGCCTCGCTCCTAGCAGCATGACATCTAGGGTGATTGGTGGAAACAAGGCATCTGGTCTTTCTCTGGTGTTCAGGACGGTTTCTAATGTGTCACGGGATGGCTTGCTTCGTGGCCAAGGGTAGCATCAGGGGTTGAACTTGGCTTGTACCATAAAGATATCCAAGCAGGCATGAAGATTATGAAAATCTTCCTGAAACTCATGTTTACAATCTCCGGTCTTGACCTCTACGGTTTGTTTTGGATTAGACTTTACCGATCTTTCAGACAAAAGTAGCGGGTATATAATTTACCATTCTCGCTAACTTTCACAAGTCACACAACCTCGACAACAGAGACTTCTGACAGAAGCCACTCGGTGACAAAGGCGTTCTTCACAGCCTACTAAACAACATGACACCCAGGCATCTTTGTACTAGCTCTGACGGTCGAAGAGTTGTGTAAAGATATGATGCTTGGGAGGTTACAGTTGTGGGGTCCACACGGAAGGCGCGAAAGGTACTCTGAAGCCAGCGGTGCTTTAACAATTGAATGTCGCAGACCATAGACCAAGATAGTACATGAATCCAGATTGACCCTCGCTCCAGTAATGATGCTACAAATCGCAGACCGTTCAGGAATACACATCTGGAGGCCGATCTACGATCTCCCCATCCCCTTCGTCATCGTCATCAAGGATTTCCACATCATCAACAGCACTTGCTCGTTCAGTACCCTGGCCATGCAATGGCGGCTGCACGTCTGCCACATGAACAACAGGCTTCCCATCAACGTTGCTCATAGAGTCTCGCCACTCCTTCCAATCGGCCTCATCGCGGATCAAGAACGCTATCAACATGCTGGGATCCATGTCTTTGATCGACAGTCTTCGCAACCTTCGCGTGTGACAGGAATCTATTTCCTCCTTTGCGTAATCGCCAACGTTTTCATAAAGAGGTAGAGCTGGCCGCGTCTGGTGAGGGTCCATGTAGAAGAAGCTGTCTCCTTGAACCCCTATGAAGTAATGCGAAGAAGACGGCCGGCCTCTGCATCATCAATCAGTGCCGACGTTCCGCGTATGATCAATCGTCTCTGACTTACCCAGCTATACCAATAGACTGGGGAAGCCTCAAAGCTGCCTTTAAGGCTTCCCAGTACACAGGAGTGACCCTGTCGATCCCTAGTCTGATACCAAGAAGAATTAGTGTGGGCGTAAAGGTTCTGTCTTGCACCTTGGCAAGCTTCATGAATGCATCCTCATATACGTCTGCACCGTCTCCATTCACGTATACCTCGAGGCCACTTTCTTGATATTGATCTGAGAGCGCTCTATATGCTGTCAGCGCTATATTCAAGTAGTGTGAATAGCGAATCCCTACTGAATGCACCTGGCGGTTGCAGAGGGTCCAAACCACTCGCCTGGATGTTTGCCGCAAGCTAGAGCGCCGTGTCCCACAAATCGCTGTATTGAGAACGGCGCTTTTGGGTCGTCGGCGAATAAAGACAACACCTTCCGTTCCTCGTCTGCGCGAGAACCTCGCCGCCAATCTACGTCCTCGTCAGTGCCATGCTTTCAGGTGTCAATGTTGAGCCGTGACCTCTCCCTAATCGTAGCATCACCAGCGCATTCGCAAGCACACTTTGCCCAGACCTGATCATACACCCCCAGCCTGTGTCTGATGTGAACCCCCCTTGATCCAGCTGGCTCCGTAATCGTACGGAAAAGGATATTGACGCTGAGGCTTTCGGGTCGGTTGATCTCTTGATGGCTGAAAAATTGGAGCGGTATGTCATCCACGGCCTTGATTCGAAATCGTCGAGAAACTCCTTCGGCCACCCTCCCTCTGCTTCCTCCTCCCTTGTTCTCGAAGGAGCAGTTTCTCGGCCTCCATTCACGGAGACATTAAGCGTCCTCTCGGGAGCAATGTAGGAGCCTTCCTCCTTGACGGGAGCCTCGCTTTCCTCTTTCTGCTGGACTGATGCTGCTTCTCTATCGCGTGATGCGGGCCTGGCGCTGTATTCTCTACCCAATAACCAGATGGAGGACTGCGAGGGTTCATCGTTCTGGGGCTCTGGGTCCCAAAAGAGCTTAACTATCTTCTTGTACCGGCCGAAGTCCACATTCGACATCATCGGCTGCTGGAATGGGTACGGCGTTCATAGGATAAGATAGACTCGAAGGATCCGCCCAAATCGAATAAGGTAGTGCTCGCCAGGGTTTCGATACATGCAGCTAGGGGTGCTGGGGAGCGTGTGAATGGGGGCCGATGTTTAAGCTGGAAGTATCGCAGCAGGGGCAAAGTTCTGTCAGTGTTGTTCATCAATAGATCGTGTGAGATGTCGTTGCAGCGATCCGAACATCATAGTCCTGTGTTCGGGAGCGTGACTACCATTCTCAGCTGCCCTTCGGCCTCGATCTCCCCAAGCTCTAGGGCGTTGCAGCCTATCGGTCCCCTGTCTGCCGATAAGATCCCGCCCGCAGTCCTACGGCGCGTCGGAAAACCGTCATCGACTCAGAGCACGATTCTTTGACGATGCACCCTCGCGCCTTCACTTGTTGTTCCAACGTTGCGAAAGACCACCGCCTTTTTATTCGTCATGTACTAGTAGAGTTCTAATATTCATCCTAAGGTAGATGGAGGACAAGTGTGGAGGGGGTGGTGGTCCAGGCGCCACCCCGTACAAAGTTTCCGTCGATCGTGACGGTCTTGCTACTTCATTTGTTTCTCCAAGTAATGACTTCCTGGCCAAGTGGAAGAAGAGTATACCTTAAGATCCCTCCGATCCTTTGATCACGCTGTTGCTGACATGCAACAAGAGCCTCCCTCAGTACCGTTCTCTCTCAATGATGAGGCGAGGCGCACCCAAGGCCGGCATACCTCGCAAATCGATCACAAACTACGGTTCAATCAGATAGCATTCATCAGCGCTGGTAACGCAAGTGGGGACGATCTGAAGGATTCCAAAGACGTCGAGAAACCCACGGCCGCTGAAGTCAGCGATCAAAAATTCATTGCATCTGCGACGGCCCCGGAAGGCGGGATGGCGAATCTGTCCCTGGGCGAAACATTAAATGTACCGTCAAAGAGTGGGAAGTTGCAGGCTGTTGGAATGCATAACAAATCTCCTACCACCGCACCTACAGACGAGCCGCTTTCCATGAATGGCAACGGTTTTTTCTACGGTGATCTTCACGGGTCTCAAGCTCAGACCCAAACTCAAACTACGACCTCCAAGGATAACCGTCGTTCTGATAATTTGTTTTTCGTTGATCTCCACGGGTCAAAAGACCTGGCTCATACCACTCTTCCAGACCCTACCACAGGACGCTCACCGTCACCTACGGGCTCAAGCTCAAGTGAAGAATTAATCCTATATGCCGGAAGGGACAGTCTCAGAGGCAAGAAGAGAAGCCCAAGTCATCTTAGTACTTCGTTCGGAAGCAAAGCCAAACCGAGAATCGTCAATGATCCTATTACATCCTCTTGCGACAGAAGACCGGCCGCCAACCATGATTTGGAGCCCAAGCATTCAGCGAGCATGCTCGACACCAGCAAAGCGACGAGTTCCCAGCTGATAGGTCAACCCAGTCCCTCTCCAGTCGAACCAAAGTCCACCGCTGCCAGACATTCACGGAAAACAAAACAGTCTCGCATTAACAGAAAGTATCATATGGATGCTGCTTTAGCCGATTACATTGACAACATGGATTATGAGGCCATCGATGATGTGGCTGGGGAGGCAAAGCTCACAGCTCGTCAGCTAGATACCATGGACACGTCCGGCTGGGAGGACGAGCCCGATGAATCCGATGAGAGACTCCCAGTTGACAGCATTACCTCCTTCAGTGAGACTTGGGATACAGCGGATCTGCAGGATTTTGACGGCCTTAGTACCTCTGATGAAGTTAACGCAGCGGTTAAACAAATATTTGCGAAGCGTCAGCGACCCTCTGGGATTCATTATCTCATCATTTACGAAGGGTATAGCGTTGATGATGCAAGATGGATTCATATCGACTCTCTCGACAGCGCCGGAGCACAAAAGAAAATCCATGTATTTGAGACAGAGCAGGCGGAGTTGGCGCGAGACTATGCTGATAGTGCCTCTTCCATGGACTCTGACGAAGAGACACAGATAGTTAAGGACGTCCAGAAGGACATGGACGACATTCTGGACGAACAGGATCTTCTTGATCGCAAAATAGAACGAATGACGGATGAACAGATTGCGAGACTCCTATCAAAGCAGGAGCAATTAGGCATAGGTTCTGATAAGCTTCTTATCTTCGATGCAGTTTCAGCGCCATCAGAAGCTCGAGGCCGGAAGATGTCAAAAAAGCGCTCTTCTGCCGATTTACCCTCAGCCAGCCTACCTGCCGACGTCCTTGATCAAGATCCCTACGATGGGTTTGACGTCCTGGACATGGACCGCCCTAGCCTGAAGAAGAAGGCCAAAGGTCGGCGTGGAACGATACCAGTAGAGGCCTCGGACAGCGAGTTGGAGCAGTCCCTACAAGCAGCGTGGGTGAATGATCGTACAAAGAAGAAGAAACGCAAAGAAGAGCGCGAGGAATTTCGTGCCCAAGGATTGTTGGGCAAGAAAGGCAAAGTAGACATGAAGGCCAAATATTCTCAGGGCATGGGAATGACTCAAGTTCTGGAGGAGGTCAAGGGCTTCCTTGCCTCCACAAACGAAAAGTAAGTCTTCCCACACACCGAAGGCTCTACTTTGACTAAGTCCCGCAGTCTGTCGTTGTCACCCATGGGCCAAAGAGAGCGCAAGCTCGTCCATGAATTAGCTAATGTGTTTGGGCTGAAATCCAAGTCGATTGGGGATGGCGCCAGTCGATTCCCTACTCTGATTCGTACAAGGCGGACAATTGCCTACGATGAGACACTCCTCCCTAAGCGCATAACCCGTGGCTTCGGCATTTTCCTGCCACGCATGGACAAGGCTGCTAAGAGAAAGGGAGCTGCGACCAGAGTGGCCCGCGGCGGAGGCTTCTCCAAAGCAGCCGTGTCCTATAGAGACGGCGACGTGGTCGGCGCATCTGCGCCTGAACTGGGACAGGAGAACAAGGGGCGGAACATGTTGGAGAAGATGGGCTGGAGTACAGGAACCGCACTTGGTCCCCTTAATAACAAGGGTATCATGCACCCTGTCACCCATGTGGTCAAGAATTCCAAGGCTGGCCTGGCTTGATTTGGCTTGAAATCGCTTGTCTGTCTAGCATTTTCGGGAGAGCCACCTTTGAGCATGGCGGGTAGCGTGAAATTACATGGGCAGGCGCGCTGCTGGTGCCCCATTCTGGCTTTGCCAGCAGCACTTGACACCAGCTCTTTGTATTCCTGCTCGATGGTTTTGTACTGGGGCCAATCGACGTCGGTCTTCGAGCAATGCAAGGTAGTAGAGAGGATCAGAGGTTTGGCAGCAAATGCCACATCAGACTATGAACCCGAGTTCTCGATTTGTTCATCAAAGTAGTAAGGAGGAACTTGTGATTTTTCTTATTACTGGAACCTTTTGCTTCCCGAACTGTAAGAAGGATGGTGTCAAGATGGAGGCCGCGAGTGATCTTAAAGCAGTCATGCGAATTGCTAGATTGTTGTATCTTTCTAGTTCTCCTCGGATCTGTCTGGAATGTTTGGATACTTTGTGACCAAGAACCAGACGGATGGCAAACCTTCAACAACAAGTGCACTGGTACACCAAATTACGGACATCATCGAACATACTGGAAGTGAATTCCACTTCCCTTCATAGATCAAAGCATAGACTATGAGACGAATGTGCAATATAGTGGCCCATACCGTAGTAAAGAGTTCATACTAGGGCTGTCGTAGGGCTTCCTGCCCTCTCTCACAAAGCAATTGCTACTTGCGGGCACGGTACATGTACTCGTTACTCATCGAGAGGCTGTCATACATTTGCAAGCCCCTACAACAATGTATTGACGGGCTATTGATGAATTGGTTAGCCTGTAGGAGCCCACAGCTAAAGAGATGAGCCATGAAGGATGTCAGTCACAATCGTAACGGGAGACCTAGTCACGGAGTCTATGAAGGGAAGAGGGAAAGGATTATTTGTGGGCTATTAGAAGTATGAGGTGGTTAGCACCAACCGATGCCAGCTCTATGCAACTCCATCGCTATGCTACAAGAATTCTAGAACAAGACTGTGGACTCATGTCCAAGCGTGCCGACACACCTATCGTTTCTTTCCCTTCCCACCTTTCGCTGCCTTAGGCACCGGCTGAGCGTGCCCGAAGTCTTTGATATGATTGAAGAGCCTTGATTTCGAAGGGAAGCCCGCATTGCAAGCAGCGCACTTGTACTCTGCGGTGCTGGGAGACGCGTTTGGCTGCGCGGCCTTCTTAGTTCTCTTTGCCTTCGCCTTTCCTACCCTAGGCTGTAAGGCTGATACTGTCTCATCATCGTTCAAGGAGCCAGTAGCAAGCTTTTCTGCGATATCGTCAGCCCCAGACTGTGGTGTGCTCAGTTTTGTGTGAGCCTCGATTGCATCTCCAAGGATCCGTTTCTCGACTGCGTCTCGAGAGACATAGTCGTCATCCGTGGATGATGCTGAAGTGACTTGGCTAGATGGCGCAGAAAGTTTCTCCTCTGCTGGACTTGCTTCAGCATGCACTTTCCAAATAGCCTCTGGATCACTTGGTGCGGTATCTGCACCGTCTGAATGATCCAACATGTTTCGCTCATGTTGCCTGTCGTTCTCTCCATTGCCGAATTCTCTAGTATCTTCCGGATCCGTACCAACAACCGAGTCAGTAGCTCCAGGAGATTTATCGTTACTTCGACTTTCAATACTGAACGCTTGATCGTCGTTCCTCATCTCCCTCTGCAGCTGCTGGGTAGCCTTGAGATGTTTCTTACTCCTCTCGTGCGCGCCGAACTGATTCTCACTCTTGAAAGTCTTTCGACAGACCACACATTCAAGTTCTTCTTCAGGCTTCTCTTCCTCCTCCTCTTCCTCCTCCTCCACCTCTACTTCAACAAGATCATTGTTGCGCGTCCATGCCGGTATGGCGTCCTGCTGAGCAGCTTTGGCTCGGTTGGCTGCTCTTGACCGGGCGGCCTGCGCAGTAGCAGCATCTCGAATAATCTTCTGTCGCTCTGCTTCGGTTTGCGTGTTTGGTATGTAGCGAGGATCACGCTTGCGTACGAATTGGACAAGTGACTTGACAGTCTCATTGAACTCACGAATGCCATCTTCCCTGAATCGCCTGTTCTCCTTCTCCATCAAACGTCGAACCCGTCGGTCAGGCGCATCAGATAACCTATATACGTCCTTCCACGAAAATGTCTTCTTAGTTGCGAAGCCATTCCACATCGCATAGAACGGTCTAGCCACTTCTTCGTATTTATCTGTGGCGTGACCGAAAGACGGGTAGTCGACTGGCTCGAAGCCCTCCCAGTCGCAGGCAAGCTCTTCCTCCTTTGCCAAAATATCAAAAGTGCCCCGTAGCACGGTGAAGAAGCCACAACTGGAGTCGCTGAAGTCCACTCGCCCATTGATTTTCGTGAACATTTTCATAATATCCTCCGACGTTGTGATCCGTACATTGTGTTCGTAATGCTCCTTGGAGTCTTCGCTTTGTCCCCGCAGAATAGCGCTTCGATGCGAATCATACCATGCACGTTCTTGTGGATCGGTCAACACTTGGTATGCCGACTGCACTTCGGCAAAGAGCTTTGTCGTCTCCTCAACGTTGCCATAGTTGCGATCGGGGTGGAGCTCTAGAGCTTTGCTGCGGTAGGCTTTCTTGATGCTTGGATGTATAGCTCAGTCACCCATCTTGGTCTGGCGCTATCAAGCGATTTGCTTACTCTTCGTCCGTTGCTTGTCGGTCAACACCTAAAAGCTCGTAATAACATGTCTCCACCTCTCCGTTGTTCGTCTGCGCCCCGCCATGCGACCCTCCATTACTGGACTGATTTGCTCCCATATTCCATCCAGGTTTATTTCGAAAGGTGGGCGTTTCTTCATATTCGTTCACGAAAAAATAATGGATACATGCACATAAGGTAACGAAGTAAGGTACTCGTCAGTAAATTAACACAATGCTAGGAAGTATTGCATAGCCGCGCGTGTAAAAATTTCGGGCCGTTCCCCGAGAGCTCCGAACATGACATCATCGTAGATGGCGGTGGACTCTGAGATTTGAGGCTCACTTGTGTTTCTGTGGACCACGTCAAACATTCTAAGCAGTTTGCGTCGTGTTCTCTAATCAATACTCTTTCGATATGGGGCCGAAAGTTCTCACAGATGTCCCCAATGAGGTCATCCATCAGATCCTCCAATGTCTGTCTCCAAGTGATGTGCCTTCCCTGGAGCTAGTCTCCAAAGGCTTTCGCACTCTCGCGCGCCAGCCCGTACTGTGGCAGCATTTTTGTCGAAGCAGCTTTAGATACTGGGACCAAAGATGGGATATCGATTCGAGATTCAAAGCCAATGCGGCGAATGTTGAAGACTGGAAAGGGATCTATTCGGAACGCCACGTGATTGACCGTTCCACGACCCACCAAATCGATAGCATACTCTCGAGTCAGGTCGGGCGGATCGGGAAGTCTGCAAAAATAATTGGTCTCGGCTATGATGCAAAAGACACATTGATTCGCCACCTGGGAGTTGGCGATGACGCCGAGGATGTGCTCGCGCGTCGGTATTAGATTTCACACTCTAGCGCAAGTCAGGTGCTGACCACGAGCGAAGATTCCACAGTAAGGCTGTTCTGAGTCACATGCACCATGCAGCAGCAGTACGAGAATGGGCGAAAGTGAGGGATGGGCAGGATGTGTCTTTAGAGAGAGCACTGGCGGCATTTGACCTGTTCGTTCTCCAGGACGAGAAGGAAGACATTGACGGAGTAAGTCCGCGTTTGATCAGCATGACTATGGCGTATCCTGATCATGACAGATCTCACTTCGTCTTGATTCAATCGCAAAGCAGCTTCGTGCAGGAGAAGCCGACTTAGATGGAATGAATCCCCGCCGGCGTGCGCTTGCAATCGCGAGCTTCCTAAGGCAAAACAAGTTCACGGGTGTCAAGGAACAGGCTCAGTACCACGCTATTCCTCACAACTTTCTGGGCATCGCACTTCAAGACGAGGAACATCAGTGCTTGCCTCTAATCAACGTGGTCATCTATTGCTGCGTTGCCCAGCGTCTAGGTCTTGATGCTCAGCCCTGTGGCTTTCCTTTCCATGTGCATGCGATAGTGAAGGCTGCGAAAGGCCAAGATTTGGACGGCAGAGGCTTGATCGAGGAAGCTGAAGCGCAGCCAATGTACTTAGACCCTTGGAATTCGGCCGAGGAGACTCCACAAGGGGAGCTCGTTGCCAGACTGAAAGAAATGAAAATCAATCCGTCCGCCTTCGCAACATTACTGGAGGCGACTTCTATAGCCGATATCGTTCAGCGGACGGCTCGGAATATTCTCAACTCGGTCAAGATACTTACTCACAGCTCAGGTCACCGAGCTTCGATCGACCTTCCCATGGTTCTTTTGGATGGTGCATTCTATGGAGCTATCTGGGCTCTCCTGATGCTGACCGAGCCTAATAGCCGTACAGCAATTTCCCAGCTTGATCGATTTATCTCGCATATAGTGCAGCATCTCGAGCGACAGTTCTATATGGATTTGCCGCTCTTTGATGAGCATATCCTATCTTTAATACAGAATCGCGGACTTCTTAGAGACCCGATCACAGCGGTGCGACTCTTGCTCGAAAATGACAACACGCCCAAGAAGCCCAAACATCGCCCCAGAGAGCATCAAGATTATGTGCAGTACAAAGTGGGCCAAGTGTTCAAGCACAAGCGTTACCACTACCAGGCAATAATTACTGGATGGGATAAAGAATGCGAAGCTGGAGAGCTCTGGATAGCGCAAATGGGCGTCCAAACCCTCCCAAATGGCACACACCAGGCTTTCTACCACGTAATGTACGACACTGAGGCTGCTCGACACTGAAGCCTGCTAATTAAATTTCCAGGGTTGAAGATAAGAGCGCCAGATATGTCGCAGAAGAGAATATCGAGCCCACCACTACCGAGGAGATTAGTTCGACATTGATGGCAATTGCAGGTCAACACTTCAAGCGTTGGGATCAGAGGTCCTACTCCTTTATAAGCAATATTAAGGATGAGTATCCTGAAGATTGATTCTCGATCCCCTAAGCTTTGCTAGGATAGGGTATGAGTAGGTACTGGCAAGAGACCTGAAGTACTGGTATATTGTAATAGTGTGAGACACAGACGCCGAATAATCCAACTCGAAAGCTAGTGATGCACCAGTAACGCTGCGTTGCATTACCTAGACCACTATGCGCGCAACCAATACTGAGAGCGGCTCACACCTGGGGTATGTCACCAATTTCCAATCACAAATCAAGACCGATCCTATCCTGAAGGTAGCGACTCTCCTCCCGGGAGAGCCCATCGATTCTACCAAGTTCCAACTGTGTGTACAAAGGCTTTGGCTGATCGTCGAGTAAACCCTCGATGAACGACATCAGGCTTTGTTCGAATGCATCGAGCGGTAACTCCTCTCCAAGCAATACCTCGGCATGAACCTCTAATGACGTTCCAGCTGGAGGGATGAGCTATGTACTGGTGAGTATAATGAATCGGACAATCACTTGTATATACGAAACCTACAGCTTGCACGTGTTCATTCCGGATCTTGGTCCAGCCCGCTATCTCCTCATCGTCGTCAAGGAACATTGCGTTGATTTGCCAGTCTTCGCTGCCCTCATCTGCGTTACTCTCGGCATCAAAACCCCAGGAGAAGGCATCCGCCATCGCATTGGAGAGTCGTCGACCATGAACGAAATACTGCTCCAGGGCTGCGTGTGCCATGAAACCTGCGGCAAGCCTCATCCAGACGTCGGTAATGGGTCTATCTTGTGTAGCGCTCTGAGTAGCTGAAAGTGCCATGAACGAAGGAAGTGTATCCAGCAAAGAGATTTTTCCCGTGAAAGGATAAAGGCTGCTTGGGCTGTGATGTTTGTTCGAAGACTTTCCAGATATACGGCCTTCTGGATCCATGACTTTCAGGTCCATGTTTTCCGCCAAATCTAGGTTTTCACCGAACGCTTGTGCTCTTCGTTCATTATCCTTTCGCATTCCACTGAGTCCGATTGATGACGGTTTTGTGGGAGCAAGCGCAAAGCGAGCAGTGAACATTGAGATGAACCTCAGGAGGTGTAGACGAATTTGAATCTCAGCTGTGGCGGGGTGCTCTGGATGCATGGAACGGAACATGAGGAGGAACGCTGGGAATCGTCAATGACATCAACGTGAACCTGACCCAAAGCGACCTACACTCGACCATTTGCAAACACAGCAAGGACTTAGCCTCTTGCTTTACTGAGCCATCATCACCGTGACTCCGTGCAAGCTTGTAGTCGTTCAGCAAGGCTTTGATGGTAGTGTAGAACAAGTAGTCTAGGATCGCTTGGTCGATATCCAGCTGCGTGGATTTGCTTGCAGACTTTTCCATGCTTGCTGATGCTAAGGACAGGAGAGCGAGGTCAAGCAGATAGAAAAGCAATACTCCAAAATATCCCCATACTGGACCCACAAGCCCTCAGGCTCTTCCTTCACCAAGGTTAACTTCGGGTGGGCGGTTACAGACGAGATTTGTGACGCATCAAGGCACCAAGACCGGGGTAGAAGTTTGGCATATAGTAGGCCTGGTTGTCATGGACATTTGAACGACTAAGGACTGCTGTTGAGAAATAAGGTCCATAAGCCGAAAGTTCGTGTTTGAGATCGCGTTTCACTAGCATCTCGCTTACAGATGCCTGTCTTCGGAAAAGGCGATCACGTGCTTTCATCGTGAATCTGATTAATTTACCTGTCGAAAGCGCCAGTATTCAAGTCCGTGCCGGTTTCGCAAGTGAACAGGTCTAGATACCCGCGAATCAATATCAGGGTGTGAAGGATTGAAATATACATGACACCACGCTAGGCAACTGGACCAATTCAGCGAAGCATCATTCAGCCTTTCCAATCCAGATACAGTAGCGAACACGAATTCAAAACCTGCTTGGATGTGCGATGCAAGAAGCCGGCCGTAGTACCATGTGAAGCTTACTGTTGATGTATATTTAGTTCTGCGAGGGCGCTTAATGGTTGATGCTCATATAAACTATTACGCTGTATGATCCCTGGTCAGGAAAGCCGCGATTCGACCACTGGAGCAAGCGCAAGTGTATTGTTGTCGTTGCGTAGCATTTAAGAGCTGTGACCCAATGCAGTCAATTGATCATTCCCCGAGCTGTGTCTGAAGACGACCTTGCGGAACGACAAAGGACGATACCCAAATCCTAACGCTTCCTTCTGCCTCACCTAGGAATGGATGAGGATTCCTATTTCCTTTGCCTCTTCCTCTGTTTGCGCTTCTTGCCCCAGACCCGCTTGCGCGCTAGAATCCTTGCCATCTTCAAAGCCAAGGGGCCGAAGTCAAACCGGCGCCCATCAGCCTTCTCCTCATCTGCCCGCCTGGAATCAAGCTCCCCTCTGATTGAAGCTCGGATGGCTGTCTGCGTCGCTATTAGCTCAGACTGATGCTCAACGACCTTTTCGCAATCATCGTCATCTAGAATGGTCAAGGTCCGCTCGGGGACGGACGCATGATCAATAGCTGTTTGAGTAAGGTCGTACGCTGGGTCAGGTCCTAGCACCAAGCCTGTCGGACCGCTGTTTGAGCAGTCGCCGTTCGTCATGGACTTTGGCCGCAGAGAATTGCTCCGCTCCGAGCGAGAAGTCGCGGCTTGGTTCGCTCTGACATTCTCGGCTAGGGCTGCAATCAGGCTCACAAGAGGGTCATGTACCAAGCTCATGAGTACAAAGTCCCCAGCACCTTCATCGTAGCTTGCCATACGCGCCTCAATGTCAGGCTTTACTTCGGTGATCCAGTCCATGCCATTAGACTGCCCTAAGAACTGTTACCCATGTTAAACATCATCGTAAGCCTATAGGAGCGCACCTAATTTTTGAGGCTGACGCTCAAGACCATCGAATCTCCATATATTGCCATCGATAGGTACATATGCAATGAAATGGAAGCCGGCCTCAGAGTCGCTGGTGGTAGCTTTGCCGCCTTTTCCCTTCTTACGAGCCTTGGCCGTGTTCTTCATGTGGAGATCACAATTCAACATATCGAGTTTCCTGGGAACAATGTTTAGCAATCGTATTGCTGTTTGTTGATAGACCATTTCAGAAGCTTGGTACTTCAGTAGGGCCTGTTTCACACGTACTGATGCTGGAGGAATTTACATACCGCGCAAAAGAATTGTGGATCTGCTTGACGAACGAGAAATTGCTGATAGCATCGCCACGCAGAGCTGGTGTTAGCCCGGCAGTAAAGCTTCGAAATTGTTGAAGATGTTCTCCAAGCTCAACATTGGGTATATTGTTGACGATGTTCAGTAAAGCGACGCTGGCACAGGCATTGTCGACCGTCTACGTGCCGTCATTAGCTAGGTCTGAAGTTTCTAGGGCTTTAACTGACCTGATTGGCAAACCATACACCGTCTGGGCAGCTTTGCTCTTGCTTGTCTGGGTCTTCCTCTCTCCATTTGAAAAGAAACACAAGGCCATGTATTGGCCGCCTGTTAGACCTCAGTCTTGCCTAGGAAGCAGATGGAGAAGGCAGGCATTTACGGTAGAAAGGCTAGCAACTCGTCATCAAGAGAGAAGACCTCTTGGACTTTTATGCCTTTCACACCAAATTCTCGTAGCATTACATTGAACAAGGCCTGATAATAGTTAGTCATGCAATGTACATAGATAATCGTCACTTACGGGTTCGGACTCAATCTCACAGAAGCCATGCCAATTTGCTTTGTCCGCATCAGATGCTGGCTGTAAAGCAGTACTTGGGAACAGTTTTGACCTTGGGACATTTGAAGATTGCAAAGAGTGGGTAAGGCGCTTTCTTTTAGGTCGCTCTGTCATCCTGAGCAGAATTTTATGGTGGTGGCTTCAATATCAGCACTGAAGATCGTGCGATATGCAGCAGGAGAGATGAGGTCAGATGCATTATCATGTTTGCATGATATGGTAGGCCGATCTACTGTAGTGAAGTGGGACCGTGCACTAAAATGTCAATACACAAAGGGCCGTTCACGCCATAAGTGAAGCTGGAACAACGCCTAGAAACGTTGATTGTGCAATTCAACATTCGCTTCACTTCATGAGTCCCTAGAACATCTGAAACACTTCGAGCTAAGGTACGGTGGACCGTTGACGCCTAAGCGCCAGCCGCCGCCGTGGCGCCTAGAGACAAGAAGAAGCTGTTAAAGATCTTATAAACCATTAAATATTAATCTAGTCTTTTTCCATTGTTTGTTGTATCGCAGGGATTTGATTTGTAGTATCCGTCTCCTTTGAGCATCAATGCACGAATACTACCATCATCTACTTCTCATACGCATAAGGATGCCATGAGCGGCACTCCTCGCCTTCGCTCAGCCTTCCCTTCGACACCACAAAGCCACAAAAAAAATGACGCGCAAAACGCGTCGGCGACGGGTTCTTGGGCAGGTCAGTCATCGCTGCCTTCGCTGGCGCCATTCAACAGCAACGAAACTACGCCTTTGATACCCTCCGGCGTGCTCGATGCTCCTTCTCAGCGACTCTACATTGCATTCTTCTATCTAGGCCTGACCGTGTGGCGCTTCTACGACTACTTCGGACTCATAGGTGACGAGACTGAATCATTATGGCTTTTCATGAAATGGGTCGCAATCGACAGCGCTGTACTTTACGGACTGCCAGGCTTGAGGATTCCCTGGCTACAATGGTCGTCTTCGACCACGACCCTACTATTCGTTTGTCATGGTATCTGCAATGCCGTTATGATGTTCCGAATACCTGTATACCTCACGCTGATCCCTTCAAACCTGCACTATGTGCTAAAACCGAGTAGATACCGTTGCAAGCTGGGCTTGTTGCTTTCACAAGAATCCTTTATGATCGAGAACTCGCCGTCTCGGAGAGGAGTGTCAAACCGGCATCGGTCCTGCACAACGCGTCTTTAATTTTGGGGAAGCAGATAATTCACATCTTGCCCGAAGGGTCAGTTTACCTCACGAGTTCCTGAGCACACGGTTGACAAGATATCTGCAGATCGGCGATGCTCAATCCAGACAAACTCCCGTTTTGCATTGATGAGCACCGAAAGCCCGTTTTCTTGCCCATCCGACTCAACCAGACGAACCCAGTCCTTATCGAGTTACTCTACGCACCGTTCGAAGGCCCGGTCAACAAGTCCATTACAATACGTGGAAAAGAGTTGAGCAAGTATAAGAAACAAGCGGACAAAGAGCATGGAAAGCTCGATAATTCGAGCCCGAGGTATCTCAAGATCCCTGTGAAAGACCCTGGCTTATATCGGCTCTCCAAGGTCATGGATGAGTCCCGACTCGAAGTTCAAAGACGCTTGTCGGACACACTAGTCGTTGAATGTCCATCTGCTTCGGTCAAGGCAGTAGCGGCAAATAAATGCACAAACGATTTATCCAATTTTGAGATGGAAGTTCATGGTGTACCCCCTCTGAAAATACAGTATAGCAAAATTGTGAACAGGAAGGACAGTGGCCACACTTCTCTTACAATCAATGCGCCAAATCCTGTAATGCCTCGCCACGGGGAAAACACCTTGGGTGCCTTGGTTACCACTAACCCAGCTTCAAACACAGACTTCCTGTGGGCTCGCCACCAAACCATTCGAATCCCGATCAACGAGTCGCTCTCGGCAAGCGGAGGGTGGCAATATACGATCGACCAAATAGAAGATGCTTGCGGTAACACTGTCAGCTATAGTGGCTTACATGCCGAACATCCACAACCGAGGAAATCTCCGGATGGTAGCCTTCTAGAACACGTCATTACTGTACATGAGCGACCCAGAGCTGAGCTTCATTCATGCGATCCACAGCATGAGATCAAAGCCCAGAAAGGAGAGAAAAGGGAGCTTCCCATCCGGATCACACCCCCGTCTCATGACTCGTTGTATCACCTATCTTACATGTTCACTCACATAGATGAGATGCGACAAAACCAAGAACATGTAGAGAATGCACTTGTTGTGCCCTTCTCCATCAGGGAAACTTCTCCCACCCTCGAGATCGTGGAGCCAGGGCTTTATTCATTGATTTCTATCGAATCGCAGTTCTGCGAAGGCGAAATCAGGGAACCTTCGACCTGCCTGCTGTCTAACCCTCCTGAGCCTGAGATGGCTATCACGCATTCTGTGATCCCAGACAGATGTGATGGAAAGTCAGTCGGACTTAGCGTCGACCTAGAGCTGAGAGGTACACCACCGTTCCGAGTTGGATATAGCATACAGCGCAATGGGGCTAGCGCGACTCGTCACACCGAAGTTTTTGACCGATATCATAGCCAAATCGAAATGAGGCCGCCGGTTGCGGGCCATTATATCTACCGCTTTGATACCATTAGTGACACTGTGTACATGAGGCCACGCAGGGTCGGGCCGGCCGGCATGGTCCTCGAGCAAGATATTATACCACCAGCTTCGGCTTGGTTCATCGACACGGGATCGCTTCGTAAAGTGTGCATTGGTGAACCTATATCAGTCGGAGTGGGGATATCTGGGGAGGGCGGTCCGTTCGTCTTGGAATATGAGCTGCTGCACAACGGACGGCATCGTAAATCAGAGAGAACGAAGGTTGAAGGCATAACCAGCCGAACGTACACGATTCAAACCGAAGACGTCAATGACGGAGGCGAGTATACTTTGGCATTGATCAGCATTGCGGACAACACTGGGTGCAAGACCTCGATTAGTGAAGAAGTCAAACTCAGCGTTGCCCTTCAAAAACCCAAAGCAAGCTTTGGCCACATTGAAGGCAAGCGCACCTTGATGGCCTTGGAAGGTAGAACTGTTGAATTACCTCTCCGTCTCCAAGGAAGCGCCCCTTGGTATGTTCTATACAGCACCAACGGGGATCACGCAAACAAGGATGGAACGATCGTGTATGATTCGAACGACAGATTGACAGTCTCCTTACAGGGGAAATATGAAATACATGCGGTGCGCGACGCTGTCTGCCCTGGCTCTGTGGATACCTCTGCCAATCAATTCGAAGTCCAATGGATTCCAAGACCAGCTATCATCATCCCAGAAAGTCCCACGATCAGCCGAGATTTGGTACAGCCGGAAAGAGAGGAATATGTTAAGAGAGCCGTTTGCGAAGGCGATGAAGATGCCACGGATGTCTCTTTCACCGGCAGACCGCCCTTCTCGCTAACGTACGAGCAGCGTCATACACGGCAACGTGGCTCGCCATCCTCGATATCGAGGTCGATCAATGCCGGTATTCATGCTGCTACTATTCGAATGGAGACATCGAATGCGGGTAGCTACAAATACGAGTTTTCAAAATTAGGAGATTACTCGTACAACCACGATGCTGAGAAGTTCAGACCAATAACCTTAAAGCAAGAAGTATATTCAAGGCCTTCTGCTCGTTTTGCTTCTGCCGGAAAGACATACCGGTATTGCAAAGAAGAGCAGCCTGGTAACGAGTTCGTGCCTATAATCTTGGAGGGTGAACCACCGTTTGATTTGGAGCTCGAGATCAAGCATCATGCACTGAAGAAACCGGAGGTGGTCCCAGTTCGCAACATCGATCGCAGGGACTATATGTTTCAAATTCCGCACATGCACCTCTCTCTTGGTAATCACGCTGTCACAATTCGCAAAGTCACCGACTCGAACGGTTGTCAGCGAACTATGGACTACGATGCTCCTCATGTGCAAGTCAGCGTTGCAGACGTACCGACGATCTCTCCTTTGGAAGCGCAGACAGATTACTGTGTTGGAGACCGCATAGGGTACACCCTTGCGGGCACCCCACCATTCAACGTGTACTACACCTTCCAAGGCCATGATCGTAAGGCTACTGCTCCAACCACGAACTTCAGACGACTAGCAGAGAAGCCCGGCGAATTCACAATCTACGGTCTTAGTGACCAAAGAAGTACGGACGCTTGCAAAGCACAAGTACAGCTTACGAACATCATCCATGAGATGCCCAGCGTACGGGTCAGCAAAGGAAAGATAGCTACGACGGATATACATCAGGGTGGTGAAGCTGAGATACTGTTTGAATTTGGGGGAACACCACCTTTTGAGTTCATGTAAGTCACTATCTACCCGATCCCAGCCCTCCTCACTGAGGATATGGCAGATACACAAGAAGTAGCAATGCCGCGAAAGGAAAGAAATCACAGGTCTTGGAGACTAAGAGTGAGGTTTCGAATGAATATGAGATGAGAGTATCAGCTTCTGATGAAGGGGTATATGAAGTGGTGTCAATTAAAGACAGATATTGCTCCTTCTCTACGCAGAAGGTCACTGGGAAATCAGGGGGCCAGAAGATGTTGACTTATCATTGAGGATCGGTTGGGAGCATGTACTCGGTTTTTCAGCATAGCGTGCGCGGAGTTATTGAATACCCTCGATACCAAAGACACCGATTCAATTACGGAACTCATCATTAAATGAACTTTCATCTCTTTGAAACGTGGTGCCAACAGATTGATGTCGCTTTACTACCCCCAACACAGCCTATCTGACCTCTACTTTGAATATCATGTCCCCACCCAAGCTCGCAATATCATGCAAAGTCGCAGCTTTGTTGATACTTATCTTCTCCTCTCCAGCCTCTACAGCAGGAATAGTCGGGTATGGAATGTTGACTTTCCAAGGCCTCGGCCCAGTATGCGGATTCCACAACCCAGCTATCTCCGAGCCTCCGGTCTCGTGAAAGAAGAGCATACTGCCCCCATACATGCTCCTCAACTCTTCAATATATAGCTGTATCGGATTGTACCCAATGAGGCTTGTGTCTCCACTGTTCTCAAGCTGCAGATTCTTGAAGGCTGTTTTCTTCTTTTCAAACCCTTGCTTACCCTTTGTGAATCTGGCATTGAGACATATAACAAAGTCATACTCAGCCATAGATGGCGTGAACAGGGCTTCCGCTTCAATGTCCAGCTCTTGCTCCTTAGCTAGGTTGCACGCTGCTCTCGCTAGAGCGGTGAAGCGCGCAGCGACCACCTTTGACGGGCTATGCTCCGTCCAAGTGATACCTTGCCGATCTATATCTGAAGCTGCGAACATGGCGATGCGGTTCATAGCCGGATCGATCCTCCTCCAGCCTTCGAACCGTAACATGACAGCGTCTATGTCTTTTGTATTCATTGCGCCGCTGAAGTCTACGATGAGAGGATCAACGTGCCAATCCCACTTTGAAATGAAATTCAACGTTCGAAGGAAGGCTGTCATTAGACTTCCAGGAGCCTGATATGGATAGGGAGTTACGAATGTGCGGATGGTCAGGAGCTCGATCAGCTCGTCACTGATGTGGCCGGAGAGGAGATGGCTGTCCCGCCATCTCTTCATCAGACGCATTGAGGGTGAAAGTAGAGGATAGCGGGTGCAAAGAGTACGCACAGCTTGCGTGTGGGCCGGGACCTGAACGAAGGTCCGCTTGTACGCTGAGACTGCGAAAGCGACATCTTCGCGCTTGCCCACTTCTGTGGTCTTATCCTTGAGAGCGCTCTCGAGCAAATTTAACTCGCGTTCATGGTGGATCCTTACACGGAACGCCGCTCCGTTGGGGTAGATGATGTCTAGAAAGACGTTGTTGAGTAGCCTATGCTTTTCATTCTCGAGACCTACACTCGCCGCAAGGCCTTCAATATTGGACTCCAGGAGCTCACCCATCTTGAGAAGGAAAGCGATCTTTGTTCGTTGTACGGCTGCCATATCGTTCGGCCACCGTGTGGATCCTTCAAATTGTACACACACGTCCGCCGGTTGCTTACTGTTAAGCCGTTGGGACAGAGGCGTGTTAGGCCCGCAGGCTAAAGACGCATACCGCAATTCAGCGCTCGCAGCGTTTATCTGGCGGATCTGTAGAGGCAACCCCTCTATGCTTCTTATGTCCTTCTCCAAAGTCTCAAAGGCGCTCAGCATCTCCGGAGAGACGTTAGGTGGTCCGGGGTCAGGTATGAAGCCATTGAACACGTTATCAACCACTCTAAGACCCTCAAGAGCCTCCGATCCCACATGGCGTCGGATGACATACCGTATAATCTGCTCTATGATACTTACCTCTGATTCTTGAGCCCAGATAAGCGTCTCTAGTATGCTGCCGTCCTTGAAGCGGCGCAAATCTGCTTTCTCGCCCCAGAATTGGCGAAAAGCTGCAGCTTCTGCCTTACTTTCCGTTGCAGGTCCATGGTCGACGGTCCGAAAGGCTTGATCTGGATTCAATAGCAGTCCTATTGATATGGTAACATGCCTATGCATTTGAGACGCAGGCGAATCCGTTGACCATGTGCTTTGACTGGTGAACAAAGGACAGATCAACTTGATGCGGTCACCGAGACCATTGCTTAACACCTCACAGACGTGTCGGCAAATTGCCTGGGTCCGGTCTGTGGCGTCTTCTGCATTTGAAGGTCTCCATGCGCGAGGTATACATAGCCTGAAGATATTAACTTGCCAATGGTTTATGGGCTGAGATTGACCTTACCTTAGTATACTGTCGAACCGTTGAGTTACAAAGTCGACTTTGGAAATAAAGAGAGATTCAAATTGGTCGGCAAGGGGTACGCTTAGCGTTTGTACCGTCGTGCGAGCTTCATGGCACAGCTAGATAACGTTATTCAAGTTGGAATCTGTTGATGCACTTGTAGTATACCATCTTGTAAGACCAAGCGGTCATCTTAAAGAGGAAATTGATGCCTCGTTGGCCGTCGAAAAGGACCGGACCACGATCATCGCCAGCCTCCACTTTGACCGCCCCTATCAAGAGCGGATTCGTGACCAGATCTCTTGCGGCGAGAAATTGAAGCGTGGCCTTAAACATTTGCAAGCAGCTATACCCTTTTGACAGGACAGGCTTCCCATTCACTCCACCCTCATGAAGAAGAAGCGCTAGGAGGAAAGCCCATTCGGATTGGCCAAACCCTCCACGCCCAAGATCCGTTCCAAATCCGCGTTGGCGCAGCCACAAGCTGCCCAGTCTGCAAGTGTCTCCGAAAGCTTCTACCCGCGTCGAACTAGCGTGAAGAAGTTTTAGAGAAGCAAAGGTACAGCACTCGGACCTCAAGCTTGCGTTGTAGAACGGAGTAGGTAATTTCTTTGCGTTAGCAGCGGGACCGCCTAGTTTCTGTATACGAACGCAATTCTTGCTCGATTGTATTTTGTCTTTGGGAAACAAGTCCTCACGCGCGGCGAGTATTATCCTGATCCGGAATCCGGGCTCGGCGATGTGATCGTGCCCATCATCTAGCCATGATCAATGAAGGAACCTAATGTAAGCGACACTTATACGAAAACTTACTGAAATCGGGATCAATAAGGATTATGGGCTGCAAGGGATTGCCATTTTGATACGCGTAGCTTATGGAGCAGTTATAGTCGTTGGCATTTCGGATGCCAGAAGCCAAGCAGGTTAGATAATACGCCCTCTTGTGGAAATATCTATAATTGAGATAGTCCTTCTCCTGAAAGATAGTCTTGATAATGCGTTAGTGGCGGCGGAATTGCAGAACCAAATCCGCGAATACACAACTAAGTGACCACGTACCGATGGCATCGTAACTGCCAAATCGATCTGCATGCCATCACTAGAGCGCATCGTAGTCTTGCGAGCATAGCTGCCCACAATGTTGATATTTTCAGGTTCTGCATATGCGAGGAGATACTTGGCTTCCTTGCCCGGTCTAGGTTCGGGAAAAGGTACACTGGTGCCAGAGACAGTTTGCAGTTTGCGTTCAGCCTCGAAGATCTTCGGCCGTCAAGTTAGAATCTTGCGTATCTTACGAGGCCGACTTAGGCTTACCGGCGTCGCTTCTCTGCTGGGGATGTGCTCAATTACAGTCTTGAGCTTTCGCAGTGCGTTCTCGATGTCGATGGCTCTTCTGCCGCTGTCTTTTCGCAGCTTGGTCAAGAGCTCCTCAACCTGAAGCTTTAAAATGCTGGAGCCGTATTGAGCATGAGCGGATGCGAGTGACGTGCGAGAAGCATGGTTCTTGCCGGTGTTTTCCCCTAGGTCATGGGGTCTTGCTTCTGTATGAAATTTCGTTGCACGCGATCGTCTATGAATCATCTTATTTTCGATGCTTGAATTGTTGGAAGAGCTATTGTCGCCGTTCTCCTCATCATTGGCATTCAATGGGTTGAGGCACCGCTTCTTCGCTGTGTGTGCTGCCATGACCAGGTAGTGCACCTCAGCCTTCAGGAATCTATTCCTAGAGGACCCAGAGGGTTTTGAAGGGTCTAAACTTAAAGACCCTTTTTCCGGGCCAAATGGTGACTCAAACTCACGTACAATTTTCGAGTACTCGTGCTTCTAGGCGAGTGCGAAGTAGGCACTGAAACTTTTCCCTCTAGCGGCAAGCCACCCCCACAAGAGCCACACACGCGGGTACTGGTAGATCCTTTTGGCTTGAACCGCCGTTCCGGTACCGGCGCAGTTTGGTGCAAGTTTCGTGGTTCGACTTTCGAGTCATGTACTTAGATACTCCCTATGTCATTGGCCTGCTCCATGGTGGAGCTTGAGGAGAAGCACGCAGGAGGTTCTTATTATCCAATTGAACGAAATTGTTAGAAATGGCTACTGCTACCTCTGTGTTGCAAGAGGTTGGCCAGTCACTGCCGCCCGACACTCCGCATGTATGTGTCGCAGTGGGAACAGAGCCGTCAGCGCTGACATGGCTCAAAGGCCGTCAGTGTGTCTTTGCCCACGTGGAAGTCTTGTGTTGGCTATGAAGAAGGCGAGCAATGGGTATTGAACAAGATGAAGAATGGCTACCCGAGGTCTTGTGCCCGAGGGTCCCGTTGCTACGACGCCTGCTCATACCTTCGCTATAGATTCTTCATCGACCCAGCCATCGCGCGCTTCTCAGACGCAATCCTCAAGAAGTATGGTTTGCCAAGTCAACGAGCCCTTCTTCTCCCATCTCGCGCCACAGGAGCAAGATGTATCGATTTCTTTCTGCAGCAGGTGCCTTCGCTGAAGGAGGGTCAAGTCCTCAAGGCGGTTGAGCTGCATCCACGTCAGGGATCCTTTGACGAGCATTCAAATCGCATAGGTCAACAGCCGACCCCTATATTGGTCGCTGTGCTTTTCCCGCGCGACAATTACAAGTTAGCTAAGACATTTTGGCAACATACGGGAGACGGCATCTCGAGCCGCCGTGCAGAAGTCTGCCATAGAGCTCTTGAGCATGGGCAGCTAGTCTCATCGCCATCTCTCCTAGGCGGATTGCCGAATGGCCTATCAGAGATCTCCAAGGGCCCCCAAAGATATAGAAAGCAATCCACAGGCAAGACGAACGGCACAGGACAGCTTAGCGAAGCCCAACATCAGCGGGATTACGTGCAATTTGTCGAAGAGCGCTTTGGTAGGAATCTTGATACAAAGCTTGCTGCGAATGCGAAGCTGGCCATACGCAGGCGAATAGCGGGCGCTTTGACCGCGGACGTTGATCTGAGCGAGGCATTGGAAAGAACAGTAGCGACAGGGCAAGAGAGAGAGGTCCACGGTATGTCGGTAAACGACGTCTATTTGTACCCAAGTGGCATGAGTGCTATTTTCAACAGCCATAGGACAATCATGGAATGCAGAGGCCCGTTGAAAAGTATTTGTTTCGGGTTTGTAGATCATTCTGTCCACAGCTAGAAGGTCAATCCGGCTGATTGCCTCCAGATTTCCTTATATTGATACTCTCAAAATTTTGGAGAAGTGGGGGCCTGGATGTGTATTCTATGGTCATGGAGGCTCTGATGACATCGACGATCTAGAACGGCGCTGCGCGGGCGGAGAAAGATTCCTTGCCCTATTCTGCGAATTTCCTGGCAACCCGCTCCTGAAAACCCCCGATATCGGTCGCCTTCGCTCTCTTGCTGATCGCTATGATTTTGCTATTGTGATCGACGAGACTATCGGTAACTTCTTAAATGTGCATGTGCTTCATTACGCGGACGTCATCGTCAGCAGTCTTACAAAGGTCTTTAGTGGAGACAGCAACGTGATGGGTGGCAGGTACCAGGGTTCAATCTGCACATATGGCGGCGCTGACGACTCCACAGTGCTATATTGAACCCAGAACGAAAGTACTATAGCAGGCTAAAACTCATACTGGATGAGGATTACGAAGATAATTACTGGCTCGAAGACGCTATCTTTATGGAAAGGAATAGCCGCGACTTCGTATCAAGAATCCACAGAATTAATAAGAACGCGGAGGCGATTTGCCGGACTCTGAGAGCCTCTCCGATTGGTAAAGGCCTTTTCTGGCAGTACTGGGACTTGCTGATAGTTGCGCAGTCAAAGAAGTATACTATCCGAAGTATAGCTCAACACGTCAATTCTATGATCAGTGCCGCACTCCGAAAGGAGGCTATGGAGGCCTACTTTCGGTTACTTTTCACTCAAGCTTAGATGCTATTACTTTCTATGATGCATTGGAGAGCGCAAAAGGCCCAAGTCTTGGGACCAATTTTACTTTGAGGTAAGATTCACATGGTGCGCATCCAAGTCATTGTACTGACATATACAGCTGCCCCTTCGTTCTGCTCGCTCATTATGGGGAACTTGAGTGGGTAAGTATCTTGCAATATTGTTACCCCGAGCTTAGACTGATTGACAAGGCCGCTCAATTCGGCGCCGAAGCCGATCTCGTTAGGACTAGTGTAGGCCTGGAGGATGCTGTGGATTTAAGTGCGAGGTTCCAACGTGCGTTAGATGCAGTGGTTGTGCGAAAGTGTTGAAAAGGTCATGGTAACAGAAGGCCGAAGTACTCACTAAAGATATGGGAGGATAATAGGACGGGGCCGTCGAAAGGGTCCAGAAAGTTCGAAGTGCCGCTCTGCCAATGGTATCCAACGCAGGCGAAGTATCTGATCGACATACAGGTTGCGAGAGCATTCGACAAGAGCAGCCTGAGGATGCAGGTTGCTATATCAGGCGAGGAGCACCAGCAGTAATGATTGCGGGGTGAAGGTCCGTCAATATGTTTTATCCCCTGAGGATATTTGTCGTGAGACAGTGCGCGCAAAGTACTTGCTCGATTGAAAAGATTTTTCTCTGCCAACACGCGTCGACTTGTGGATGTTATCATGGGAGAAGTAAACCACTCCCGAGGCCCTACCAGGAAGAATGTCTACGTACCGTTTTGACCTGGTCGATCATTTGGTCATTGACACAATCATGCGCCGTCTCCCCAAAATAGCTACTCATTCAGCATGACGATAACTATGATATTTCTCACAGGAGATTGCAGTATGATTAGCTTTGACTCTACTCAGATGTCGTACCTGTTGTTCTGTGAGTGAGAACCAGTCTTAGACCCCTCATACTCTTATGATTGATTCGCGGCTCGAAGATGCATTAGATTCGCGTCATAGAGTTTGGAAAAGATCGGGTTAGAATCTTCCACGAGTTGTTACCTGTAATTGCTGTCAAATTGTACCTTAAGGTATCATGAACAGCCCCAGAGGCACGTGATTTAGCCGACACGCCAAGATTTTCCGGCGCGTCACCTCGACCCTCGTGTCAATGTCAAATTTAAGTAAAGATTCTGCCGCGGAGACTTCCCAAAGGCCTCGATCTGACCTTAGCCCCTGGCCATGGCGCCAAAAAAGCGCTCACGACGAACCACAGAAGACGATGATTCTGAGGTGATCGGTGTGGAGAGCGCTCAATCGAGCTTACGACAGGAACCCGTAAGCTCTCAGGCTCAGACAAGCAGACAGTACTGACTAGTTCGTAGAGGAAAAAGCCTCGCCTCTCTTACACTGAGCCTGAGAATGGAGATTCCGACGGTGATGAGGATGATGATGACCATGCTGACGAGGACGGTCCTGAGCATGATGAGCAAGCCACGCAGTATGCGACACAGCAGCGGCGGAAACAAACTATGGACAACGTCCCGGCCGACAATGGGATTCTTGAGAGCGTCACATGCACGAATTTCATGTGCCATAGCCATCTGGAAGTCACGTTATGCCCACTCATCAACTTCATCATAGGACACAATGGTAGCGGGAAGAGTGCGGTTCTGACAGCCATCACTATATGTCTTGGTGGTAAAGCTACGGCAACGAACCGTGGGCAAAGCCTGAAAAGCTTTATCAAAGAAGGGGAAGAGTAAGCTGTTGGGCAAAAAGATTTGTCAACATCGCTGACGGCATTAGAACTGCGGTACTGAGCGTTAAGATCAAGAACGCTGGAATGGCTGCATATCAGCAAGAAGTCTACGGGAATTCCATTATTGTGGAACGTCAATTCTCTCGCTCAGGTAGCAGCGGCTTCAAATTAAAAAGCTCCAACGGCAGATTGATATCTACGCGCAAATTCGATCTTGACGAGATATGCGACTACTACGCCCTTCAAATCGATAATCCAATGAACGTCTTGACCCAGGATATGGCACGACAGTTCCTCAATTCCTCCAATCCAAGCGATAAGTACAAGTTTTTCATGAAAGGCACACAGCTGGAACATCTCGATGCAGACTATCGTCAAATGGAAGAGAGCATCGATCTAATCGATGACCAAATAATGAAGATCGAGAAAGACGTCGAGGTCTATAGGGAAGACGAAAACAAGAAGCGAAAATTACAGGCAATGTCGGAGAGGCAAAACTCGCTCCGCTTCACGATTCGTGATCTGGCACGACAAATGGCCTGGGCCCAGGTCGAGGAGCAAGAGGGACGGTTGACTCGCAGGGAAGAAGAGTTGCGCGAAGCTAAAGACGCGGTTACAGACGCCGAGGTCAAAGAAATTGAGACAACAGAAGCCTACGCCTCATCCGACCAAACGCACGAGCGTGCACGCGCGGCAGTACAAGAGGTAGAGGCGGGCTTAGAGCCCTTGAATGAGGAGAAAAATCAAGCCAAATCCGAGTCTGATAAGATCAAATCTGAAGCATTGGATCTCCAGGCAAGTTGGTCAGCCATATCCACCTTAGTATGCTGATTGGCTATCCAGACCCAGCACCGAGCGATCCGCGCCGAGATGAAATCTGCCGAGCAAACGATTGCGAAGGCCAAGAAGGACATTGAAGAGGAAAATCGGCGGCTCACTGAACTAGATGGTGGCAGTCACGCCCGACGATTAGCGGAAATCGATGAAAAGAAAAGCGATGCTGCTGATGCTAGGACGAGACTACAAGAGCATGATGCTGGTCTTGGCAGACTTTTAGATCAACAACGGCTCGCTGAAGAAGCGACAGAGAAGGCGAAAGCTCCAATCAATGCTAAGAAGGCGGAAATGAGAGAGTGTGAAAGCCATCTTAATGGGCTTATGAAGGATCGCGGGCAGCAACAGACAGCTTATCTTCCCAGCTTGGCACGTCTGTTGACCGCCATCCAGCAAGACCGAGGATTTCGTCAGGCTCCTGTAGGCCCTTTGGGCAAGCACGTACGCCTACTCCAACCGAAATGGTCGAGCATACTTGAGAAATCTTTTGGCGCGATGCTCAACAGCTTTGTGGTGACATGCAAAGAGGATCAGACCAGGCTCGCTGGTCTGATGCGGCAGGTCTCGTGGTAAGATGCAATGATTATGTTCTCCGTCTTTCAACGAGTAATTTCCTGACTCATGATGGAAGCTGATAATCGCAGTGTCTACCCAATCATTATTGGAAACCATGGCCATATAAACATTGCGGACCATGAACCGGATCCAACTTTCGATACGACATTACGAGTTGTAAAGGTATGGATGTGAACGGTGTGTATCACGTGTGTCTGACATGCCCGCAGATTGATGATGACCTTGTGCTGCGACAGTTGATCATTACTCAACAAATCGAGCAAACGCTTCTGATCGAGAACCGAGAAAAGGCGGTTGAACTGCTGAATCGTTCCAGGCTGCCCAACGCTAAACAATGCTTCACCATGAATACTAGAGCCGGGGAAGGATTGAGATTGGCTTACGGCTATAACGGTACCGTAGGATCGAATTATATTCCAGCCTTTAGAGGAACGCCAAGAATGGGTACCGATATCCAATATCAGATCAAGTAGGGTTTGTCTTCACAACTCCAATCTCATTCACTGATGCGCCTAGCTTCCAACGGCAGAACCTTGAGAATCTAAAGTCCGAGCTCTACCAGCTTGAAGGTCGCGTGCAAGAGCTTCAGAAAGAGGCACTTGAAGCCTCGCAGGCTGTTAAGAGACATGGACGCGAATCCATGAACCTGCGGGTTGCTATGCAGAGAGCTGAAGAGACTGCAGGGAAGCTGCAGGATGCGCTCGAGGAGGATCGCATTGAAGAAGGGCGCTTGGAAGCCTTGAAAGAGCACCTTAAGGAAGCTGAAGAAGAATTGAGAACTCACCAAGGCTCATTCGAGGAGGGGATTCTCTCCAAAGACAAGGTCAACGAGTCCATGAAGCTTGCGAGAGAGCAGAGGGCAGCCATTGATGTCCGCATCGACGAAGCGACAACAAAGTTAAAGAAAGCTGAGGGTAGAGCACTGACGTGCTCGAAGCAGCGACAGCAGGATCTACAGCAGAAGAACGCGGCAATAAATGCAGTTTCGGATGCCAAAGATCGATTCGCTCATGCGGAGAGGAAGCGCGAAAGCCAGCTTAAAGTCGTGAAGGAGCACACCGCAGAAGCCGAGAAGATCTCAGCGAGAGTCCCCGTACCTCCTGGGGAGTCTGCAGACGCGCTGGACAAGAAACTAATTAAGCTCCATAAAGATCTGGAAACAGGTCTTGCCAGGTAGGCCTCTTCTATTCATCACTAGCACCACGTCTAATCAAGCTATAGATTGGGTGCCAGCCCAGAACAAATCTTGCAAGATGTAGCAAAGGCAGTGAAGCTAGTGTACGATGCAGAAGCGCAGGAGAGGGACATGAAGGATCTGGTGCAGGTAAGACGAATCGTTAGATGCAGGACTTCAAATTTGCTAAAGATTCGCTAGAGCTTGAAGATGACTCTGATGAACCGCAAAGATCGATGGAAATTATTCCAGAAAAAGATCACTGCCCGCGCGAGGATTCAATTCGGCTTCCTGCTGACTGAACGCAACTACCGTGGAAGATTGAAGGCAGATCATCAAGGAAAGACGTTAGATTTAAGCGTGAGACATTCCTCCGGCACTGTTCGTGATTCTCTGGACTAAAGACAGCCTAGGTTGAGCCTGATTCGACGCGGATCAAGAGCGAAGGTCGGAAGACTCTGACCCTCTCCGGAGGCGAAAAGTCCTTCTCCACCACATGCCTGTTGCTATCTCTATGGGATGCAATGGGTGCTCCTGTTCGCTGTTTGGACGAATTGTAAGATATCATATCCCAACAACCGACTCGATCAAGTACTTACAAGCCATAGCGATGTCTTCATGGACAGCGCAAACCGCGAAGTCGCTCTCAACCTTATTGTGACCTTCCACTACTTCGAAGTGCAGAGATCTGGCTAGACTGACTTCTGTTACAGACCAAAGCGGCAAGAGACTCGATTGGCAAACAATTCATCTTCATTACTCCAGGGGTTATGAGCAGCATTCGCGCGGCTCCAGATGTGAAAGTACATAGGTGAGCAACCAGTCCTTGCCCGGGGTGGAAACATGATCTTAATCGTACTTCGCGCACAGGATGATTGATCCCGAAAGGGGCCAGACGACACTTCGCTTCCCCGACGCGCCCGAGTCTGGCACATAATCTTGCCTCTGGTCGCCGCTGTGCCTGACAGTTTGCTCGCCTCTTGCCGTGGCCTACTTCGAGCTGAGCACAAGCCACTGATTCAAATGTACAAAGCTCTTATTTTTGTAAAGATACTATGCTAGGGGCGAACAATATGCTGCTGCGAGAACCAAAATAGGCGTCGCTTGCGTCATATGGACCTTCCTGCCGCCATTATTTCCTGGTCTTCAATAGTGTTCTCTCGTACAACTCCATATGCAATGCTACCCAAAGACCACCAGCGCCATTGTCTAGGTGATGTAGCCCCTCCAGCTATCTCTTTCCCTGCATGCCACCCGAATCGCCGCTACGTGCAGCACCTCTTGACCTCGACCGTTGACTGAAATCCTCGACCACGCGGCAACCCCGATTCATTCATACACTGCACCCTCATGACCTCTCCTTTTCCACAGCACCAACCTCTTTCACCCTCTCCTTCATGCCCCTCTTGCCCACCGGATCATGCCTCGGGCATTCATAGATGTACTCGCCATCGACGTATTGTGCTTCGCTTGAGAAGGCTTCGGAGCGGTTCTTCCGTCGTGTGTAGCGCTGTTGAAGGCGGTAGAGCTCGATCTCTGAGATATTCCAGTCAGTGTCCAAGGATCGATGAGGTAGGAAAAGGCAATTCGGAGTAGGAATGCCAGGCATACTCTGTTGGAGGCGCTCGATGAGATTACGGCCCATTGTTCAGTACGTGTTTTGAGAAGCCGAAATGAAGAATAGTAGCAGAATTGCTTGCTTTTGTGGCGGTAGAAGGTAAGGAGCGCCTTGTGAAGCGACGGGAATCTCGAGAAGGAATTTCGGGGGTCAATTGGCGATTCCTATCTGATCAAAATGAGCGTGTTGGAAGTCTTTGCGTTACTTCACTCGCGATGGTCTGCTCCAAAGTCCAAACAAAGATGAGATGAAGCGATCGGCGGGACGGTACGCTTGAAACCGGCGCCACGCGGCGGAAATAACGCCGAGTGCCTTCGTCCAACCCCTGACGATCACTTACTCCTAGACTGCTCCTAGAACAACCCTATCTCGCCCAAAGCACAAGCAGTTGATCGTGATAACTGCTCTAGGCAGCGAGACCGAACGACTTTATTTCGAAGTACAGAGCTTCAAATTAGAACAAGACGTATAATAGTTGGGTAAGCCAGATCGGTAAGCTTTCTTCTCTCCTTCATCGTCGTCAGATCAAGTTGCATCTATATGGCTTTGACATGTGGTTGCTTCTTGAAATCTTGACATCTTGTTCCTCAGGTCATGTCAGTAACCAAATCTAAGTACACGATATCTGCCGTACCACTTAGCGAAGGCGTGACAGCTTAGAGTCAAGCTATTGAGAACGAGTCTATGATCACAGTATTCTTGGAACAGGTTGGGCAAGCAGTTAATCTCAGTGCTCTTCACTATCTGCTCGTTCAGACCGGCTATATGCTATGGCGTTGCGGGCTAATTCAATACTTTGTACTCCAAATCTCCATCTCGGCATCGTACTTCTGCCGTTCGCTTGGGTCACAAAGAACATTTGCAGCCCATCCCACATTCTTGGAAGCCTCGACTACCTGGACCAGCCTCTCGGAAGAAAGAGCGTCCTTGGTGAATCTATCAGGATGCGTCTCAATACGCTTGCTCCTCGCAGCTCTCAGGATCTCTTCATGTGGGCTTGACGGGTCGATGCCAAGAGTGCGGTAGTGGTTCGGTGGTCCATCGATTACATTGGCTTTCGGCTGCCGTCCAACCTTGGGTTTGGCCTGATGATGATATCCTTCTTTGGGCTTGAGGTGAGCATAGATATGAGGCAAAAGACCCTTTACATCCTCACCGCAGATACTGCAGTACGAATCCAGATGTTGCTGTGTCGTCCGGTAGTGGTGTCGCCGCTCTCTATCGTCCTTGAACCCGGTCTTGCACTTCCGGCAGAAAGAATGAGTATGCGCCATGTGTGCCTCCAAGGCCAAACTGCTGAAAAGTAGCTTGTTGCAAAATTTGTAGAACACGTTGGAATGATCGACGGAATAATGCTCGAGGAGACTCCTGTGGGTGAAGAGACTTGCTTGGCAAGCCGAATGAGCGCACAAGTAATGTTCAGGGGCCTCGCGCTGATGAACGCGGCGGGCATTCTGAGACGGAAAGAATAGATCACATTGGGAACACCAGAGGGAGTAATCAGGCATATGACCACCTTGATGGAATTCGCTCGACATGGCTGCGTCGGTCATGTTGGATCTCGTGGCAGAGGCGGTGTTGATCTTTGCAATCTGTCTGAGAAAACCGGTTTCTCTTCGAGTTCTACCTGCGAACTTTGATTGTGGCAATGCGTGCAGTAATAGTTAACGCACCAAACACTGATGCTCTAAAGTCTTATATGGCCTCGCCTTTTCCTCTGTTCGATGAGTGTCAGGGGAATAATGACATTGTTCCGATGTATGTCAGAAAGGCTCGAATCCTTTGTCCTTCTTGGATATCGAGCGAAACAAGCAATGCTTGTCGAGGACTCCCTACCTGACTATTTCTTTGTTGAGGTCCTGGACCGTGGACGGTCTGGACGACTTATGCCTCTGCAGTAGTGTTCTTTCGCTGGCCTGGCGGAGTGCGAGCAATACGATCCGCGTTCATGGGATCCTTGTTGAAGCGCTGTGCAGATTATCAGAAGAGACTGTCTCTCGCCGTGGTCAAGAACTCTTCAGCAGGTAGAAGAGGCTCAGTCGTTCTGTTGTGCCTGATATAGAAGCTACTGTCCTTTTGGCTCTGAGCCTGGCTCTTCTTTGAGTCGATTCTCATCATGCCCAGCTTCTGGTGAAGCCTCTTGCGCGCTCCACAATTCAGAGTATACGCTTCCTCTATCGAGAAGCTGGCTATGAGTGCCGCTCTCAGCCACACTTCCGTCTTTGAGAACGACGATGATGTCGCTGTCATATATCGTACGTAGTCTGTGTGCGACGAACACACTGGTCCTTGATTTTTCTTTAAGGATGCTGTTTATGTTCTCCAGTAATGTATGCTCTGTATGACTATCCAAGGCCGAAGTTGCCTCGTCGAAGAATAATATTGGTGGATCCTTTAGTAATAATCTTGAAACTGCTAACCGTTGCTTCTCGCCACCAGAGATCATCATGCCTCGCTCCCCAACCTGGGTGTTGTACCCTTCAGGAAGGCTTTGAATGATCTCATGCACTCTGGCACGTTCCGCAGCCTTACGAACTTGCTCGGTGGTTGCCTGAATATTACCATAACGAATGTTATGCTCAATCGTGTTGTTGAAGAGTGGGGTGTCCTGTGGGACCACGCCAATCTCTTCCCGAAGGCTCTTAATGCTGACATCTCGGATGTCCTGATCGTCGATCAAGATGCGACCTTCCTGTACATCATAGAATCTGAATAGCAAACGGAGGATAGTCGACTTGCCACATCCACTTGGTCCAACAATGGCGACTTTTTGTCCTGCTGGAATCGTAAGACTTACATTTCTTAGGATCGGCCTGTCCGGATGGTAGCCAAATGTCACGTTCTCGAATTTGACCTCTCCGCCACGAGTCAGTTGAAGCGGCTTGGCATTAGGTAGCTCCTTGATCGCAACGTTGACTTTCTGGAGGTTGAACAAGGTCTGCATGTCCAACAAAGACTGTCTGAGTTCCCGATAGACTGATCCAAGGAAATTGAGGGGGACTGAGAGTTGGAATACCAACTGGTTAACCATGACTAGATCACCGACGGTTAAGGTTCCATCGACAACCCCGTTTGCTGCTAAATACATCATAGCGCCTAAGGCGCTAGAAAAGATCAGATTCTGGCCGGAATTGAGAAGGGCTAAAGACGTAGTGACTTTGATGGATGCGTCTTCGTAATTCTTCAGAGCGGCGTCGTATCTACCGACCTCATACTTCTCGTTATTGAAGTACTTGACAGCCTCAAAATTAATGAGCGAATCGACGGCTACTGTGGCCCCATCGTTGTCGGCAGCATTGGCAGATTTTCGGAACTTCGTTCGCCACGAGGTGGTAAATATTGTGAATGCCGTATAGGCCACCATCGTGCCTGCGGTGATGAGCGCAAATTTCGGGCCATACTGGTACGTCTACAACAATCAGCAGGCCACCCGCATTAGCGACAAGGTTGAACTCACTAATATACCGCAGACCATCGATATCTCCAACGCAGTGGGGAGGATATGAAAGACCATTGAGGTCAGCAGAAAGCTGATGCCTTTGGTTCCGCGGTCTATAGCACGTGTGAGGCCTCCGGTTTGTCTCGAGAGATGAAAGTTAAGATCAAGTCGCAAAAGGTGTTCGAATACGTTGCAAGCTACCCGGCGGATGGCTTTCTGGGCGACGTTCGCGAAAACGGCGTTTCGTAGTTCTTGAAGAACGGCGGCCCCTATTCTGGTCACCCCGTCTAAACGGTATCAGCTGCTGGGTAGTGGGGGGAATATGCTTCCATACATGCCACGATCATTGACCCAGCGACGGTCCAGGCTGTGCCGCCAAGGGCTGTGAAATCTACGTTCATCGAGTCGACTATACTCTTGAAGTAGAAAGGGACTTGTACGTTGAGTACCTATCATAACATTAGCCTTTCGAGCGTTTTCTGCCGGTGTCCTAGCATTACCTTAGAGCCAACCAGTAGAGCCATAGCAGTACTGACTCTGACTTTGGTGCCTATATCTCCCTGAGTATCTGTCAGGTGTGTCTCTTAGGCTTCGACGTCTTCTCAGCTCTACTTTCGGCCACAGATATTGCACCATCTCTTTCATGATAGCCCAGTCGGCCTTCCTCTGCTCTTTGTTTGACACCGTTTGCTCCGTGAGGAGTCCGTCTGTTTTAGGCGCTCCATCGGACTTCACATCCGGGGGTCTCTGCACGCCTTCCGGTTTGATGTTCTCTGCCGAATCCGCTTTCGACGGTGTCGAGCCTCCGAGCGACTGAGGCGATGCCCTTGCTTTCTGTCTCAGAATCGCGTTGCAGCTTAGTGGCTGATACAACAGCTTTGTCCGAGATGTTAGGCATTGATGAAGCGAGCCCGACGGTCTCTGGTGGAGCAGATGGACCTTGTGCAAGATTCCAGCTCGAAACATGATGCTTGTCTGTCGAATTTTGGAAAGAGGCACCAGAGATGCGAAGTCAACGATGTGTTCTTGAGTGACGTTCCATGGGGTCCATATCGAAAGCACAAAGAGGCATAAGACTTCGCCGCCAGAAGTTTCAAAGCGCGATGGAAAGCTCGTCATGACATGGGTCGAATTGCAGAAATTCTGGAAGCTCGGCGGGCTCGGAAAAAAGAACAAGGTTCGGGCCGATGCAGCAAGGATGAGCTTGGGCATGCTTGGCGAAGAGCCAAAACGAAAACCATGGAGAAATTGATACTTTATGTTGAGGACGAAACAATGCCTCCAACCTCAAAAGCTCCAGCTTTTTGGGGGAGAACATGTCATTCTGGCACTCGCGTCGCCCAGTATCGCTCGATTCTTCAGATACGCAAATTTCAAATAGCTGCATCGCCTTCGGCCAACGTTGACATTCCAGCGTCCGAGACTTCTACCTCAAGCGCTGCGACGCTGGGTGAGATTGGACGAGCTCTACCCAGAAAACAGATACTGATTGTGCCAATCAAGACGCGACCTTCGATATCATCGCGGCTTCAGAGCCCCTCCTCTCGGTGTCACTCTCCCCTTCACAGAACCTCTATACCCGCCGTGGTACCCTTGTGGGTGTAGGAGGAAAGGCGGATAACGTAACCCACCCACATCTCAAAGGCTCTCAATAAAGTGCTTACGTCATCTAGGCCGTCTCTACACTCTCAATACTTGAACCTTTCCGACGAGCCGCTCTCCGTATCCCCTTCCTCTACCAAAGAATAGCTTCTCCGACGCCCATAACAGCACTGATATCCGCTAAATCCTCGTCGACCTCTTTAGCAGTCGTTCACCTAGATGGCTCGTTGGATTGGATGTTGGCTGGGAAGGCACTCCTTGCATGGACTGGACAAACGCTTTCGGTACGACCTACCGTGAACCGGTCAATGGTATGCTTCCCTCAGTCAACGATTGCATGGTCGACAAGAGAAGCTAAATGGTCAAGAGCCTGGCGCATTGGGGTAACTCGGAAGTCACAGGACGAGGATTGCTTGCGTTGAGTGGTAGAGGCTCGATATGCGAGCTCGTGCTGAAACCTGGGGAGGACTACGTCGCTCACCCAAGGTTCGTCCTTTCTGATATTGTCATCTATTAGGTCTAATAATGTGGTAGTAATGTGGTCGCCTACACTATGAACGCTACTCCCCCATCCCCATACCGCTTGAAGTCAACCTCCTTACGCTTTCAAGTGCCTCGGCTTGATGTATCAGGTTGGATACCTGACACCAAGTTCTTCAGAGTGATGCGAGGATCGCCTACATGGCTCAACATCAAGAAGTTACTCTACACTTTACGAACCTGGTCAAGGAGAACAATATGGGGTGATAGAGTAAGGCAACACCCATCCTCCACTCAAAACATTCCTCTGATATGTCAGCTCTTCCTTCAATTCCATGGACCCACGACGATTTTAGTGCAAACACGTGCTGCTAGGCTCAACGATGTATTTTCGAACCGAGACGTCAATGAGGTGGCAGACGTTGCTCCAGGAACCTCGGTCATGAATTTACTGCGAAAGACAGCTGAGTCAGAGGACCTGCCTAGCGAGAAGACCACACCACCGTCGAATGTACAGCGCACACGCATGACCACTGCGAGCGTGGGGCCAGATGGGAAGGTGAAGTTCGAGAGCGCTAAGGAAACCGAGTCATCAACGAGGTGATCGTGAGGCAGGAAAAAGCGTCTTTATGAATAGGCGAGCTTCATCGTCGCTAGGTGAAATCACTCCGCTGCCGTGTACATACTGTATTCTAGAGCGCCACGATGCACGGTTGCTTTCAAAAAGTAGCAAGAATAACTCCTTTCATCTATAGCTTAATTCAACATATGGATCCTGGTATGCATTGGCTCGATAACTGACTGCATACGACAATTTCAGGTGCCTTTGGATCAAGGAGATTTATTGCTCAATGCTCCAACTTAGCTGATTGAATTGCTCGAAATGATTACCAATTTGTTCAATACCCGTAGGTCGTCAAGCCGCCAAGTCGTCAACCCGTGTAATACTTCGATACATTGAACGATACTTTCCTGGACTCGATAGAACGTTCATCAGGATGGGTAGAGAAGTAGTCCTCCGGAACATCCCAAGAAGACCATGTGGAATCATATTATAAATTTTGGGATATCTAGCTAGAAGAAAACCGTACGACGAGCATTCCCACCAGAGGACCCTTTACATAATCATACAATGCACGTCAGACAGCCACATCTTGACGCCTAGGAATGCCCACCGAAACGATGCAACAGCCAGCAGAAAATCCTCTTACAATGCGACGCTTTTCCTCAGATTAATCAGACCTTCACCCCAATCTTCCACCCCACCAAACTCGCCCTCGCACCGACATACACAGCTCCACCAGCAAACATCATGACCCCGCCGAAGATCTGCAGATGCGTATACCCGCCCCTTTCCGCCGTGATCAGCGCTCCTCCAATCGGGTTCCCCACCAAGGCCGCCACACTGATGGTCGCGAACATCGTGCCTGTGCGGACACCAATTTTCCTGATGTCTGAAATTTGCGCCACGCATGCCGGGGCGAGACTCACAAAGGCGCCGGAGGAGAAGCCGTAGAAGGCTGCGAAGAGGATGATGGGTACGTTGCCTCGAGAGGGGAGCCAGAGGCCGAGGACGAGGATGCAGGAGAGGAAACACATGACGATCATGGTGTTAAAGCGGCCTACGCGATCCGCGATCCAGCCGGGAAGGGTACGCCCGAAGATGGAGACGGCGTTGAGGACGGCGAGCATGTAGGAGGCGAGGCGCGAGCTCATGCCGTTGGCCTCGGCGTAGAGGATGATGTAGTTGAAGGGGAGGAAGACGCCAAAGAAGAAGAGGAAGGATGCGAGAACGATGAGGAAGAAGGGGAGCTCGCCCAGGGGAGAGATGAACTCGCGGAGGGACCAGGGTGTGGGATTTGGGGGAAGGCGGGAGCGGATGGTGAGGTTGGCGTAAATGAGGAGGCCGAGGATGAGGAAGGCGGCGGCGCGCATGGACCAGCCGAAGGAGGTTTGGGGAACGAGGCGTTGGATCATGATGGGGAAGATGACACCGCCGAGCGAGGAGCCCGAGACCATGATACCGTAGGCAAGGGCCCGGTTCTTCTTGAACCAGGTCCCTACCGCGGACATTGATGGGTAGAAGATCATCGAGGCGCCAATTGGAGAACAAATTCCTGAATAGCTGTTGGCGAGGAATCGATCATGGACAGGGGATGAGGCTTGCCTTGAGCGAGGAGGAGTTGATAGTATTCAGTACTTTGCAGCCGTGAGTACGTGGACCTGTTGCTTCTGGACTGGCAACGGACTTACCTGATAGAGGTCATCATGAGCCCGAAGACGTGCAAGAACGTTCCAGCCAAAAGTAGATATCGAGGTCCATGCGAATCGTAGAGCTTTCCCCAGATTGGGCCCTTTGAGCTTGTTCAGTACGAAACTCTGGACACCACTTCGTCTTGAGGAAGGGTAAGACGTACCCCGACGAACATCATGAAAACCTCCAGAGAGGGTATCCAGGAAACCTCGCTTGAGGAATACCCGGCCAATTGGTGAGTCTCATAGTACGCCTGGAAAACCCCAATAGCTACAGTTCAACCTCATCAGCATCGCGTTTCTACAGCCACATCATCAGCACTCACCATTGATCCATCCGAAGCTGCAAAATAGACAGCAAAACGCCCCGGACACCACCAACCATGCTTGTAGACCACCGTCAGGGAAGTCACCCGGGCCCATTCCTGAATGTTGTTGTTCCTTTGTCTGCGGCTCTCCCTTCTCAATGTCTAGATCTGCGCGCTCTTGCGCCGTATCAGGCATAATATTCGCCTCGGTTTTCGACATCTCGGAATTGGAAGTGGGCCGCGAGGGCGAACGTTGGATGTTTGCAGTGGCTCTCTTCTCAATGCCTGTAGCATCGTCGGAGCTACTTGAGCTGGCCATGATGGTGTGGAAATGGGTTCGGTGGTCAGGCTTCACTGCATCAAAAGCGTCGCCCTTTGATCTGATGTACAACAAAGATGCGTTCGCGAATCGCAGCCAACGCAACAGAGTTCTATTTTCTGGTCTTGTCAGCTAGCACTTTAGAAGGAAATTCACACGAGGAGTACAGAATAGAGCGTACAAACTGGCCTGGCCTGGGTGATGATGAGTAGAAATACATATCGCTACTCGCACGGGGAGATCGGACGAGACTGGTACTCCGAGTAGGAGCACAAAAGCCGAGACAAAAACCGAGGCATTGTTTTCCTCAATTCTTGGTAAGCAGCGGATGCGGGAAAAGGGCCGCAAAAGCTTGTTCCAGGCTAAAGCTACCGAGAGTATGGGCCATGCCAGCCACCCGTCTGGGCATATACTTCTAGACTCTAGACTCCAGAGTCTAGGGGGATGAGATTGAGAATGGGCGCCGTAGACTAGTCGAAACGTGCAATAGGCTTGATCAAGGATTGAAAACAGTAAGTACTGTTTATGGATTCCAGCTTCACTGATTCTCTTATAGATGCGTTAGATGGGGATTGGCGGACAGGATTGCCTGCTCCCAACGCTGGAATCCATAGCCTCAAATTATACCGTAGAAGTCCGTGAACCCTCACAAGCTTTACTCTGAGCTAGAGTGTGATACTTTCCAAGCAACACCTCATGCTCGCTGAATCGATCCCACCACCGCATTGAAAGGAGATTTCCCGGATCATGTTGATAGACCTCCAAGTCCCGACCTCATGTTCTCCACTGTTTTGGCACCAACCCCTTTGAACCTACCCAGCTCCGCTAGACTATGAACCTTTCGCTCTTGAAGCTCATCCTCATCCTCCTCGCCTGCACATAGCACCTCAAGGATCGCTTCGGCTTTCTTGGCTCCAACGCCTTTAAGCAGTCGTATTTGTGCGATGTCACGTCTATTGACAATATCCAGTAGCTGCTTCGTCCGAGGGGTCGGAGCCGAGCTGAAGTCGGACGGGTCGTTGAATACACGTAAGGATGTTTTTGTGGGCTGAGCTCTCGGCTTCTTCTTCGCTTTGGAACGATATTTGAAGCTACCAGCCGATTCATGTCCAACATCGCTGACTGGCTCGGGAGGGTCGTGGAATTCGTCATCCTCTGACATGCTTTGGCTGACCTTGGTTATGGTCCGTGAACATGTAGGCAGTTGCAGGGTCTCGCTTTTGGATGGAAGAGGTTTTGCGTTCTGCTGCTGGCTTTTCCTTTCGTCGAGTTTCCTTCTTAGTCGCTGGATCTTCGTATCAAGCTTCGCGTTGTTGGGGAAGTACTCTTTTGCTAGCGTGTACATCCGTAGTGCACTCATGTCCTCACCTCTCACAGCGTGCTGTTTGGCCATGAGCAAGAACGTCAATCCCTGTTCTCTGCCGTCGTCCTTCCCTTCGATCTTTTGTTCGAGTAGTTCAAGCCGTCTCTGCACTTGTTCGCTGATCTCTGGCTGTGGAGTAATGGAAGGCTGGTCTAGCGCCCGCGCAGCTAATATATCAGTGACTTTCTTTTCGATGATCTCATCCAGAGAATCCTTCGAAATAGCATCTTGGGGTTTTGCTATCTGAGCAGGGCGGGCTGGACTTCTTCGTTTCGCTGGACGCAGAGTGCTTGCCGAAAGAGCGTCAGAAGAACGCTTTACCGGTGTTGCGCGCCTTGGAATTTCCGAAGGCCTTGGACGAGTCGAAGAGTTGGACAACCGAGCTCGATCAGAGTACACGAAAAAGGCCTTGGGAGGCTTGTCCCCTTGCTTGTCTCCATGCTTCGCGGGATTTCTAGCGTGCACTGTTGCGTTGTGTACCGTACTCGCCAACGGTCTGAGCGGCTGTCGTTGCATCGAAGGTCCGCTGAAAGAAGGCACAGCTCGAGGGCAGCCCTTGAAGACCGGCTCGTTCTCTACCTCCCTTACTTCAATCTTCTTCGTCCGGTTCGCAAAATTTAAGGAGCTGATGGTATCCAGATGAAATGACTTAACCGGCGCCAAATTCAGAATCATAATCGTCATCCCGTTGTTCTGCCCCAGCGAAAGGATCCTTGTCATCTTCGATTCCCGATACGGCGCTCTCTGCTTGTTGCTGATAGCCTCCACGCACTTCGCCAGCACGAACAAACTCTTGTTAATACTCGCCGACTCCACAAGCCTCTCCTTCCCATTCTCCGTCCTCCTATTATCTTCCGACCCCGCCAGATCGATCGCAGACGCTGTGCTGATCCTCGTCTCATCCCCCATCGTTACCGCAATATTGATCCTCAGAATCGCATGACTTCTCGACGAATGCGCATTCAGCTTTGTTGCGCTGGTCGAACGATTCACATTCGCCTCATCATACAGCTTCTCAAACTCCTTCAGGCTCTCGCACGGCCGTTCCGTGAGCCCCACCACCACCGTCTTACCCCCACTGTCTCTCAACGGAAGCCCCGCACTCGTGCGCTTCTCCGGCGCTTCCAGCAGGTCGAACACCCTGTCGTTGTAGATCTCATAATAACTCAGCGTCAATTCCACTCTTATCTCCCCCTCCGAGTCCTTCTGCATCTTCCGGTTCTTCCTATAAATCCCGCTCAACAGCCTCGGGATCACGCCTCTCTCCGTAAGGGTCTTACCCCCGCGCATCGTATGTGTTTTCCCCGTGCCCGTAACGCCATAGGCAAAGATCGTAACGTCGAACCCGCCAAACAGATGCTTGACTGTAGGTGCGATTTCTGCATCGAAGACTTCCTGCTGCGTCGCTTCCGGGCCGTAGACGCCGCTGAAGGCGAAAGTGAAGTCTTCCGAGGCGTTCTTGGGGTTCGGGATCTTGATCAGAGTGGAGGGTGCGGAGGGAGTGGTACTGGCGGGGGAGACTATGACGTCTTTCGAGAGTTCGTGGGGCTGGGAGGGCCGGATACGGGCGACGACACGAATAGTCATTTTGGGAGCTGAGATTGCTGTCGTTGGTCGATCGAGCGGGCGTAGAGGGCGTTGAAGATGATTTAGAAAGCTTTGGGGTTGCTAGGGGCAACGGGCTTTTCGACCGAGGTAGTGTTGAAAGACTCAATGACGCTTTGCAGAGTTTGTCTGAGTTATTGGAGATATCTGAAATGATGTCGTGTGATTGTTGACGGGTTTTGCACTTCGTTTTATATTAGCAAGTATCTGGGTTTGTTCAGAGTCGCCTGTTGCGAAGGTGTCTATGGAGACTTCATTCCGTCGAAGCGTAATCCGCTCGAACTGTTGGCCTTGCGCTTCTACCCCCTTTCGAATTTTTTAATGCATATCTACTTATTTGTGCCTTCTTCGGTGTATGTGAAAACCTAGCAGTCATCGAAGAGCGCAAAGAAGACGAATCGATCAACGTTGGGGGATCGATTGAGCAAAGCATCTCTGTCTAGCAATTCGCGATTCACTCCCGCCAGAGTTTGCGCGGGGGCTACGGATGCCATCCTGCGTTTTCATGCATTCTCCAGACTCCATACGCCGCGCTTCCTCTCTGTATGCAATCCACTGTCTTCCCCGACGGGCGCTGGCGGCTTCATTCCCCTTCATGACAGCCGTTCTTCCTACTTCGCAACAGCAGCGCTTAGAACACTGGTCCTAAAGTGCATACCCTTCGTACGCTCAATGACCTGCTGATAGACCGAATTCGCTGGGTGATTCATCAGCACCGTTCCCTCTTGATAATCGAGTTTGCCGTCCATGCGCGTATCTCGGATCAGGTTTACGATCCACTTCTCGCCCTCGTCTTGGCTGAGCCCGAGGCGCGCGGAGAGGTCTCTGTGAAACGATTAACCAATGAATCATTGAAAGGAAATGAGAACCAAGGGGGAAAAGGGCGTACTTGATATCTATCCTCTGATGGATCTTGCAATAGCTCTCACTAATCAAATGCCTCGCCGCCTCCACAAATGCATCGGCGGTAGCTGACAGGAAGAAATCCCCCTTGAGCACCTCCTCCGCCTCGCCGAGTTTCTTCTGCGCTTCCTCAAAGTCGAAGTCAATGAACAATGCTTTGACAAACTCGGTCACTGGATCGTTATACTCGTAGCCTTCTTGCCTGACCACGCGCACAAGGTCCTTGAGCTGTCTCTGGTACTGCCCTGTGTTGCGCGTGCGGCTGCGGTTTGTAATCACTGCGGCGGCGAGGTAGCGTAGTATCCAGGGACAGTCCGTTTGGATGGTGTTGATGAAGGCTGGGGAGAAGAAGAGGTCGCTGAGTAGATCGCGAGCAGTTTCGTAGTTGAAGAAGGGGAAGAGTGACCAATGGATTAGCCATGTGCGGTGCTTGAGCTGCGCAAGTGGGTTGTTGAAGAGCTTTGTGTCTATCGATTCCTTGACTTTGTTGACTTCCTCCATCACGACTTCCCAGTTTGTGGTCAGGGTGTCTGATGCTAGCTTTCCCCAAGTGGCCGAGGAGGCTTTATCGTTGTCTGTGGAGAGAATGCGGAATTGGTCCAGTAAATGCGCAGCATTTCCATAATCACCGCAGCTGTACTGAAATCGCCCAAAGTCGTAAAGCATATCCACCATCTCGGTCGTGACACCATGCGTCTGTTCCAGAAACTTCAAATTGGCAACTTTATCGCTCCGCAAATTCGACGTGACACTCTCGTCACCGAGCAGCTCATCAATCTTCGTGGTCTCCTCCTGGAACAACGATAATCTCTGCAGGACTTCTTCCCTCTTCCTACGAAAATCCTCAGGCACCTCGTCACCGTCATTCATTTTCTGCCATAACGCCGCGACGTAGTCCGTCATATTGGTCTGTTTGAGGAGCTCATATTTCGCTTTCAAGATCTCTGAATCATCAACTTCCTCTCCAGACACGAATTCGAGCAGGGGAAATATTAGGTGGCGGTCGAGGTGAGGGATCAGCTTAGGGAGGAGATCATGCTCTGCGGCGATTTCGGCGACGGTTTTGGTTGGGGGGTGAGCGAAGGTGCCGTTCGTTATGGTTTCTGCTGATGGGGGCTTGTTGTCTGCCATGATGGCGATTGAAGAAGGAATATATGTCTGGAAGGCTTGGTGAGGCACACCGATGACTTGCACTAAGTCGATTGCCTCCTGCGGTTGTGAAGTATCCTGGGTGAGTGCCGTTTGCTAGCGCGAGCCGAAAGCGCGCTAGTGGACATCACATCGCCAGAGTACTACATACTGTGCATCCAGTCGTCCTGCACAAAAATTTTCCATATACAAGTCTCGGCCCATTATTCTGACAATATTGACATTTTCGGTGAATGTGACCTTTACTAGCAGAGTCGAAAAATTTCCTACTCTACCACAACTTCACAACCAGATATTGGCGCTCTTCGATCATGACCAGCAAGTGCCAGCATCCCCCACTTGTATCGTCCATGCTGCTTTCAATACCAAGAACCGCCACAACCTTCCCTCGGCCAAGATGTCCAATGAGCTTCCATCAAGTCTCAGACTCCTCCTCCGAGGCTCCAGCTACACAGACGGACTGCTCGTCCCGCGCTTCCTCCCTCATGAGCTTCTTCCGTTTGAGGAATCTGACCACGTCCAGGTGTCCCCACTGCTGTGCACGTTCCAGCGGAGTGAGACCCTTGTCATCAGGAATCTCCCAATCACCTCCTCCTCTATCCACAATGGCCTCCACGACACCCAGCCATCCTTGACTTGCCGCATAGTGTATCGCGGCTCGTCCATAGACGTCCTTGGCGTCGGGATCGCACCCGTTTTCTGCGTCGAGCAGTAAGATGGCTGTAGCTTTGCGGTCGGCAGCACTGGGCTCCCACCACCGCCCCGCGAGGAAATAGCGATCCGCTCCGGATGCGAGTCCGAGAAGTGAGGTTTTGTTTTCATGTGATAGCTGATTAGGATCAGCGCCAGCGTTGAGGAGAAGCTTCACCGCTTCGACACGGGCGTTGCCGCTGGCATATAGCAACGCCGAGCAATGCTTGTCGTGGTGATGCACGTCCGCGCCGTGCTGTAGGAGGACTTCCATTGTTGCCGGTGACCCAACTTCTGCTTCCCATGTAAGTGCTGGTTTGTTCCATCGACTGTCTGCCGCGTGGATGTCTGCGCCTTTCTCTATGAGTAGCTTGACGATGCTGGTACCAAGACCCCAGTATGCACATATTACTGTGACTCCTTCTGCAGTGGCGCCTTGCTCCAGCAGGATTTCCACAAGCGGTCCTTGTGCAGCCACGGCTGCGATCTGCAGAGGTGTGAAACCCTTGCTGTTACGGGCATGAACGTCAGCGCCGTGATCAAGGAGCATGCGAACTAGGAACACGCGCCGCTTGGCGACAGTATCCCGCCCAGGCTGAGTAGAAAGGCCGTAGGAAGAGGCTTCATAAAACGCCTCGAAATCGGGTCCTCCTGGGTTCAGAAGGCGGGCCATGAAAGCATGATTTCCACGCATTGTGGCATAATGTAGGGCCTCACTGGCTTGTGGATCGGCACCCTGCTCCAGCAATATCCCAGCCACCACATCATTGCCATGAAATGCTGCAGCGGATAATGAAGTAAGTCCCATCTCATCCGTGGCTCCCAAATCCGCACCCCGTTTTAGAAGAAGCCGGGTTATGATGCCAGTCTTGTCTTTTTCTGCAGCAAGGTGAAGGCAGGTATTTCCGCTCTCGCTAGCTCTGACGTTGACATTAGCATTGTTTTTTAGCAATAAAGTCACAATCTCCTTCTTGTCCGTCCTGACCGCACACATGAGCGGTGTCTCGCCGTCCAGATTTCGGATATCTATATCTATGTCAACGCCATGTCGAAGAACATCTCCGGTCGTGTACTCGTCCAGCATCGCAGCAAGGTGAAGAGCGCTCTGGCCATCGTCGTTCAGGAAGGCGGCGGACTCTTTCGTGAGAATCTCGTGAATCTCCGCTTCGCTATTTTCTCTTGCCGACGCCGGCGGATGTGCGAAGTTTAGGTCGTCTTCGTCCTCTAAATCGTCCTCGTAAGCCGAGATTTGTGCAGCAATTGCCGGTGAAGCCCAAGGAGACTGGACCGGAGAGTCTACAGCGGTGGATGCAGTCTCAAGGAATCTTGTCAACGCAAAGTTGATTTTCTGCATCCGCGGGTCGGAGCGCTGATTGCCGGCCTCATCCACCCCGATGTAATTTTCTGGCTTCTCTTGACCTAGCCTCTGGTCCAATTTGAGTCCGCTCAGATAATCGAGGATCTCGGAGGTGTCGTTCTTGATGTCGGCGGTCTTGATTCTGGTTGGCGTCAGCTCTCACTGTTGACCTGATGCGCATGATTGGGTATGGAGATCAGTCACGGCTCTGCACTCATCACAAATAGTCAATTTGCTGCTTTCAATACTCACGATCGTGGTACTGAATGTCAAAAGCCTAATAGGATTCATTGGGACTGTCGGCGTTGTGAGAGTCGCTGAATGCTCAAAGTTTTCGAAATTGTTGAAATTGTTCGACATTGTCCAAATTATTGGCATCAACAGAATCAACGGAACAAACAGAATCCCAATGCCGCGGGTAGGAAGTGAGACTTTCGTGTGCTGTACGACGGCCATGACTTCCCATACCCACTGAAAGAATCATGTTATAGGGGAACAGCAAAGCGAAGCTGAACTTACACACTGACGACTGCTAATGTCATGTTGAGCGTTGACTTGCCATTGCTCAGCTGCTCTCCTAACTGTTTGACGTCTTTCTGATAAAAGGACCATCTTATTGCGCCCAGCTTTGATGTCTTTAATTCTCCTTTGCTTGTCACGAAGGGCTTGAGCTTGACAAGCAGCGCTTCCAGCACGGCTCGCGTATTATCCAAAGGTATGTGCAAGCTTTGTAAAATTTCTGTTGGAAGGTCGCCCTTGGAATCTTCCAGGAAGCGCTTGAGGGTATCTAGGGTATCGCAGATACACTTTGAGTCGGTGGAAACGGTTTGTATCTCACGTGGGGCGTCTCGTATGCCCTCTACCAAATTGTAGACCTTATTAGCAGCGTGCAATGCTATGGCGACAGCACTGAGAGCAGAGATCGGATCTGTCATCTTGGGTCAGCATCGCCGCACGAATTCAGAAGTGCACGCATTCTCAGACACAGCCAGAAGGGCTACTGGGCCGGAGACTCACGTTGGGGAGGGGACTCAATGAGTGCGCCAGGATTTACAGCTCTAGCTCTTCTGGCTCGGTCTCGGCGCATGGTGATGGGTGGCAGACACCCGATGCAGGACATGATGCAGGGAAGCCCACCACTTGGATAGGCTCAATGCGATAAGGATGATTGTGCGGCGGTTCAAGCACGTTGCGGAAGTAATAATTGATCAGTCCATGTCTTGATATTATCAGGTTGACTTCCGTTCCTGAAGCAAATATTCTGGGTTCAATGCTCTGTAGAAGTGTGAAAACGTTTTACGTCGAAGTGCGTAAGACATGAGACTTCACTTCTTGCTCGCGTAGGACAAAAACACCGGAAGCTGCCCAATAATGACCGCACATGCCGCCCCCCATTACCGGGCGTGTAAAACGAATGGACCAGAAGCACATCAGATAGTGACTGATCTGAATGAATAGCCCGTCCAGAAGATGCGAGATTCATCATGTCATGGAGCGCTACAGAAATGCGCAATGAGCGGACCTGTAGATCACCCACGGATCAAACACGAAGTATGCCTACATGATCATGGATGGAGCCTCCCAGCTTTCGTATGTTTGTAACACCTACCTTAAGATTTGCTTGACCGGATGAGGAAAAGGTGGCGTCTTGGCTACGATCCACGTCACTTTGACACTGGTCACAATTAAGCCATATGCTAGCAGCTAAGCAAGTGATCGGAACGGTCACCAGGTACCAACCTTCATTACTGGCGAGCGTCGAGTAAGCTGAGTGGAAATCACAGTTCGATTGAAGTGCCAAAATATCCCTTTGCTAGCGCGAGCCCAAAGTGCGCTAGTGGACATCATATCAAGGTACTAACCCTCAAGAATTTTGAATCTCTTGCACAACGTATGTTGAACCATTACATATCCGGGCACCATGGCATCTGCGCCCCTCCTCCCTTTCCTCCGACCCCTCCCTCTCCCACTCTCATCCTCCCTCCTCCGCCTCCACCGCCAAACTCTCTTCATCGCAGCTTCCCATCCTCCACCCTCCCACACGCAAACTCGCACCGCAGCCAGCGCCTTCGCCAACAAACTCGGCCGCCAAGTCTTCCCCGGCAAGCACACGCCCGCCTCACTCCGGCGCACCAAAGGCCACCCCAACAACCGCCCCAAGCGGCACCCTTCGCCGCCGAAACCCCTCATCACGCCCGCGACCCCCGACCCCGCCGCGATAGTGAGCCTCCCGTACCATATCCACCGCACGCCTTCGCAGCAATTACCAGTCTACAAGCTTGCGAAGAGGGGAGGGAGTCTGAAGCAGACGCGGTTGAGGAAGATTGAAGGGGATGTGAAGGCTTTGAGGGGAGATCTGATGGAGGCGTTGGGGTTGGGGGAGGGGGAGGTCAAGGTGAATCAGTTGACGGGACATGTGCTTGTTAAGGTATGAACATTGATTTCAGATACGAATTATAGGGGAACTGAATTGATTGACTTGGATAGGGTTGGAGGCAGGCGGACGTTTCAAAATTTCTGCTTGATCGGCAATTCTGAATGTATCGTGAGCGATTTTAGTGAGCGTTGAAACCGACTACCTCATCGCAGCATGTGAAGCATGGCACCCTAACAAGGCAGATCGTGGCGGCGGGACGGCGAGATACTGAGGACGGCCATGCGATTCGATGATCCTGAAAGACGTCTTTGGCGAAGCCGATATCGGGGTTAGTTGGCATACATGGAGGAACAAGATTTGCAGCATAACGGGCTTTGAATGTCCAACCGTGTCTTATGTTTGCTATATAGCAGTAAATGTTTGTACAGCGCAAAAGCCAATGCGCTCCCAAGCCGAAGCCGAATCTCGTGGTATCCTACCTCCTTTACCAAGACAAAGCTATACATGATGTACGGCTCCGCACTCACGGATGCTTTTTTGCCGGTCCGATATAATACCCTTAATCCGTGGATCAGAACAGTCCCGACTCTCTCAGAACAGCGCCTGTAAAACCCTACTCTATCCAATGTCGCTTCAAAGCTCCATGCCCGCGTAAATGCAAATTTGTCGTAGCAGATTACTTTCCAAGTCGCCATTAGACAGAGCATGCAGTAAGCGGTCATTCTTAGGCAGGACGGAAGAGGGGAGCCATGCAGACGATGCCTCCGGGTCCTTTGCTCGCTCGGCAAGCTTCAATAGCAGTGCAATGCCACGCCGGATAATCATGCCGTAACCTCTAGGATCCGGTTCATTGATCCCTCTAGAGTTCTGTTGAGGCTGCAGGTATACGGAATTCCCATACATGAAGCAAATCTCAACCAGGCTTGATGCAAAACCATCTTTAGAGGCGAGCCAAAACCGAGGCACCTTGTGTTCTGAGATTGGAATCAGGTTACCAATGATCTCGGCAGCCAATAGTCCCATCGCCAACATCGGGACCCTGAATGGCACTAGATTCCTGAACATCGGATTGTCGCGTCGGGGGATCCCGGCTGTTGCAAGACCAAAAGTGCGAGTGAGTATGTCGTACGGTGGTGAGGAGGCGGCATCGGCAAGAAAAACTGATCTGTAAAATGTTCGATTCGGATCGTCTCTGGCTAGGAGTTTCGCTAGGCTTTCAACAGCATACGGGTAATAACGATGGACAAGTGGGTCATAGGAGGGAAAATTCAGATCCGGGCCCTGGACATTGCTTGGTGGCGGCGACGGCGCAAATGACAACAAGAAATGAAGTATGCACAAAGCATCATCCTTACTTGGAAGATCGATTTCTTGCGACAGATTGCTCAGGAGTATGATAATGTCTGTGCTGAAATCAAGGGTGTTTTGGTTGGATCGTAACAGCATATTGCGAGTTCCAAGGTATCTTATGGCCGTCGTCATGAACCTGACAAGCGACGAATCAGCCAATCCGGGCTCGTTTTGGGGAGAGTCTGAGAAGTTGCGTAGAATTGTCGTGGTACATAACAGCTTGTCCACTGCACGGTCGAGATCGTACTCCAGCGTTCCATACTCGAATACTTCTTGCAATGCTTGAGCCTCGGTTCCGCATCCGCGGACGGTATCATCATAGGAACTTATCAAGATGTCGTCAGAAACTTCGGACGCATTTTCCGCAAGGTAATCAAGCTGCTCCTCCGCACCCTCGACCAACACTTCCAGCAGGTCCTCGCATTTGTGAAGCGGGAGGGGTTCGGAATCTCGCGATATCGTTGCAAAAGTGTCCAGCGCCAAACGTACCTCGGCATGTAGACCTGATCGCAGAGATAATATGAGAGCTCGAATGTCAACTAGTCCAAGCTCTAACATGTTAGGCGCCCGTGGTTTTGCGGCTATGAGTTCGTCGACAAGCTCCTTACCACCCCCACTGGTTTCCCCTCTCCGATCAGCGCCAGATGTCTTAAACCAGTAAGCTTGTAGACCTCCGTGCGTTTCGGCCACTCTATCCTCGGGATGCGGGATGATAGTGGGTTCAAAGACCTCCCCTATTTCGTGCTGCCTCGGGGCTTCTTTATCGTTTCTCCTTGGTTCAACAGACCTCTCCTGTGAGGTTGCGGTCTCTTCTTTTATTCTAGGCGCTCCTGATTTTTGAGGTCCTTGCCGTCGCTGGGGCGTAGAATTGGCTTGAGTTTGCAGATTCGACCGTGCTTGAGAGGCCTGTCTACCTTGGTTTACTTGCTGCGGTGTAAGGTAGCCATTGGGCTGGCCTTGGGCGGGGTCTTGAATTTGGCCCGGCATATGCTTGACCGTACTTGAGAACTCGGGTTGGACAGGTGCTTGAGCATGCATTGAGCGCTGCAGTTGCTGATCGGGCGACAATGAGATAGCTTGCTTCATAGGGGACCATGGACCCTGTGCGGTAGCAGGGTCACCGTTCTGAGCTGCCATCTTCATCTGCTCACTGACCATACGCTGTCGCTGCTGCTGCATGTAGTAGACTTCGTAGCCAAGAAGGTTGTGCTGCCAATAGCCGTGAAGTTCCGGGGAAGCGAGCATATGCTGTGTTGGAGGGATTTGCAAGTGCTGAGCTACAGTTGGCCATTGCGATTGCATCGTAACTTTCTTCGATCCTCCTAACCTTAGGACGGTAGAAAACAGTTGCAGCAGGCCAATTGGGCGACCTGCTACCGTTGGGTGAGGGTTGAATTGGAGGCCCCGTTGTTGCATGAAGGAGGCAATGGTACGGACCAGCTGGTCAGAACTTCCCCCGGACTTCATCATCATCGCCTGTTGCTGTTGAATTTGTTGAGCTCGGGCTGCCATCTGATGATTCACCATCTGATTGGGTGCGTTCATTGACGGATTCAATTGGCTTCCCTGCTGTCTTGCAGCGTTCTGGATCTGGAGCTGGCGCATGAGCTGTTGCTGCCTCATCTCATACATCTGGTGTTGCTGTTGGACACTGGAAGAACCTTGAGGAAATTGTCCTAGTATGGGGGCCGTGTGATTTGCGCCAGTTGGAGGTGTGAAAGGCTGACTATGATTGCCTCCAAACTGCACGCCTTGCATGTAGCTCTGACCTCCATTGTGCGGAGTGTTGTTTCGACTGCCATGCTCGGAGGACACGGGCGAACCTTGCTGCCCGAAGCTTTGCGGAGGTGGCGAGAACAGCGCTGGCGAAACGGTTTGCACACGTTGCGGGCCTTGCTGCTGATTATACATTTGATTCTGCATGATCGGTGACTGACTCGCAGTGCTGCTGGGATTAGGGAATTGCTGGTAGGGCGTAGAGCCCTGGAATTGTTGCACCCCATTGAGAGAGCCCTGGAGACTTGGGTAGCCTCCCTGCTGCGGCGTCTGCGAACGCGTGGTGGGTAGTCCTCCAGGTGCTTGCCGCGGTGATGCCACGACGCTGTCTTCCCGAGGTCGCGATCTTTTCGAAGGTATGAGGGGCTGGGTCTGATATTGAGGGTTATGAAACGCTGGAGAGCCATTGCGTACGTTGCCATTCTGCAAATGCTGAGGCAGGTCCTGCTGCTGTGGCCGGTTATAGTCGAAGGTGGTCGAGCTCTGCATGAAGGACATAGGATCGGCAGATTGATTGTAGGCGCCATTTCCATTGTCGCCGTTTGGGAGTGGATGGGCATCGTTCAGCCAACCGGGCATACTCATATCGATTTGGCTTTGCTGCAACCCATCTGGACGGGGATGTATTCGTTAGCATCTTGTCCCGTACGATCGACACCAAAGAACATGCGCCTTCGAGAATAGAAAGTAATATGTGCCGGGAAGAGTAACGCAGGATGGCTTGACGCGCGGTGCGCGGCAACGGTAAAACGTTCTGGCTAGGACAGAGGTGCAGGGGGCAGCATCCACAAGGCGAAGGGACAATGAAGTCTGAGGCGCATGGATGTATGCTCACCTGAAATCGCAAGGTCCCGGTAGGCCGGAGCGACAATTTGCTCGTGTCAGAGCGTTTGCAGTTTGCGGTAGGATGAATATTCAGCACACGTGCCGATGCACTCACAGCGAGGCCGGCGCCACTGGATAGGAAGCCTGCCATGACAGCACGGTTAGCGGGGCAGAAAGGGATCGCATGCAGCGAGAAGGGCGGAGACAAATGAGGTGAAGCAGAGGGCCCAGCTGGGCAGCAAATGAGAATAATAGTAATCGTGATGTGGTGCTATCAGGCCAGTGAGGGAGGGGGCCGGGCAGGCAGATCCACGGTCGCGACCCAAGGAGACTGCCACAGCGACTAGCCAGCAGCACCACCAGCAGCAGACGCGCGAACCAAACAGGCGATGGGGGAATTCATCAGATACCTTGAGAAGAGTAATCCCGATGCCTGCCACACGCTTCGTTCCCTCCAACAAATTAGACGGGGCGGGGTACTACACGTAACAGCGGTATGGAGCTGAGATGGCTCGGAGGCAAAACTGCTCACTTGGGACCATGACTACTCGCAACGCCTACGCTTGGCCCGATCGGGCTTAACCCTCGGGTCCCCAGCTTCATCAACTCGCAATCTCGACTCCCCGTCAGTCCTTTTTCCAGCACGTCGCAGTGCATGAGCGAGGATGGTCTATGGTATTCTACGGGCAGTAGTACCTGACAATCAAGCTTCCTTAGTGTCCATAGACTTGACGCACATCTTATCGCAGGGATCATCCCACCAACGTGGTTCTGGTCAAGCGTGAGTCGACTCTGCGGGTGACCGCCGGAGTGACATCTTCCAATCAAGCTTCTGGGGCCTTGGGATCTGTAGGACAGAGCCAAAGCCAAGCTCATCATAGCCGACTGCATGCTACTCACCTTCTGACTTCCTGTTTCATCGGCGTTCCTGCGCCTCAAGTCTTCTTGCGCGCTTGCAAATCCCGGTGTGCTCCCGGGTCATTGGCGAGTGGGCCCTTACTCCCTAGAGGCAGCCCATCGCCTGCTCCTCGAAAGTTGTCACAGGCTAAACAGAGTGGATCGGGCTGCCTCCCATGATTACGCTGGCATCTACCGATCCATCAAGTACGGCAGAAATACCGGTTGAAGTGGAGAAGCCGCCTCTTTATGCATTCGAGGATACGAGGATTGGCTGTTGCCCTTTTTGGTAAGGAGTCCATTGAAAGGGTGAAAGGGAGGCAGCAGAGATTCCGATGTCGTCATGTCCATTGCTGATTTGGCTGTTTGATCCATGGTTTGCACCATTGGTCAAGTCTCAGAGAGAAGAGTGGTCGTCTTATCGTTGGCTCGATGCTGCATAAAGCACCCCAAGGTACCTCATGCTCAATGGAATCACGTGTCGACATTGCTTTGGGCATCAGGGACCGTGCATTACTAGCGAATCCGCCTCCTTGGGGGTATATAATTGCTTACAAAAGCATTGATGCAAGTCGATCTGTAGCTTGTAGCTATCTTAATGCATGAGGTAGACTCGCAGCTTGTATTGTTGCTTGCTTGATAACTGCTTCCTTAAGGCGGTGTCGCACTGGATCACTCTGATAGAGCTTGGATATCCTTACTGCCTTCGTCGCCCCGGTGCGTCCAATCAAACGCTCAAAGCAGATGTCCCTACGCCGTTATGATTAGAAACAACAGTATGTGTAGCCGCTTTCCGGGATGGAGACAGTCCAGCCGCGTGTCTATGGCTCGCATGTTCCATTGGGGTTCTGGGCTTCGCTTTATGGGGTGGAGGTTGACCAGTCGCATGCCTCTCCCTCGCAAGCTCGATCGGTGTCTTTGGCTTCATCTCACGTTTCGCCTTTGCTGCCTCTATCTTATGCCCCTTCTTTGTGCGTACAGTATTCGCAGGCTCCTCTGCTTCCTCGCCGTGGATCCACACGTACCTTCGTCGCTTGTACACGTCCATCTGCCAATTCCTCCAGACTGCCTTGCCGGAAGGGAACTGGCGAAGTAGACTTTCGCCTCTGCTAAGCTCGACGGCGAACTGCTCGCGCGGATACCTCAGATCTTCGGAGGCATCATATATAGCATCGACTACATGCGAGGCTGCAGTATCTAGAGCCAGGTCAATGCCATGGGGTGCGAGGCGCTGGATGATTGTACGTCGAAATCTGGACGTATGATCGTGGTTTGAGCATGTCAACGATAGTTGTAGCACATGCGTTGCTGATCGGTCTTTGGCGAGTCTAACGAGCGTCAATGCATCCATGGCAATGAGACCCTTCAGGATCATCTCACGCATTGGTCCAGGCGTTTCCAACATAGATTGGGCTAGCAATGAGCCATGGACTTTGCTCACGTCTTGATCCTCGAGCTGATTTCGTCTTTCTTCGGCCATTCCCCTATCGATTGCGACACTCATTCCTAGCATCTTAAGTACAGCATCCGAAGGCTCTTCACCATAGGCCTCTTGTAGAGCTGCCGTGATTGGCTCGGTGTCCACCTCTCTGATCCGGCACCGCTCTATCATAGTCTTGATAACTGATGTCCTCGAGCGCTGTATGAGGGTCGAGATCTTCGGACACAGCTGCTCAATCGCGAGTTCAAGCTTCTCCTTGCTTAGACGTTCCAGGATCTTAATCACGGGAAAGCAAGCAACATCGTTTTTCGCTAAAGTTCCAAGCCGTTCACGGAACAGACTTTTATACAAGGCTTTGAATGTGTGACCGGGAGCGGATTCTATGATAGTCTCCAGTAACCGTGAGCCAACAGGGTCATAAAGCAGGCCATTGATGAAGGCAGTTGAATCACTGCCTTCCTCAGGCGGATTATCTGGTATAAGCTTCCGGAGAAGGGAGCTAGGATCTTTCGCTTGTGTCTTCCCAGTCTGGAAGACGCCGATTTCGAGCAGTAATTGTAAGACGGGGTTTCCAGTAGGATGTGTCGCTAATGCGCGAAGATACGTAGTCTCGAGACCGGCGGTCAGCCCAGTAACCAGATTGCTAAGTGCATCATTGAACGTGCTAGGTACAGTTCTCAGCTCTTGTTTCGCACTATTCGATCCTCGAGTTGCTGTAGTAGTACCTATATCCTCAGACTTCTTGCTCTTTACGAGCGATTTTGTATTGGCATCCGTGATTGATCTCCCGGACAGCACCAGCAATAGTACCCTCAATGTATGGGACGCGAATTGGTCGGTCAAGAGGTAGCCTAAGTTACCTTCGAGCTCGTTCAACGTGTGTAGAAAGTGGTTCTCCATCGATATGTAAGCTTCACCACTGTCACCTTCCTGCTGTGCTTCTAGTGGTGCAACCAGCTCTTCCGTGACCACAGGCGCCGCTTTGGTAAACAGTGTTTCACAACAGTGCGAAGCGAAACGATGCTGGATGAGGTGCAAGAAGCTGAAAACGTCAGTGAACTGGCCCGATCGGAGTAGCAAGCTCACACATACTGTCCGCTGAATCTCTGAAACAGCGCCTTCATTTGCACGGGCTTTGACATGACTATCAGCCGTTCCAGAAGCCTAGAGCATGACTGGCTGTTGGCAATCTTCAATTCTTTCCCATTGGCTTCCTTGTAGACGTTCGCAAGAAAGAGCTCCCTTTCTTCTTGATTGGCGAATTGATTCAATTCGAGCATAGAATCCGCCCGTTTGAAATATTCCTGCTCTTCGTCGTCAAGCATACCATAGAATGGTATTTGCCCAAGTCGGAGATCCGCTGCATTGTCTTCGAAGTGGCCTGGGCCCTCATTGTCGACGATAATCTCGACGTCCTCTTCTGCATCTTGCGATTTGCGGCGTTTGCTTGCTTTCCCGTCAGGCTCGTCCTCGTGCTTCCGTTTCTTCTCTTCCCTCCTCCCGCGCTTCTTGTGTTCTTTTGGCATTGTGATATCGGTGAGGACAACTTTCCAAAGCGATATAAAGTGGTTATGGAAAACGACATTTGATCGACGCTGCACAGCGGCCTCTGATTCGTCGAGAAAAGCTACGGTCACGTGCATGCTTGGGTGATTTCAGCGCACGGCGCCAACTCTACGCCTCTTCGTCTTCAACCAAGTCTGTCGGCCATTGCAGTTGATACTCCGCTGACAAATCCACTCGTCCAACACTGATAACAAAACAGAAGCTCCCTGCCATCTCGAACACCGAATTAGCTTACGCGTACCAGCAATTCACGTACCAAAGGAGTCAAGCGCTGCAATGCGAGAAGTGCTGGCCCGGCTGTGAAAGATGGTGTCAGAAGCATCGCACAATGGCGATCAAGCGAGATAGTATGCAGCCTTGGGAGTGGTACGCAAGCATCTCAATGAAAGCCTTCTATGTACTACTCATACTATTCTTTCCAAGCTCTATAAACGCTTCTCGCCCCCCATATCTCCCCCCTTTTCAAAGTGCACATATTCCTCCATTCTTGCCTTCCTGCGCAATCCACAAACCGGCTTGGTTCAATTGCAATACCTTTCCTGGCACCCATGGCCAGCTGTTTTGTTTTGTCTGCTTTCTCTAGCTCCTCCACGTCTATACCTTCACCTGTGTAGAACTGGAATGCCGGCTCAGTACTCTCGATCTCCAGATTCAGTCCTGTTTCCGGATGTGAAAGACTACAGAGTTTTCGTAGCGGCAAAGGGCGAGTATCGAGAGGGGTGCTGGAAGCAATCGAACTGTATTCGGAGGGGTCTGTCCGGGAAGGGAGCACAAAACAATCGTCAAACGACGGTGCGGTGGAGGTGAAGGTGAATTCCGTGTCTGAATTAGGAACAGAAGGGTGTGCAATAATCTTTCCCGTGGGTATCTGATCCGCATCGAGCTCTTGATAGTGGTCTGTACCCAACTTGACGCGTGTATTGGCTATATTTGGGGCGTCTGGATTCACAGTGAAGTAACTTTTTCGAAAATAAGCTTAGAAAAGTTGAATGTTTCGAGGCTTGAAGCTTCCGAACTGTTGATCGAAGCTACCTCGCGCCGGGAAACTTTCTGATGCCGTGATTCTTGGGGACAGAAAAGAAACCTTCTTCGGTGGACCCTTACCTGTGATTTGTGACTCCGACAACAGTCTCTTCACACTCATCGCCCACAAATTGTACCTCGTACTCCACCTCCAGCACGGTGTCTTCCCGTCCATGTAACCCATGTTCCATGCCTGCAAAATACCACACCTTGGCTTCCACAGCGCCGGGGTATCCCTCGTCCCCGTCTTTACTCAAGTAGGTGAATTGCAGACCCTCCCTACTTTTCCTATTTACCTTCTTCGGGCCGTCCCAGATCTTCTTGCCCCAACCCTCATTGCCGCCATGCAGACTGTTAGGTCTTGGTCCGTCATTAGTAGCAAGCTGATAAGTCTTGCCGTTCAGGTTGGGGATCTGGCCAGCCCGGATGCGGTTCGTGGTACGCCCGATGGTTTCTCCAAAGTAGGCTTGCTTGTGAGTAGTGTAGTGGCCAGTTGTGGGCAATGACAAGACAAGGTTATGGCCAGCGACGGAGAACTCCTGGATAAGAGCGCCCTGCGGAAGAAAAGTACACGCCGATTCAGGGACGGCTTCATTCATTCTGGGTTATTATGTGGGGCGTACAACGAATTAAAGAAAGTGGGGAATTGAAGCTCGAGAGAAATGCCGAAGAGCCTGGAGCGAGGATTATACACGGACATTCAGGGACCGATGACGATGCGCGGAAAGACTTCCGAGAAAAGATTCCAGCCTCACGATGCGGGTCATGTACTCGACGTACTTAATCACCCGAGTGATACATGGAAATGATACAGAAGGAAGGTTTCACATCAAGTTATGAGGATACTTAGACTTCTTGTGGCTTGTCGAAATTTTCAGGGGACTTTCCGGCTCGAAGTCACCCTATCTTTTAGCACCGTGAAAGGACAGACGCAGTCTTATCAACGCAAGGAGCCAATTGACTTCGAACCGAAGTCTTCAGTTCATCAGTTGGCTCCCACAGCTAGAGAACTCCTAGCTTTCGGTCAGAGCTCAAGCCTCCTTCTTGAGGATAGTCCAGCAGACAAAGAGATTTCGATTTGAGCTTCGATACATCATTCTTGCCTAGAAACGCCTCTTGAATAGCCGTAGACCGAGAACGTTATGACAGAAGGAGATATCATCGTCCTCAGGCATATACTGCGTGCCCACTAACCCAGTGGCCACACTGGGTCAAGATGTCATCGAAAGAGGGCAAGTACCTGAATGTACTGTCTCTCGTGGAACCTAATTTTCATGATGAGCTGTTCGCCACCAGCAAGAGGTCAATCGATAATACACTTTGCTCGTAGAGCTATTGTGAACCAAAGCGGCGATGGAAAAATAATGGTAGCTGAGTCTATACAAAAAGTTAAGAGTCAGCTAGAATATACGATAGGCAAGAAAGTATCATTGGGTGGATCTTGTGGGGGCTTACAGTTGTCAAGACTTGGAACACTTGGCATTACTGGAGGAAGTAGGCGCAGTATCTACGCCAGTGCAACATAAACTTTCGGACAGACCCAAACACGAGACAGCCTGAGGTTGCAAAATCCGTAATTGTGATGACGAAATCTCAGGACATAGGCTTACCGTTGTAGTAATGAAGATTTTTCCAGCTTTAATTCTTAGCACCTCAGGTGAATCAGCCATACCCAACGCATCTATGCACAGAGATGACGCTCGACTCGGTTGCAATGGACGAAAGCGAGGTGCTCGATTGAGTGATTGAGAAAATCCTAGGTCTCAGCATTGCGCGTCCTTCCCAACGCCTTCAAGCCCGTCAACAACTCGGTATTCCCTATGCAGTGGCAATAATTGGTGCAGACTTTGGGAACACTTACTGACGGCTCTACGATGGGCTGAATGACCAATGGGGATCCATAGCCGAAAAGGCAGATCGTCCAGCATTTGCATTGATCGATCAGAACACTCAACAGGAGGGTCCGAAGAAGGCGTTACAATAATTGTGACTCGACGAAGCCCTAAGAAGTGCACCGAGGCACCGCTTAGGATACATCATACATTATTGTGCCCGCCACCGGTATGGTAGAGTGCTATCCGAAGGTTGGAACCCTTCTGTGCCTGCAAAGGGCATCATCATGAAGGACTAGAGCCTCATAGTAGGATTGCTGGCATCGTTTCGAGATCTAGGTTGTCGTAAATTTCACACAAACCTTTAAGCGGCTTTGGTTGCACAGGTGGCATCTTGCGATACTCTTGGACTGAAGCAAAGACAAAGAGAAATGGCATGCAACATTCTAGCTCTTATTGGGTGCCACAGTCGCCCTTTGTATCGTCGAGGCTCCGAGTGCTTGTATCCTAAATTGCGGTATAACGGTTGGAGATGAGCCGTCGTTGATCGGCACGTCAAAGCTTAGCCTTGGCCAATGAAGTTGTACGGTTACAGTTCTTATGAAGGAAGAAGCAATCGCAGAGGGCTGTAAAGCTAGATTATGCGATATCTGTAATGAGCATGATGGGTTGTCGAATATTAAATAACCGTATTAAGAATCTAGTCCGTCGAGCTGCCTCATGGTTCGAAAGGATACTCTCCATAGCTATACGGGTTTTGAGTCGTTGGAAGATTCATCATGGCAGCCAGTAGCAACTGATCATCACCACCTAGGTGAGAATCTGGATTCGACCACCCGTAGCTTTGACCCTCACTCAGGCCATCCGGGTATACTGCCGAGCCTTCCGTCAGTGGGGTGCTCTCGTACGATGGGAAGCCAGAGGAGGGAGCAGTTGCACTATAGTGCCAAATTTGTTGAGGGTCAATGTGCTGATAAGCAAGAGGACCAAGCGAAGAAGCCATTTGAGGAGTTGCTTCAGTATCAGGACTGTGATTCGGAGTAGGAAGAGTAATTTGGGGTGGCATATGACATGGGCGGTTGTCTCCTCCGTGATGTTCGAGCAACGCTGCTATTGGTGGTGGAGCGCGTCTGCGTTGGTGTACCGAGCGCTGTGTGCTCTCTTCCATAGGAGAAGGAGGATATGGGACTTTCTGGAAAATCTCTTGTGGTGTGGGGCCCGGCCTATGGGTGTGCTCTTGGATAGAAGGGTTAATTGATTGCGCCCCCACGTCATGAGACTCCATCTTTACGTCCGGGTCCCCTTCGTTCTTGACAGACCGCTTACAAGGCTTTGGTAAGCCTTCATCATCCAGCACATCGACGACCTTTTCCTTGACCTCGTCAAAGATGGCGCAACTCAGCGTGCAGGTCCCGAGACTGGCAAGGATTCCGTGTAGCAAAGGCCGATTGTCTCCGGCTAAAGGTACCGGCGGGCCATCCCAAGGACAGCCAGCAAGCGCCCTGTTGTATAGCTGTATGATCGCTTCTTCATAGATGGTCAGCGCCTTCTGTTGGAGTTCCACGGTCCCCTTGGGCCAGACTTTGTCATGGGCTTTGTCACGTTCTCCGAAGAGACAGATCATGTTGTCTTCGCGGCAGCGATTGCAAGGCCAATGGCCGTCGCACTGTAGCACATGTCATTCGAGACGCTCGGGAGATGACCGAGACAGGGTAGGGACAGCGATGAACCGAGACGATTCAACAAGCATAGCTGACCTACCTTGGACTTCTTGTTCCTACATCGATCGCATGCTTTTCCAACCCTCTTCCGCACCGAGCTCTCCTCTAGCGAACTTCCCACAGTCTGCGACATATTCGGCTTCTGAGACTCTATCTCGACTTTAGACAGTTGAAGATTGGGTCTCGTATGCCCAGGTGCAGGATCTTTCACTCTCTGAACGAAATACACAGTACGCAGCGCTTACGATCTTGAAAGGCGAATCAGCTCATAATTGCAGAGATATCAAATGCTAAGTCCTGTGGGTACTGGGCCTTTGTGGCTTGAAAAAGTAGGCCTAAAATGCGCAACGAGACATTGAGAGAATCTGGTGCGAATGAGAGAATTACGGAGCAAGTGCTCGATTATCAATAATCAACAAGCTGTGAGGCTGAGGCAAGTGCGACAGAGGGGGTTCTGGGAGGCCATAATCCCAGCGTGCGTGCAATAGGGCTAAGCACTACAGGTGAGCCATTATTCAGTCATCCACGGCGATTCTGTTGGATCGCAGTACGCAGCGGGCACCGGCTTTGGTTAGGGTGGCCATTGCTGGCGTATCGGAAAGGGTTCAAGCCAGGAACATGGTGTACCGGGGGTAGCATTCAGAAGAGGATGGGGGGATTTTCCAAGGGCGAGAGTCCCATCGGAGTTTGCTGACATTCGAACAAGGTTTGAGGTGTGATCTGGGAGCATGGACTGCTTGAAGGAATGATTGCGAGCACGTCGGCCAATCGGGCTTGGTCTCAGCCGAGTGAAGAACCCTTGTTCGATGCATTCTGGTGCACCAAACCTCCACTAATCCTGCTCGATCAGTCTCTACTTTCCACTCTGACATCTGACATTTGCAATACTTTACTAATCCCCACACGACCTTCAGACCGCTCTGACTTTATATTCACATTGCCGTCATCCCCGGTATCAAGTCGATGCAACACTCGAACCACTCTTGTCGCTGACGCCATCGACGCCGAAGACGGAAGAGCTCAACGGTAGAATCAGAGAGACTTTCTCAGCCTGTTCCGCGGTTGAACTCAGCCTCATCTATTGATGATTATGCAACGCGCGTTTACGACGATTCCCAAGGCAAGGCTGCAGGGGACTCGTGAAAAACATACTTCTGATATCGAGGTGTCTGTTATTCTATCCCCTCTTGTAGCCCACCGCTCTCATAAGCTTTCGCCTTAAGGCATTTACGGTTCGGTACGACTGGCCGTGTGCCGATCGTCGGATCTCTTGGTGTAAGTGACTTTGAAGTCTCCTTGGCAGTACTGCTTCTCCGCAATGATGCCCCTCTCCAACGTTTGAGGCTTCTTGGCATGTGGATCATGATGTCTTAGCATCTTGGATACATTTCGATTCTTGGATCCATCTACCTGGTCTACAAATTCGACCGTCATTGAAGGATTGTTGCGGTAGCACGCAACAGAGTGTTACATTGCACCTTACCCTTGACCGATCAATGCAGTATAATGAAGATCGAAAAACTCCAGATTTCGTTGATGGAGTCTGCTATGGCGGTGCAATCATCCTGTGGATCGCGATCTAACGAGGTCATCCTAGAAAAAGCTTCAAACCCTCCACATGCCTTTCTTAGCATCCTAACGTTCTGCAGGTGGCTGTAGCGCGATGCACAGACTATATCAACACTCTATGGTTTGCCATACCTACCGCAACTACGGGTAGGAACCCCTACCAAGTACAACAGATCTTTTGAGCTCGTCCAGAGCCTGTGGGGTACTCGATGCCATCCCGTGCTGAGGTAGACTGCTTAGTTAGGAGCCTCTTAAGAAGTGCATGGCCATGAGATGCACTTCGCTAAGATACATACGGAACCTCCGTTCTTTACGAAAGTTTCTTGGCCATCATATAACTCCGGTTGGATTCGATATGGAATATGCTCTAAAGGCTACGGGCGCTTGATCAAGGATCAAGTTTAGGAAAGGGACTTTCGCAAGGAGACGGACTTTAAATCCCATGCGCTGTTAGGGTGCACTTTCCGGGGCTAGTCGAAACAGTCCACGGTTCACTTCTGCTTCTTCATCTTCGGCGCCGTCCGTTTGAGGGCGCTGGCCGAGTAACGCCTCCCCAGCTCTGCAACTGATCACTGCTGGTCAGTCAGATCCCGGCTATCGCTCCGCATAGAGCGCTTTCCACTACTTCCAGCGAGAATTCCTCGGTATCATCATGGACTCATCCAGTGCAGGCCTATGAGCCAAGGGTCATTCGGCCTTCGAAATTTAGAAAAGTATGAAACGTAGTGTTCGAATTCATTATATTGGGGGTCCACGTACACGCAAAATAAGTGTAAATGCAGTAATGTTACTCGCACTGCACAATACAGAAGAGCGTTGATGGAAAACCCGCAGATCTGGATAACATCCCGAAGCAGGCTAGGAAGGGCTGTTATGGAGCAAGCTTCCATCAAGTCTCTCTTCATTGGCCTCGTTACGAGGTGCACTTCAGCTTCTATGTTTTGTTTTGGGAATAGATTATTTGACTCGGTGTACTTTACTGTGTCGTAGAGGGCTAAGGATACGGATACGGTCGTTGGCCACTTGGCAACAAGCGGCGCGCTAGTCGATTAGGGTTCTTGACAGGGCCGATCCCAACGTCATCTTTGTTTCCTTCTACTCAACCCTCCGATGGTAATTGTTGAGCGGCGATTCCTATAATCTCAACAAGATTGCTTGGGTCTTTGGGTGGCTGAGAAGGCTTACGCAAAGTACTTTGTCGTCTAACAGTAAAGTTCGTCGAATAACCTGCCGCTGTGGATGATTTACATGACATCCTAATATCGGTTTGTCGCTCTAAGCAACAATGGCCTCCGACTATGGCACAGTCGCTCATCTGCTACCTCACAACTACAAGCGAATGATAACAGACTGGCTGGAAGAGGATTGCCCAGGTTTCGACTATGGAGGCTTCGTGGTTGGTGAGGCTCCAGCAGAGGCAAGACTTCTCGGGAAGAGCACGGTAGGCTGATGTCTCCTTGAGTCTTAGTTGTAAGCCTTGATAGCTTCTGTGGCTTGCGGTAGCTTCTTAATTGTCTTGGCATTATCCTCTTACAAGCTCTTGGCTACTTCCGCCATCAGCGTGCTGTATGACGAGTTGAGTCACTTTCGCTTGATATCAGGTTGCTTAATTCATCATTCCTCTCGGTACACTAGTTGCTTAGACAAGGACGGTATGGACTGATCTGACGGCAAGGGAATAGTAGCAGGGGTTCCCTTCTTCGACGAGGTGTTTCGACAGCTAGATTGCACGTACGTCTATTTCTGCTAAACCCTATCTCGTGTAAGCCCCATGGTTCGGACTGACCCCTTCGTCACAGCGTAGAATGGCACGTCAATGAAGGCTCCCCAATCACACCAATAACTCACTGTGCCACCGTTCGTGGCCCTGTCCGTAAACTACTACTTGGCGAACGCGTCGCCCTCAACACCATTGCTCGCTGCTCGGGCATTGCCACCAAGTACGTGTTCACCTACCGTTCTCTGGAACATTACCTCTCGTTCCCTTGTCCGATTCCATCTCACGATCCCTCTTGCTTCGCATCCCCTCTCTCCCCAAACCCCCTAGCCCCTTTCTCAGAGCATACCCACTAACCGCCCTCCAGATCCGCCTCCATGCTCTCCCTCCTCCGCACCTCGGGCTACACCGCCACCCTAGCCGGCACGCGCAAAACCACGCCCGGCTTCCGCCTCGTCGAGAAATACGGCATGCTCGTCGGCGGCATCGACCCGCACCGGCACTCGCTCTCCACGATGACCATGCTCAAAGACAACCACATAGTCGCGTGCGGCTCCATACCCTCGGCGATCCGCTCCGCCCGCGCCGCCGGCGGCTTCAGCATCAAGATCGAGGTCGAGTGCCAGGATGAGGGGGAGGCGGATGAGGCGATTGAGGCCGGGGCGGATGTCGTCATGTTGGATAATTTCGATGTCAGGGAGGTGGGGGCCGTGGCGAGGCGGTTGAAGGAGAGGTGGGGTGGGCAGAGAAGGTTCTTGGTGGAGGTCAGTGGAGGGTTGACGGAGGAGGGGCTGAGAGGGGTGGAGAGGGGAGGCTGGGACGGGGTGGACGTGGTGAGTTCGAGTGCGGTGCATCAGGGGGTGGGGCATGTAGATTTTTCGTTAAAGGTTGTGAGGCAGGAGAAGGGAAATGACGGCGTGAAATGAATGCATGTGGATCTGGTGCTTCTGAAGAAAGGAATTGTAGCAACCACATGCTGTTCGCTGTTCTTCGGGCTCCTCCATTGTTCTATTCCATAGCCTGTTCGCTGTTCTTTTGCGCTGCTCTCTTGTTCTACTCCATACCCTGTTCGCTGTTCTTTCCCCCTCTTAACTTACTCCATCTGAAATGCAATCCCTTTCTGAAACCAATCGACACAATCTACAGGAATCACCCAGAAACAAACCAGATACCAAACACACGTATTGTTAGCTATCGTCGTGGACGAGGACTGTAACATCATCAAAAGCTGCTCCGATCTGGAGCTAAACGCTACTCACGAGCAACGACCACGAAAAGAGCAACATGGGTTGAATTCGACGTTCTCTCAGACGCATCCAAACGGGCTGTGGGACTGGGGAGAAGGCCTGGCTATGCAAGAGCTACCATCGACGACGGCTTGTGCCCGTGAATATGGCCTGTATTCAATGCATGCGCTCTATCATGCTGCTTCTTCAAAAATGGTGTAATTCGCAAGCATGCAGTAGACCCTACAAGTCCACCTTTTGATAGCATCCATCCCCCTGGACTATCGAGCCCCAAAGCCTGTCAATGCAACAGCTCTTATCGAAGACAGCTAATGTCCATTGCTGTCGCCTTCATCCGAAGCGTAGTCTCTACCACGCTTTCTAGCACAATAAACCATTCCCAAGCGTGCAGTATACCCTACATGTCGGAAATTCGATAGCATCCACATCCCCCCAACCTATCCTGCCATACAATCATGAGCTGTACGGCATGTGCCATCGTGTGCCATCGTATTCTCGCTCCCTCGTCCCTGAACCCACCCAGTCCCAATACCCAACCCCATTCCCTGTCCATATTCAACTCCATTCTCCAACCCCCTCGCTTTCCAATCTCCCAAGCCTTATCAACCCTCCAAAAACCTGACCTTCCGGCCCTCACCCACACCCACACCCACACCCCCGCCTCCAATCCCAAACCCAACCCCACCTACACCCACACCTTCTGTCCCCGTGCCCCGAGCGCGACCCACATCCCTCACCGCCCTATTTCCGCCACCGTCCTCTCCCTCCCTCCCTCTCCGCCTCTCACTCCTCCTCTGCCTCGCCTCCCTCGCCTCCCTCTCCTTCCAGTCCTTGACCTGCCTCTTCCGCCTCTCTGCACGGGCATGCGCAATCGCAGGGGTCTATACCAAACAAACAGTGGGATATCAGCAAGCCGTCAATCCCACCCCAATACGAAAAGCAACCGCCAAATCCTCGCTTACTGTCCCCGGAAGTAATCCCATGCAACAAGGAAGGATTTCTATAAGAGGACAGAACTCACAGGCAAGAACCCAACCCCATTAATCCCCTCCCCATCATCCGCCGGGTCCTGCGGATCATGCCCCGTGATCTCCGCCTCGCTCCACCAGAGCTTCTCCCCCTCACCCTTGCCCTCCAATCCCCCTCCTTCCATCACCCCCCCCAACCTCACAGGCCTCAACCTCGGCGTCTCCGGCACCTCCCGCTCTTCCCCCCTCACAAAGTCTACACTTCGGCTGGGCACTATATCCCTTGTGAAGTCGGTAAGGTCCTTCAGATCTTTAAGGTCATTGAGGTCCAAATTCTGGAGGTGGCCTGCAACGGCGGTGCGCGGACTGCCTTGCTCGGGCGGCGGCGGGGAGAGGGCGGTTCGGAGGC
>JAABUQ010000878.1_pt1 | contig 68880 bp, 65 predicted proteins | sample 5560001 | NCBI WGS metagenome assembly JAABUQ01 (sample SAMN10711888, study PRJNA513371) | rock metagenome | isolation source: Antarctica rocks | place: Antarctica: Victoria Land, Finger Mt nord | collected 2015-12-18
ATTCCGTTTGCTTTTGCCAGTTTGGTTGCCTGTTTCATGGCGAGAGAAGCGTTGTACATTCCGGGTGCCAAGTGCCCGTCCCAATGCGCCAAAGCACTACTTTCACTTAAAACTTCCGGCTCAGCTTCCGGGTTTACCAACCCGTTTTTTACCAAATCGATAAATATTGGGAAGCGGTTTAAGCCATGCGAATACACGCCGTCCAAACTGTTTTGGGCAAAAATTGTGGAACACAAAGACGCTTTTGCGGCAGAAAAAGAACATTTCAAAAGGACTCTTTCAAACTCCTTTTGCAAATTGTTGTATAGTACAGTCATTTTTTTTCAACGTTGGTTTTTCAGGATTGTTCAAAAAGGACCTATGTTGGTTAGGAACAAAAAATTCAGGCATAAAAAAAGCCTTTCATACAAATGAAAGACTTCAAATTTCGGTTGGGTATATGTTTTGTATCAGATTTTTTTCACGTTTACTGCCTGCAATCCTTTTCTGCCTTCCTCCACATCATATTCTACATTATCGTTATCTTTTATGGCGTTTACCCCTCCCTGAACGTCTTTGAAGTGTACGAAAAGATCTTTACCATCATCGGTAACGATAAAACCATAACCTTTTTGAGTGTTGAACCACTTTACTTTTCCAGTTTTCATAGCATTTTGTTACAATTAAATTAGTGGTTTAATATAAAAAAACTATATTGTAAAATAAAAAGAATTAAAAACAAAAAAAGATGATGATTTTATGCCAATAAAAACAGCATACATGAAACATTTTATCTTACTTATTAGGCTGAGGCGTTAACCTTAAATAAGGTTTTACTTCAACAAAACCTTTCGGAAATTTAGCCGGAATATCTTCTGTTTTAATTAAAGGCAAAATTACTACCTGCTCGCCGTCTTTCCAGTCGGCTGGCGTTGCAACACTATGATAAGCAGTTAATTGCAAGGAATCAATAACCCTCAAAATCTCCTGGAAATTTCTTCCGGTTGATGCTGGGTAACTGATAATCAATTTTACAATTTTATTAGGGTCGATAATGAATAAAGAACGGATCGTTGCATTGACAGAAGCATTCGGGTGGATCATGTCATAAGCTTCCGATATTTCTTTGTTCTCATCGGCGATAATGGGGAAAGTAACTTCTACGTCCTGCGTTTCGTTAATGTCATTGATCCAGCTTTTGTGCTGCTCCACAGAATCCACGCTCAGCGCAATTACTTTCACATTTCGTTTATCAAACTCATCTTTTAAAGATGCTGTTTTGCCCAGTTCTGTGGTACAAACTGGCGTATAATCTCCTGGATGCGAAAATAAAACGCCCCAACTATCTCCCAAATAGGTATAAAAATCTATATCTCCGGTAGAAGTTTTCGCCCGGAAATTTGGTGCTTTGTCGCCCAATCTTAAACTCATAACTTTAAATTTTAATGTATATAAATACTATACTAATTTAGTAGGGAAATGTTTGCCCTGCAAATTTATTGACAATAATGTAGTAAACCCAAGGCTGGTTTAAAACTTATTCCATTTATTTTTGATGCTTCTTTTATCACTTAAAAATAGCAAGTGTTTAGTTATTGATTTATTTAGAGAAATAAAAACACGAACTTTTACCTGATAAAAGAAGCATGGTAAAAGTTGAAGGCTTTGCTGAACTAAATTTAAATGAGCTGAAACTCATTTTACCAGATGTCTGGATCCTACGGCTCTTGAGAAATTTGTTCAGTACAGAAAATTTAACCTTTTAACTTTACGCGATATCATTTAAAAAAAAATCCAATAAAAAAAGGGAACCCGTTTCAGGTTCCCTTTTCAGCTAAAGCAGAATTTAATTTATTTTACCGAATCAACAACGGCTTTAAAAGCATCAGGATGGTTCATGGCAAGATCAGCTAAAACTTTACGGTTTAACATGACCTTTGCATTGGTTAATTTCCCCATTAACTGAGAATAAGATATGCCGTGCTGGCGTGCACCGGCGTTGATCCGCTGAATCCACAGTCCTCTAAACTCTCTTTTCTTGGTTTTACGGTCACGGTAAGCGTACTGTAAACCTTTTTCAACGGTATTTTTAGCAACGGTATAAACCTTGCTGCGTGAACCCCAATAACCTTTGGCGAGGTTCATGATCTTTTTTCTGCGTCTGCGGGACGCTACTGCGTTTACTGAACGTGGCATTTTTTTAAATTTTTGGTAGTGGGTGTTTCAATTAAGAAAACTTGTAAGACCCGAATACCTGGTTAAACATTTTTGTTATTTACCGATACAAAGCATCCGTTTCACGTTGCCTATATCCGCATCAGATACTAAGCTAGTGTGGGTAAGTGCACGTTTGCGTTTGGTTGACTTTTTGGTTAGGATGTGGCTTTTGAAAGCGTTTTTTCTTGCAATTTTACCTGTTCCAGTAAGCTTAAAGCGCTTTTTAGCACTAGAATTGGTTTTCATTTTTGGCATAGCTGTTTTTTTAAACTTTTATTTTTTTGCTGCTTTAGGTGCTAATGTAAGGAACATCCGTTTACCTTCTAATTTTGGTAACTGTTCCACTTTTCCAACGTCTTCTACGGCTTGCGCAAAACGGAGCAGTAAAATTTCCCCTTGTTCTTTATAAACAATTGCCCTTCCTTTAAAATGCACATAAGCCCTTACTTTTTCACCGGCTTCCAGAAATTTCTGCGCATGTTTCAGCTTAAATTCAAAGTCGTGGTCGTCAGTATTAGGCCCGAAGCGGATTTCTTTGATAACAGTTTGCTTGGCATTGCTCTTGATCTCCTTCATCTTCTTCTTCTGTTCGTAAATAAACTTGTTATAGTCTATAATTTTACAAACAGGAGGTGTTGCGTTCGGAGAGATTTCCACCAGGTCCAACTCTTGCTCTTCGGCCATAGCCAAAGCAACTTTAGTGTTGAAAATCCCGGGTTCTACGTTATCGCCAACCAAGCGGATTTCCGGGACCCTGATAAACTGATTGATATTATGTTCAGCTTCTTTCTTTTTAAAAGGAGGCCGAGGGCCTCTGCTGAAATTTGGTTTGTTTAATGCCAAGTTATATGGTTATTTCTTTTTCTATTAATGTTTTAAATTCTTCTAAAGACATGCTGCCCAAGTCGCCCTCTCCATGTTTTCTTACCGAAACCATGCCTTCTGCCGCTTCCTTTTCCCCAACGATAAGCATGTATGGTATTTTTTTGACCTCAGCGTCCCGGATTTTTCTTCCGATCTTCTCATCCCTTAAGTCAATAAGACCGCGAATATCGTGTTTTTTTAAAGATTCTGAAAGTTTTTTTGCATATTCTTCATATTTTTCCGATATAGGTAAAATGGTATATTGCTCTGGTGTTAGCCATAATGGAAAGTTACCGGCACAATGCTCGATTAACACAGCTACAAATCGTTCCAGCGAACCAAAAGGTGCACGGTGGATCATCACCGGCCGGTGTTTCTGGTTGTCGCTTCCGGTGTATTCGAGTTCAAATCGTTCCGGCAAATTGTAATCTACCTGAATAGTCCCCAATTGCCATTTCCGGCCTAAAGCGTCTTTCACCATAAAATCCAGCTTCGGTCCATAAAAAGCAGCTTCGCCAAAAACCGTTACCGTTGGCAAACCTTTTTCGTGTGCAGCTTCAATTATCGCAGCTTCGGCCAACAACCAGTTTTCATCGCTTCCGATGTATTTGGTTTTATTTTCCGGATCGCGTAATGAAATCTGCGCCGTATAATCATCAAACCCTAAAGCTTTGAAAACATAAAGCACGATGTCGATTACTTTTTTAAACTCTTCTTTCACCTGGTCCGGGCGGCAAAACAAATGCGCATCATCCTGGGTAAAACCACGGACGCGGGTTAAACCATGCAATTCACCACTTTGTTCGTATCGGTAAACTGTTCCAAATTCGGCATAACGAACGGGAAGATCTTTGTAAGAACGAGGTTTGGTTTTGTAGATTTCGCAATGGTGCGGACAGTTCATCGGTTTCAAAAAGAACTCCTCTCCTTCCTGCGGTGTTTTGATGGGCTGAAAAGAATCAGCACCATATTTTTCATAATGACCGGAAGTAACATACAAATTTTTGTGCCCGATATGTGGTGTTACCACTTGGTCGTAACCGGCTTCTTCCTGTGCTTTTTGAAGGAAACGGACTAATTTTTCGCGCAGTGCTGCCCCTTTTGGCAACCATAAAGGCAAACCCATTCCTACTTTTTCGGAGAAAGCAAACAGCTCCAGTTCTTTGCCCAATTTCCGGTGATCGCGTTTTTTAGCTTCTTCCAAAAAGTGCAGATAATCCGTCAATTCACTTTGTTTCGGATAAGTAACGCCATAAATTCGGGTCAATTGTTTCCGCGTTTCATCGCCGCGCCAGTAAGCACCGGCAACGCTCATCAACTTAATTGCCTTGATAAAAGAAGTATTCGGGATATGCGGGCCGCGGCACAGATCAGTAAAATTGCCTTGTGTATAAAAAGTGATCGAACCATCCGGCAAATCTTTGATCAGGTCTAATTTATATTCATCCCCTTTCTCTGTAAAATATTCAATTGCATCTGCCTTAGAAACCGGTTTCCGAATATATTCCGATTTGGTTTTGGCCAATTCCAACATCTTATCTTCGATCTTTTTAAAATCATCGGAAGAAAAATCCTGGTCGCCAAAATCAACATCGTAATAAAAACCGGTTTCTATCGCCGGTCCAATACCAAGCTTTACGCCAGGATACAAAGCTTCCAAAGCTTCGGCCATTAAATGCGCGGAAGAATGCCAGAAAGTAGATTTCCCTTCGGTATCGTTCCAGGTTAACAAACGGATTTTGGCATCGTCTTCAATCGGGCGACTGGCGTCCCAGACTTTGCCGTCAATCTCGGCAGCGAGAACATTTCGGGCTAAACCTTCGGAAATGGAAAGAGCCACCTGCATGGCCGTAATGCCTTTGTCGTACTGACGGACAGAACCGTCGGGCAATGTTAAGTTAATCATCTACAACTATGATTTAGATTTTTATGTGGTAAAAACAGTATCATCACCTACCAAGTGATTTTGGGCAAAAGTAGGGTTTTGAAGGGAGAATATTGAGTTTAATTGAAAGGGACGTTTCCTCCCGTTTTTTAAATTATGAAAGGTGATTTAAAAGCGTGAAGGATTACGACTGGTATGAAATACAGCATTAATGATAATTTTATCATCAAAGGTTTCATAAACGACTAAATAAGGAAACCTGTTTATTTTGCCAAAATGAAACTTACCCGAAAATCTGACGGCAAACACGAAAGAATTATTTTCTATGGCATCAAAAGTTAAAAAAACTTCCTGTAAAAACTCATTTCCTAAGCCCTTTTGCTGTTTATCATACCAAAGAAAAGAATCAGCCAAATCATTTCTGGCAGCCGAACTTATTTGTAATTGATACATTAATCCCGAAAGTTCAAAGAGGCCTTTACTTCGGCAAGAGAATAAGTTTTCATCCGCCCGGACTTGTATTCGCTTTCACGACGCAGAATTTCCTGTTTTTGCTCGTCTGTTAGCAGAATATCCTCCTTATCCAGAACCTGACGTACCTGTTGCTTTTCAGTTTCGTTTAAATTCTGAACAGCTTCAAGCAATTGGTTCAGGGAAAGATTTATTGAAATCATATCTCAAATTTAGGATTATTTTTTCTTTTTTATTTATAGAAACGATTAGTGAATTATTGATATGTGGATGCTTCTTTTATGCCACAAAAATTTACATCACACATGTTTTAAATTTTTATGTGATAAAAACAGTATCATCACCTACAAAGTAATTTTTGGTAAAAATAGGATAAATTGACTACTTTTAAAGCTTGCACTTTTGATTTCGAAATATGAAAGAATCAATACTTGAGGATTATAAGAAGAATAAAAAAACCTATCAGGATTATAGTGAAAGAATTATCAATCTGTTAAACGATTTACTTTTCACAGAAAATATAGATGTTCATCAATTGGTTGGAAGAACCAAGTCCTTAGAAAGCCTATCCAAAAAAATTGATGATAAAAATGGTAAATATACTTCTGTAGAGCAAATAACTGACATTATTGGAATACGTATTATTACTTATCTGGAAAGCCATGTTAATTTAATAGCTGATTTAATCGTGAAAGAATTTGTAAAAGATGAAATTAATTCTATTGATAAAAGAAATTTACAAGTAAATCAATTTGGATATAAATCACTACATTTAGTTGTGTCTTTAAATGAAAGTAGATCTCAACTTTCGGAGTATAGAATATATAAAGATTTAAAATGCGAAATACAAATTAGATCAATATTACAACATGCTTGGGCTGAAATTGAACATGGCTTAGGTTACAAAGGCGAAATATCAATTCCAGACAAGTATAAAAGGTCATTTAACAGAGTTTCTGCTTTGTTAGAAACTGCAGACATTGAATTTGATAGACTCAAATTTGAACTTGGAAAATATGAGAAAGGAGTTAAAATCTTAATAGAAACTAAGCCAGATTCTGTGGATATAAATCAAACTTCTGTTAAATCATTATTAGAAACTAATTCTATTTTACAATTAGCTAAAAGCCTTATCGAACAAAAAGTAACTTCTCCACTAAAGAAAAGTGAATATCTATCCGATAGTATATTTCTTGGTATTTCTTTTATTAAAATTAAAACTATTGGTGCATTGGAAAAAGCTTTATCCGATGAGAAAGAATTGTATTTGAAATTTGTGAAATTCCTTTTTGATAATTACTACGATTGTAGTCGTGAATATGTTGAAAGTGCTACTTTAGGTTATTTTTTGAATTTCTTAATTTTAAAAACTCAAGATAGAAGTATTGCCATTAGCTATCATGATCATGTACATTTTAATACTGACTTAACTTATTTTACAAAGCCATATCAAGATTTTTTAAGCAGTTTAAATAATTGATTTTAATTCCACCTCAGACATTTCCTCAACCATTTGGCAAAACATCAGCCAGATGTACTGTTTTTATAGGCAAATTTTGCTTATCAATGTAACCTTGCAAATGTAGCAAGTATCGGTAGAAACGAATATCAAATTACTTATCACCATAATGCCCAACAGCAGAAACTACAAATACTGTAATCACTTCTACACCAATTCTATAAACCAAACGATCTTTTTTATTGATTTGTCTCGACCAATAACCTGACAACCCAAATTTCAATTGTTCTGGTTTTCCTGTTCCCTTTTCTGGATGTTCTGAAAGTTCTTCAAATATTTTTTCAATTCTTTTGATTGAAGCTTTATCTCCGGATTTATATAGGGCTTGTAGTTCTTTTTGAGCAGCTTTTTCAACTACTACAAAATACTTTCCCATATGTTTTTGGGGTTAGCAATGGTTATCGTTTCACCATTTTTAATGTTTTGCTCTGTTTGTTTTACCCTTTCAATCAGTTCAGAATTAGTGGACAATTTGTCGGCATTAGACAAAGGCGTTAACAAATAAGCTTTGTCTTTTCCGCGCTGCACCACTATTTGAATTTTGGTATCCAACAGATCAAAATATTTCTTCTGGTTATTTCTGAATTCTTTGCTGCTAATGATTAACATATTAATCTAACTAATTCACTAAGATAATATTTTAATCAGGAACTGATACTTCTTTTACCACCCAAAAATCCACCTCACACATTTCCCCAGCCACTAGCCAAAACATCTGCCAGGTGTACTGTTTTTATCGGTAAATTGTTCTTATCGATATAACCCTGCAAGTGCAGCAAACAGGAAGCATCGGTAGAAATAATATAATCGGCATCTAAAGCCAGTGCCTGATCGATTTTTTGCTGCGCCATCGCGGTAGAAATCGCTTCAAATTTAACGGCAAAGGTTCCGCCGAAACCGCAGCAAGTTTCACTGTCTGGCAGTTCTAATAGTTCCAATCCGTGTACTTTTTCCAACAGTTTTCGTGGTTCTTCTTTGATTTTGCATTCGCGCAAAGCGGCGCAGCTATCGTGGTAAACGGCTTTGCCTTCCAGTTCGGCACCGAAGTAATCCTGCTCCATCACGTTAACCAGAAAGTCGGACAGTTCGTGGATATGGTTTTGGATAGAACGGCATTTATTATGAACGGCCGTATTGGTAAACAGATCGTTGTAATAATTTTTGACCATGCCGGTACAGGAAGCAGAAGGGGAAACAATAAAGTGCTGATCGGAAAAATCATCCAAAAATTTACTGCCAACAGCTTTGGCATCGTCCCAAAAACCGGCATTAAAAGCTGGCTGGCCGCAGCAGGTTTGTGCCGGATTGTAAATCACTTCGCAGCCCACTTTCTCTAACAGTTTTATGGTGCTAAAAGCAGTATCGGGATAAAGCTGATCAATAAAACAAGGTATAAATAATTCAACTTTCATTCAGTTCTACGGATTTGAAAGGCTGTAAAATTCAGCATTATTTCCGCTGTTTTTTTCTGTTGTGCGTAAAGAAAACAATAAAACCAGACCAACAACAAACAGGATCGTAAGGAATAAGATAGAATTGCGCATGTTCCCGGTCAGTTCTTCAATAAAACCAAATCCGAACAAGCCGGCAACGATAGCTACTTTTTCGGTCACATCATAAAAACTAAAGAACGAAGCCGTATCGGGAATATTTTGCGGCAAAAATTTGGAATAAGTGGAACGCGAAAGCGACTGGATGCCGCCCATCACCAAACCAACAATTACAGCTAAAATATAAAATTGAGTTGCAGTAGTGATAAAATAAGCAAAAACACAAACCAATATCCATAGGACCACTACGGCCATCAAAACGGAAACATTGCCGTACTTTTCTGATAGTTTCGACATCAGCGTAGCACCGCCAATGGCAACCAATTGGATGATCAATATGATAGAAATCAAGGAAGCTGTGCCCAGGTGCAGTTCCTTTTCGCCAAAGTTGGCAGCTACCAGCATGATTGTTTGTACGCCCATTGAATAAAAGAAAAATGCCGGTAAAAAATGCTTCAGCAAAGGCATATTTTTCACCTGATGCCAAACTTTTTTCAGTTCCTCAAAACCGTTGTGCACTTTTTGCTGCTTTAATTTATCAAAGTTGGGGCTTCCTTTGGGCAGTACTTTGAACGGGATCTGCGCAAACCCGATCCACCATAACCCAACCAATAAAAAGCTAAGCCTTGCCGGAAATGTTGCATCGGTAATGTCAAAAGTTTTGGGCGACAAAACAAACACAAAACAAATGATCTGCAAAAGCACGCTTCCGATATAACCATAAGTGAACCCTTTCGCACTTACGCTGTCCTGCTGATCAAGGGTGGCGATTTCCGGCAGGTAAGAATTATAAAAAACTGCCCCGCCACAGTAACCAATCGCTGCAATGGCAAAACAAATAATGCCCAATTCCAACGTGTCCAACTTAAAAAAAAACAAACCGCAGCAAGCTATTGCACCAATCCAAGTAAAAAGCTGCATATAAATTTTTTTATTCCCCCGATAATCTGCTATCGAAGTTAAAAAAGGCGTTAAAACAGCGATCACAAAATAAGCTACGGCCAGCGCATAATTGGAAAGCGCGGTGTTGACAAAGCTTTTTCCAAAGAAAAAAACTTTATCCCCATGTTCCTTTGTTGTGGTAATAGCGGTATAATAAGCTGGGAAAATAGTGGATGTGATAACCAGGTTGTAGGACGAATTCGCCCAATCGAACATGGCCCAGGCCTTAATGGTCTTTTTGTTATTTTTGATCTCCATACTTGCTGCAAAGTAAGTATAATTTAACACAACAAAAATTGAGTATCAAACAGGAAATAAAATGTCCGCACTGCCATGAATGGACTTTATGGAGAGGCCATATTGATGACCGCTGTTTATACTGTGGAGAATTTTTGGAGATCGAAAAATTTACCAAATCCGTAGAAACGAAAATAGAACGGGAAGTAAAAGAAGAAAGCGATTTTTTATTTGTACGTCCGCAGGACAGCGAATTTGTAAGAAAGCTAAAAAACAATTTACGGCCAGCACGTACGGTATTTTACTATTTTCAAATTGGCTTTGTTATTTTTATCTCTGCACTTTTATGGTTGATTGGCGTGGTGGCAGCATAATATGAAAACTTTGTTGAATCCCTGGTTTTTAGTTTTTTGTATTCTTTGGACGGTCTTTTACTTTGCTAAAATCAGTCATTGTCCTATACTTCTTTTACAAGGTCATTTTACAGATTTACTGGCCGTGCCGGTGATCGCCAACCTTGGGCTTTGGTTTCAACGGTTTTTTGCCGGTAAAAGAAGCATGTATGTTTTAAAAGCCGGACATGTGATTTTTATTGTGATTTATATCTCCTTAGTTTTTGAATGGTTGCTGCCAAAGTACAATCCCGTAAAATTTACTGGCGATTGGATGGACGTGGTACTGTATATTTTGGGTGGCGTGTTTTTTTTTAGGTGGATGAACAAGCCGCTTTTGAGAAGCAATACAAAGCGTTCAATCTGAATCACATTCAAAACAAAGGATAAACTTTACTGTATTTAGGCAATAAAAAGGTGGATTTTTATGGTATCCGGAATTGAACGTGAGCAATGGCTTCGGCAAGCGGTTGAAATAAAGGCTGCCAACCTGCAAATTTTTGGCACAACCGTAGTGGTTGCACCACATCAGGATGATGAATCTTTAGGTTGCGGCGGTACGATTGCTTTGTTACGCCAGCTTGGTTTACCGGTACACGTTATTTTTGTGAGCGATGGCAGCAGGTCTCATCCCAACTCCAAAAAATACCCGGCAGAGGCGTTGCGGAAGCTGCGCGAAACAGAAGCATTGACTGCTTTGCAAATATTAAATGTTCCGGTTGGGAATGCTTTTTTTATGCGGTTAAAAGATACGGCAGTTCCTGATGGGCATTCCCCAGGTTTTGATGCTGCCGTACAACAAATGCTGGAAGAATTGAAACGCATCCAACCAAAAACCATATTGGTAACCTGGGAAAAAGACCATCATCCCGACCATCGTTCTTCCTGGCAAATTTTAAATAAAGCGGTATCAAAATTAGACCAAAAGCCCAGGGTTTTGCAATATTTAATCTGGATATGGGAATTAGGCAATCAGAAGGACGTTTCCCACAATCAAAATCTTAAATGGTTTTATGTAGATATAAAAGCCGTTGAAGAAGTAAAAAAAAGATCGATAGCCGCCTATGTTTCCCAGGTGAGCAGATTAATAGACGATGACCCGGAAGGTTTTATACTTTCCCCGGAGATCCTTGCCCATTTTGATTATACCGATGAACTTTTTATAGAAGATATTCCTTCAGATTTTTAACTATGTCAGATAATCCTAATTCTTTACCTGCTGAATATTTTAATGAATTTTATAGCCATGGCAGTGATCCCTGGAACTTTGAAAGCAGTCCTTACGAGTTAAGCAAATACCGCGCAACACTTGCTGCCTTGCCTCGTGAAACTTATCAAAACGTTTTTGAAATAGGCTGTTCTATTGGCGTGCTTACGGAAATGCTGGCACCGAAATGCGAAAAACTGTTGGCAGCAGAACCGGCAGATGTCCCTTTGGAAAAAGCAAAACAACGGTTAAAGAACTTTTCACATGTCAGTTTTAGAAAAATGTTCGTTCCGCAGGATTTTCCGGGTGAAACTTTTGATCTAATCCTGTTGTCTGAAGTCGGTTATTTTTTAAGTCGGGAGGATTTAGAAAAACTCGCAGGGTTGATGACCGGTCATTTAGAGCCTGGCGGGCAATTGCTGCTGGTGCACTGGACACCTGTTGTGCCTGATTTTCCGCTTACCGGAGACGAGGTGCATGATTATTTTATGGATTTATCCCTGCAAAAGAAGCATTTGAAACACTTGTTGCACCAGCGCGAAGAAAAATTCAGGCTGGATCTGTTTGAGAAATCTTGAAAGCCTGTATAAATTTATGGCAAATCCTTCAATAAACCCTGTATGGATGGAAATGCTTCTTTTATCGCTATAAAATCGGTGTCGTTCTACTGTTCAGCATTAGTAAACTTTGAGCCATCGAAATTTGCTCCGAACTGTGAACCATCATCTATGAAACATGAACTATCATCAATTAAAAAAGCCTTAATTCAATAATTATTCACAAACTTTCTTAAATCACCAATAGCTTCTGTAATGTGCACCAAATCCCATTGCTTTGCCCATTTTCCTTTACCTAACTTTTTACGTACTTTTTCCCATAACAGGCCAAAATATTGGTTGGTTATCAATTCCTTATGTAACCAATCAGGCTTTAAAAACAAAGCTTCAGCAACACTTTGCAATGTTTTAACATCGTAAAAGCCATCCTTTAAATAGCTTTCACGGCATTGCCGCAACATCCGTCGGCTTCTAAATTTAACCAGCCAGGCTTCTGCCGGCTCTACTTCCTGTGTATGGCCATGCTTGATATAGCCCGACCATTTTTTCAACTGTTCAGAAAACCCAACCTTTACCCTGCCAGACAAACGGGTGGAAGTATATGCTTTTACGGCAGGTGTTTTCCGGATGCGAACATCCATTCTTTGCAAAGCCTGATGAAAAGCATTGTCTTCCAAATAAGGCACTTGCGGCAAACGGCCAACCAGTTGATAGGTAGAACAGGTAACAGCCATACTCGCCCCAAAATATTGAAAGTGGCGCGGCCAGGGGTCGTGTTCTTCCGGGTCAATTATTGATTCTGCCCTGGCCAACAAGCTCCTGTAAGCAACATCCCTTAAATGGTATAACCTGGCATTGCTTCTGTGGCTTCGGGTTAAGATCCTACCGCCAACTGCATCGCACCCATTGGAAATTTCTTTGATGATGTAATAGACCCAGCAGGTATCAACAAATGTGTCGCCGTCGGTAGAAGCAATAATGCCGTTACGGTTTCCACTTTCGGTTAAACGCCGGTAAGCCTCGTCCATTAAAACCCTGCGTACAAAGCCAATATTTGCTTTACTTGCCGGAAGATGGACCCCGGCAATATGCAACGGAAAACCGGAATATTTTTTTTGATAGTTTTTTGCGATGGCAAAAGTTTTGTCGCTGCTATTGTTTACCAGCAGCAAAACTTCATATATAAGCGGATTTAAAGGCAACCCGTCAATATCGGTTTGCAGCCGCAAAGCATCTAAAGTTTTACGGAGGTTTCTGGATTCGTTTCGGGCAGGAACAATAACAGAAACCTTTAAAGAACCAGACGGAACATCCGCCTGCCTGAATATATCGTTGTAATTTGATGTATTTTGTGAAACCGTTATATATTCTGTTTGCATCTTTAAATAAAACGTAACCTTGTTTTGCTGTTTTTAGGGTGATAAAAACAGTACATGGTTACAGCCCAAATATATCCTTAATGTTGAATTTGTGGAAAAATTAATTTTGATGATCCAAGGTTGAAAAATTTGATTTTTTGATTTTAATACTTGAGCTTACAGAATAAATCCTGATTTTTATACGCACTAATAAATAACGCCATAATTTTTTAAAAATTGATTTTACGATTCAACAATAAACCAAAGCCTAGTTTATCTTTCTAAATATTGTATGCCAGCTACTTCTCTTTTAAACCAGATCAGTATCCTGAAAGGTACCGATCGTCCTGATTTTATCCGTGATGAAACTTTGGCCGATATTTTCCGGCAAACTGCAAAAAAATATAGTGTAAAAACAGCATTGATCTTTGGTGACCAATCACTTACTTATCAGGAATTAGATCGATGGAGCGACGCCATTGCTGCTAACCTGGCAAAAAAAGGCATCAAAAGAGGCGACAAAGTAGGTGTTTGGCACAAGCGCGGGCTGGAGTTGCATGCTGCCATCATCGGGATTGTTAAAGCTGGCGCTGCTTATATCCCGGTTGACCGTGAAATTCCGGCCGAGCGCGTAGAAACCATTTTTACCGAAGTAGAAGCATCTGCCTATGTAAGCGCCGATTTGTTGAACGTTGATATTCCGATGTTTGAGATTAGGCCACAACCGGAAAAAGATAAAATAATACAAATCCCGGAAGGGCCGGAACCTAATCATATAGCTTATGTTTTATATACTTCAGGCAGTACGGGCAAACCAAAAGGCATTCCGATAGGCCACCGCCAGATTTGTCATTTGGTACGGTCAGAGCAAAGCGTGATCAATATCCGCGATACTGACCGTGTTTACCAGGGCTTTTCTGTTTCTTTTGATATGTGGTGCGAAGAAACCTGGATCAGTTATTTTGCCGGGGCAACGTTATGGGTGGCCGATAGCACGACATCAAAAGCAATTGATGAACTGAGCGATGTACTGAACCGGGAACAAATCACTGTTTTACATGCCGTGCCCAGCCTGCTTGCAGTGATAGAAGATACCATCCCTTCTTTAAGGTTGGTCAACGCCGGCGGTGAAGCTTGTACAACCCAGGTTTTAAACCGCTGGTCAACGCCGAACAGAATATTTTACAACAGTTACGGCCCAACAGAAACTACCGTAAGCGCTACTTTTGCCCTCTTAAAACCCGGTGACCCAATCACGATTGGCGACCCTTTGCCTAATTATAACCTGGCTGTTGTTGATGAAAAACTAAACCCGCTTCCATTTGGTGAACGCGGCGAACTGATTATTTCCGGGCCGGGGGTTGCTAACGGTTACGTAAAACTGCCGCAACTGACCCAGGAAAAGTTCGTGTTAAAAACAGCTGCGCTGGCAGATTTGCCAGGTGATAAAATTTACCGGACCGGGGATGCCGCATTAATTAAAGAAGATGGCAGCATTGAGTTTTTAGGCCGTTTTGACGATCAGATCAAACTGCGCGGATACCGTATTGAATTGGGGGAAATTGAAGTAAAGCTAAGCAGTTTACAGGATGTTTCTGCCGCTGCTGTAGCTGTAAAAAAAGACAGTTCCGGGCAGGACCAGTTAGTGGGTTATGTTGTTACCGAAGGCGGCATCGAACTGGAAGAAAACCTGCTGCGCTTAGAACTGGCAAAAGTTTTACCGTCTTATATGGTACCTGCAACAATTGTTCAGCTGCCGGAGATGCCGCGCATGCCAAGCGGCAAAGTAAACCGTAAAGCATTGCCAACGCCGCAATCATTATTAGAAAACGTTCCTAACCAGGCAGAAGAAGTTTTGGACATGAATGCCCCTTTGGCAGACCGGTTGCTGAACATGCTGCGTAAAACCTTCCCCAATAAAACCATAGATCTGTCGATGGATTTTTTTGATGACCTGGGCGGGCATTCTTTGCTGGCTGCCGGTTTGGTTTCCCGTTTACGCCGCGAAGGAGGTGTTCCAAAAGCTTCTTTACGTGATATTTATTTGCATCGCCCGCTTGAAAAATTAGTAGATATCTGGGATAAACAAACACCTGTTGATAAAAAGCCCGAACGAAGGTTTAACCCGGTAAAACCTATACGATTTTACACTTGCTGGCTGGCACAAACACTGGCATTAGGAATAATTTATTCTTTTTTTGCCGTCCAAATTTTCATTCCTTACTTAGGTTATTACTATGTCGAGCAGGATACCGGGCACCTGGGTTACGCTATCCTTACTGCATTAGCGATGTTTTGCTTTGTGCCGGTCCTGTTTTCCCTTACTTCCATTGGCACAAAATGGTTGGTTATAGGCAAAATTAAAGAAGGCGATTACCCTTTATGGGGAAGTTATTATTTCAGATGGTGGTTTGCCAAAACAGTACAACGCCTGTTAACGGTGCAATTTTTAAACGGGACACCTTTGTACCCGCTTTACTTAAAAATGTTGGGGATGAAAATTGCCCCGGATGCCCAGTTAAGCGATTTTACCATGGGTGCCGAAGACCTGATCACGATTGGCAGCGATGTCAGCATCAGCTCCAACGTAAACCTAAACAATGTTGTGGTGGAAGATGGCTTGTTCAAGCTCCGTTCTATTGTTCTGGGCGATCATGCTTATATCGGTACCAGTTCCATTATTGCCGGCGGCGCGGTGATGGAACCCTGGAGCGAATTACAAGACCTGAGTTATTTGCAGCAGGGAAAAACCATTAGGACAGGCGAAGTATGGAGCGGTAGCCCTGCAACGTTAAAAGAAACCAAAAGCCTGAGCGATTTTCCACAGCCGCTTCCCGTTTCAATTCAAACCCGAAATAAGTATAAAGTGCTCTTTTCGCTTTCGCTGCTGCTGTTTCCTTTCATCATTTTACTTCCCCTTTTACCGGCCATTATTACCATCAACAAGTTGGACAATGCCTCAGGCGATTATGATTTTACTTATATGGTTGTGGTGCCTACTTTAGCCATAGTCTATATCCTGCTTTTTGCACTCGAAACGATTGTGATAACCCGCTTATTGCAACGAAACATCAAACCTGGTAAATACCCGATCTACAGCTTGACCTATTTCCGTAAATGGTTTACAGATCAGTTGATGTCTATCAACCTCATCGTGCTCCACCCTATTTATGCCACGGTTTATGTATCTGCTTTTTTCCGTGCTTTGGGTGCCAAGATCGGCAAGAACACAGAAATTTCCACTGCCAGCAGCGTTACCCATCCTTTGTTAAAAATCGGCAGCGGTTCTTTTGTTGCCGATGCAGTTACTTTGGGCGAATCCGATGTGCGCGGACAGCAATTGATCCTGGATTATACCGAAATCGAAAACAACAGCTTTGTGGGCAACAGTGCGCTGATCCCGCAAGGATATAAATTGCAAAGCAACATGCTGATCGGTGTTTTGTCTATCCCCCCCGAAAAAAAGGAACAGGAACAGAACCAGGCAAAAGACTGGTTTGGCTCGCCGGCCATTGCCCTGCCCCGCCGTCAGGAAAGCAACCCTTTTTCTGCGGAGCTGACCACAAATCCGCATGTTACAAGGTTTATCGCCCGTGGAGTGGTCGAGTTTATCCGTATTATCCTTCCTGAAACCGCGATCATTATTTTCTCCATATTTTTTATTGCTTATACCCACGATCTGCTGACAGAAAACCCCTGGTGGAAGATCATCCTGTACTTCCCGCTTTATTACCTCGGTTTTATGGGTTTGCCTGCTTTTTTTACCACGGTAATTTTAAAATATGTTTTAGTGTGGAAGTTTAAAGCGCAGCAAAAGCCAATGTGGACGTGGAGTGTGTGGAAGAGCGAAGCCATCACCACTACGTATGAAGCTTTATCCATTCCGTTTTTGCTGGATTATTTGCGCGGCACACCCTGGCTGCCTCTTGCCATGCGTATTTTAGGGGTAAAGGTTTGTAAAAGGGTTTGGATGAACACCACTGATATTACCGAGTTTGATATGGTTTCCCTGGGGGATGATGTGGCCTTAAATGAAGACTGCGGTCCGCAAACCCACTTATTTGAAGACCGTGTGATGAAAGTTGGGACCGTAAAAATTGGTGCCCGGAGTTCTGTTGGGGCCGGAACTATTATTTTGTACGATACCGAAATCGGAACGGATTGCAAAATTGATGCTTTATCCTTGGTGATGAAAGGTGAAAGATTAGCCACCGGAACGGACTGGACGGGAAGCCCCGTGCAACCAGCGTAAGTTTTTACTTGGTAAAAGAAGCATGCATGTTAGGGTAGAAAATTCTATATATCCTTTGGTAACCAGATTTTATGAAACTGTATTTACAATTTCAATTCATGCCAGCTATGAAAGCTTATTTTACCCGTTTGTTTAAGTATGACCAACAAGCCAGCCTGCTTATTGTAAAAACTATTTTTGAAGTTTCTTCCCCGGAAAAACCCGTACAACTGATGGCGCATTTACTTGCCGCACAACAAATATGGCTGGGCCGATGTAAAAGTGAAACTGCAAATGTAGCATTGTGGCCGGATTGGAAAGCTGATGTTTTTGAGGCTATCATCCAACAAAACCATCAGCAATGGAGAAATTTTTTGGATGACCCCGGAAGAACTTGAATTTGATAAAATTGTACCTTATCAAAATTCAAAAGGTGTTAACTATACAAATAATTTAAGTGATATAATAACACACGTGATCAATCATGGAACACATCACCGTGCACAGATCGGCCAACTTTTAAAACAAGCCGGGATCGAAAAACTGCCGATGACGGATTATATTGCTTTTGTGAGGTGATTTTTCAGAAAAACGTTTGCTGTTTTTATACGGATAAAAGAAGCATGGTTGTAAATTCAATCCTGCATCAACTTCGGCCTCTTCCGACAAATGGCCTGTTTCTGTTTCCGCCTGAATTGGTTCCCATATTTTTGCCCGGAAATTTTTGGATGCGGTACGTAAAAGACAACAAGTAATAACGGCCCAAACGGTTAGTGCGGCTATCAATAATAGAGTTGGATGTTACATTCCGGGTGATGCCTGTATTCTGGTTGAACAGATCGAACCCCTGCAAACGCAAAGCGGCCAAATTGTTTTTTAGAAAACGCCTTTCAATATACGTACTCAAAATCGTTGGGTTAACTTTGATGGTGCTGCTGTAACCATTGTTGATGGTTTTGTTCAGGTCATATCCCAAAGTCCAATTTTTGAAAAAAAAGTTCCTGCCGTTCAATCCAAAATTCAAAGTTTTAGCATTGGTACTTGGCGTAGTTGCGATGGAATATCCCGTAGTGTTGTAACTGTAAGTGGCGTTAAGATCAGCATCAACAATATCTTCCAAATCCAAACGAAAACGCGCGCCCTGGCTTAAAAACCAATTTCGCCCTATATTTTCCAAGCTGTTGGTATAAGAAATATTGTTGTTGTAGTTAGCGTTGCCGTTAATACTTACGGTAAACTTGCGATCCGAAAAAGGCTTAGTGAAAGTATAATAGCCGTTTATGTTGTAAAAACCATTAGTGTTGAGGAAAGTTATTTCCTGTGCGGTACTGTTACGGGATGTGGTATGGTTGGTAACAATTTGATTTTGGGTTGCATTATAAGAAATATTGGTAAACAGTGAATTTCCGCTGGCTATATCAAACTGATTGTATTGCAAACTTAAACGATTGGTAAATGCTGTTTTTAGATATGGATTTCCAACAACAATATTTTGCAAGTTGGAACTGTCGCGTACAGGTTGCAACTGGATAAAGTTAGGCTCATTGCTGGAACCGCCATAATTTAAAGTGAACGATTCGCTTTTCGTAAAATTATATACCAAACGGGCCGACGGAATAACATAGAATGAACTGTTTCGGGTATAAATATTTTTTCCTACAGATTCACCTTTCAGCAATCCCGGTTGTGCAACCAAACCAATTGTATAATTGTATTTTTTTTCAATCACCCTAAAGTTCAAACCAACCCTGTTGGTTACAAAGTTGTACTTGTAATTGTTGCTAAGATAAGTATTGATTGTTGGAAGACCGGTTGAAGGATCAACATCATTTGTATTGCGTAGGCTATGGGTGGCAGAATTGTTGTAAGAATAATTCAATTCCAGGAAAGAAACCTTGCTGAAAGGTTCCATATAATTTGCACGAAAGCTTGTCCTGGTATTTTGATTGTTGTTTTCTATGTTTTGATTTTGTAGTTGTGCCAAATCCATCGGCAAAGTACCGGTCGAATCCTTAGTGTTGGTATGGTTGTTTACATCTCTGCTTTGATTGCGGCTGGAACGGTCGATATTTATATCAGCGTTAAAGTTGCGGCCACGCTTGTGAAACCGGTGGTTGTACAACAATTCGGCATTGAAATCCGGGGAAGTGGAATAACTTTGTGTGTTATTGTTTTGAAAAGAAGCAACACTTGGTTTGGAAGACCGGATCAGATCAAAGTTTGCGTTATTGGAAGAATTAAAGGCAAGATTGGGTATAAACTTGATAAAATTTAGGGTATCCGGTTTATACTCCAGGTTTAAATTGATCCGGTGGTTGCTGTTGTGCGAATTGTTCTGCCCGTTATCGGTATTGAATTGGACAAAATCCCGGAAAGAACGCTGCTCAAAAGAAGTACTCTGTGTGCTGTTGTCGCGTTTGGAATAACTGTAGCTGCCGTAGGTGGTCAGTTTTTTACCAAAATCATTTCGGTAGTTCAAACCAATCGCACTTGCCGTAGTAATACCATTGCCGCCTGTACCGCCGCCGTCACCAAAATTAAACAGGTTAGAATTGGTATTGTTAACTGAAGCAAGCAATGAAATTTGTTGTGTATCATTAAATTTATTGGCAGAAACACGACCGGCAAAACGGCCTTCGTTTCCGGCGCCTGCCGTTCCCTGGCCAAAATAACCTTTATTCTTTTTTTTCTGAATGGTAATGTTGATGATCTTGGTCGGTTCGCCGGATTTGATACCGGTCAAATTAGCCTGTTCGCCATAATCATCAATGATCTGGATGTTTTCCACCACATCCGCAGGCAGGTTTTTGGTAGCCGATTGTACGTCTCCTCCAAAATAATCTTTTCCGTTCACACGCACTTTGGTAACCGGTTTTCCCTGCGCGGTAATGGCACCGTCTTTATCCACGGTTAGTCCGGGCAGTTTTTTCACCAGATCTTCTACCGGCAAGCCTTCCCGGACTTTATAAGCCGAAGCTTTGTACTCAACGGTGTCTTCTTTTATTTTAACCGGGTTGACATCTACAATATTTACGCCTTTTAGTTGCCGGAGCATTTCTTTTAAATGTACAGGCGGTATTTTTATTAGTTTAAATGCGCTGCTAAACGCGTAATGATTTGTATATTCGTTGAAACCAATGAGCCTGGCGCTTAAACTGAAACTTGCTTCTTTTACCTTGTTAAAATTATATAAACCGTTAATATCTGTAGCCGTGGTTAAACTATCTGTGGCTGTATGGAGTTTAACAATAACACCGGTTAAAGGCACGCCTGAAGTGTCTTGTACGGCACCTTGTACCTGATAAAAACGTTGAGCAAACGCTGTTGATGTAAGCATTAGCAAAAAGAAACCAAGTAATAATTTGCCCATTAATATATTTAGGGTAATATTAAACGATGAAGATAAATAACTATTCAATCAATAATAATATGTACTGAAATTGTTGCGTTAACAAGTTAACAAGAAGAAAGCCCAAATGTGAATAATTTCGTAACTACTTTTGACAAAGCATAAATGTACCTAGAACTTAAGCCTGCCTGCCGTTTAAGATGATATGAATAAACAACTATCTAAATTTTTACTCTCCGTTTTGATACTGTTTTTACCTGCCTTAAATTTGGTGCAGGCACAAAGCGTATCCAATGAAGGTGCAGAGTTTTGGTCGGTTTTTCCTACGCATGTCCCTAATCTAGATCAACAAGGACGCTTGCAACTTGCCAATATCAGTATTTTCATTACCGGCAAACAAGCTTCATCAGGAACAGTATCAGTTGGAGGTTTTTCACAGAGATTTACTGTTGTTGCCAATACTGTAACCGAAATTCAGATACCTCGTGCCAATGCTTACATTAATGATACCGAAGGTGGCAGAATTCTAACAAACCGTGCAATTCATATTGTAGTTAATGCAGGACAACCAAATGTTGTGGTGTATGCACATATATTTGCAGGCCAGCGTTCAGCAGCTTCTCTTATTTTGCCTATTAAAGCTTTAGGGCAAAAATATTATAGTATGAACTACACACAAAACCCAACCTTTGGAGGGCAAAATTTTATTGCGGTTGTAGCTAGTGAAGCTAATACGAAGGTTTTTATAAAAAAGGGAACAACTGACTTAGTTGCCGGAGGCGTTATGCTTACCAATATAGGCGATGTATATGAATATTTATCAAACAGTGATTTAACGGGTGTCACGATAAGCGTTGACCCAACTACCTCCGGCTGTAAACGTTTTGCCATGTTTTCGGGAAGCAGTGCTGCATTAATTAATGATCCAACTTGTAATGCACGTTCTGCAGATCCGTTGTATCAGCAAAATTATCCGATCGAAAGCTGGGGAAGAACTTATGGTTTTATCCCTTTTAGCATGGTACCTCCCAATGGCAGGACCGCTTCGGAAAGAACGCTTGGACAATATGTGCGCGTTGTGGCTCAGAGCGACAACACCAACGTACAGATAAATGGCACTACCGTTGCAACACTAAATGCCGGTGGATTTTATTCTTCGCCAAACCCTTTAAACCAGCCGGCCAGCATTTCTGCAGACAAACCAATTAGTGTAGCGCAATACGCATTAACAGAAGGTTGTTCGGACAGAACACCATCTGCTTCAACTTTGGGCGATCCGGATATGGTAATCCTGAATCCAATAGAATACAGTATCAAAAATATAACAGTATATTCCTCTACCCGGGAAAATATTTCGGAACAGTATATAAATGTACTGATAAAAACAGCATCGGCCCCAAGCTTTCGCATTAACGGCGCCATACCAACAGCAGCTTTTGTACAGATGCCGCAACTACCGGGCTACTCCTATCTTCAGCTTAACCTTAATGGTTACCGCACAAATAATTTTAACCTTACTGCTGATGATGGTTTTAATGCAATCGCTTATGGTTTTGGCCCTGTAGAATCTTACTCCTACTCCGCCGGTACCAATTTGGCCACTACGCTTACGGCCACAGCGGTTGATCCTGTTTCCAATTTATCCATCACTAGTGCATGCGTTTACGATCAGTACTTTTTACAGCTGACCCTGAACGTCCCTACCCAAAAAATAGTTTGGGCGATCAATCCTTCCAACACAGTAATCACTCAAAACAATCCCGTTGCCCGTGATACAACCATCAACAACCAGCCTTATTATGTTTACAGAATACCAAAACCGGCAATTTTTAACAAAGCAGGGCTTTATAATGTAAATATTGTGGCTGATCTGCCTCCTTCTACCGGAGGCTGTGTTATTGGGGATCAAAACTTTAATTTCCCTTTTACCGTTTATCCCGCACCAGTTACTGCTTTTACCATGCCTGCCAGTGTTTGTGTAGGCGATTCGGCTAAATTTATTGACAAGAGTATTGACAGTGGCAAAGTAATCAAAAGCTGGATCTGGAAGTTTGGCGATGGCACTACTTCTACCCTGCAAAACCCTGTGCATATTTATACACTGCCAGGAATGGATACGGTTAGTTTAACTGCCATTTCCGAAACTGGCTGCCAAACCACAAAACAACAATACATAAAAGTAAATAATTTACCTGTTGCTTCTTTTACCGCCACAAGTTCTATATTTAAAGATGATGTCGTAATGCTGAAAGATGCTTCAACAATTGCCGCTGGCAAGATTGTGAAGTGGGCCTGGAACTTTGGCGACGGAAAAACAGAAGTGCGGACCAATGCAAAGCCTTTTGAACATATTTATGCCGCTGCAGGTACATACAAGGTTACACTAACGGTCACTTCAGATTTCGGCTGCAGCAGTTCAATCACTTTGTCTGTATTGGCCAAACCAGGTTATAAACCTAATTTTAAACCGCCTGGTGTCTGCTCTGCTGATATCAACTCTCAGTTTACTGATCTCACAGCCGACAGCGTTGGCACTGCCGCAACTTTAACTTATTTATGGGATTTTGGCGATGCAGATGCAACAGCCTCCAATCCAAATACTGCTACCGATAAAAACCCTACGCATCGTTTTATCAAAGCGCAGTTGTACCAGGTTACAGAAACTGTTACCGCTGATGACGGCAGTTCTGCTACCATTACCAAACCTTTTCAGGTAAATGGTTCTTTGCCAAAAGCTGCCTTCAACATCATTACCACCGGCAATATTTGCAGTTCTGCACTGGTTGCTTTTCAAAATCAATCAAGTGTAGATGTGGGTTCAATCGTTAAAATCGAATGGTATTTTGATTATCAAAACCAGCCGACGGTTGTGGTTACAGACAACAATCCAACACCTGGAAAAACTTATACTCACCAGTATGATGTGTTTAATATGCCTGCATCAAAAACCTTTACCGTAAGAATGGTTGCCTATTCTGGTATTACTTGTATGGATGTTGTAGAAAAAACAATCACCATTTATGCAACGCCAAAAGTGGTATTTACGGCACTTGGCAGTGTTTGTCAGGAAGTTTCCCCTTTCCAAATTACGCAAGCCGAGGATGTGAGCGGCGCACCGGGCAAAGGCGTATATTCAGGTGCTGGCGTTTCGGTCAACGGAATTTTTAATCCGGCAGCCGCAGGCATTGGTACACATGCCATCAAATATGTTTTCACCAACAGTAGCGGCTGTTCCGATTCACTTTCACAAAACATCACTGTAAACCCCACCCCGGTCCTGAATGCCGGTAAAAGGATCTTTCCGCATATTGGCGACCATGTACAGCTCTCCCCCAAAATAACCGGTAAAATTTTAAGCTACCAGTGGACACCTTCTACAGGCCTCAGCAATTCACGTATTGCCAATCCAACTGTAATTGCTACTGATGACATTACTTACCGTCTTACTGTGGTTTCTACAGATAGCTGTACCGTTACCGATACTGTTGCCATCCGAATCTTAAAACTACCTATCATCCCGAATACTTTCACCCCAAACAATGATGGCGTAAATGATGTATGGAACATTAAGAACATAGAACGATACCCGGATTGCATTATGGATATTTACAATCGCTATGGTATAAGAATGTTTCATTCCACAGGATATGGAACTGCTTGGGATGGCCGTTTTAACGGGCAGGAAGTGCCTGTTGGTACTTATTATTATGTTTTGAATTTAAAAGACGGCAGTAAAAACTATGGCGGCTATGTTACTGTTATCCGTTAATTGTAATTAACTTTACATCCAATTGTAAAATTTTCCACCAATCTTTAAAAAGCATTGGAACAACGTTCACTAATTTTTTACCGGTAAAAGAAGCATTATGAAAAACAAATTTATTCTATTTTCTGCCTTGGTATTACTTTTCCTGTCGGCAGCTTGCAACGAAAAACATAAAAACTATGGAACGGAAAGACAAGACACCGTTAAAGCCGGAGACAGCACCAATAATATACAAAACAGCGTACCGCCAAAAGATACGCTTAAACATTAATGCAGAAAGTGAAATTTTAATTTAAATCATAAACCAAAACACAAAAGCCGGAATAAATTTATTCCGGTTTTTGTGTTTCTATAAAGTTCGGTTTTTTTTAACAGATGCTTCTTTTATGGCTGCTTTTTTTGTTGCTGCTGCATTGGGTTTCCGCCAGAAGTTACGCCGCGCGGTAAGCTTTGCTGCTTAAACAATTCAAAGCGCGATGGTGTAAACGTACGTGGCCAGTTGTTGTTGTCTTCGTCAATATCAGCCGTTTCACGGTTTGGATCCAGTCTGATAGATTTTACTTCCTTCGCTTTGGCAAATACTTTTGAAACCTTCTGCTCGTTTTTGCGCCAGATATAGGCAGAAATCCGATCTACTTCTTTTGTGCCGTCGGTATAAGTCCATTCAATAATCAAAGGCATCACCAAGCCGCCTTTATTACTTAAATTAAGTTGGTAAAAATAGTTCTTGCTTTCATAAAACTGTTTTTCCTCCGGGGATAAAGCATTATACATCGCCTGATAACTTTCTTTTGTAAGAGGTGTTGCCGCAAAACGGTCATATTTTCCGTAGAAATCTTTTAAAGAAGTATCTGCTTCTACTGCAAAACGTGTTCCTTCTTCCCTGTTTCTTTGTGCGCTGATGTGTTGCAAATTATTCCTTTCAAATTGTTGCCGGTCATAAGCTGCATTAGTTTCAGGGTTTTTGGTGTTGATGGTATAAGCTTTCACACTGTCCAGCGAAATATCAACCGCATCCGTTCCGTAAAACCAGCCGCGCCAAAACCAATCCAGGTCAACGGCAGAAGCATCTTCCATCGTCCTGAAAAAATCTGCAGGCGTTGGATGTTTAAAAGCCCAGCGGTTCGCATAAGTTTTAAAAGCATAATCAAAAAGTTTACGTCCCATTACGGTCTCACGAAGAATATTTAAAGCTGTTGATGGTTTTGAATAAGCATTCGGGCCAAAACGGGCAATGTTTTCTGAATTTGTCATGATCGGTTCCAGCTCGTTTTTCGGCAGTTTCATGTAATCCACAATCTTGTAAGCCGGGCCACGTTGAGACGGGAAGTTATTGTCCCAATCCTGCTCTGCCAAAAACTGACAAAAAGTATTTAAGCCTTCGTCCATCCAGGTCCACTGGCGCTCATCAGAATTAACGATCATTGGGAAGAAGTTATGGCCAACTTCATGTGTAATTACACCGATCATGCCGTTTTTGGTTGCTTCGCTATACGTACCGTCTTTCTCTGCACGGCCGTAATTGAAACAGATCATCGGATATTCCATTCCGTTGGATGCTTCCACAGAAATAGCGCTTGGATACGGGTACGGGAAAGTATGCTGAGAATAAACCTTTAATGTATGAGCTACAACTTTGGTAGAATAACGGCGGTAAAGCGGATAAGCTTCAGGCCCGTAATAAGACATGGCCATTACTTTTTTGCCGCCTTCTATTTGGGTTGACATCCCGTCCCAAACAATTCGCCTTGAAGATACCCAGGCAAAATCACGAACATTTTCTGCCGCATAGATCCAGGTTTTGCGCGTTTGTGCATGACCATTCATGGCTTGTTTCACTTCGGCCAGCGTTACTATTTCTACCGGTTCCTTAGCGGTTTGTGCCTGGTTCCATCTTTTTAATTGTGCCGAAGATAAAGTCTGACTATAATTTTGGCACAAACCAGTTGCCCCAACCACATGGTCTGCCGGTACATTTAAATTTACTTTAAAGTTTCCAAAGGCCAGGGCAAACTCACCGCTGCCAATAAACTGCTTGTTTTGCCAACCCTGGAAATCACTGTAAACAGCCATCCGCGGATACCATTGCGTCATGGTATATAGATAGTTCTTATCCTCCGGGAAATACTCGTAACCGCCACGCCCGCCAATCGTCAAACGATCAGAAATGTTGTAAAACCAGGCAACTTTAAACTTAAATTTTTCACCTGGTTTTAAGATTTTGGGTAATTCCAAACGCATCATGGTTTCATTGATGGTAAAAGGAATTGCTTTTCCGCTTTCATCTTTTACACTTAAAACATGATCGCCCAGATCCAGGTTGTTGCCCATGATGGATTGCAACTGTCGCAAGCTCATTTTGTCCTGCATTTTGCTCTCGCTGGCCGTACTGCCCTGCGAATCTTTTCTGTGCTGATTTTCATCGAGCTGCAACCACAAATACGTTAACGGATCAGGGGAATTGTTAAAATAAGTGATGGTTTCGGTACCATCGAGGCGTTGCTTATCGTCGTTTAATGTAGCGTTGATCTCGTAATCCGCACATTGTTGCCAGTATTTAGGGCCGGGAGCACCTGATGCAGAACGGTATAGGTTCGGGTCGGAAATCATTGTGCCCAACTGTTCAAACTTGTTGCCGTGGTTAGAACCCGGATTGTTATCGTACTGCGCATAAACAGTTGAAGCGAACAGCGCGATACAGGAAATGGCGAGATAAAATTTCTTCATCTAAAAATAATTTGTTGAAAACGATCGATACATAACATTAAAGCCATGCCAAAGATAGCCGAAGATAGAAAAAAACCCCAATCACCTGGTTTAATTTTTAAGGTTTTGCTCAGTAAAAACGATAAAAGTAATACAGAAATTACAATAAGCACCTGTCCGCACTCTAAACCCAGATTAAAAGCAAATAATTGCGCAACAATATTGGCACTTTTCCCCAACAGGCTTTTTAAATAGTTGGAAAAACCTAATCCGTGTATCAAACCAAAAAATAAAGCCAGGAAATAAGTAAGCCGGATGCTCTTTTTAGCACTGTTTTTTTTGATAATGTTGTTTATGGCTGTAATAACAATGGTTACCGGAATTAAAAATTCGATTAAGGAAGTATTGATATGGATGATGTTGAAAACGCTCAAAGCAAGCGTAATAGAATGGCCAATGGTAAAAGCTGTTACCAGGATCAAAACTTTTCGCCAATCATGAAGCTGGTAAATACCGCATAAAACAGTTACGAACAAAATATGGTCGTAGCCTTGCCAATTGCAAATGTGCTGGATACCTAACTGTAGGTATAAAGAGAAATCGGGCATAAAAAGAGTATTCGCAATTGTAATTACATTTTGTGCTTGCTGTTACAACGACTTTAAGTATCCCTCAACAACATTACTTATTGAATCTTGGCCACTGTAGGTCATACCTTCAATAAACAAATTATTATCCTTTTTGATAATTTTATGACTGTTATCCGCTGCCATTTTATATCCTAATTTGCCAAGTTCTTTACGACAGTTGGAAACCGCATCAGTCTTGTCAAAAGGCGTGCTAATTGATAAATTATCAATAGATTGGAAATCAATATTCCAATCTTGAACGAATAGAAAAGTACATTATTCATATGCAGTGGATTTACTTAAATATAGTTACTAAAAACAGTACTCGCAATTGTACTTAATTATAGCTTTTTTTGAAGGATAATTTTAAAAGCAGACGAACATGTTACATTTTTTTCTGATTTTGTGGTTCCATCTCTTTCATCCATTCTATGTCAGCGTTACCGAGATCAAACAAAATCCAGCTAATCATTCCATAGAAATTAGCTGTAGGATGTTTTATGACGACCTGGAGAAAGCTTTGGAAAAACAATATCGAGTGCAATTGGATATTGTAAAACCTAAAGATAAAACGCAGATCAACAAGTTAATTAATGATTATGTGAAGAAGCACTTAATGATCCGTGTGGATGGAAAAGCACTGAACCTGAATTACGTCGGTTATGAAATTCAGGAAGACGGCGCATGGTGTTATTTTGAAGTGAAGGGAATTGAACTTGTAAAACAAGTGGATGTGCATGATGATCTGTTGTATGAACAGCATCCCGAACAGATCAATATGATGCATGTAATTGTAGGCAACCAACGAAAAAGCACCAAAGTTGATAACCCTGATGCAGATGCGAGCTTCAAATTCTAATTATTACGGATGCTTCTTTTAGCACACAAAATTAGGCAATGATATGTAAACCATAACTTTCCTCTTCCATTACGTGTCTCCAGTCTTTAATCAGGGTTTTGTAAGCTTCGCCAACGGGTCGTATTTTACGGTCTAAATCATATAATCCCAAAGGGTTTATTGTACCATTATTTCCCCTTAATGCGGTGTCCCAATCCACCTGGTCCAGCAAACCATACCAGGTAAAACCTACGATAGGGAATCCATCTTGTTTAAAACGGTACAGGTTTGCCCATTCTTTATGCAGCCAGGATACAGAAAATGGTTCGGCAATATTGGTTTCGGTATGCATTACCGGCAAACGATAGCGTGTATAATACTGCTGTGTAATTACATAGTAGCCAAAAATTTCACCGGCCGGGCTGGTAGATCCATCAGCATGTACCATGTGCTCATTGGTAACATAGTAATCGGTCCCCATAATCAATTTCCCTCGTGTTTTATTGTTCATAAACCATTCATACTCTGCATCTGTCACTCCATTTTGTATGAGGTATTTATAATGAGGGACTTTGATGGAATGAGCATAAGACAGGTCAAGGGACAAATAACGTTTCAGGTTTAAGAAATCGGCCAGTTCCCGGCAGGATGGATCTTCAGCGTGAAAATATTCTGATGATTCACTTTGTATAAAAGTTACATCAGGCTGAACTTTTATAATAGCTTGCATAGCCAGAACATTGGCTTTACATAAATTTTTAAGGGCTATAACAAAACCGCTGTCGCTCGTTAAACTTTCATTCCACCAGCCATATTGACCGGAGAAGATAGCGGTAACAAAAATTTCGTTTACCGGGGTATAAAATTTAAGGTAAGGGTATCTTTTTGCAAATGCTAAAGCATATTCTGCAAAATACCGGGGGAAATCAGGGTTCTGGAAGTTATCGATCCAATCCGGAACGCCAAAGTGGCAAAGATCAACGATTGGAGTAATTTTCAGTTCTTCCAACTGCTTAAAGGTTTCATCTGCAAAAGCCCAATTGTATTGGCCGGGGCCGGTGTGGGTAGAATAATAAGGCGGGCCATATCTTAAAAATTTTACGCCTAAATCGTTAACCAACTGAAAATCTTCTTTCCACCTTTTATAATGGCCTGTTTTTTCCATTTCATCAACCCGCACCTTTTTTCCATCAATAAAAACAGTAGGATAACTGTTTTCAATTCCGGTAGCAAAAATAAACTTGTTTTTCATTTCAATTTAAAGTATATCCAGGCGACCGCCATCCACAACCAAAGTTGTACCATTAACATAAGACGCTTCATCAGAAGCCATAAAACAAATTGCAGCAGCCAGTTCTTCAGGTTTGCCTACTGTACCTTCCATCTTTTCTACCCCGTCTTTAATATTGGGGTTTGACCATAACATCGGCGTATCCACCGCCCCCGGTGCAACACAATTAAAACGTGCCTGTGATGGCTTATATTCCAAGCTTAAGCCGCGTGTAAAAGCTTCCATTCCGCCTTTGCTTGTTGCGTAAGGCAATACATCGGCAGTAGATTCAAACGCATGTACAGAACTTACGTTAACTACTGCCCCATTTGTCATGTAAGGGATACTGTATTTACAGAATAAAAAAACAGATTTCAAATTTATGTTCATCACTTTATCCCAGTCGCTTTCTTCCAGGTCAACAATTTTGGTAAAGGTCATGAAGGCGGCATTGTTCACTAAAACATCAATTACATGATAATCATCAATTACTTTCTTTACACAATTTTTAATATCTTCTGCAACAGCAAGATCTGCCCTGATAAAAACAGCTTTCCCTTTATGCTGCCGGATTGTTTCTACAGTATCATTGCCATGCTTCTCGTTAACATCAATTACAACAACGGTCCCTCCTTCAGAAGCTAAACGCACACTAGTTGCTTTCCCGATGCCAGAACCGCCGCCGGTAACTAAACAAATTTTATTTTTGAACCTCATGCTAACATTTAATTATGACTTGTGATGCAGATCAAGATTACTAAAATATAGTTTCCTGCCGTCAAAATAAAAAGCGATGATTTTGTAAGATCATCGCTTTAAAGGTATTTCATTTTTATACCGGTAAAAACAGTATTGATCTTATTAGGCGTTTTTAAGTAAAGATGCAGCTGCTTCGTCTATAAACCATTGTATATCTCCATGTTCGGGATTGATCAATTGTGCCGGATATTCTTCAATGTTCCGCTCATCCTCCAAAACATGCCGAACAGCTTCTGCCTTACCTGAACCATACAATAAAAAGGCGGTATGATGGGCCTGGTTAATCATGGGAGCTGTTTTGGTGATACGAAAAACCTGCTGGTCCTTCAGAAAAACTGCTTTTACAGTTGCTTCGGTTTCGTGTAAAACGGATGTATGCGGAAACAAAGATGCGGTATGTGAATTATCACCCAAACCAAGCAGGATTAAATCAAAACAAATTTTCCCACCCTTGAAATATGTATTAATTTGCTGAGCATAATCTGCTGCTGCCTCTTCCGGCGAAAGTGAAGTGTTTACCTGAAAGATTTGTTTTTGAGGAATATCCAATGGTTCAAACAATGCTTCTTTTACCATACGAAAGTTACTATCCGGGGAATTTGCAGGTACATAGCGTTCGTCGCCAAAGAAAAAATACATTTTTGTCCAGTCTGTCTTTTGATTATATGGTGGTGAAGCAAGCAGTTGAAACAATTTTTTAGGGGATGTTCCTCCGGAAAGTGAAACATTGAACACACCAGAATTGGTTATGTACTGGTTGGCTATTGTAATAAAATACTTTGCAATATGGTTAAGTACTTCGTCTTCTGTAGGGAAGATGTTTAATTTTACTTTCTGCATGCCATTAGTTTTTCTTTGCCGGCAATGTAAACCAATGGAAACCATCCCGCGCAATTAATGCTTCTGCTGCTTCCGGCCCCCAGGAATCTGCAGAATAATTTGGAAACTTGGAGCTTTTGTTTGATTCCCATACGTTTAATATCGGCATGATCAATGCCCAGGCAGCTTCTACCTGGTCTGCCCGCATAAACAAAGTCTGGTCGCCTTGCATGGTATCCAATATTAAAGTTTCATAAGCTTCCGGTGCCTCGTTGGCATAAGTGCCTTTATAATCAAAAACCATATCAACTGTGTTTATTACCATATCAACGCCAGGGCGCTTAGCTTGTACCTGTAAACGGATACTCATTTCCGGTTGGATACTGATGATCAACCGGTTTTGCTGCCAGCCATCTGTTGATTCGATAGGAAATACCAAATGCGGAACATCTTTAAATTGTATCGTAATTACTGATGCAGACTGATGCAGCCTTTTACCCGTGCGAACATAAAACGGCACGTCCTGCCAACGCCAGTTATCCACAAAAAATTTAACGGCTGCAAAAGTTTCTGTATTAGAATCTGGATCAACGTTTTTTTCCTGACGGTAGCCCGGTACTTCTTTGCCTTCAATCCAGCCTTTACTGTATTGCCCTCTTACAGAAGAGTTTTTAACATTTTCGGGTGTAAAACGACGCATGGCATTTAAAACATCTACTTTTTTGTTCCGGATTTCATCAGCGTCAAAATTTACAGGTACTTCTTTGGCAACTAAGCAAAGCAATTGCAGGATGTGGTTTTGCACCATGTCCCGCAAGGCCCCGGCCCCTTCGTAATAATCGCCCCGGTCTGCCACGCCTAATTGTTCTGTGACCGAAATTTGTACATGCTCGATATAATTCCGGTTCCACAAGGGTTCGAACAATGAATTGGCGAACCGGAAAGTGAGGATATTTTGAACTGTTTCTTTCCCGAGGTAATGGTCGATGCGGTAAATCTGCTTTTCCTGAAAAATCCCTTGCAGTAATTTATTCAGGGATTTAGCAGATTCCAAATCATGGCCAAAAGGCTTTTCTATTACGATCCTCGTTTTTTCGGGATTGGTGGCCAACTTACTTTTTGAGATATTTTCGGCAATGATCGAAAAAAACTGAGGGGAAACTGCAAGGTAATAAATTACATTTGCTTCCTGTTTCCAGTCGTTTTCATAATTTTTGATCAGGTCGCCAAACTCATTGTAGGTTTCGGCATCGTTTAAATCTGCAGGCTGATAAACTATATTGTCGGAAAACTTCTTCCATCGCTCATCATTAGCTTTTCCACTTCGTGAAAATTGATTAATACCTTCTAACAACTTCGCTTTAAAATCATCATTGGATAATTTAGTCCTGCCTGTACCAATAATAGAAAAATGATCTGGCAACCAGTTATCCAAAAACAAATTGTAAAGCGCGGGAGTAATCTTTCGCCAGTTTAAATCACCGGTACCGCCAAAAATTACAAATACGGTTGACTGATCTTTATTTAATTTCATTTGATTGTTCAAAATATTTTATTAGGGTAAGACGGATGAAAAATTCGATCAGTTATTGGTTTTATGAGAAGGGATAGCTTGCCATTCCGTATGGAAAACGCCTTCCTGCCCGATCAATTCGTAAGTATGGGCACCAAAATAATCACGCTGAGCCTGAATAAGGTTAGATGGAAGGTTTTTTGTACGGAAAGTATCAAAGTAGCCTAAACAAGAATTGTAACCGGGTATTGAAATTCCTGATTTTGCAGCAGCAGCAACAACTGCGCGTATGCCTGTTTGGGTTTCTTTGAGTAATCTTTGCACGGTTTCATCCAACAGCAGCAATTCTAAAGTGTCGGTGTGATGAAAAGCTTTTGTAATTACATTCAGAAATTCGGAACGAATGATACAGCCACCTCTCCAGATACTGGCAATAGCGCCTAAGTCCAATTTGTAATGATAATCTAACGATGCCTTAAAAAGCAGGTGCATACCTTGTGTATAAGTCATCATCATGTTGAAGTACAAAGCCTGCTCCAACAAATCCAGGAACTCATCCTTTTTTTCTGCCAGTAAAGGAAGTTCTTCATTATAAATCCCGGATAACCGGACACGTAAAGCTTTGTATTTAGAAAGGTCGCGCATAGAAACTGCCGTATCAATTGTTGGCACCGGAAGTTCAAGGTCCATTGCACCTTGCGAAGTCCATTTACCAGTTCCCTTGGCGCGGGCTTCATCTTTTATATCATTTAAAAGAAGCTCATTTGTACCCTCCTTTTTAAAAGCGAAAATATCTTTGGTAATTTCCAGCAAGTAGGATTGCAACCTTCCTTCATTCCATTTCTGAAAAACATCGTGGATGGCCTGATCGTCTAACTGCAGGCCTTTTTTCAATAAACCATAAGTTTCTGCAATCAGTTGCATTAAACCGTATTCTATCCCATTATGTACCATTTTTACAAAATGACCGGAAGCACCCGGACCAATGTAAGTAACGCATGGCTCGCCTTCTACCTTAGCAGCAATTGCTTCAAATATATTTTTTACATGCTGGTAAGCTTCTTTGTCACCTCCGGGCATCATGCTAGGGCCGTTACGCGCACCTTCTTCCCCACCGGAAATACCCATTCCAAAGAAATGGAATTTTTTGGTCTGAAGATAAGCTACCCGCTTGTCGGTGTCGGTAAAATGCGAATTTCCGCCATCAATAATAATATCACCTTCTTCCATAAACGGCAGTAGGTCTTCTATTACACTGTCCACAATATTTCCTGCGGGCACCAGCATCATCAAAGCACGTGGCGTTTGCAGGCTGCCAACAAACTCCTGTAAAGACTTAAAACCTTTTACAGGTTTGCCCTCGCCTTCTTTTTCAAGCAAGGCAATTTTATCAGGGTCTTTGTCATATCCTGCACCTAAAAAATCATGATCGGCCATGTTAAGCAGCAGGTTTCTGCCCATGGTCCCTAACCCGATCATTCCAAAAGTATATTTAGCGTCCGGCATTATTTTATAATTAAATTTGTGATTTAATAGTATCTAAAATCTGTTTGGTAGTATCAAAGCTGTTATGGTGAAATACATTGATCCCCATTCTTCGTGCAGCCTCCAACTGCATTTTCCGGTCGTCGAAATAATAGCATTGCCCCGGCTCGGCTTGTGCAATACCCAGCGCAAGTTTAAAAATAGAAGGGTCTGGTTTACGCATCCCTACTTCGCAGGAAGAAACAAAAGCATCAAAACACCGGTGTAAACCAAATTTTCTAATGCGATAGTCATTGAGTTCTTTTCCTTCGTTATTGACAGACATGATACGAAAACCGCAATCTTTTTTCCATTGCACTAACCATTGCAACATATCCGGCAATTCTTTTGATTCGGAAAACATGAAAGATTTGAAATCTTCCCGGGTAAAATCGCGCGGATGGTTGAAAACCACCGTATCCAGGTATTCGTCCAAAGAAATGCTTCCAATTTCAAACACATTAAAAACCAAATTATGCAGACCTTCCATTTCTGCATAATCGATCTTGAAAATTTCTGCTGCCAGTTGCCGTGATTCATGCCCCCAGCCATTGGTAAGCAAGATGCCGCCTATGTCCAAAAACAAAATTTTAGGATTCCCAACTTCCATTACTTTGGTTTAAGCTAAAGCTTTTGTCTTTTGTTCCTCAATTGCACTGAGCAACTTGTCGTAAGGTTTGTTGAATTTTTCAATTCCTTCATCTTCCAACTGTTTGGTAATGGCATCAATATCAATACCTGCTGTTTTTATCTGCCCTAAAACATTGTTTGCTTTATCCAGGCCAACTTCCAAAGTAGCTTCGGCATTTCCATGATCACGAAAAGCTTCCAGCGTTTCCATTGGAATGGTATCTACCGTATCTGCGCCAATCAAAGCCTCTACATATTTTACATCAGAAAAAGCAGGGTCTTTGCTGCCGGTACTTGCCCAAAGCAGGCGTTGCGGCTTCGCTCCTTTTTCTTCCAGTTTTTTAAAGCGTTCGGTGCTGAAAACGCGTTTGTAGATTTCGTAAGCTTTTTTTGCAGATGCAATTGCCACTTCTCCTTTTAAATTGTCCAAACCTTTTTCTTTCAGCATTGGGTCAACCAAAACATCAATCCGGCTTAAAAAGAAACTTGCAACAGAGGAAACGTATTCGATCGGTTTGCCGGCATTTGCACGTTCTTCCAAACCTGCAATGTAAGCTTCTGTTACGGCTTCGTATCTGTCCAAACCAAAAAGCAAAGTAACGTTGATGTTCAATCCTTCGCTGATACATTTTTGTATCGCCGGTAAACCTTCTTTTGTTCCAGGGATCTTGATCATCACATTGTCTTTGTGGACAGCTTTCCACAATTCCAAAGCTTGTTTGGTAGTGCCTTCCGTATCCAGGGCCAAACGCGGCGATACTTCCAAACTAACGTAACCATCAGCGCCTTTAACTTCTTCTTCGTAAACCTGGGCAAAAATATCAGCAGCACGTTTGATGTCTTCTACTGCAACGCCGTAAAAAATATCATCATTGCTTTTGCCTTCTTTGGCCAGTTTGGCAATGTCTTCATCATAATCAGAACTGCTGCTAAAGGCTTTTTCAAAAATGGCCGGATTGGAAGTTACGCCTCTTACGCCGTCTTCATCAATCAGTTTTTGCAGTTCGCCGGTGTTCATAATTTTCCGGTCTATAAAGTCCAGCCAGATGCTCTGACCGTAATCGTGTATTTTTTTTACTCTATTTGGTTCCATGACAATACTTGTTTTAATGGTTATTTTTCTATTTGATGTATCTTTTCCAGTCGGCGCAAATGCCTTTCTGCCCCGATAAATTCTGCTTTTAAAAACGAGGCTACTAATTCCTGCGCAACATTAAAACCAACTACACGTCCACCAATGGTCATTAGGTTCATGTTGTCATCTTCCACGCCTTGATGGGCAGAAAAATGATCGGTGATTAAAGCAGCGCGGATGCCCGGTACTTTGTTGGCTGCGATACAGGCGCCAACGCCGCTTCCGCAAACGGCAATACCGCGTTCCACTTCTTTTCCGGCTACAGCTTTGGCTAACGGAATGACGTAATCAGGAAAATCATCGCCTTGCTCCAAAGTTTTCGCACCGAAATCCAACACTTCATGTCCGAGATTTTTTAAATAATCCCGAAGCATCTCCTTTAACTCAAAACCACCGTGATCTGCCCCAATCCCTACTTTCATTTTTGTTTATTTTAGGATGATAAAAGAAGCATTGATAGTATGATGCTTCTTTTACCGGTTAAATTTATGCAAGCAAAGCTTTGGCCTTTTCAACTACGTTATCTACCGTGAAGCCGAAAACTTTATATAATTCTTCCGCCGGGGCTGATTCACCAAAAGTGGTCATGCCGATCACGTCGCCTTCATCCGTAACATATTTATGCCATCCCAAAGTTGAAGCCATTTCTACAGCCAAACGTTTTTTGATGTTTTTGGGGAAAACACTTTCCTTGTAGGCCGCATCCTGTTTTTCAAACAATTCCCAGGACGGCATGCTGATTACGCGCGCGGCAACACCTTCTTCTTTTAGTTTTGCCTGTGCTTCCATTACAAGGGAAACTTCTGAACCTGTTGCAATCAGCAACAATTGTGGATTTTCCAAATCCGATAAAATGTAAGCCCCTTTTTCAAGTTCAGTTGCTTTGCCGTACTTATCCTGATCAATCGTTTGTAAACCTTGCCGTGTCAATACGATAACCACAGGTCCGCCGGTATGTTCTATGGCAACACGCCAGGCTTGTGCGGTTTCGTTGGCATCTGCCGGGCGTATTAAAGTGATGTTTGGAATAGAACGCAAAGAAATCAGTTGTTCTACGGGCTGGTGCGTGGTTCCGTCCTCACCTAAACCAATGCTGTCATGTGTGTAAATAAAGATGGGTTTAATTTTCATGATGGCTGCCAAACGGATTGGCGGCCGCATATACTCAGAAAAAATCAGGAAAGTTGCACCATAAGGAATAATACCTTTGGTCAAAGCCATACCGTTTAAAGCAGAACCCATGGCATGTTCACGGATGCCAAAATGGAAATTCCTTCCGGTACGGTCTTCTGCTGTAAAAGATTCGTACTTATCCAAATTCGTATCTGTTGATGGCGCAAGGTCCGCAGCACCGCCAATTAAACCGGGCAAAGATGCAGCAATGGCATTCAGCACTTTTCCGGATGCTTTACGTGTGGCAATTTTGCCCTCTTCTGCTTTAAAAACAGGCACATTGTCTTTCCAGCCTTCAGGTAATTTTCCGTTGCTCAATAGTTCATATTCCGCAGCCAGTTCCGGGAATCCGTTTTTATAAGCTTCGTAAGCTTCGTTCCATTTTTGTTCTTTTGCGGTGCCTTTTTTTCCGCACTCCAGATAATATTCCGATACTTCTTTTGGCACTACAAAAGATTGCCCAGGATCGAAACCAAAAAACTCTTTAACCAGTTTAACTTCCTTTTCGCCGAGCGGAGAACCGTGGGAACCCGCTGTGTCAACCTTATTTGGACTTCCATAAGCAATGTGCGTACGGACTTTTATCAAAGATGGCTTGCGGATTTCGATCTTGGCATTATATACCGCATTTTTCAAAGCTTCAATATCGTTGCCGTCTTCTACCACTTGTACGTGCCAGCCATAAGCTTTAAAACGTGCGCCTACATCTTCTGTAAAAGCAATGTCGGTATCGCCTTCAATAGAAATGTGGTTGTCATCATACAAATAAATCAGGTTGCCTAATTCCAACTGGGCAGCCAGTGAAGCTGCTTCGGAAGTTACGCCTTCCATCATGTCGCCATCACTGCAAATAGCAAAAATCTTATAATCAAAAATATGGTGTCCAGGCTGGTTGTAACGGGCTGCCAAATGTTTTTGCCCGATGGCGAAACCAACACCGTTTGCAAAACCCTGGCCTAAAGGACCGGTGGTAACATCAATTCCAGGTGCCAGTCCATACTCGGGGTGGCCGGCAGTTTTGCTGTTTAACTGGCGGAAGTTTTTCAGGTCGTCCATAGTTAAATCATAACCGGTAAGGTGCAAATAGCAATATTGCAGCATACAGCCATGCCCCGCGGAAAGGATAAAGCGGTCCCGGTTTGGCCAATCCGGGTTAGCAGGGCTATAGTTCATTTCTGCAGACCATAATACGTGGCCCATTGGTGCTGCCCCCATCGGCATGCCAGGATGGCCGGAGTTTGCTTTTTGAACAGCATCTACCGATAATACTCTTACCGTATCGATACTTAACTGTTCAATGTTTTTTGGTTCAGGGTTCATTATTTTTAATTATAAAAATTTAAAGATCAATATTTGTGTTATTTACGAAGCTGGCTTTCATCCTGCTGCCATAACCTTATGCCTCCTTTAATGCCTTCCCGGTTAGATACGATTTTAATATTATCATCCAACTTAAAATTAATATGGCTGGCATTTCCTCCTCCAATGTATAAAAAATCGTAGTTAAAAACAGTATCCAGGATAATCAGCACTTTTTTTAACCGCTTGTTCCAGCGGCCATCCCCAATTTCATGTAAGGCTTTATCACCTAAATAAGTATCATAAGAATTTGATTTGGTGATGGGAAGATGGGCTATTTCTAAATGCGGAAGTAAATAACCGTTCTTAAAAAAGGCTGTCCCGAAACCGGTCCCAAGCGTAATGACCATTTCAAAACCTTTTCCGCTGATCACGCCCATCCCCTGCATATCCGCATCGTTCACTACAATGGCCTCTTTTCCTAAAGCATCTTTTAATAATTTTTGCAGATCGGTTTTCTTCCATAGATCAGTGCCCAGATTGGGGGCAGTATAAACTGTTCCGTCTTTTACATAACCAGGAAAGCCTGCAGAAATATAATCGAAATCAGGAAAATCTTTAGTGAGGGTTTTAACAGCATCCAAAACACTGTCAGGGGAAGCAGGACTGGGCGTTTGGATTTTTTCGTAAGGTTTGATTGATTTTCCTTCCTGGTCTAAAACAGTGGCTTTGATGTGGGAACCACCAATATCGATAGAAAGAAATTTTTTAAGGTCGGCAGAATCGGGCATAGTTGGGAAAATTTCTGAAAAGTAGCATTAATATGATAACATTACTAACTATAAATACAAAGCAGGGCATTTTCTGTTTGTTATTAATATTTCCGTTAGCGTAATTTTGACGTTATGAAGATGCTTCTTTTATCACATAAAAATATACAATCAATTTTTTAAAAATATTTTTTGACTTTGTGTAAATATTTGTACTTTTAAGCAACCAATTGATCCCTGATTTAAGAAGTATGTTTATTTGATACTACTTTACCATGGAAAATACATTAGCGTATTACACCGGTCCTGTTTATAACAAAACCAAGCCCTTACACATTTGCCCTGATTGCAAAAGCCCGTTGCAACGCCGCGTTTCCCGCGGGTGGGTGGTAAAAAGCATCTTTTTCTGGTTGTATGCAAAACGTTACCGTTGTGATAAATGCTTCAGGTATGTTTATGTTAAAAACGATAAAAGAGGTATGAGGTATCAGCAATGAGCTATCAGCTATCGGCCATGAGCTTAATTGTTTTTATGTCAAAAACCCTGATTTTTTTAATTCCTCTTCCATGGCAATTTGCATGTTTAAAGCTTCTGCCCTTGCGGCTTTTGCAAAATCAGGGCCGGATGAAGCATAAATAATAGATCGCGAAGCATTTACAATTAATCCGCAATCGGCATTCATTCCGTATTTACAAACATCTTCTAAACTTCCGCCTTGCGACCCTACCCCCGGAACAAGCAAAAAATGACCGGGAACATGTTTTCTCATGTTTAAAAAAGCTTCTCCCCGCGTTGCGCCAACTACATACATCATTTGTTCTGATGTGCCCCAACCCTGCGATTTTTTTAATACCTGTTCGTACAAAGCACCCTGACCGTTATCGTTCAACTGAAAATCCCGGTGGCTTTGATTTGAAGTAAGTGCCAGCAAAACCGTCCATTTACCAGGGTAATTTAAAAAAGGCATTACAGAATCTGCACCCATGTACGGAGCTATGGTTACGGCATCAAACTCCATCCCCGACGTTTGTTTGTTAAAAAAAGCTTTTGCATACATTTCGGCTGTGTTGCCCAAATCGCCGCGCTTGGCATCGGCAATCTTGAAAATATCATTTGGAATATAATTACAGGTATCGATCAGGTTTTGCCAACCTTTTGCACCGTAACACTCGTAAAAAGCCGTATTAGGTTTATAAGCAATACAAAGATCGTGCGTGGCGTCAATTACCCGGCGGTTAAATTCCATCACCGGATTCGGAAAATCATTTAAAAAAGAGGGGATTTTTTTGGGATCAGTATCTAAACCAATGCAAAGAAAAGATTTTTTATGGCGTATGTTACTAATGAGCCGATGCTTTGAAAACATTTATGAATGGATTTAAGATGAATCAAAATAAACAAAAATTGCTTAAATACATGTTTTTGAAATTATTTTTATACAAATAGTTTGAATAGTAATTATAATTCTTTACAATTGCAGCGTTTTACTGACGGTTTTCCTGCATTTCAAAAAATCAGAACTATTCCTCAATGTTTTTTTATCAGCGTAAAAACTGAGATGTACGGTATCAGCACAGCAAATTTTTATATCTACCATTTTTAATCTTAAGTAAAAAGATAATACATTTTATTCCTTCTCATGTTTAATACCACCGAACTGAACGATAAACTCGTGTCTGAGTTGCGTGAAATAGCTAAAAGTATGGGCATTGCCCAAGCTGACGATTTACGTAAACAAGACTTGATTACAGAGATCAGCAGCAAACAACCAGCACGCGAAAAAGCTAAACCCGGCAGAAAACCCAAAGCTACTGAAGCTGTTGTTGCCACAGCAGGAACACCTGCACAGGTTACAGCAGAACCTTTACCGGCCAGCGAACCAAACACAGCAGATGACAAACCCCGAAAAAGGACCAGGACGCTTAAAGTTACAAAAGATGCCACTGCAGATGCAGTCCCGGAAATTGCTTTTCCTAACTCAGAGCCTGTTTATACTAAAAACGAAGTTAAAGAGCATCAACAGGTAAGGTTTACACCTGCTTCAACCCCTGCAAATATCGCTGCCGAGCCTGTTCGCAGATATCCCGAACCACAAACTGAAAACCGGCAGCCCAAGTTTGAAAAACGTTATAACAACGGAAATAATGGGAATAACGGAAATCAGAATCTTAACCAGAACACCAACAATACACCCCAACAAAACAGCAACCAAAACAATATCCCGAACAAACAGGCCGAAATTGCCATCAACCTGGATTTTGACAATGTTATTGTAAATGAAGGCGTACTGGAAATTATGCCTGATGGTTATGGTTTTTTACGTTCCTCGGATTACAATTACCTTACTTCGCCTGATGATATTTATGTATCACAATCCCAGATCAAGTTGTTTGGTTTAAAAACAGGCGATACTGTCCGCGGAAGCATCCGTCCGCCTAAAGAAGGCGAAAAATATTTCCCATTGGTACGCGTGGAAGCCATCAACGGCCGAATTCCGTCTGAAGTCCGCGACCGCGTTCCGTTTGATTTTTTAACACCGCTGTTCCCTCAGGAAAGGTTGAACCTGTTTTCGGAAGCAAACAACTATTCTACCCGTATTATTGATTTGTTTACCCCAATTGGTAAAGGGCAGCGCGGTTTAATTGTTGCACAACCTAAAACAGGTAAAACCAGCCTTTTAAAAGATATAGCCAATTCTATCGCCAAAAACCACCCTGAAGTTTATTTAATCATTTTATTGATTGACGAGCGCCCGGAAGAAGTTACCGACATGGCCCGCAGCGTTCGTGCAGAAGTGGTTTCTTCTACTTTTGACGAACCAGCAGAACGGCATGTAAAAATTGCCAATATTGTAATGGAGAAAGCTAAACGAATGGTAGAATGTGGCCATGACGTAGTGATCCTGCTGGATTCGATCACCCGCTTGGCACGTGCTTATAACACAGTTGCCCCGGCTTCGGGTAAAATACTTTCCGGTGGTGTGGATGCCAATGCTTTGCATAAACCCAAACGCTTTTTCGGCGCTGCACGTAATATTGAAGATGGCGGTTCTTTAACCATCATTGCAACGGCTTTGATCGATACCGGATCAAAAATGGACGAGGTTATTTTTGAAGAATTTAAAGGTACAGGCAATATGGAGCTACAGCTCGACCGAAAACTTTCCAACAAAAGGATTTTCCCTGCCATTGATCTTACCGCTTCCAGCACACGTCGTGATGACCTGCTGCTCGACCGCGAAACCTTGCAAAGGGTTTGGATTTTACGTAACCATCTTGCCGACATGAATTCGCAGGAAGCCATGGAGTTTTTACAGGGACAGATTAAAGGAACCAAATCCAACGAAGAATTCCTGATCAGCATGAACGGGTAAAGTTTTAAGTAATAAGTTTTACGTTGTAAGTTTAATGCGGTATGAAGAACCTATAACGTAGAACTTAAAACGTATAACTTAAATGAAGAAACATATCCCAAATGCAATTACCTGTACACACCTTTTCAGCGGTTGCATGGGTATTGTTTTTGCTTTTCATGGACAGTTAGTCTTTTCGGCTTATGCTGTTTTTATAGCTGCTTTTCTTGATTTTTTGGACGGGATGGCGGCACGTTTGCTAAAAGTACATTCTGAAATTGGGAAACAACTGGATTCATTGGCAGACGTTGTGAGCTTTGGTGTGCTGCCTGCTGTAATCATCTATCATTTATTTTTTCTGTCAGACAAAAGTTCAGGAAATACGGTTTGGTTCTACAACAGTGCTTTTTTTATCGCTGTTTTTTCTGCGCTGCGGCTTGCTAAGTTTAATATTGACGTCCGCCAAACTAATAGCTTTATCGGTTTGCCTACACCGGCAAGCGCTATGCTTTCGGCTTCGTTTCCGCTCATTATCAATCAAGGCAATACTGTTTTTACCGGTATAATTTTAAGCCGTTGGTTTTTATTCTGCTTTATCACGTTGAACTGCTGGCTGCTTATTGCCGAAGTACCGTTGCTCTCCTTAAAATTTAAAAACCTCGGCTTTAAAGAAAATGTTTACCGGTTCGTACTCCTTATTTTTTCGGTAGTTTGTCTGGCATTTTTTAAGTTTGCAGCAATACCTGTAATCATATTGTTTTATATCACACTATCCGTTATTCAAATCAGAACCAACAAAAATGAAGTTTCAAGCAGAAATTGATGTAATGCCGAAGAAAGAAATCCTCGACCCACAAGGAAAAGCGGTTTCAGGAAGTATGAAAAACCTTGATCTTTCGGAAATAACCAACGTGCGCATTGGCAAACACATTTCATTAGAAGTTGAAGCAGAAAATGAAGCTGCGGCTGCCGAAAAAGTAGAACAGGCATGTAAAAAATTACTGGCTAATTTAATTATGGAAAGTTATACTTTTAAAATCAGTGAGGTTTAAACTTCGGCCTCTTTTTGCTTCTTGATCTCAGTAAGCTGTTCTAAACTTTTGTCCATAGCTTTTTTTACCGATTCAAACTTTGTTGCCATCTGCGGGTCATTTCCCCCTGCTTTGGCGTTAATCTCTATTTCCTGCATTTCGTTCTTAATTCGGTCCATACCGAAAAAACCCAGGTTCGATTTTACTTTGTGGGCTAAAGCTGAAGTAGTGTTCCAATCCTTGGATGCAATGGATTTAGACAAATTATTAAAAATTTCAGGCGTTTGGATCAAAAACATATCGATAGATTCTATCATAAATTCTTTGTTCCCGTCTGCAATTTCTTCCAGAAAAGTTAAATCAAAATCCGGTTCACTGTTTTGAGTATTCATATTATCGATAGTAAAAATTTTTAGTTCAACATGTGTTTTTTTGCCAACAAGCCATCATTAACTTCCTGCTTTAATTGGTGTACTGTTTTTTTGAGTATTGGATGGACAAAATCAGGGATCAGTTCATCCAAAGGTGCTAAAGTAAACATACGGTTTTGTAATTCCGGGTGCGGTATTTTAAGTTTTGGTAAATTTAGGATCACTTTATCGTAAAACAAAATATCTATGTCGATTGTACGGGATTGCCATTTATTTGTTCTTTGCCGATGCAGTTTTTCTTCAATTGCCTGTGTTTTTTCTAAAATAAATTCCGGCAACAGGTTTGTTTCCATTTCTATTACCTGGTTAAGGTAATCCGGAAGGTTGACAACGCCCCAGGATTGGGTTTCGTAAACAGAAGAACTGCGTGTTTTCCTTCCTACTGTTTGTTCCAGGAGTTGGGATGCTTCTTTTAAGTATTTATTTCTGTCGCCCAAATTACTTCCCAGTAAAAAATAAACAAGTTGCATGTTGTAACAAATTATATCTGCAAAGCTCTTATATTTAACGTTTAGGTTTGCTAAGTTTGCAAATAAAAAAATAGAATTAGCTGTTAAATGAAACAATTTTTTAAATATGTTTTTGCCACCATTGTTGGCGTTTTATTGTGTCTCATCATTTTCACTTTCGTCATTATCGGCTTAATTTCTTCTGCCGGGAGGGATAAAAAAGCAGTTGTAGAAGCTAATTCTGTACTTCGTTTACCGCTTGATTATGCTATAAAAGAACGAACGTCCTCCAATCCACTAACGGGCATCCCGTTTTTAAACCTCAGCGTTAAAAAAACACCTGGTTTAAATGACATTTTATCCAGCATAAAAAGGGCAAAAACAGACAGTAATATTCAAGGGATTTATCTGGAGGAAAGTTATATGCTTTCCGGTCAGGCCACAACCGAAGAAATACGTAATGCTCTGATCGATTTTAAGAGGTCAGGGAAATTTGTAATTGCTTACGGTGAAATCTATACACAAGGGGCGTATTATTTAGCCTCTGTTGCCGATAAAATCTACCTCAACCCAAAAGGTATTTTTGAGTTCCGTGGTTTTAATTCAAAATATACTTTTTACAAAGGTGCGCTGGACAAATTAGGCATCCAAGCACAGGTAATTAAAGTCGGTACGTTTAAAAGCGCTGTAGAGCCATTCATCCTGGATAAAATGAGCGGGCCTAACCGTTTGCAGGTAAACTCCTATTTAGGCTCTTTGTACGATTACTTCTTGACCGGGATTGGCAAAAGCCGCAAGCTGAATAAAGATTCGCTGTTTAACATCGCCAACAATTTAAGTGTCAGGTATCCGGAAGATGCTTTGAAATACAAGCTGATTGACGGGCTGAAATATAAAGACGAAATTTTGGATGAGCTGAAACAACGTACCGGAAAAGACAAAGATGAAACGGTAAACATGGTTGAATTAGCAGATTATACCAAATCTGATGAAGATAAAGACAAAGGTCCTGCCAACAGCCGCATTGCCATAATTTATGCTTCCGGCGATATTGGCGGCGGCGAAGGTGATGACAACAGCATTGGCTCTGAAGGGATTTCCAAAGCCATCCGCAAAGCACGTTTAGATAAAAAAGTAAAAGCAGTTGTTCTTCGGATAAATTCGCCCGGCGGCAGTTCGCTCGCTTCAGATGTTTTGTGGCGGGAAGTGGTAATCACTAAAAAAGTAAAACCTATTATTGTTTCCATGGGCGATGTAGCAGCTTCAGGCGGTTATTATATGGCTTGCGCGGCTGATTCTATCTTTGCACAACCCAATACCATTACGGGTTCCATCGGTATTTTCGCTATCCTGCCCAACATGCAAACCTTTTTAAACCAAAAGTTAGGGATTACTTTTGATGGTGTCAAAACCGGGAAGTTTGCTGATCTGGGCGATGTTACCCGTCCGCTTAATCCTGCTGAACGAATGATCTTGCAGGATCAGGTGAACCGGGGTTACCTGGATTTTACCACTGCCGTTGCAAATGGCCGGAAAAAATCACAAAAATACATTGACAGTATTGGCCAGGGTCGTGTGTGGACCGGAGCGCAAGCCATTAAAATCGGTTTGGTAGATCGGTTGGGAAACCTGGACGATGCCATTCGTTCTGCGGCAGCAAAAGCAAAAATCACTGATTATAAACTCGTGGCTTACCCCGAACAGAAAAGCCTGCTGGAAAACTTTGGTTCCGGCATCACTGCCGAAGCAAAAACCTACATGATGAAACAGGAACTGGGCGACAGCTACAGTTATTACGAGCAGTTGAAAACTATTTTAAAGTTCAGCGGCGCGCAAATGCGTTTGCCATATACGTTGGACATTCGTTAAAAACATTTAATCGTCTTACAAAAGCCGTCTCTTAACCAGATGGCTTTTGTATTTTTGATACTTCTTTTACCGGTCATTTTTCTATGGAGAATAAACAGATTTCCCGCAGTCTCCGATTCTTGTCGCAGTTGATGGAACTGCACGAGGAGAACCCTTTCAAAATAAAGTCCATTGCGAATGCTTCTTTTAAGGTAGATAAATTAGCGTTCCCGCTTGCCGGAAAAAGCCTGACAGAACTGGACAAAATTGACGGCATAGGCAAAAGTATCGCCGAAAAAATTGCCGAACTGCTGGAAACGGGAACATTAACAGAAACAGAAAAATATCTGGTTAAAACGCCCGAAGGTATTGTAGATATGCTGCATATAAAAGGCATCGGGCCGAAAAAAGTTGCCACAATTTGGCACGAACTGCACATTGATACCGTTGGCGAATTGTATTATGCGTGCAATGAAAACCGGCTGATCGAAGCAAAAGGTTTCGGCTTGAAAACGCAGGAACAGATCCGCAAAACCATTGAGTTTAACATTGCTGCACAGGGCAAGTTTTTATTTGCACAGGCAGAAGCGATTGCAGCTGATTTGTTGAAAAAATTGAATGCTTCTTTTACCGGCATAAAAACAGCATGGGCAGGAACATTTCGCCGATACTTGGAAATTATTGATGAATTGGTATTGGTGGTTTCCGCAGTAAACAAGGAACAATTTCTTACAAGTTTGAATAATGTTCCCGGTTTAACTTTTACTTTGAATGATGAAGAAAGCCGGCAGGGCAAAACAGAACACGGACTGGCCATAAAAATTATTTATGCTGAAACTGCAAATTTTACACTTGCACTTTTTAAAGCAACAGGTGATGAAGAACATGTGCAAGCCGTACTTTCAAAAATTAAGGAAACAAACTTTCAACCGAAAAGTGAAGAAGAGATCTATCAAAAAGCAGGATTGAATTATATAGAACCCGAACTTCGGGAAGGAACTTTTTGGATTGAAAAAGCTTCCGAAGCAAAACTTCCGCAACTGGTCACTTTTAAGGATTTAAAAGGAACGCTGCACAACCACAGCACCTGGAGCGATGGCGTAAACACATTGGAAGAAATGGCTTTGTATAGCCGGGATCAGCTCAAATTGGAATATTTTGGTATTTGCGACCATAGCAAGAGCGCTTTTTATGCCAATGGTTTAAGTATTGAACGGGTTTTGCAGCAGATGGAAGAAGTAGATTCCCTCAACAAAAAGCTGCATAATTTTAAAATCTTTAAAGGAATTGAATCGGATATTTTAAATGACGGAAACTTGGATTATCCGAACGAAATTTTAGAACGTTTTGATTTTGTAGTCGCTTCCGTTCATTCCAATTTAAGGATGACGGAAGACAAAGCAATGGACAGATTGACCAAAGCCATTGAAAATCCTCACACAACCATTTTGGGGCATCCAACCGGAAGATTGTTATTAAGCCGTGATGGTTATCCGGTAGATTATAAAAAGATGATCGACGCTTGTGCCGCAAATGGTGTGGTAATTGAGATCAATGCAAACCCTTTACGTTTGGATTTGGATTGGCGCTGGCACCGATATGCTTTGGAAAAAGGCGTTTGGCTTTCCATTAACCCGGATGCGCATCGAACCATCGGTTTATGGGACATGCATTATGGTATCCATATTGCCCGAAAAGGCGGTTTAAGCAAAGAAAAATGTTTAAATGCTTTGTCTGCTGTAGAAATTGATTTGTTTTTCAATTCGAAAAAAGAAAGATTTTTGCATGATAAAAGAAGCATTGAAACTTAGTTAAACCAAAACATTTATGTATAAAGCAATTTATTTAAGCCCGATGATCCCGTCATACAACATCAGGGAAACTTTAAACTTTTTTGTAGGATTATTTAGTTTTAAAGTAGTCATGGACGAAGACAATTATGCCATTGTTTTTAAAGATAACCATTTGATCCATATTTTAAATGCCGGTGAAAATATTGGAGAAATGGAATTTTATCTGGAAGTAGATGAAATAGACAACTTGTACGATACGATTAAAGACAAGTTAACAGGTTTGAAAGTAAAACCACCGTTTGATCGGGATTATGGTATGCGTGAGTTTCATATCATAATTCCCCATACCAAAACTTTAATGTTTGTAGGACAAGAATTACATAAATAAGAATTGTATAAATAAGCGGCCTTTTACAAAAAAGCAGTAACCTCGTAATTAATTTTACTTTTGAAAAAACCATTAAAAATCCTGGTCATCCGCTTAAGTTCTATGGGCGATATTATTTATACAACACCGATTGTCCGCTGTTTGAAATTGCAGTTACCGAATGCGGAAATTCATTTTTTAACCAAAACTACTTTTAAATATATTTACGAAGGCAATCCATACTTGGACAAACTGCTTTTGCTGCAGGAAAACTTATCGGATACAATTGCACAAATCAAAGCTGAAAAATATGATTATCTGATCGACTTGCATAACAATTTACGAACAGCTTTTATCAAATTAAGGATTCGGGTTCCTGCTTCAACTTATAAAAAGCAACCTATAAAAAAGTGGTTTTTTTTAAAATGGAAATGGAATTTGGTTTCCAATAAACATTTGGTGGAACGTTACTTGGAAGCAGTTTCTTTTCTGGGTATAAAAAACGATCATGAGCCTGTGAATTATTACTTAAAACAGCAATACCAGTTGCAAGATCTGCTGCCTGCTTCCCACCTGCCCGCTTATGTTGTTTTTATCATCGGCGCAACCCATTTTACCAAGCGGATGCCGAATGAAAAAGTGGCGCAAATTTGTAGGGAAATTGATCTTCCGATTGTATTGCTTGGCGGGGCTGACGTACAAGTTAACGGTGAAGAAATTGCTTCTTTTACCGGTAAAAAAACATACAACGCCTGCGGTAAAATCAGTTTGGACCAATCGGTTTTTATCCTGACAAAAGCACAAAAAATAATGGGTTTTGATACCGGCTTAACGCACATTGCCGAAGCTTTTGACCGGCCTATTGCTTCGGTCTGGGGCAGTACTACACCTGATTTACTTGGTGTTTGGCCTTACCAGGTAAAAGATGCAACAGTTGTCGGGATTGATTTGTATTGCAGGCCTTGTTCAAAGTTTGGTTTGGAAAAGTGTCCGTTAGGACATTTTAAATGTATGCATGATATTCCAAACGAACAGTTGATCGATTTTGCGAACAAGCCATAAAACAAGTTCAACCGTTATTATAATTGTTTAAATTTACTTGTACTATTTATTTTTATTTTGTTGTCCATGCTCAAAAAACATTCAATTGTCTTTGCTGTTTTATTGGTCTTATTTCAAGTGTCTAAGGCACAAACCGTAAATTTTGGCGTTAAAGCAGGTATCAACTTTGCATCGATCAGTGCATACAATAACCCGACAAGTTCTATTAACCGTTCAAAAAATTTCAGCAATTTTTTAATAGGTGGCGTTACAAAAATTGAATGGACAAATCTATCCTTGCACACCGGACTGCTGTTGGACGGCAAAGGCGGAAAAGATATTTACATCAACGCGGAAACGAATACCAACCGGCAAAAAAACGCTCGCTTGTATTACCTGGAAGTTCCGGTCATCCTGATGTATAGAGCGAAGACCAAAATTGGTAATTTTTTTTTTGGCGGAGGCCCTTATGCTGCTTATGGCCTTTGGGGAAGCTATACACTCTCCGGGATTATTTTTGATTCACAAGTTGACGGAAGCAGCAAAGTACAGTTTGGCAATAATGAAAACAGCGATTATAAGCGCGCGGATTATGGTGTTGATTTCAGGACAGAAATCCGTTTCTTGCATGGCATCGGTTTTGAGCTGAACTATGAATATGGTTTAAGAAACATTGCTACGCCCGGGATTTACGATAATGCAAATATCAAAACCAGGAACAAAGTATTTGGTATTGCAGTTTCTTATATGTTTAAAAATAAATAAATAAATACTTCTTTTATCATGAGAAAATTAGTGCTGATCAGGCATGCAGAAGCTAAACCCGAAATGGAAAACTCAACGGATTTTGATCGTCCGCTAAGTTCCTCAGGTAAAAAGGATGCAGCACAAATGGCCGGTGTTTTATTGCAAAAAGGCATTTTACCGCAAATTATAATCAGTAGTCCGGCTTTACGGGCTTTAACCACCGCCAATATTTTTACAGCTGCTTTAAGTTCGGAAGGATTAAAAACCAACGCTGATATTTATGAAGCTCATGAAGATACTTTGCTTCATATAGTCAATCACTTGGATGATCAGTATAAAGTTGCGGGCCTTGTAGGACATAACCCAGGCATTAGTAACCTGTTGTACTTACTGGCCGGTAAAGTAATTACGATGCCTACCTGTGCCTGGGCAATAGTTGAATTAGAAGCAGAAAGCTGGGCCCAGGTTAGTTCCGATACGGGCAAACTGATCCAATTCCAACATCCTTAAAACTACTTCGTCAAACTATAAGATTTACCGGGCAGGGAACGTACCAAACCCTGCATTTCCAAATTCAACAGGTTCATGGCCAGGGTACTTACAGCAATGTTGGTTTTTATTGCCAGGTCATCAATCCCCAATTGTTCGTTTAGTTTCAGCGTTTCAAAAATTTGTTTTTCATCTGCCGTTAAATCTATCGGAAACAACAATTGCTGATTTTTTAACGATGATGTGTTTTCTAACCAGCCTAATTGTTCTGCCAGGTCTGCGTAGCTGGTAAGCAATCCGGCTTTGTTAAACCGCACCAAAAAATTGCAGCCTTCAGAAAACTCGTCCCCAATACGTCCCGGAAAAGTAAAAACATCCCGGTTATAAGAATTGGCAATTTCTGCAGTAATCAAAGCACCGCCTTTAATGCTTGCTTCAACCACCACAGTTGCGTCGGCCATACCGGCAATAATCCGGTTCCGCTTCGGGAAGTTCTCCCGGTCCGGGTTTGTTTCAGATGGAAACTCGGTAAGCAAGCCGCCGTGTTCCAGCATTTTTTCTGCAATGCTTTTGTGTTGGGAAGGATAAATTCGGTCTAAACCGTGTCCAAGAATCCCTACTGTGGGCAGTTTTTGTTTTACACAAGCTTTATGTGCACAAATATCAATACCATAAGCCAGGCCGCTGATGACCGTTACATCATAATTTTTGAGGTGATCTACCAATTCATCGCACAATTGCTTTCCGTAAGGAGTTGCATGTCGCGTACCTACAATGCTTATCATGCGCTGCTTGTTTAAATCTGCCTGGCCAGTATAAAAAAGCATAATTGGTGCATCAATACAGTTTTTTAACCTTTTTGGATAAGTTGCATCCGTATAAAAAATAGCGTTGATTTTATTTTTCTCCAAAAACCGAACCTCTTTTTCAGCCCTGCTAAAACGTTCCGGATTTAAAACCGCAGCGGCCATTTTTGGTCCGATCCCTGGTATTTGTAATAATTTACGGCGGGATGTTTTAAAAATTTCTTCGGGGCTGCCACAATAACTTAACAGGTTTTTGGCAAGTACGTCCCCTATTCCCGGAACAAATTTTAAAGCAAGCTGATGAAGTAAAGACATAATACTTTCGCCTAAATTAAAAATTTATTTTAAAGTTTAATTAGGGATACTTCTTTTATGGTACAAAAATAGGTGATCTATAAAATCAACTTTGCACGTAAAGCACTTTCTTCGTCTCAAAAAATTCTTCTTCAAAATAATCACTTAACGGAAACTGCCTAACATTTAAACCAGATTCGGCAATTTCCTGTTGCAAGTCGCCTCCTTTTAAAAACAGCAAACCGTTTTTAAGCTTATTTTTTGATTGCTTGTTAAACTTGTTTTTTACCCAAGGATAAAAATCTTTTAGCCGGGCAACGGCACGGGAAACAACAAAATCAAATTTTCCGTCAATTTCCTCTGCCCTTGCATGTGTTGCTTTTACGTTTTCTAATTGGAGTGCCAACGATACTTCTTTTACCACCTTAATTTTCTTGCCGATAGAATCAACCAGATGAAAACCGGTTTCGGGGAACAGAACAGCCAAAGGGATACCCGGAAAGCCGCCGCCTGTGCCCACATCTAAAACTGTTTCAGCGGGTAAAAAACTGCAAAATTTGGCTATTCCAAGTGAATGTAACACATGGCGTTCATAAAGCAGGTCAATATCTTTACGGGAAACAACGTTGATGTGGGCGTTCCAGAAACTGTAAAGTTCCTGTAACTGCTGGAATTGTTGCTGCTGTTGAGGGCTTAGGTCAGGAAAATATTTCAACAAAAGATCAGAAGTCACTATTGATATCTTTTCGCCTGCGGTTCAACACGTTCGACAATAGGTCCCTTGCCCGAAAAAGCTGTGCTTTTACTGTTCCTAAAGGCAGATCCAGTTCGCGGGCAATTTCATCATAAGACAGTTCTTCAAAATACCGCAACGTAATCAGGTTGCGGTAACGTGGCGGCAAACCTTCTACAATTAATTTCAACTCTTGCGCCTGTTGTTTTTTGATAGAAGTTTCTTCCGGGTTTAACGTATCCGATTTAATTTGCAGCGGCTGGTTGTTGCCTTCTTCATCTACCAAACGGTCAATAGAAAGCGTGTTGAGTTTCTTTTTACGGATAAAATCAATACAATTATTGGTAGCGATACGAAAAAGCCAGGTGCTAAAAGCAAATTCGGGCTGGTATTTATCCAATTTTTGAAAAGCTTTGCCAAAAGTTTCTACGGTAAGGTCCTGGGCATCATCCTTATTGTTCACCATTTTCAATACCATAAAATAAATGGATTCTTTATATCGCTGCATTAAATCGGCATAAGCTTTCTGCTCGCCGTTCTTAGCTCGCACCACCAGGTTAAAGTCGTTTTTTGCGTTCTCAGAAAAGTTAACGTTTATTTCCATTTGAGATTTTTTGTAACCGATCCAACTACACCAAAAACATTTAAATAAATATAGTAAAACAAATCTAATACCGGAAACAACCAGATTAAATCTGCTGCGCCCAGCTTCCTAAATACTTTGGGATAAACAACATACTGTACGATCAGCCTGAAAACAAATATCCCGGCTATAATTCCCGGTTCAAATTTAAGGAAAAGTAAAACCGTCAGAAAAATATAAAAAAGAAAACCTGTCAAGGCATCTAAAGTTATCCGGATACGGTCTTTTCTGCGATAATATTTACCTACGCCCATGTGCCGCCTTTTCTGACGGTAATAAGCAGCTAAACCAATTTTTGTTTCACTATAGGTATGTGCTTCGGGAGCGATTTGAATGGCCGTATTAGACGGAGTGGCATTTTGGTTAACAAACAGGTCATCATCTCCAGAAAGCAGGTGCAAATGTGAAGCAAAACCTTTAGAACGAAAAAACAATGATTTGGTATAAGCCAGGTTACGCCCAACACCCATATAAGGGTTGTTGTTTAAAGCTGCGGATAAATAATTAATAGCTGTTTTTAATGTTTCAAACCGGATAAACGTATTTAATAACCCTCCGGTTTTGCGATAAGGGGAATATCCGAGTACGATTTCTTTTGAATCGGTAAAGGCTTTCTGCATCAGTTGGACCCAAAGTTGAGATGCGGGCTTGCAATCAGCATCTATCAGTAACAAATGTTCGTTTTTTGCTGCTTTTATGCCCATTGTTAAAGCAAACTTTTTACCTGTCTTAAAACGTTTATGCTCGGTAACGGTAACTATTTTTAATTTCGGGCAGGTGTTTTTAAACTGATCCAGGATTGCCTGCGAACCATCATTGGAACAGTCATTTACTACGATCACTTCAAAATCGGGATAATCCTGGGTTAAAATAGCCGACAGGTTTTCCTGTAGGTTGTAAGCTTCATTTCGGGCACAAATAATTACAGAGACAGGCAAAACCTGTTCAAAAATATCATTAACTCCATTCGTTTCCCTTAAACGGCTATGATTGTAAACAAGAAAATACAGCTGGACAACAAAACAAACCTGAAACAGCGCAAACAGTATATAAGGCAAAAGTACTTCCAAAGTAAAACCAATTTTCTGCTTGCGAATTTGTTAAAAATTAACTGAATTACCGTAAAGCCCGGTAACAAAATCAAACCTTAAGCAGTTTTATTTCCTACTTTTGCGGCATAATTGGTGTACATATAGATGAAGTTTCAGCAAATTGCCCACGATCCGCTATCAAAAGCCAGGGCAGGGGAAATCAATACGGATCATGGAACGATACAAACACCTATTTTTATGCCGGTGGGCACAGCCGGAACCGTAAAAGCAGTGCACCAGCGGGAACTGGCTGATGATATCAAAGCACAAATTATACTGGGCAATACTTATCATCTTTACTTGCGGCCGGGTTTAAATACTTTAGAGCAAGCCGGAGGACTGCACAAGTTTATGAACTGGGAAATGCCAATTTTGACTGACAGCGGTGGTTACCAGGTATATTCGCTTACAGAAGTGCGTAAAATCAAGGAAGAAGGCGTAACCTTTCGTTCGCATATTGATGGTTCAAAACATTTGTTTACGCCGGAAAATGTAATGGACACACAGCGCATCATCGGGGCTGATATCATCATGGCTTTTGACGAATGCACGCCCTATCCCTGCGAATATAGTTATGCAAGGCGGTCAATCGATATGACACATCGCTGGTTAAAACGCTGCTGCGGTCGTTTTGATTCCACGGAAGCAAAATACGCACATTCGCAAACTTTGTTCCCGATTGTTCAGGGTTCTGTTTATAAAGACCTGCGTGAAAGCTCTGCTGAAACCATTGCTTCTTTTGAACGGGAAGGAAATGCCATCGGCGGACTATCGGTTGGGGAGCCGGCCGAAGAAATGTATGCCATGACAGAAGTTGTTTGTAATATCCTCCCCCAAAACAAACCGCGTTACCTGATGGGCGTAGGCACACCCGTCAACCTGCTCGAAAACATTGCCTTGGGCATTGATATGTTTGATTGTGTGATGCCAACCCGAAACGGCCGCAACGGTATGTTGTTTACCCGGAACGGTATCATCAACATTAAAAACGAAAAATGGAAGAACGACTTTTCGGCTATTGATGAAGAAAGTGCTTTGTTTGCCGATAAAAATTACACAAAGGCGTACCTTCGGCATCTGGTTCATTCCGGCGAAATGCTTGGCGCACAAATTGCTACTTTACACAACCTGCATTTTTATTTAGCATTGGTAAAAGAAGCACGGGACCAAATTATTGCCGGTACATTTTATAATTGGAAGAACAACATTGTTAAAACCCTTGCACAGCGCTTATAATGCAGAAGCTTACAAAGCGATATTTAAAAATAATTGACTGGTACATCATCAATAAATACCTTGGGACCTTTGTTTTTACAATAGGCATTTTCCTGGTGATCATTGTGGTGTTTGATATTTCTGAAAAACTGGACGATTTTTTAAAGCACGACCTGGATTTCTGGTTTATTGTTACGCATTATTATTTTGGCTTTATCCCTTTTTACCTTAACTTATTATTCCCGCTCATCAATTTTATTGCTGTTATTTTCTTTACGGCAAAAATGGCAGATCAAACCGAAATTGTGCCCATTTTAAGCGGAGGCGCAAGTTTTAACCGTTTTTTAAGGCCTTATGCCGTTGCTTCCTCTGTTATTTTTATCGTATCGCTGGTGTTTAATGTTTTTATTATCCCGCATACCAATCAGCTTAAAACAACTTTTGAAAATACTTATGTAAACAGCGGCAACAGCGAACAGAAAAATGAAGTGCACATGCAGTTAGACAGAAATACTTACGTTTATATGCAGTCCTTTGATAATGCCCAGCACATAGGTTATCAGTTTGTGTTGGAAAAATTCAATCAGGACACGCTGAAGGAAAAGACGATGGCCACACGTGTTACTTATGATTCGTTAAAGAGGGTATGGTCCATGCTGGATTACTCAGTCCGTTATGTAAACGGACTGAAAGAAAAAATGGTTAGCGGTGTAAAAAAAGACACTGTTTTAGATATGCGCCCGATTGATTTTACAGCGCATAACCTATATGATGCCATGCCCATAAAAGAGCTGAACGTCAATATAGAAAAAGAAAAAATACGCGGCACCGGTATGTTGGTTGACCTGCAATACGAAAAGTTTCAGCGTTTTGTTTATCCGCTTTCCGCCTATATTTTAACGCTTATTGGCGTAGCCATGTCATCCCGAAAAGTGCGCGGCGGTATTGGTTTGCCTTTAGGGATTGGCATTTTTCTCTGTTTTGCCTACATCGTTACGGTTCAGTTTTCCAAGGTTTTTGCTATAAAAGGAGGTTTGCCGCCCATCATTGCTGTTTTTATCCCTAATCTGATTTTTGGTATTTTAGGTCTATACCTGCTTAAAAATGCCCCTAAATAATGAAATTCAAACCCTCATTAAATGAAGTAGATAAAAATCTGCTCATCCTGCATGCTACTGTTTTTATATGGGGATTTACCGGGATACTCGGCGCCCTGATTTCCGTTTCTGCATTTTACTTAGTCTGGTACCGTTTGCTCATTGCTTTTGTATCCCTGTTCCTGTACTTTGTTTTTGCTAAAGTTGATTTTAGGGTGAGCTGGAAATCATTCTTTCAATTGGTTTTTACCGGGGCCATTGTTGGGATGCACTGGCTTCTTTTCTTCGCATCTATTAAAATTTCAACCGTTTCTGTTACCCTCGTTTGCCTTTCGTCACTCACCCTGTTCACTGCAATTTTTGAACCTTTAGTCACCAACAAAAAGATTTCCAAACTCGAAATCCTTGCCGGGTTAATGATCATTACTGGCATTGTTTTGATTTTTAAATTTGAAACACAGTACACTAAGGGTATTGTTTTAGGTCTGATAAGCGCTGCTGCCGCAAGTATTTTTTCCATCATCAACTCACAATTTGTCAAGCAAAAACCTGCACCTGTAATTGCTTTTTATGAACTTTCAGGGGCTTTTTTTTGGCTTTCGGTGTACCTGCTTTGCATTGGTGGTTTTAAGGACAGCTTGATTTTAAAAAGGGACGATCTGGCTTATTTGCTTCTTCTGGGCACAATTTGTACAGCAGGGGCGTATGTTGCAGGTGTTTCTGTGATGAGGCAATTGTCTGCTTTCAGGGTTGCTTTGGTTACCAATCTCGAGCCGGTTTACGGAATCATCATGGCTTTTATATTTTTTGGAGACCTCAAAAAAATGACTCCCGGGTTTTGGACCGGTGCTGTTTTGATCCTTTCAACCATATTTTTATTTCCTGTTGCGCAACAAAAAATTGCAAAATACAGAACAAAAAAGCAGTAAACCCGCCGGTTTAGCAACTGTACTTTCCCTTCATTTTCAGCAATAATCCTCTGTTCCTGCCTGCCGGGCCTAATACTGTTTTTAGCACGTTAAAATCAGTAAATCCTACTGCAATTTAAAATAAATTTTAATTTTTAATTATTTTATGATAAATATAAAATATTGTTTTTCAGATTTTTAGTTTAACTATATAAATCATTGATTAAAGTCATTTCAAGGATAAACAACATTACTGACTAATATTTTTAGGATTCCTTTTTAACAATAATAAATTGAAAGTTATTGAATTAATAATCAGAACTTTAAAATGGTAAATCTAAATTATGTATTTATGTCTTTTTAGTCCTTTCAACACTTCAGGTTTTTTGAAATTATCAGGAAGACAAAGCGGTTTGGGAAACCTTTTTAAGAGGGGAATTGAAGAAAATAAAATGTATGTTAACCCTGGTAAAGAACAAACCACAGTAACCCGTTTCTTTAATTATTAATTATCATTTTTACCAGGGAAAAATCTTTTTATCCTGAATCTATTTGTACTCGTTTTAAAACATCCTTTAAAAATAAAATGTTTAATCAATCGAAATATGAAGGCTAAAACTTTTATAGCGGTGTTATTAACAGCTGTGATCACCATTGTGCTGATGCAAAATATGGATGAAGTAAAATTTAAAGTTTTATTTTGGGAAATATACTTGCCGAAGTTAGTGATCCTGACAGGAGTAGCCGTTGCAGGGACAATCCTTGGTTTGATGCTGGGTCGGCCATCCCGGAAAACAAACAGCAATACGGGTAATTTAAATCAAATCAACCAAACACCTCACGATACACTAAGCCCGGAAGACCGGGACTACATCAGCGATTAAAATGAAAGAAAAAATAGGATTTATAGGATTAGGCAACATGGGTTTGCCAATGGCAAAAAACCTTTTGAAGGCAGGTTATCCGTTACAGGTTTATAACCGCACGGCATCTAAAGCAAACGGGTTAGATCAGTCGTCAATTACCGTTTGCAGCTCTCCTGAGGAAGCAGCGCGGGAGGTACAATATGTAATTACCATGCTTGCCCAAGATGATATTTTAGAGGAAGCGGTAAGCGGGGAAAAAGGCCTGCTAAAATCTCTAAAAAAAGGAGCGGTGCATATTTCCATGAGTTCCATCTCCCCGGAAACTTCTACAAAATTAACTGCCCTTCACCAGCAAACCGGAACCCATTATTTAACTGCACCCGTTTTTGGCCGCCCCGAAGCTGCTGCCGCGCAGAAATTATGGATCTGCACTTCCGGTGATTCTTCCTTAAAAGAAGCAGCCAAACCAATTTTGGAAAGTATGGGTCAGGGAATAGTTGACTTCGGGGAAGGATCTGGCAGTGCCAATGTGGTCAAGATCACAGGTAATTTTATGATCATGGCTTCCATGGAGATGATGGCCGAAGCTTTTACTTTAGGCGAAAAGAACGGCATCGACCCTAAAAAATTGGCAGAATTTTTTGGCTCTACCTTATTTAATGCCCCTATTTACCAGAACTACGGCAAACTGATCGCCAACAAACAATACGAACCTGTAGGTTTTAAAGCAAAACTAGGTTTGAAAGATGCACGTTTGGCCTTTACCTTATCCCAAAAAAGCGAGATGCCAATGCCGCTTGTTGCAACTGTGCATAACCGTTTACTTACGGCGATTGCAAAAGGTTGGGGCGACCGTGATTGGGCAGAAGGTTTTGGGCATGGCGTAACCGACGATGCCGGGCTTTAAATAATTTTAAATATCATAAAAAACCCGGTTTGCTTTTTCCAATTCCTGCAAATCGGGTTTTATGTTGAAAATACCAAAAACAGCAGCCCCGCTCCCACTCATCGAAGCATACAATGCGCCGTTTTGGTACAATGCTTCTTTTACCTGCAAAATCTTGGCATGATGCAGGAAAACAGATCTTTCAAAGTCATTTTTAACAAGGCCTTTCCATTCTTCTACCGGTAGTTTTACTACAGAACGAAGGTCATGTTCTACAGCAGCAGGCCGAACGCCGCCGTAAGCTTCTGCAGTAGAAACATGAACCGGCGGCATCACCAAAACTAAATGATAAGCAGTCAGGTCTAAATCCAAAGGTTCAAACCGGTCGCCTTTCTCAAAAGCAAAAACCGGTTTGTTATCGATAAAAAAAGCACAATCGGCACCGAGCCGACGGGCGTAATCTTGCATCGCTTCGGCAGTCAATCCAATTCCGCAAACTTCATTTAACAGTTTGATGAAAAATCCGGCGTCTGCTGATCCTCCGCCTAAACCTGCGCCAATGGGAATGTTTTTATGAAGATGAATGTTTACCGGCGGCAGCTCATAATCTTTTTTGATCAGGTGATAAGCTTTCAAACACAAGTTGTCTTCTGCTTTTCCGGGAATTTCAATTCCGGAAGATGCAAATTTTAAAGTATTACTTTTCACCACTTCCAGCGCATCGTATATTTTTATAGGATAAAAAACAGTTTCGAGATCATGATAACCATCTGCCCTACGGTTGATCACATTTAAACCGATATTGATTTTTGCGTTTGGAAAGACGATCATAAACAAAAATTAACCCTACTTTTAAACATTTATAGGATACCAAAAATAGATTATTTTTCTTTGCACTTTCTGTAATGCTTCTTTTATCACCCTAAAATCAACATGAAACAATACCAGGATTTGATGCGCCACGTGCTGGACAACGGAAACCAGAAACACGACCGTACCGGCACCGGGACCATCAGCGTTTTTGGTTACCAGATGCGTTTCGATCTGCAGCAAGGTTTCCCGGTGGTAACCACTAAAAAACTGCACCTAAAATCCATCATCCACGAACTGCTTTGGTTTTTAAGCGGCGATACGAATATCAAATACCTGAAAGAAAACGGTGTAAAGATCTGGGACGAGTGGGCAGATGCCGAAGGCAACCTCGGTCCGGTTTACGGTTACCAGTGGCGCAGTTGGCCTACGCCGGATGGCAGTCACATTGATCAAATCAGCCAGGTGGTTCAGCAGTTGAAGAATAATCCCGATTCGCGCCGCATCATCGTTTCTGCCTGGAACGTGGCCGATGTAAACAAAATGGCGCTTCCGCCCTGCCATTGTTTGTTCCAGTTTTATGTGGCCGATGGCAAACTTTCCTGTCAGCTTTATCAAAGAAGCGCTGATATTTTCCTGGGCGTTCCGTTCAATATTGCTTCTTATGCTTTGCTTACGCTGATGCTGGCTCAGGTTTGTAATCTCGAACCCGGCGATTTCATCCATACTTTTGGCGATGCACACATTTACAACAATCATTTGGAACAAGCCAATTTACAGTTGAGCCGAGAGCCACGGACTTTGCCAACGATGCGCATCAACCCTAAAATAAAAGATATTTTCGGTTTTAAGTTTGAAGATTTCACCTTGGAGAATTATGAGCCCTGGCCGCACATCAAGGCGCAGGTGGCTGTTTGAAACTGATGTTGAAAACTATTCATGCTTCTTTTACCCATAAAAAAATGTAATGAAATTTATACATCCTTCCAAAAATATTGCTTCAGTAATTTTACTTACTGTTTTTACCGCCTGTTTTTTTAAAAGCCAGGCACAAACGCTGGAGATGCCAGATTACGTACAGAAGGCGTATCAAAAGGGCACGCATTTGATGAATGGCAAACCCGGGAAAAACTACTGGCAAAACCATGGTATGTACAATATTGCTGTTACGGCCAATCCGCCAGACCGGAATATCCGCGGAACGGAAAAAATCACCTATTACAACAATAGTCCGGATACGTTGAAGCAACTCGTTATGCGGCTGGTTCAAAACATCCACAAACGCGGGGCCGGAAGAAACCCGAACAGCAACCGGGACACTTTGAGCAACGGAACTGTAATTGACCGTTTTACGGTAAACGGCACAGCACAAACGCTTCCCGATAATGTAGGCCATTATACCTGGCAGAATATTGATTTAAACAAGCCTCTGCTGCCTCATGATTCAGTTAAACTTACTGTTGACTGGCATTATTACATCTCCCCGCAAAAAGGCCGAGAAGGCATCATCGACAGCACCACTTTTTTCCTGGCCTATTATTATCCGAGGGTTTCTGTTTATGATGATTACAATGGCTGGGACCGCCTTGATTTTACCGGAGGACGCGAGTTTTACAACGACTTTAACAACTACACTTTCCAGGTTACGGTCCCGAAAAATTATATTGTTTGGGCAACCGGAACTTTACAAAACCCAAATGAAGTTTTAAAGCCTGAATACGCAAGGCGGTTAAATCAATCCTTGTCGGCCGATTCTGTTTTGCATATCGCCACAAAGAACGAGTTGGAAAAGAACCTGGTTACTGCTCAAAATCAAACCAATACCTGGAAATGGAAGGCAAACGATATTACCGATGTCACGGTTGCTTTAAGCAATCATTTCGATTGGGACGCCAGCAGCACTTTGGTTGATGAAGCAACACACCGGCGCGCAAGTGTTCAGGCTGCTTATAACGATACCGCTGCGGATTTTCATCAAATGGTTCGGTACGGGCAGCACGCGTTAAACTGGTTTTCTAAAAATTGGCCGGGCGTGCCTTATCCTTTCCCAAAAACAACGATTGTTCAGGGTTATGCTGATATGGAATATACGATGATGGTGAACGATGACACGAACAGAGACACTACTTTTTCGCGTTTTGTGGCCGAACATGAAATTGCCCACACCTGGTTCCCTTTTTACATGGGCATTAACGAATCGAGTTACGGTTTTATGGATGAAGGCTGGGCCACAACATTGGAATACTTGATCGGACAAGTTGATCTGGGGAAAACAAAGGCCTCAGAAAACTATAAACAATTCCGGGTAAACCGTTGGATCAAAAATCCACATATAAAAGAAGTACAAGCACCTATTGTTACGCGCGGAGAACTAACCTCAGGCAGGATTTTGGGCGATAACGAATACGGCAAACCATCTTTGGCTTATCTCGCTTTAAAAGATTTGCTTGGCGATGAACTGTTCAAAAAAAGCCTTCAGGAGTTTATGGGTAGGTGGCATGGCAAGCATCCCATTCCCTGGGATTATTTTTACTCGATGAGCAATGCATCCGGCAAAAACCTCGACTGGTTCTGGAACAACTGGTTCTTCTCCAATTATTACATTGATCTTGCAGTTCAAAAAGCAGAAAAAACGGCAAAAGGTTATAATTTAATCATTGATAACGTCGGCGGTTTTGCCATTCCGTTTGATGTTACAGTAACTTATGCCGATGGAAGCACCCAAACCATCCATCAAACGCCGGAGGTTTGGCAGAAAAACCAGAAACAAGCTTCAATGCTTCTTTTATCGGCAAAAAAACTACGTTCGGTTAGTGTTGACGGCGGTATTTTTATGGATGCCGATACCAGCAACAATAATTTAGCAATTATTCAGTGATAAAAGAAGCATGATCATTTCTTTTGTGGTGGCTGCTGCTGCCAATAATGCCATCGGTAAGAACAACCAATTGTTGTGGCATTTGCCCAACGACCTGAAACATTTTAAACAGCTGACAACTGGACATACTGTTTTTATGGGGAGAAAAACATATCAGTCCGTTGCTAAACCGCTGCCTAACCGAAGAAACATTGTCATCAGCAAAAGTATCAAAGAAATAAAAGGTTGTGAAGTTGTATCTTCAATGGAAGAAGCATTTTCGCTGGTTGATGCAAATGAAGAAGTTTTTGTGATCGGCGGCGCAGAAATTTATAAACTCGCATTGCCAATTGCCAACCGCATTTATTTAACACGTGTCCACCAGGATTTTGACGGCGATACTTTTTTCCCGGAGCTAAACCCTGAAACCTGGCAGCAAACGCAGCGGGAAGATTTTTTGCCGGATGAGAAAAACAAGTTCCCGTATTCTTTTATCACCCTGGACCGGCGTTAAATTACTTCTGCTTCTTTTCTTATATTATAAAACCTGAATTCCGTTTTTTTGTTAGCTTTGCCGTCTTGTTAAAAACCCTTAAACAACATATCATATATTTAACAGAACATGCAAAGTAAAGGAGTAGTTAAATTCTTCGCAATTGTTCTGGCTGTTGTCTGCCTTTATCAGCTATCCTTTACCTGGGTAGTACAAAACGTAGAGAGAAATGCCAGAAATTATGCTAAAGGCAATCCCGAAAAGGAAAAGTCTTATCTTGATTCCATCGCTTCTCAACCGGTATATCCTGTTTTTAACCACACCTATCAGTACTGCAAGGAAAAAGAACTGGCTTTAGGTTTGGATTTAAAAGGCGGAATGAACGTGACCATGCAAATATCGCTGGCCGAACTGGTAAAATCATTATCTGACAACAACACCGACCAGGCTTTTAACCAGGCCTTAGCCAATGCAGAAGTTCAATCTAAAACAAGCCAACAGGACTATATCACGCTGTTTGTAAACAACTACGAAAAACTAAACCCGAATGGCAAACTGGCCCCTATTTTCTCTACCAAAGAAAGCCAGAACCGCATTAAGTTTGATGCTTCCAACAACGAAGTGAAGCGTTATCTGCAGGATGAAGCCAAAAGCGCTGTTGACCGTTCTTTTAATATTTTAAGGACCCGTATTGATAAGTTTGGTGTTACATCCCCCAATATTCAGTTACAAAATGGTACTAACCGAATTTTGATTGAGTTGCCAGGTATCTCAGAATCTAATACCGACCGTGTACGTAAATTATTGCAAGGTTCGGCCAAGTTGGAGTTTTACGAAGCTTTTGACAATAGTGAAGTGCTTAACTTGCTGGGCAACATAAACAATATTTTGGCGGCCAAAGCAAAAACAAACAGTACTGCAAAAGACACAACTACAAAAGCAACTGTGGCAAAAGCAGATACTGCTGCAAATTCCAGCTTGTTAAACAAAGTTGCCAAAAGCAAACTAACCGATACCAGTGCCAAAAGCTTAAAAAATGGCAATCCAGCTGTTAACAGTCCACTGCTTAACCAGAACATGCTTCGGCCAAATGTTTATGCTTCTCAAAATGGAGGCATACAACCAGCACCCGGGCCGGTTATTGGTTTTACAGCCGTTGCCGATACGGCCAAAGTAAACAAGCTGCTGGCAAATGCTGATGTAAAAGCAGTGATACCGCAAAACATGAGGTTTATGTGGGGCGTAAAAGCAATGCCGTTGAATGACGATTACAGCAGGCGCTTCACTGATAAAATACCACGCGTTGAACTATATGCCGTAAAATTATCGGGTGCCGATGGCGGACCAGTTTTAGCCGGGGATGTGATTGCAGATGCCCGTAATGATTATGACCAGAAAGGCAGCCCGGAAGTACAAATGACCATGAACAGCGAAGGTGCTGCTAAATGGCGTACCGTTACTGCTGCTGCCGCCGCCGATAAAAACAATCTAAAATCTATTGCCATTGTTCTGGACGACAATGTATATTCTGCACCGATTGTACAGAATGAAATTTCTGGTGGTGTTTCTTCCATTTCCGGAAGTTTTACTGTTGATGATACCAAAGATTTGGCCAACGTGTTAAAAGCCGGCCGTTTGCCTGCCCCTGCCCGGATTGTAGAAGAAGCCATTGTTGGCCCGTCTTTAGGACAGGAAGCTATTCATGCAGGTATATTGTCCTGTATCATTGGCTTTCTTGTGGTACTGGTATTTATGGTGCTTTATTACAACCGCGCCGGTACAGTTGCCGTTGTTGCTGTTTTTATCAACGTTTTCTTTTTGTTTGGGGTACTGGCAAGTTTAGGCGCTGTGTTGACCTTACCTGGTTTGGCTGGTATCGTGCTTACACTGGGTATCGCGGTTGATGCCAACGTACTGATCTACGAACGCATAAGGGAAGAACTTGCGCATGGCAAATCTGTCCGTATTGCTGTAGCTGATGGCTTTAAACACGCCATGCCGTCTATCCTCGATTCAAACACAACTACGTTTTTAACAGGTGTTATCCTTTATATTTTCGGTTCCGGACCAATCCTGGGTTTTGCAACAACCTTGTTAATTGGTATCATTACTTCCCTGTTCTGTTCACTTTTAATTTCCCGGATAATTTTCGAATGGATGCTTGAAAAAGGCTGGGACATTAAGTTTTCAAATCCCTGGAGTGCACATACTTTTAAAAATGCACATTACGCTTTCGTAAAAAGCAGGTTTAGGTTTTATACGTTTTCCGGATTGTTTATTCTTGCCGGATTGATTTCTATTTTCACCAGAGGTTTTAGTTATGGTGTTGATTTTCGGGGAGGAAGGACTTACGTAGTTCGTTTTGACAAACCAATTGATGCACAACAAGTGCGCAATGCGTTAGACAAAACTTATCACTCAACTACCGAAGTTAAAACCTTTGGTACAACCAATCCGCAGTTACGCATCACAACTTCCTATTTGGTTGATGACAACTCGCCTACTGCTGATACCAAAGCAGAGGGTAAACTAAAAGAAGGCTTAAAACTGGTCAACAACCCAAGCCAGGTAATGAGCCAGCAAAAAGTAGGGCCTACTATTGCCAATGATATTAAAACAAGTGCGGTATATTCTGTCATATTTGCCATTCTGGTAATTTCATTATATATCTTAATCCGTTTTCGTAAATGGCAATTTAGTTTGGGGGCATTGATTGCCACGGCACACGATGCTTTACTGGTGTTGAGCTTTTTCTCTTTATTTAATGGCATCCTCCCTTTTTCATTAGATATTGATCAAAATTTTATAGCTGCAATCTTATTGGTTATTGGTTACTCCATTAATGATACCGTAGTTGTGTTCGACAGGATCCGCGAGTTTCTCGGTATGCATCGTTCAAAAACAGAAGCCGATCAGCAGGAAGTGATCAACGATGCCATCAACAGTACATTAAGCCGTACCATTATCACTGCTTTAACCGTAATTTTTGTGCTGATCGTATTGTTTATTTTTGGCGGCGAAGTGATCCGCGGATTTTCTTTTGCATTGCTGATCGGTGTTTGTTTCGGTACTTATTCTTCCATCTGCGTGGCCACTCCGGTTATTGTAGATTTCGGCAAGAAAAACTTAAACTAATAACTGTCACTTATATTATTTAAAAGCCGTTTTGATTATTCAGGACGGCTTTTGTATTTTTAGTCCCAAACAGAATCCTTAAAATTCTGTAATTACAATATGGAATCAAATTACAACTCCGGTTTTCCTAAAGTCGTGATCATTGGCGCTGGCTTTGGCGGTATAGAACTTGCAAAAAGTTTAAAGAACAAAGAAGTAGAAGTTATATTGGTTGATAAGCACAATTATCATACTTTCCAGCCATTGATGTACCAGGTGGCAACAGGAAGCCTGGAAGCAGATTCTATTGCTTTTTCTGTTAGGAAGAATTTTGAAGGGCAAAAGAACTTTCGGTTCAGGATAGCTGAAGTACAAAGCATCCATCCGGAAAAAAGCACCATCGGAACAACCATTGGCGATATTGCTTATGATTATTTAGTGATTGCAACCGGTTCTACCACAAACTTTTTTGGAAATAAAGAAATAGAGCAACATGCACTTCCGATGAAAAGTATCCCGGAAGCGTTGAACCTTAGAAGTTCCGTTTTGCAAAACCTGGAAGCTGCATTATTATTGCCAACAAAAGAAGGGCGCGAGCCATACCTTACTTTTGTGCTGGTAGGCGCCGGGCCAACCGGTGCAGAACTGGCCGGTTCCCTTGCGGAAATACGGAACTTTATATTGAGTAAAGATTACCCGGAACTGAACAAGCAGGAAATGAAGGTTTATTTGGTGGATTTTATGCCAAAGGTATTGGCCAACATGTCTGAACAGGCTTCAAAAAAAGCAAAAAGTTTTTTGGAAGAGATGGATGTAGAAGTATTGACCGGTGTAAAAGTAGAAGCTTACGATGGTGACGTCATTTCGTTTGAAGGAGGCAGAAAAATAAAGACTAAAAACGTGATCTGGTCTGCAGGTGTAATGGGCGTTGTCCCCGAAGGTATCCCGAAAGAACAAATTGCACGCGGCAACCGTATTTCTACCGACGAAATAAACCGTGTAATTGGTTTGAACAATGTTTTTGCTATTGGCGATGTGTCTTCTACAGTTACCGAAGCGATGCCAAAAGGTTTGCCCGGCGTTGCACCTGTTGCCATACAACAAGGAAAGCATTTGGCAAAAAATATTTTACATCTGATAAAAAACGAGCCAACAATAAATTTTAAATACAACGATCAGGGTTCGATGGCTACCATTGGCCGTAATAAAGCTGTTGTAGATATGGGGAAAATCCGCTTCCAGGGCTTTTTTGCATGGCTAGTCTGGATGTTTGTCCACCTGGTTTTATTAATGGGTTTCAGAAACAAGGTGGTTGTATTTGTGAATTGGCTGGGTAGTTATATCAGTTATAACGGCGGAACAAGGTTGATCATCCGCCCCTATTATAAAAATGTGCAGCCCGTAAAAGAACCTGTTCCGGAGAGCTGATTGATTTTTTAAATTTATAAAAAAGCTGTATACCTTTAACTTATACAGCTTTTTTGTTTAGTCAATTTTGTCCTATAAAAAAGCTTAATGTTTTTACAAATTTTTATAAGGATACAATTCAAACATTAATTTTATTTGCTAAAAGAAGTACTCTCGTTTAACCTGTGATTGATAATCATGCTTCTTTTACCACCATAAAATTGATAACCATCTATAATTTCAGACAATGAGCCCTGCCATGGGTTATCAGCTATCATCAACTTACTGTTTTAAATGGCGTAAAATGAGCATGCTTAATAGGATAATTTTTTAAAACACACCCTTACCCTATGATTAAAGATTACTTTTCCTTGTTGCGTGTTTCCCATTACACTAAGAACCTTTACGTATTGCTGCCCCTCTTTTTTTCGGGGGAAATCCTAAACCAGGTAAAGCTTTTGGAATGCGTGCCCGTGTTTATTTCGTTTTCGCTCATCGCAAGTGCGGTCTATATTTTCAACG